>Ga0137409_10000468_pt1 | contig 44146 bp, 39 predicted proteins | sample CZODoug1_16funga_FD_122059 | JGI IMG/M metagenome (GOLD analysis project Ga0137409, IMG submission 122059) | Vadose zone soil fungal communities from Angelo Coast Range Reserve, California, USA - CZODoug1_16fungal (Hybrid Assembly) | ecosystem: Environmental > Terrestrial > Soil > Vadose zone...
GCGACCATCTCCATCGCCTTGGTGATCTTGCGAGTGCTCTGAACACTCTTGATCTTGGTACGTATCTCTTTTGTGCCGGGCATAGTCTAGTTTCCGATTGCCGTGCCGCGCGCGTTGAGCGACAACTTGTCGTTCGTTCAAACGCGCGCAGTTATTGCGGCATCCCGAGGATGTCCGTCAATAACTGCCGTTCTTCTTCCAGTCCTTGATCGCCTCGTGCAGCGCTTTTTCATCGTCGGCGGACAGTTCCTTGTCCATGCGACCGGCAAGCACTGCATACTTGGTCTTGACGTAGTCGCGCATGGACTTCTCCGCGGCCAACGCCTTCTTGACGTCGATGTCGTCGTAATAGCTGTTGTTGACCGCGAACAGCGTCAGCGCCATTTCCCAAACCTGCAGTGGCTGGTACTGCAGTTGCTTCATCAACTCCGTGACCATGCGGCCGCGCTCGAGCTGCTTGCGGGTGGCTTCGTCGAGATCGGAAGCGAACTGGGCAAACGCCGCCAACTCGCGGTACTGCGCCAGGGCCAGGCGCACGCCGCCGCCGGTGTCCTTGCGCTTCATGATTTTGGTCTGCGCCGCGCCACCGACCCGCGACACCGATACGCCGGCGTTGATCGCGGGACGGATGCCGGCGTTGAACAGGTCAGTTTCCAGGAAAATCTGACCGTCGGTGATGGAAATCACATTGGTCGGCACGAATGCAGATACGTCGCCGGCCTGGGTTTCGATGATCGGCAGCGCGGTGAGCGAACCGGTTTTTCCCTTCACCTTTCCTTTGGTGAAGCGCTCGACCCAGGCCTCGCTTACGCGCGCGGCGCGTTCCAGCAGCCGGGAGTGCAGGTAGAACACGTCGCCGGGGTAGGCTTCGCGTCCGGGCGGGCGCCGCAGCAACAGCGATACCTGGCGATAGGCCCAGGCCTGCTTGGTCAAATCATCGTAAATGATCAGCGCGTCCTGGCCGCGATCGCGGAAGTACTCGCCCATGGTGCAGCCGGAATAGGGCGCGATGTACTGCATCGCCGCAGACTCGGATGCCGTGGCCGCGATGACGATGGTGTAAGCCATTGCGCCGTGCTCTTCGAGCTTGCGCACGACGTTGGCGACCGTGGAAGCCTTCTGACCGATCGCGACATAAATGCAGAACAGGTCCTTGCCCTTCTGGTTGATTATCGTGTCCACCGCGACCGCGGTCTTGCCGGTCTGGCGGTCGCCGATGATCAGCTCGCGCTGGCCACGGCCGATCGGTACCATCGCATCGATCGCCTTGAGCCCCGTCTGCACCGGCTGGGATACCGACTTGCGCCAGATCACGCCCGGAGCGACCTTCTCGATCACATCGGTTTCCTTGGCGGCGATCGGGCCCTTGCCGTCGATCGGCTGGCCCAACGAGTTGACCACGCGCCCGATCAGTTCGGGACCGACCGGCACCTCCAGAATGCGGCCGGTGCTCTTCACCGGATCGCCTTCGGAAATGTGCTCGTATTCGCCCAGCACCACCGACCCGACCGAGTCGCGCTCGAGGTTGAGCGCGAGGCCGAAGGTGTTGCCGGGAAACTCCAGCATTTCACCCTGCATAACGTCGGCAAGGCCATGAATGCGACAGATGCCATCGGTTACGGACACCACCGTACCCTGCGTGCGAACCTCGGAAGCGGTGGCCAGATTCTGGATCTTGTTCTTGATCAGTTCGCTGATCTCGGACGGGTTCAACTGCATGGTTCAAAACTCCTATCTCGAAAGGGTCACGGCCATGGTCTGCAGCCTGCCGCGTACCGAGGCATCCCAAACCTTGTCGCCCACTTCGACCTTGATGCCGCCGATCAACTCGGGGTCAACGGTCACGGTGGCGTTAATCTTGCGCTTGAAGCGGGAGGACAGCAGGTTCACCACTTGATTGCGTTGGGCGTCGTCGAGCGGGTATGCGGAACTGATTCTTGCGTCCAGCTTGCCCTCGTCTTCCAGCTTCAGTTTCTCAAACTGCTCGCGTATCTGCGGCAGCATCGCTAGCCGGCGGTTGCGCACCAGTAACTGAATGAAGTTGCGGGCCGCATCATCGATGCGGTCGCCGCTGATGGCAAGTAGCAGGCGTTCGACGTCGTTGGCAGTGACCCTGGGATTGCCGATCGCCGCCTGCATCTGCGGATCATGGTAGACCGCGGCGATGAATGCCAGCTTTTCCGACCAGGTGCCAAGTGCGTTGCCTTCCTTGGCAAGGCGGAACACTGCCTCCGCGTAAGGCCTGGCAATGGTTGCGAGTTCGGCCATGCGGGCGTTACCTGAGTTCGGACTCGAGGCCGGACAGCAACTGCGCGTGCGCCTTGGCGTCCACCTCGCGCTTGAGGATCTTTTCGGCGCCGGTCACCGCCAGCAGCGATATTTGTGCTCGCAGCGACTCCTTGGCGCGGAACACCTCCTGCTCGATCTCTGCCTTGGCGGCGGCGACGATGCGGTCGGCCTCGGCCTTGGCGGCCGACTTGGCCTCTTCGACCACGCCGGCTCCGCGCTTCTCGGCCTGAGAAACGATCTCGCTCGCCTGCGCGCGCGCGCGCTGCAGCTCTTCGGCCGCGCGCTTCGCCGCAAGCTCAAGATCCTGCTTGCCGCGTTCCCCCGCGGCAAGGCCGTCGGCGATCTGCTTCTGGCGATCGTGCATCGCCTTGCGCAGCGGCGGCCAGACAAACTTCATCGTGATCCAGATGAAAAGGGCGAACCAGATTGCCTGGCCCAACAATGTAGCGTTGATATTCACGCTCGCCTCCCGGGCTCAATGCTCCAGATTTAGCCGCCGACTGCCTGCTGGACTGCCGCGATGAATGGATTGGCGAACAGCAGATAGAGCGCGATACCCACGCCGATCATGGTCACCGCATCGAGCAGGCCGGCGACGATGAACATCTTCACTTGCAGCGTCGGGATCATCTCGGGTTGACGCGCGGCGCCCTCGAGGAAGCGGCCCCCGAGAATGCCGAAGCCGATCGCGGTACCCAACGCGCCCATGCCGATCAGCAGCGCCACCGCGATGGCCGTCATACCCAATACCGATGCGATTTCCATTTTTGTTCTCCCAGTGCTAGACGATTAAAGACAATTGCTCGTTGCGTTTTAGTGGCTTTCCGCCGCCATGCTCATGTACACGATGGTCAGCATCATGAACACGAAGGCCTGCAGCGTGATGATCAGGATGTGGAACAGCGCCCATCCGAGGCTCAGCACCGCGCTGAAGGGCGCCCACAGGAAACCCGCGCCCGCCCACACCGCGAGCAGGATGAAAACCATCTCGCCCGCGTACATGTTGCCGAACAACCGCAGCGCCAGCGAGATCGGCTTGGCGATGTCTTCGATAATGCGGAACAGCAGGTTGACGGGAAACAGGTACTTGCCGAACGGCACGGTCAGCGCTTCGTGAAGGAATCCGCTGATACCCTTGAACCTGACGTTGAATCCCAGCATTATCAGGAACACCGTAATCGACATCGCGAAGGTCAGGTTGGGGTCGGTGGTGGGCACGAATTTAAAATGCTCGACGCCGGTTGCGTGCACGACCTTCGGCAGGAAGTCGACCGGGATCAGGTCCACAGCGTTCATCACCCACACCCAGACGAATATCGTGATCGCCAGCGGCGTGACCAGCTCGCTCTTGGCGTGGAAAGTATCCCGCACCTGCGAATCGACCAGCGAGACCACCATCTCGAAGAAGTTCTGCATTCCCCGTGGCACGCCGCTGGTGGCGCGCCGCGCGGCCAGCGCCATCATCCCGAAGATCACCAGACCGAGGACACCGGAGACAATCAGGGTATCGAGATGCAGCGTCCAGAAACCGTGACCGACGTGCAGGTTGGTCAGGTGATGGACAATGTACTCTGTGGAGGTCGGCGCTGCTTGCTCGGTGCTCATGTCGGTTCAGATTCTCGAAAACATCACCAGCGCCGCCCAGTACACCAATAGTGTCGCGATGTAGTCGGCAAACAACGGCAAAACGGAAATTTCCTTCACCCACGCGAACGTCGCGCCGAACAGGAGCACGGTCAACATCAGCTTGCCGAATTCGCCGACATAGTGCGCTCGCAGCAAACGATCCGCTGCACCATGCCGGGACCGGATGACTGGCAATGCGTAAAACGCACCCGGGATGAAAGCGATCGCGCCGCCGATCAAAGCGGATTTTGCGGATACGACGTTCCCGAACAACAGGAACAGCGCGGCGACGCCCAAAGTCACTGCGACCTGCATGGCGATGATGCTGACCATCGCCCGGATCATCGTCCCTCCTGCCACCGGCCTGAGGCTGGGATTTTTGAAACCGATGCGGCCGCAACAATCCGCAAAAAGGCCAAAATTTTAGTGGGGTTGAGGAAGCACTGTCAACGACGATCTGGCTTTGCTGCGGTGCGCTGGCCGTTCAGCGGCGCAGTTTGCGGAGGAATTCATCGAGTTGATCGAGACTGGAGTAGCCGATGACCAGTTTGCCGCGCCCGTGCTTGCCCGGGGTGATGGTCACCGGCGCGCCGAGCGTCTCCGCAAGGTTTTCCTCCAGGGCCTGAAGGTCGCGATCCTTCCTGTGTTTGCGCGGCGTCTTGCGGACGGTCGCCTCGGCACGGCCAGCCAATTGTTCGGTTTCACGCACCGACAGCGCGCGGCTGACAACTTGGTGTGCCAACTCAACCTGGCGCGGCCCACTAAGCGCCAGCAGAGCCCGGGCATGGCCCATGTCGAGCTTTCCCTGCATCAGCAGTTCCTGCACGGGCTTGGCAAGATTCAGCAGCCGCAATAAATTGGTAACCGCGCTGCGCGAGCGCCCGACTGCCTGCGCCGCGGTGTCGTGGGTCATGCGGAATTCGTCTATCAACCTGTGAATGCCGCCCGCTTCTTCCAGCGGATTGAGGTCCTCGCGCTGGATGTTCTCGATCAACGCCAGCGCCAGCGCGGCCTGGTCAGGTACCGAACGCACTACAACCGGCACTTGCGCCAGTCCGGCAAGCTGGGCCGCACGCCAGCGGCGCTCACCGGCGATGATCTCGTACTTGCCGCCGTCCACCGGGCGCACCAGAATCGGCTGGATCACGCCCTGGGCCCTGATCGAGTCGGCAAGTTCCGCAATCGACTGGGGGTCCATGCGCGTGCGCGGCTGGAAGCGGCCGGGCTTGAGCATGCCCACCGCGAGTTCGGCCTGCGCATCCTCGACCCGACCATCGTTGCCGGCGAGCAGTGCGTCGAGTCCCCGGCCAAGTCCTTTGAGTTTCGCCATCTTCGGTTTTCCTAAGTGTTCTTGCCGAGCATCTCGCCTGCCAGTGCGAGGTAGGCCATCGCGCCTTTCGATTGCCGGTCGAAGCTGAGCGCCGGGATGCCGTGGCTGGGCGCCTCCGCAAGCCGTACATTGCGCGGGATCACGGTACGGTAGACCTTGTCGCCGAAGTGTTGCTGGAGTTGATCCGAAACCTGTTGCGAAAGCATGTTGCGCGGGTCGTACATGGTGCGCAGCAAACCCTCGATTTCGAGCGTGGGATTCAGATTCATGCGCACTTTCTTGATGGTCTGTACCAGGTCAGACAGGCCTTCGAGCGCGTAGTACTCGCACTGCATCGGAATCATCACCGCGTTGGCCGCGCACAGCCCGTTCACCGTCAGAAGATTGAGCGCCGGCGGGCAGTCGATCAGTACGTAGTCGTACTGCGCCTTGATTTCTTCGAGTGCCTTCTTCAGCCGCGTTTCACGTTCGGCCAGTTCCACCATTTCCACTTCCGCACCAGCGAGTTCGCGGTTGGCAGGGATCAGGTCGTAGCCGCCGCTCTGGCTGCGCACCCGGACCGACGACATCGGCGCGCTACCCAGCAACACTTGGTAGACCGTCGCCCTGAGGCTGCGCTTGTCGATGCCGCTTCCCATGGTGGCGTTGCCCTGCGGATCGATGTCCACCAGCAGCACGCGCCGCCCGGCCATCACCAGGCTCGCGGCGAGATTTATGCTGGTGGTGGTCTTGCCGACCCCGCCTTTCTGGTTGCTGATCGCAAGTATGCGCAGCATGCTGTTCAGCTGGCGTCCGCTGCTGCGCCCGGGCGCAGCATGACCAGATGGCGCTTCGCGTTGAGCCGGGGCACTTGCAACGGGATGATTGCTTTCGCCTTCCAGGAGTCCGGAAGCTGCGCGATCTCTGCTTCCGGGTGCGCGCCTTTCATCGCAAGCAGCACGCCGCCGGGCGTGCGCAGGTGGCCTGCAAGCCTGATGAAGTCGGCGATGCTGGAGAAGGCGCGCGAGATCACGACGTCAAATGTCGTGACGGGTCGGTACGATTCGGCTCTTTCGATTACGACCTTGACGTTCGTGAGCGCCAGCTCGGTGGATGACTGAGTCAAAAACGCGCCTTTCTTCTGGTTCGAATCGAGCAACGTCACCTGTCTGTCCGGACATGCGAACGCAATCGGGATCCCCGGTAACCCTGCGCCGCTGCCCACATCCACAACTCGCCCTGCCGGTAAGTGCGGCACAACTGCGAGGCTATCGAGCAGGTGATGGCTGACCCATTTCGTTTCCTCACGGATTGCCGTGAGGTTGTAAACGCGATTCCACTTCGCCAGCAGTACCAGGTAGTCGAGTAGGCGCTCGGTCGCCAACTGTGGCAACGCCAATCCCAGGTCTGCAATACCCTGCCGCAACAGCTCAGCCGCCTGGCTCAACCGCGGTTTCCCGCGGCGCGTACCTGGCTGCCGTGGCGGGCGCCAGCCTCGGCTGTCGCCTTGATGCCGCGCTTCAAGTGCACCAGCAGCAGCGAAATCGCCGCCGGAGTGATGCCGGATATGCGCGCGGCCTGGCCCAGGGTCTCAGGCTTGTGCTTGTTGAGTTTCTGTTGCACCTCGATCGACAGTCCCCGCACGCTGCGATAATCGAGATTCGCGGGCAGGCACAGGGATTCGAAGTGCTCCTGCCGCTCGACCTCTTCACGCTGGCGCTCGATGTATCCCCGATACTTGGTCTGGACTTCGACCTGTTCCGCAGCTTGATCCTCCGTCACACCGGGTCCCGCAGCGGTCAACGCCATCAGGTCGCGATAACAAACCGACGGCCGGCGCAGCAGCTCCTCCAATGTGTAGTCGCGATCCAAAGGCTGTCCGAACAGTTGCAGCATGGTTTCTTCGGCCAGCTGCTTCGGGTTGACCCATGTCGTCTTAAGGCGCTCCAATTCGCGCGCCACCACTTCGCGTTTGTGTTCGAAGAACTCCCAGCGCGCATCGTCTACCACGCCAAGGCGCCTGCCGATTTCCGTGAGACGCATGTCGGCGTTGTCTTCGCGCAAACTCAAGCGGTATTCAGCACGGCTGGTAAACATCCGATAGGGCTCGGTCACGCCGCGAGTAATCAGGTCGTCCACAAGCACGCCGAGGTAAGCCTGGTCGCGCCGCGGGCACCAAGGTTCCTTGCCTTGTACCAGCAGCGCTGCATTGATTCCGGCAAGCAGGCCTTGGGCGGCCGCTTCTTCGTAGCCGGTGGTGCCGTTGATCTGGCCGGCGAAAAACAGCCCCTTGATCGCCTTGGTTTCCAGCGACGACTTCAGTCCTCGCGGATCGAAGTAGTCGTATTCGATGGCGTAGCCTGGGCGGGTCAGGTGTGCATTTTCCAAACCCTTGATCGAATGAACTAATTCTGCTTGTACATCGAACGGCAAGCTGGTCGAAATGCCGTTCGGATAGACCTCGTTGGTGGTCAGGCCCTCGGGTTCGAGAAAGATCTGGTGCGAGTTCTTTTCGGCGAAGCGCGTGACTTTGTCCTCGATGGATGGGCAGTAACGCGGCCCGACGCCTTCGATAATGCCGGTGAACATCGGTGAACGATCGAGCCCGCCACGGATGATTTCATGGGTGCGCAAATTGGTGTGGGTAATCCAGCACGGCAATTGCCGCGGATGCTGGCCGGCCGAACCGAGAAAGGAAAACACCGGTACCGGATCGTCGCCCGGCTGCTCGGTCATTACCGAATAGTCGATGCTGCGGCCATCAAGCCGCGGTGGCGTGCCGGTCTTCAGGCGTCCGACCGGCAACTGCAATTCGCGCAGCCGCCGCGCCAGACTAATTGCCGGCGGGTCGCCAGCGCGCCCGGCCTGGTAATGATCCAGGCCGACATGCACCAGTCCCGACAGGAAGGTACCGGTCGTCAAGACCACTGTCCGCGCGTAGAAACGCAGACCAAGCTGCGTCACCACCCCGGCTACGCGCTCGCCGTCGAGGCTCAGGTCATCTACAGCTTGCTGAAAGATCGTGAGATTTTTCTGATTTTCAAGGCGCCGACGGATGGCTTGGCGATACAGCACGCGGTCGGCCTGCGCGCGCGTGGCGCGCACCGCCGGTCCCTTGCTGGAATTGAGGATACGAAACTGGATTCCTGCCTCGTCGGTGGCGGCCGCCATTGCGCCACCCAGCGCATCCACCTCTTTGACCAAGTGCCCCTTGCCGATTCCGCCGATCGACGGATTGCAGGACATCTGGCCGAGGGTTTCGATGTTGTGGGTCAGCAGTAGCGTGCAACAACCCGCCCGGGCCGCCGCCAAGGCGGCCTCGGTGCCGGCATGACCGCCGCCCACCACGATGATGTCGAAAGAATTGGAGTGCTGCATTGCCGGGCCGGAAAAGAGGGCGGAATCATACCTGAAAGCCCCGACTTCGAGGAATCCGGCACCGCCGAAACCTCCAAATGTTCCACGTGAAACATGCGCCATCATCGGCGCCGAACGTTTCACGTGGAACAAATCACCTACGGTCGCAGCAGCAAATCATAAGCAAGCTTGACGATCAGCGCCGCCACGACCAGCAGAAACATCCAGCGGATGAAGCGGCTGCCCTGGCGAACCGCCAGTTGGGCGCCGAGCAATCCACCCGCGATGCTGGAGGCCGCCATCGGCAATCCGACCGCGTAAAGGACATTGTCGCTCGCCACGAACAACATCAACGCGCCGAAATTCGTCGCCAGATTCAAGACTTTGGTCGCGGCGGCGGCGGCGAGAAAATCGTACCCGAACAGCCTTACCAGACCGAACAGAAAAAAACTGCCGGCTCCCGGACCGAAGAATCCGTCATAGAAACCGATGACCGCCGCCAATACAGCCACCCCCGGCCCTTCGATCTTGAGCCGCACCCGCCCGTCGGGCGCGGAACCGAAGTTTTGCCGAACCAGCGTGTAAATCGCGACCGCTCCCAGCATCACCAGAATCAGCGGCCGCAGCACGGTGGGCTCGATCAAGGTCACCGCCTTTGCCCCGGCAAGGCCGCCGCCGCACGCTACCAGTGCAGCGGGCAGGATTGTCCGCCAGCGAATCGGCACCGACCAGGCATAGCGCAGCGTGGCGAAGGTGGTACCGGCTATCGCAGAAAGCTTGTTGGTGCCGAGCAGGAGCGCGGGCGGCGCCGACGGATAGACCGCAAACAGCGCCGGTACAAGGAGCAGGCCACCGCCGCCGGCGACCGCGTCCACCAGCCCGCCGAAGAACGCAAATACACACAGAACAAGGACATCGATCACGACCGTCTACTTGCCGATGCAGAAACGGGAGAAAATTTCGCCGAGCAGATCGTCGGCGCTGAACTGGCCGGTAATCTCGCCCAGCGCCTGTTGAGCCAGTCGCAGTTCTTCCGCAAACAATTCGATCGCCTTCGCCCGAACGGCCGCCGCACGCGCGAGCGCTGCGTCGGCTTGTTGGAGCGCGCGCAAGTGCCGCTCTCTGGCCATGAACTGCATTTCCTCTACCGGTCGCCAGCCGACGGCCCGCAGAATGTTGGCGCGCAACAGTTCCAACCCGGCGCCGGACTTGGCCGATACCCGGATCTCCACCCGGTCGTCCAGTTCGCACAGCGAAGGCGGATCGCCGGATAGATCTATTTTATTGAAAATAAATATCTTTTTCACCTTCTCTTGCAGTTTCGCAAGGATCGCGCGATCGGCGTTTGCCATCCCCCGGGTCACGTCCACCACCAGCATGGCAAGGTCCGCCTGACCGATTTCGCGCCACGCGCGTTCGATACCGATTTTTTCAATCGGCTCCTGCGATTCGCGCAGCCCGGCGGTGTCGATCACGTGCACCGGCACGCCATCGATTACCAGTTCGTGCCGCAACGGATCCCGGGTGGTGCCTGGAATCTCGGTGACGATGGCGACCTCGTCGCCCGCGAGACGGTTAAGAAGACTCGACTTGCCGACGTTGGGCTGACCGACCAGTACACATCTCGCGCCCTCGCGCAGAATCCTGCCCTGCTCCGCCGCGCGCTGAACCTCGCCAAGTTCCGCGCGCAGCCGCGCCAGCCGCTTGAACGCGTCGCCCCGCTCCAGAAAATCGCTCTCCTCATCGGGAAAATCCAGTGTCGCCTCGACCAGGGCACGCAATTCGATCAAGGCGCTGACGAGATGATCGATGCGAGCGGAGAACTCGCCCGCCAGAGAACGCATTGCTCCGCGCGCTGCGGCCTCCGAACTGGCATCGATCAAATCGGCGACACTCTCCGCCTGAGCAAGGTCGAGCTTGTCGTTGAGGAAGGCGCGACGGGTGAACTCGCCGGGCTGCGCCGGCCGCGCGCCGAGATCGAGACAACGTCGCAGCACCAATTGCAGTACGGCGGCCCCGCCGTGCCCATGAAGTTCGAGCACATCCTCACCGGTGTAGGAGTGCGGCGCGGCAAAGAACAGCGCGAGGCCGCGGTCGAGCGTCCCGCCCGCCGCGTCGTGAAAGTTGTGAAGTGTGGCGGTCCGAGGTTGGGGTACACGCCCAAGAATTCCCGCAATGATGGCGCGGACCCCGGAGCCGGAAACGCGGACTACGCCGATTCCCGCGCGGCCGGGGGCCGTCGCAATCGCGGCAATCGTGTCAGCGCGGGACATGAGCGGGTTTTGACCGCTCGAGGGCGCGCGTAATCTGCCACTGCTGCGCGATGGAAAGAATGTTGTTCACCAGCCAGTAGAGCACGAGCCCTGCCGGGAAGAAGAAGAAGAACACGCTGAAGACCACTGGCATGATTTTCATCACCTTCGCCTGCACCGGATCCGGCGGGGTCGGGTTCAACGAAGTCTGGATGATCATGGTGATGCCCATCAGCACCGGCAGGATGTAGTACGGATCCTGTGCCGACAGATCGGTGATCCAGAGCATGAATGGCGCGTTGCGCAATTCCACGCTCGCAAGCAATACCCAGTACAGCGCGATAAACACCGGAATCTGCACCACGATCGGCAGACAACCCCCGAGCGGATTGATCTTCTCGGTTTTGTACATTTCGATCATCGCCTGCTGCATGCGCTGCCGATCATCGCCGTACTGCTCCTTGAGCTTCTGCATTTTCGGCCCGAGCACGCGCATTTTCGCCATCGATTTGTAACTTGCGGCCGACAGCGGATAGAAGATCAGTTTGATGATGATCGTCAGGATGATGATCGCCACGCCCCAGTTGTTTACCCACTTCTGGATCGCGGACAGCACCCAGAATAACGGTGCCGCGATGACCGTGAGCCAGCCGTAATCCACCGTCAGTTCCAAGCCCGCAGCAAGCTTGGCGAGCTTTTCCTGCTCCTGCGGGCCGGCGTATAGACGCAAGTCGACTTGCCCCGAGGCGCCCGGTGCGATACCGCCCACCGGCACGATAACGCCCGCAGCGTACAAGCCGTTGCTCAGCGCGCGCGTATAGAACTCGCGCGGAGTTTCACCGGCCGGGAGCCACGCCGCCACGAAATAGTGCTGCACGAAAGCGATCCAGCCGTCGTCGACATGTTTGGGATAGTCAGTCTTGCCCTTATCGATGTCGCTGAAAGTTACCTTGCGGAACTTGGACTGGTCCGTGTACACGGCCGCACCAGTGTAGGTCGGCACCACCTTCGAATCGCCTGCGGCCGGTTTCCCGTCGCGAAGAAACTGGAAATAGGCAAACGGCTTCAGCTCGTCGCTGCCACCGTTGACGATCCGAAAGGACTCGTGGATGAGATAGCTGCCGCGCTGGAAAGTGATGCGCTTAGTCACGGCGATGCGATCGGATTCCGGTGCGGTCAAAGTAACGGTTACTTCATCGTTGCCGTCGCTCAATTGGTAATTCGCATTAGCAGCACGATAGGGCGTTGTGTGGTTGGGCAGTTTGTCGCCAATGAGGCCGCTTTGCGCCACGTAAGTATGATCGGCTGACTGCTCGAAGAGGATGAAATTCCTGTTCTTGTCGACCTTGTCCTTGTGCTGGGTAAACTCGAGCCTGCGCAACACCCCGCCAACCGGGTCGATTTCCGCATTCAGCACATCGGTATGCACGGTGATCACAGGCAAGTTCGCGGCACTTGACGCCGCAGCTTTGGCAGGCGGCGCGGCCGGGCTTGCTGGTGTCGTCACACCGGGTGGAAGCGTCGGTGACGGTGTAGCAGTCACGGCTTGTTGCGCCGCATCCTGCGGCGGCGGCGGCGGATTACGTTCCTTCACCCACGCGTCGAACAGCAGGAAAACGGAAACGGCGAAAATCATCGCCGCAAACAATCGCAAACTATCCATGGAAGACGTTTTCTATTCAGGGTACCGGGTCAGCTCCGCCGGGCTGCCAAGGGTGGCAACGCAGCAGGCGCTTGCCGGCGAACCAGCTTCCGCGCAAGACGCCGTGGGTCTCGATCGCGGCTTTCGCGTATTCCGAACAAGTCGGGTAGAAGCGGCAGTGATTGCCGACCCACGGGCTCAACAGGTATTGGTATAGCTTAATCAGGTTTACTAATGTGGCACGCATCAGCGACGGCCGCTTAACAGGCTTTGCAGTTCACCCCGTGCCTCGAACATTTCTTCCCTGACAGCAGGCCTGCGTACCCTCACGACAAAATCCGTGGATCCGAGATCGCTGCGCAGGTGGCGAAACACTTCGCGTACCAGACGTTTCATCGCTGAACGGGTAACTGCCTTGGGCGCGGCACGCCGGCCGATGACGATGCCCAAACGTGCGGACTTGGCGCCCGGATTATTCCTGGTGAGGACGATAAAGAATCGCCCCTGTCGTCTTGCCGAGAATGCGCCGGTGAAATGCGCCCCACCGCACAGCCTCGCCAGGCGAGGCAGCTTGGGACGCGGCTGTGTCACACCGCCAGGCGCGCACGGCCCTTGGCTCGACGGGCATTGATGACGGCGCGGCCGCCTCGGGTTTTCATGCGCACCAGAAAGCCATGGGTGCGGCTGCGGCGGGTTTTCGACGGCTGATAAGTGCGCTTCATTCGACTTACTCCGGTGGCTGGTGTGAAAAAGCCCGTCATTACACTTGTTTTTACAGGCTATTGTCAACCGCGAAATCGATCTCGTCGAGCCTGTGGATAACTCCAAATATTGCTGATAAAATTCGCCCTCACCTTAGGTGGCCTTCCTCGGCCGCATCCCGTACCAAAACCACAACCCGGCGCCGATGGATAGCCTCTGGAATCACTGCCTACGCCATTTTGAAAAATCTCTCCCGGCGCAACAGTACAAGACCTGGATTCAGCCGCTGCACGCGCACCTGGACCAGCACACGGTAGTGGTTTCGGCGCCGAATCGCTTTGTTCTCGAGTGGGTCAAGGACAAATTCGTCTCCGAAATAGAACGGCTGTCTTCGGATTTCTTGCGCAAACCTACTCACGTAGTACTAACTCTTTCGGAAAACGCCGCCGAAGAAACGGTCCAGCCTGTGCCAGAAGCGGAAGCGCCGGCGCCGAAACCAAAAATCCGGGAGCAGAGTCGCCTCAGCCCGTCCTTTACTTTCGACTCCTTCGTAACCGGCAAGGCCAATCAACTGGCGCGCGCCGCCGCGCTGCAGGTCTCCGAACATCCTGGCGTGGCGTACAACCCGCTGTTTGTCTACGGTGGGGTCGGCCTGGGCAAGACCCACCTCATCCAAGCCATCGGTAACCTGCTGCTCGAACTCAGCCCGTCCGCCAAGGTCCGCTATATTCACGCCGAGCGCTACGTTTCCGACGTGGTTCGCGCCTATCAGCACAAGGCCTTTGACGGTTTCAAGAAGTACTACCACTCGCTGGACCTTCTGCTGATCGACGATATCCAGTTTTTTAGCGGCAAGAATCGCACCCAGGAGGAATTTTTCTACGCCTTCAACGCGCTGATCGAAGCGCACAAGCAAGTCATCATTACCTGCGATACGTACCCGAAGGAAATCGCGGGAATCGAGGATAGGCTGATCTCGCGCTTCGGCTGGGGGCTTACGGTTGCAATCGAGCCGCCGGAACTGGAAATGCGCGTCGCGATCCTGCTCAAAAAAGCGGAAGCCGAGCGTGTCAGCCTGCCGGAGGACATCGCATTTTTCGTTGCCACGCACATCCAGTCCAACGTACGCGAACTCGAAGGGGGCCTGAAGCGTGTTCTCGCCTACGCAAAGTTCGCCAACACAAGGCTCTCGGTGGATCTTGCCCGCGAGGCCCTCAAGGATCTTCTCGCCGTGCAGGTGAGGCAGGTGTCGGTTGAAAATATCCAGCGAATCGTCGCCGACTACTACAAGATCAAGGTTTCTGAAATGTACTCGAAGAAGCGCTCGCGCATGGTTGCGCGGCCGCGCCAGGTGGCCATGGCTCTGGCCAAGGAACTTACGCACCTGAGTCTGCCGGACATCGGTGACGCCTTCGGCGGCCGCGACCACACCACGGTCCTGCATGCATGCCGCAAAATAGCGGATCTGCGCACGAGCAATGCCGACATTACCCGTGACTTCGACGCGCTGCTGCAGACTTTGCGCGGTTGATAAACGCTGTACAGTTTGTTGATAAATCACACCGCATGAGATCGGCGGCAAGTATCCACAATTCGTCCACCGCGGTTACACGAGTTATACAGAATCGGAAGTACGTGTTTTCAAAGCAACAAGTACGATAGCGAACAGGTTTTCCGCGATCTATTAATCTTATTAAGGTTCAAGAATGAAGATCTTGGAAATAGAAAAAGACGTACTTCTGCGACCATTGCAGGCGGTATCCGGAATCGTGGAACGCCGGCATACGCTGCCGATCCTTTCCAACGTCATGCTGGAAGCGGATGGCACGGCGCTGAACCTGTTGGCTACCGATCTTGAAATCCAGGTGGCGACCTCTGCGATACTGGAGAAGGCCGCGTCGCGCTACGCGGTAACGGTATCTGCCAGAAAGTTGCAGGATATCCTGCGCTCGCTTCCGGATAAAACTACGGTCAGCCTCGACGCGCAGGAAGGGCGCCTGCAGGTAAAAGCGGGAAAGAGCAGATTCAACCTGCAGACTCTGCCAGCACAGGATTTTCCGAAACTGGCAGATGGCGGGAATGGCGCGGTTTCGGTACGACTGTCGCAGAAAGTGCTCAGGCAGCAGTTGCTGCTAGTGCAGTACGGTATGGCGCAGCAGGATATCCGTTATTATCTCAACGGCCTGTTGCTGATGGTCGAGGACAGCCAGCTGACCATGGTGGCGACCGACGGCCACAGGCTGGCCTACGCGGCCGCGAAACTGCCCCAACCAGTAGCACGGTCGGAGGTCATCGTTCCGCGCAAGGCGGTGCTGGAGCTGGCAAAGCTGCTCGCCGACGGCGAAGACGAAGTTAAAATCGACATTCTGCCGAACCAGGTGCAGTTCCGCTTTTCGGGGATCGACCTGGTTTCGAAGGTCGTGGATGGAAAATTTCCCGACTACACACGGGTTATACCAACGAACTACAAGAAGCATTTCATCCTGGATCGCCTGCTGCTCCAACAGGCGTTGCAGCGGGCTGCAATACTTTCAAATGAGAAGTTCCGCGGTGTGCGCTGGGTGATCGGTGCCAGCAGCCTCAAAATCGTCTGCACCAACGCCGAGCAAGAAGAGGCCGAGGAAGAGCTTGACATCGACTACAACGGCGAGGCCCTCGATATCGGCTTCAACATCACCTATCTGCTGGATGTGCTTAACAACCTGGACACGAAGGACGTGGACTGCGCGGTTGGCGACGCCAACAGCAGCATGCTGATGTCGGTGCCCGGAAACAAGGAATTCAAGTACGTCGTGATGCCGATGCGCATCTGAAATTCAAAGCGGATATCCACGAATGTCGGAATCAGAATACAACTCTGACAGCATCAAGGTCCTGAAGGGCCTCGAGGCGGTCCGCAAGCGACCCGGCATGTACATCGGCGACACCAGCGATGGCACCGGCCTGCACCACATGGTGTTCGAGGTGCTCGACAACTCGATCGACGAAGCGCTGGCGGGCCACTGCGACGAGATCAAGGTGGTAATCCACGGCGACAATTCCATCAGCGTCGTCGACAACGGCCGCGGAATTCCAACTGGCATCCATCCGGAGGACGAGGAAGGACGGTCCACGGCGGAAATTGTCATGACCGTTCTTCATGCCGGGGGAAAATTCGATAGCAACAGCTACAAGATCTCCGGCGGTCTGCACGGCGTGGGCGTGTCGGTGGTGAACGCCCTGTCCGACTGGCTGAAGCTGACGATCCGGCGCGATGGGCAGGTGAATTTCATGGAGTTCCGCAACGGTGACCCGGTTTCTCCTCTGAAAGTCGTCGGGCAAACGGAACGTCGCGGCACGGAAGTGCATTTCCACCCGAATCCGGAAGTCTTCGGCAACATCGAGTTTCATTACGACATCCTGGCAAAAAGGCTGCGTGAGCTCTCCTTCCTGAACAATGGCGTGCGCATCGAGCTGCATGACCAGCGCAATGCCAAGGAAGAGACCTTCGCTTTCGCCGGGGGCGTCAAGGGCTTCGTCGAGTACATCAACCGCTCGAAGACGGTTCTGCACCCGAACATTTTCCACGCGATCTGCGAGCGCGACGGGATCGGCGTGGAAGTCGCCATGCAATGGAACGATTCGTACCAGGAATCAGTGCTGTGCTTCACCAACAATATTCCGCAACGCGACGGCGGCACCCATCTGACCGCGTTGCGCGCGGCGATGACGCGCACGCTGAACCAGTATATCGAGGCGAACGAACAGGCCAAGAGGGCCAAGGTCGAAACCACCGGCGACGACATGCGCGAAGGCCTCAGCTGCATCCTGTCGATCAAGCTGCCGGATCCGAAATTCTCGTCGCAGACCAAGGACAAGCTGGTGTCATCTGAAGTGCGGCCAGTGGTGGAAGACGCGATATCGCAGGCCTTGCACGACTGGTTACTGGAAAAGCCCAGCGACGCCAAGATCATCGTCAGCAAGATCATCGAAGCGGCGCGCGCGCGCGAGGCCGCTCGCAAGGCGCGGGAAATGACCCGCCGCAAAGGTGTGCTCGACGGATTCGGCCTGCCGGGCAAGCTCGCCGACTGCCAGGAGAAGGATCCGGCGTTGTGCGAGCTCTACCTGGTCGAGGGTGATTCCGCCGGCGGCTCGGCAAAGCAGGGGCGCGACCGGAAATTCCAGGCTATCCTGCCGCTCAAGGGCAAGATTCTCAATGTCGAGAGGGCGCGTTTCGACAAGTTGGTGTCTTCGCAGGAAATCGCCACGCTGATCACTGCGCTCGGAACCGGCATCGGCAAGGAAGACTTCAAGCCGGAAAAACTTCGCTATCACCGCATCATCATCATGACCGACGCGGATGTCGACGGCTCGCACATACGCACGCTGTTGCTGACGTTCTTTTACCGGCAGATGCCGGACCTGGTCGAACGCGGCCACATCTACATCGCCCAGCCGCCGCTCTACAAGGTCAAGCACGGCAAGGAAGAGCGGTATCTCAAGGACGATCACGAACTGAAGGAATATCTGCTGCGGCTGGCGTTGAAGGAAGCCGAGCTCTACCCCGGCGGCGGAGGGCCGGCGCTGGCGCAGGATGCGCTGGAGTCGGTGGCCCGTTCATACATCCTCGCGGAGGCGGTGATCGAGAGGCTCGGCAAGCGCATCGATCCTGCGGTGTTGGCGGCACTGCTGAAGGATCCCGAAATCAGTCTTGCCGACGCGCAGGCGGCACGGCGTTCCGCAGAACGCCTCACCGCGCTGTGCAAGCCGGCCGGCCTGGCAATCGAGCCGCAATATGACCAGAAGAACGAGACCCACGTGCTGGTGATCAAGCGCCTAAGGCACGGCAATCTGCGGATCGGCTATCTGGACAACGAGTTTCTCGACAGCGGCGATTACGCGCAGATCAGACGGACCGCGCAAGTGCTCCACGGTCTCCTGGCGGAGGGCGCATACGTCAAGCGCGGCGACCAGGAACGCCGGGTTGGCGAGTTCAAGGAGGCTCTCGACTGGCTGCTCGAGGAGGTCAAGAAAGGGGTGTCGATCCAGCGCTACAAGGGACTCGGCGAGATGAACCCGGAACAATTGTGGGAAACCACCATGGATCCGAAATCGCGTCGCTTGCTCAAGACCCAGATCGAAGATGCGATCACGGCAGACGAGATTTTCACCACGCTGATGGGGGACATGGTGGAGCCCCGTCGCGCGTTTATTGAAACCAACGCCCTGGGCGTGCGCAACCTCGACGTCTGACTGCCACCTTCAGGCGGCCTTGCGTTTCGGCCCCTTTGGCTTGGCGGGGGGTTTTTTCTTGCCGGTGGAACCCTTCGCGGACTTTGCGGCCAGCAGTTCCACCGCTTCTTGTAGAGTCAGCTTGGCCGGATCCGCCGAAGGCGGAATGGTGGCGTTGATCTTGCCGTGCTTTACATAAGGCCCGTAGCGGCCGCTGTGAACCACTACCGATCTGCCGTCTTCCGGGTGCGCGCCGAGCGCGCGTCCACTCATACCTCCGGCCTTCTTTTCGGCTAGCAGCTGGATTGCCCGCGCCAAGGCAATGTCGTGCACGTTGTCGGCCTTGGGAATGGACTTGAACATGCCGTCGTGTTTCAGGTACGGGCCGAAGCGTCCGATGCTGGCTTCGATCGGCTTGCCGGTTTCCGGATGCAAACCGAGCTGGCGCGGCAGCGCGAGCAGTTTCAGCGCGGTGTCCAGGTCTGCCGATGCGGCGGGAAGATTCTTCGGCCATGCCGCGCGTTTCGGTTTCACGGACTTGTCCTGCGGCGTCTGTCCGAGCTGGGCGTAAAAGCCGTACGGCCCCTTGAGCAGCAGTACCTCGAGTCCGGTTGCAGGATCGCTCCCGAGGATCACTGGGCCCTCGGGCTGGTTGCCCCAGGGCTTGGTGTAATCGCATTCGGGATAGCCGCTGCAACCGATGAACATGCCGCGCCGGCTGTTCTGCAGGAAGAGCTGCTTGCCGCACTTCGGGCAGGATTCCTCGAGCGGGCTGCCGCGGGCGACCTTCTCTTTGGACTTGAGGTCGCGCGCGAAATCTTTCCAGAAATCCTTGAGCACTGGAATCCAGTCGCGCTCGCCGTTGGAGATCTCGTCCAGTTCTTCTTCCAGATTGGCAGTGAAACCGTAGTCTACGTAATGGCCGAAGTGCGAGGTCAGGAATCCGTTCACCAGCCGGCCAATGTCGGTCGGCTGGAAGCGTTTCTTCTCCAGCAGCGCGTAGCCGCGGTCCTGCAGCGTGGAAATGATGCTGGCGTAGGTCGAAGGCCTGCCGATCCCGTATTCCTCCAGGGTCTTCACCAGGCTTGCTTCGGTGTAACGCGGCGGTGGCTGGGTGAAATGCTGTTCGCCGAAGAGCCGGTCTATCGGAACAGTCTCCTTCTCTTCCAGTCGCGGAAGCCTGGCCTCCTCTTCCTGCTCGGCGTCATCGGCGTCTTCGAGGTAAACGGCCATGAAGCCGGGGAAAACGAGAATCTGGCCGGTGGCACGAAACAAGGTATCTGCGCGGCCAACTGCGAGATCCACTGTTGTCGTATCGTACCTGGCCGGAGTCATCTGGCAGGCGAGCGCGCGCTTCCAGATCATCTCGTAGAGGGCGGCCTGTTCTGACGTCAGGTACTTGCGGATCGATTCCGGCGTGCGGAAAACAGAAGTCGGACGAATTGCTTCGTGCGCTTCCTGGACGTTCTTCGATTTACTGCGGTACACGATCGGCGCGCGCGGCAGATAATCGGTGTTGAATTTTTTCTGGATGTAGTCGCGCAGTTCTTGCAGCGCTTCGTTGGCGAGCGACTGTGAATCGGTCCGCATATAGGTGATCAAACCCACGGTGCTGCCGCCGATATCCACCCCTTCGTAGAGTTGCTGGGCGGTACGCATCGCGCGCTCGGTGGTAAAGCCCAGCTTGCGCACCGCTTCCTGCTGCAGCGTCGAAGTGGTGAACGGTGGCGCCGGCTGGCGGCTCTTGGGCTTGCGCTCGACGCGCACCACCTTGGCGGTGCCCTTTGCGGCCTTCTCGATGTCGGCGACCACTTGCCGGTGCTGCTCGTCGGTGACGATCGTGAATTGCTCGACCTTGTCGCCGCGATACTGAAACAGGCGCGCGCCGAATTTCTGTTTTTCCTTGTGACTGTCGAGATGTATGGTCCAGTACTCGCGGCTCTTGAATTTCTCGATTTCGAGCTCACGTTCGACGATGAGTCGCAGCGCCGGGCTCTGTACCCGGCCGGCGGACAGCCCGGGGCCGATCTTCTTCCACAACAGCGGCGACAGCTTGAAGCCTACCAGATGGTCGAGCGCGCGGCGCGCCTGCTGCGCGTTCACCAGCGGCATGGAAATCTGGCGCGGCTTGGCGACCGCATCGGTCACAGCGGATTCCGTGATCTCATAGAACACGACGCGGTGAAGTTTCTTGTTCTTGAGCAGCTTCTTGCCTTTGAGGATCTCGCCGACGTGCCAGGCAATGGCCTCACCCTCACGGTCCGGGTCGGTGGCCAGATAAATCCTGTTGGCCTTGGCCGCCGCCTTGGCGATTGCGTCTACATGCTTCCTGTTCTTTTCGACCAGCGCGTACTTCATATGGAAGTTGTCCGCCGGGTCCACCGCGCCTTCCTTGGCTTCCAGGTCGCGGACGTGCCCATAAGAGGCAACGATATCGAAGCCGCGGCCCAGATACTTTTTGAGAGTCTTCGCCTTGGAGGGAGACTCGACGATCAGCAGATTTTGAGACATTGCGCGTCCGGCCGAAAACGAAGGGCGGAATGATAAGAACTTGCCGGCGGCGGAGCAAGCGCTTGTTCAGGAAACAGCGGATTATTGCAGATAGCGTTCCTGATTTGGCGCGACCAGTTCTTCGAGCACCAGAGAATCCACCGATTCGTTCTGGTTCCACAACACCATGAGGACAATGAGCTTTACTTTCTCGAGGTCAACTGCGGGCTCATCGAGCGCCAGCACCCGCTCGATGATGAGCTCGCGCTGCAATGCCTTGATCACGCCCGCGGTCTCGAGAAAGAGCAGGAATCCGCGCGCCTCGGCTGTCAGCCCGGCCAGTTCCTGCTCGGTGTAAAAGCGAAATCCGTCGCTGCTGGAAAAGCGGGAGTTACTGTGGCCGACGCGCTCCAGGCCGCTAAGCCAGGTCAGGGCCTGTGAAATGTCCCTGCTGTCGAATCCGGCAGCGGACAGGCGCTTGGTAAGTGTTTGTTGATCGGGGTAGGCACCGGCATGAAAGTAGTTTTCGAACAGGAAGACGAGTATGTCGAACATGAGCCCCTGTCTGGAGGTATTGACGCCCCTGACGCTAGCGCACGCGCTGGAACCTGCCGCCTGGTAGCCGGCTGACGGTGCCTTCGAGTTCCAGTGTCAACAGCATCGCCGAAGCGGTTTCTGGCGTCAAGCCGCTGCGCTCGCACAATGTGTCGAGGTCGAGCGGGTCGAAACCGAGCGCCGCGAGCAGTTCGACGTGTTCGGGCGAGGCATCCGCCTTGCCGGGCGTTGCGCTCTCGACACGCACCGCGGCGCCGAGTTCCTCGAGGATGTCGTTGCTGCTTTCGACCAGTTTGGCGCCCTGCTTGATCAGAAGATGACAACCCTTCGACAGCGGCGAGTGGATCGAACCGGGGATCGCAAACACCTCGCGCCCCTGTTCCAGCGCATAACGCGCCGTGATCAGCGATCCGCTCCTGAGCGCGGCTTCCACGATCAGGCAGCCGCGGGCCAGTCCGCTGATCAGCCGGTTGCGCCTAGGGAAATTTCCCGACAGCGCGGGTGTTCCGAGCGAAAACTCGGAAACCAGCGCGCCTTGCACCGCCAGTTGATGTGCGAGATCGCGATTGCGCGCCGGATATACGATGTCGAGACCGGTGCCGACCACCGCCAGCGAAGAGGAGGCGCCGGCAAGTCCGCCGCGATGTGCGGCGGCATCGATGCCGAGCGCAAGTCCGCTGATGACCGTGAAACCGCCATCGGAGAGTTCGCGGGCGAAGGCCTCCGCATTGGCGCTGCCTTGCGGGCTGGCATTGCGGCTGCCGACAACCGCCAGCGCCGCGCAGTTGAGCAGTTCTGTATTGCCCTTCACATACAGTAGCGGTGGCGGGTCGGTGATCTCCAGCAAGAGCCGCGGATAGGCAGCATCCGCGAGACTGATGACGCGGTTACCTGGCTCTTCGAGCCAGCGCAGCGCGAGGTCGACGCAGGTTGTGTCCGGCCCTCGCAGGATGGCATCCGCGACTTCGTTCGCGACGATGCGGCAGAGCGCAGACCGGTTCGCCGCGCATACGGCTTCCGGGTCGCCGAATTCGCCGAGCAGCTTGCGGAAAGAAGCGGGGGTAAGCTCGGCGACGAGGCCGAGCTTGAGCCAGGCGAGGAGTTCCTGATCCGGCGGCATGCGCCGTCGGCGCCAGGCTAGGGCGTTTGCACTGCGTCGAGCACGTTGACCGGCCGCGTGGTATGCATCACCAGCGCGTAGGATACTTTCTCGAAAACCCGGAACACGAACACGACACCGTAGCGCTCAGCCGGCAGCTTGATCCTCTCTTTCGGATTGGTCGCACCGGCCGGCTTGACCATGGGCAAATCGCGATACAGGGCCAACACGTTGCCTGTTTCCAGACCTTCGCGTGCGCCGCGGTTCAACACCACCACCATATGCGGACCGATTTCCGTGACGCTGTCGTGCGAGGCTGCGATTACCTTGCCTTTTATCTGCTTGCTCGGCGCGTGCGGGATGTAGGGTAGCACCGGAACGGGCACGATCTTTACCAAGCGGTCGCCGGGGGTAATTTCCAGGACCGATTTGGTGATCGCAACCCTGCTGACGTCGCCGAACTGGCTTACTTTCAGTTCGCCCAGGTGCACGGCCTCGCGCCCGAGCAATTCCTTGGTGTCCGGATCGACCAGATTGCGGCCCGGGCGATATATGTTCCACTCCGTGCCATCCTCAGAGACCACGCCTTTGGCGTAGGCGGTATCGCCGGCGGAGAGTATGACCCGGTTTTCCTGTCCGGCAACCAGGATCGGCGCGCCAGACATTTCGCCCTCGCCGACCACAAGCGGTTTGGTCAGGAAAGGCGCGATGGCCTCCAAGGGAATGCTGGGGATCGCGCTTGCCGCGAGATCCAGTTTGCGTATCGCCGGACTGAGCTTGGTGACCACCAGACGCCAGTCGGTGGCGCCGTCGATGCCCTGCAGGCGCAGCCGTGGGGTCATGCCGGTGAAGTCGAGCAGGATCACGTCGCCGGGGTAGATCCAGTGGGGATTCTTGATCTGGTCCTTGTTCAGGCCCCAGATATCAGGCCAGCGCCACGGATCGCGCAGAAAGCGCGCCGAGATGTCCCAAAGCGTATCGCCCTTCACGACGACATAGCGATCGGGCGCATTTTCGGCCAGCGCGAGCTCGTCCGCCACGCTGGTTCCCGGCGCCATCCACGCGGTCAGCAGCAGCAGCAGGGATATAATTGATTTGCCCATCTCAGGCCCCCATTTCTGTCGATCCAGAATCGCATCCCTCGCCGGGTACGCAGTCCCGCCTGGCGCCAGACTCGATACTTTGGTTTAAATTCTGCATCTAGTTTATTAAATTAGCAAGCAATTATGGCGATACTCCCAATCCTTCGCTACCCCGATCCGCGGCTGCGCAAAGTGGCGAAGCCGGTGGCAGTAGTCGACGACGAAATCCGCAAGTTGGCGAGGAACATGGCCGAGACCATGTATGCGGCCCCGGGTGTGGGCCTGGCGGCCACCCAGGTGGACGTGCACAAGCAGCTCATCCTGATCGACCTCTCCGAAACCCGCGACGAGTTACTGGTGCTGATCAACCCGCACATTCTCGAATCGCGAGGTAAGTCCGATTGCGAAGAGGGCTGCCTGTCGCTGCCCGGAATCTTCGAGAAGATCGCGCGCGCGGAGTGGGTGAAGGTGCGCGCGCTCGATCTGGACGGCAAGTCGTTCACGACCCAAGCCACCGGACTGTTGTCGGTGTGCATACAGCATGAGATGGATCATCTCAAAGGCAAGATCTTCATCGAATACCTGTCGCGCCTCAAGCAGACCCGCATCCTGAGCAAGCTGAAGAAACAGCAGCGGCAGACGCTCTGATGCGGATCGTATTTGCCGGCACGCCGGCGTTCGCCGCCAGTGCGTTGCAGGCGCTGATTGGGGCCGGGCATGAGATCGCGCTGGTGCTGACCCGGCCGGACCGGCCCGCCGGCCGCGGTCTCAGGCTCGCCGCGAGCGAAGTCAAGCAACTCGCCGAACACGCCCGGCTTCCGCTGTTGCAGCCGCAGACGCTCAAGGATGCGCAACTGCAGTCGCGCCTGCACGCAGCCGGCGCGCAGTCCATGGTGGTCGCCGCCTACGGGCTGATCCTTCCGCGTGCGGTGCTCGACCTGTTCCCGGCAGGCTGCATCAATATCCACGCCTCGCTGCTGCCACGCTGGCGCGGTGCCGCGCCGATCCAGCGCGCCATCCTAGGGGGCGACAGCGAGACCGGTATTTCGATCATGCGCATGGAGGAAGGACTGGACAGCGGTCCGGTCTATCTGATGCGCCCCATCCCGATCGCCGCTGAGGACACCGCGGGAACCGTACATGACAAGCTTGCGGCGCTGGGCGCGCGTTGCATCGTCGAAGCGCTCCCGGCAATCGCCGAAGGGACGCTCGAGGCCGTGCCACAAAGCGAAGCCGGCGCGACCTACGCCCCAAAGATCACCAAGGACGAGGCGGCGATCGACTGGCGCCGCGAGGCGGTCGAAGTGGATCGCCAAGTGCGCGCGTTCAATCCCTTCCCCGGCGCCTATTCCACGCTGCACGACGGACCGTTGAAGGTCTGGCGCGCCACGGTCGTGCCGGGTTCGCCCGCACCGCCCGGGACCATCCTTCGTGCCGATGCGCAAGGTATTGTCGTCGCCTGCGGCAACGGTGCATTGCGTGCCACCGAGTTGCAGCGTGCGGGCGGCAAGCGCCTTGCGGCCACGGATTTCCTGCGCGGACTGCCGCTCGCCGCCGGCGAACGCTTCGGCGCCTGAGTCCCGGACCGCGGTGCGCAATATCCAACATATTGCAGCGCAATCCGTGGCTGCGGTGCTTTCCGGAAGAAACCTGAATCACACGCTGGAAGCGGCCTGGAAACGGGCGCACGCGCTCACGCGCGCCGACCGGGGAGCGATACAGGATCTCTGTTACGGGACGTTGCGACATCTGGGCAGATTGCGCGCGGTGTTGTTGCAGCTTGTGCCCAGGCCGGTGGAGAAGCCGGAGCTGCAATCGCTATTGCTGGTCGCGCTTTACCAGCTGGAATACAGCGGGGCCGCGCCCTACGCCGTAGTGGATCACGCGGTGGAATGCGCGGCGAAAATCGGCGGTCGCCACGTAAAGGCGTTCGTCAACGCCGTACTACGCAATTTCCAGCGCGGCCGCGCCGCGCTGTTAAAGGAAGCAGACAGCACCGACTCAGGCTACTACTCTTATCCCGCATGGTGGATCGAGCGGCTGCGGCGCGACTTCCCGTCCGAAGCACAGAATATTCTCCAGACCGGCAACACGCATCCGCCGATGACGCTGAGGGTCAACCGGCGGCGCGGTACGCCGCAGGAATACCTGCAGGAACTGGAGCGGGCGGGGCTGGGCGCGCGCATACTCGATGGCGGCGCGCTCAATTTGCTGCGCCCGGTACCCGTCGAGCAACTGCCGGGGTTCGGCCAGGGCATGGTGTCTGTGCAGGATGCCGGAGCACAGTTTGCTGCGCGACTGCTCGATCTGAGCGATGGCATGCGCGTGCTCGATGCCTGCGCCGCGCCCGGCGGCAAGACCGCGCACATGCTCGAGCTCGGCGACGTGGATATGACTGCGCTCGATGCCGATCCGGCCCGCCTCAAGCGCGTGAGCTCGAACCTGGAGCGCCTCGGCCTGAGTGCGCGGGTCAGCTGTGCGGATGCCGCGGCGATCGATGCCTGGTGGGATAACAGGCCGTTCGACCGGGTGTTACTCGATGCGCCCTGCACCGCATCGGGCGTGGTGCGCCGTCATCCCGACATCAAATGGCTGCGCCGGCCCGGCGACGTGCGGCGCTTCGCGGAACAGCAGCAGCGCTTGCTCGAAGCGCTGTGGAAGGTCCTCGGCCGCGGTGGTAAATTGCTCTATGTGACCTGCTCGATTTTCATGGAGGAGAACCAGGAGAGGATCGGCGGTTTCGCGGCGCGGCACCCGGACGCGCGTGTTCTGGGTGCGATGCCGGGGCGCGATGGACTGCTGCTCCCGGACAACGATCACGATGGTTTTTACTACGCCCTCCTGCAGAAGGACTAGCACGTTGCGGTGGTTGTCCACCATGCTTGCGCTGTGGTACGGCGCGGCGCTGGCGACGACCGAGGGGATCCACGTCAAGTCGGCGGAACTCTCACTCAACGGTGACCAATATTATCTAGAAGCCAACTTCGAAGTTGGTCTCACTCCAACACTCGAAGATGCGCTCAACAAGGGCTTGCCGCTGCATTTCGTCGTCGAATTCGCGCTCATCCACCCGCGCTGGTACACGGCATACCTGTGGAACAAATCGGTGGCGGAGCTTCAGCAACGCTACCGGCTGTCTTACAACGCGCTCACGCGCCAGTACCGGCTGAGCTTCGGTGCCCTGCATCAGAATTTCGACGCGCTGGACGACGCGCTGGCCCTGCTCGGGCGACTGCGTCGGCGTTTCGTCGTCGATGCCGATGCGCTGGACGAGGGCAAGGTATACGAGGCCGCAATTCGCATGCGGCTCGACGTCTCGCAATTACCCAAGCCGTTCCAGATCAATGCGCTGGCTTCGCGCGACTGGAACCTTTCATCCGAGTGGTTTCGCTGGACTCTGAAGCGATGACTGCCATTACACGCGCCCTCAGGCGTTCGCTGATGAGCCGCGGTATGAAGCTACTAATCACGCTGGTACTGTTGCTCGGCGCGGTCATGCTGTACCTGCTTTCCAGCGTCAGCGCCGACACGCCGCTGTTCTCCGGCGATCTGCCGCTGCTGCTGGGCCTGGGCGTTGGACTGGTGCTGGTGCTCATGCTGGTGGTCGGCTACCAACTGCTGGTGCTGCGCCGGCGTCTCAAGGCGCGGGTATTCGGCTCCAAGCTGACGCTGCGGCTGGTGCTGTTGTTCGCCTTAGTGGCGGTGTTGCCGGGCGCGCTCGTGTACGGTGTGTCGGTGCAGTTTTTGTCGCGGTCGATCGACTCCTGGTTCGACGTGCGGGTCGATAAGGCGTTGGAAGGCGGCTTGAGCCTGGGCCGGGTAACGCTGGACAACATGCTCAAGGAATTACGCGCCAAAGCCGAGTCGATGACTCTTGAACTTACCGAGCGCTCGCCGCAGCGGCGTCTGGCCGCGCTTAACACGCTGCGCGAAAAGGCTGGAGTGCACGAGGCGGCATTGCTCGGCCCCGACGGCTCGGTGATGGCTTTTTCGGGCGCGGACCCCACTGGTCTGGTTCCGGAACTGCCCTCGCCGTCGGTGGTGCGGAAGGTGCGCATGCAGCAACCTTACAGCGCCATCGAGGCTGTCGGCGACGGCGGGCTGCAACTGCGGGTGCTGGTGCCGGTGAACGATGTGTCCGGCACCACCTCGTTGCTGCAGTTGGTGCAACCCGTGCCTTCGCACTTGGCGCGCGACGCGCAAACTGTTCAGGAAATCTACCGCGATTACCAGCAACTGTCGCTGTCGCGCCAGGGTCTGCAGCGTCTTTTTGCGCTAACGCTGACATTGTCGCTGCTGCTGGCGCTGCTCTCCGCGCTGCTCCTGGCAATCGTGTTCAGCGAGCGTTTGTCCGCGCCGCTGGGCATACTGGCCGCCGGCACGCGCGCGGTTGCGCAGGGTGATTTCAGCCCGCGCCACACGGTCAAGAGCGACGACGAGCTGGGTCTTCTGACCGAATCATTCAATACCATGACCATGCAGCTTGCCGACGTACGCGCCGAGGCGCAGCGCAACCAGGAGCAGCTCGCCGCTGCCAAGGCCTACCTCGAAAGCGTGCTCGGTAATCTGTCGACGGGCGTGATGTCATTCGACTCGGAATTCCGGTTGCGCTCCGCCAATCTCAGCGCGGTCGAGATCTTCGGCGTGGACGTCGGCGCCCTGATCGGCACGCCCCCGCATGAATGGGGGGCGCGCGAGCCGCGGCTCGCTGCGGTCGGCCAGATCGTGCACGAAGCCTTCCAGCGGGCGCGCCCGGAGGTCTGGGAACAGCAGGCCGAGCTGTCCGGCGCCGCGGGCACGCAAGTATTGCTGTTACGTGGCTCGCGGCTCACCGCCGGCGCGGAGTCCGGGATGGTGCTGGTTTTCGACGACATCACCCGTTTGCTGCAGGCGCAGCGGCTCGCAGCCTGGGGCGAGGTGGCGCAGCGGCTCGCTCACGAGATCAAGAACCCGCTCACGCCGATCCAGCTTTCGGCGGAGCGGTTGCAGCGGCGGCTTGCCGACAAACTCAGCGAGCAGGAAGCCGAAATCCTGCAGCGCTCCACCCAGACCATCGTCAACCAGGTGGCGGCGCTCAAAGGCATGGTAGACGCGTTCAGCCAGTACGCGCGCTCACCCGAGGCCGACCTGCAGCCCTTGGACCTGAATCAGCTCATCCGCGACGTACTCGGGCTGTACGAATCGTCGCGCCCGGCATTGCAACTCGACCTGGCCGGCAATTTGCCGCACATCTCGGGCGATGCCGCGAAGTTGCGCCAGGTCATCCACAACCTGCTGCAGAATGCGGAGCAGGCGGTGGCGGAAGTCGTCGTGCCGCGCATCGTGCTGCGCACCGATACGGCTCGAGACGGCGTGCGGCTCACCATCCAGGACAACGGTCCGGGCTTTCCCGAGGCGCTGATGGGCCGGGCGTTCGAGCCCTATGTCACCACCAAGGCCAAGGGCACGGGACTCGGGCTGGCCATCGTCAAGAAGATTGTGGAAGAACATAGCGGAGGCATTGCCATCGTCAACCTGCCATCGTCTGGGGCCAGCGTTACCGTGACACTGCCGTTGGCACCGGCCGAGGCGGCCGCGCTGCGGGCCAACAGGCAGGCGGGCAGATGAGCCAGATTCTGGTAGTGGACGACGAAGTCGGTATCCGCGAGCTGCTCTCGGAAATTCTGCGTGACGAGGGCCACCAGGTGCGACTGGCGCAGAACGCCAGCGAGGCACGGCAGATCCGCGGCCGCGTGCGTCCGGATCTGGTGCTGCTCGACATCTGGATGCCCGACACCGACGGCATTTCGCTGCTGAAGGAATGGGCGAGCACCGGCCAGCTCACCATGCCGGTGGTAATGATGTCCGGCCATGGCACCATCGACACCGCTGTAGAGGCGACCCGTATCGGCGCCTATGCCTTCCTGGAAAAGCCGATCGCTTTGCAGAAACTGCTTTCCACCGTCGGCACGGCGCTCAAGCAGGGCGTGCCCAGGCCCGGCGTGCCGGCGGTGCTGGTTACCGCGGGCAAGTCGCGTGCTGTGGAACAGTTGCGCGCCCAGATCGAGCGTTTGCGCGCCTTGAAAACGCCCGCGCTTTTTGTCGGCGAACCGGGGACCGGGATGGAGCAGTGCGCGCGCCTGCTGCAACAGTCCAACGCCGCATGGGTGGCACCGGAGGATCTGGCAGTATTCGATCAGGCGGAGAACAATCTGGTCGGACAGGCGGCCGAGGGCATCCTGTACCTGCGAGACATCGACACGCTTTCGCGCAGTCAGCAGAAGAGTCTGCTGGGACAGACGCTCAAACTGGATCGCTACAACGCGCGCCTCGTCTCCTCGACTTCGGCGCCGCTGGCGGAATTGGTGGCGGGCGGCGCCTTCGATCCGAGGCTATATGCGCTGCTGGCCGGCGTGATCGTGCGCGTGCCCGCGCTGCGCGAGCGCGCCGAGGACGTTCCCGAGCTTGCCAATCTGGTGCTGTCGCGGGCGATCGAGGCGAAAGAAACGCCGCTACGAGCGTTCAATACTGCGGCGCTGAATGCCCTGCGCAATTACCATTGGCCCGGCAATTTGATTCAACTCGAAAGCGTGGTGAAGACCGTGGCCCAGCTCACGCCCGGAGCCGGCATCGGCGTTGCCGAAGTCATCAACGCGTTTGCCGTGCTCGAGGCCCCGCTACCCAACCCCACGCAGTCGCTGCCGCTGGACCGCGAGCTGCGCGAGGCGCGCGATGCCTTCGAGCGTGTCTACTTCGAGTATCACCTCGGTCGCGAGGGCGGCAACATGAGCCGCGTCGCCGATCGGGTCGGCCTGGAGCGCACCCACCTCTATCGCAAGCTCAAGCAGCTTGGCATCAAGCTTCCGCGCCGCGCCGACGAGTAGCCCGGCGTTCCGACGGACTATCCGGGCTAAAATACCGGCGTTGTCGATCCCGGTCTGCCGGGATTTTTTGTGTTCTCGAAGGGGAGTCATGGCAACCAGGAAGGATCTTGCCAACGCGATCCGCGCGCTGGCGATGGACGCGGTGCAGAAGGCCAATTCCGGCCACCCCGGCATGCCGATGGGCATGGCGGAGATCGCCGAGGTCTTGTGGAATTACCATCTGCGCCATAATCCGGCCAATCCCAAGTGGCCCGACCGCGACCGCTTTGTGCTATCCAACGGACACGGTTCGATGCTGTTGTACGCGCTGTTGCACCTGACCGGCTATGCGTTGCCGATGGACGAGATCCGGCGCTTCCGCCAGTTGCATTCGATGACTCCCGGCCACCCCGAGTACGGCATGGCACCGGGAGTGGAGACCACTACCGGCCCTCTCGGCCAGGGTCTTGCCAATGCGGTCGGCATGGCCATCGCGGAAAAACTGCTCGCCGCCGAATTCAACCGTCCCGGCCACGACATCGTCGATCACCGCACCTACGTCTTCGTCGGCGACGGTTGCCTGATGGAAGGCATTTCGCACGAAGCCTGTTCGCTTGCCGGCACGCTGGGCCTGGGCAAGCTGACCGCGGTCTACGACGACAACGGCATTTCCATCGACGGCCATGTCAGCGGCTGGTTCCGCGATGACACGCCGAAACGTTTCGAAGCCTATGGCTGGCATGTGCTGCGCAACGTCGACGGCCATGACGTGGCCGCGGTGGATGCAGCGATCATCCAGGCCGGGCGAGTCGCGGACAAGCCGAGTCTGATCTGCTGCAAGACGGTGATCGCCAAGGGCTCGCCCAACAAGGCCGGCAGCCACGAAGCGCATGGCGCAGCGCTGGGCGACCAGGAAGTTGCGGCGACCCGCGAGAACATCGGCTGGAAGTATCCCCCGTTCGAAATCCCGCAGGACATCTACGCCGGCTGGGATGCGCGGGCAAAAGGCGCTGAACTGGAAGCCGGCTGGAACCGGAAGTTCGCCGCCTACGCCAAGGCCTTTCCGCAGGAAGCCGGCGAGTTCACCCGCCGCGTGAACGGCGAGCTGCCGAAACAGTGGCGCACGCATACGCAGGATTTGCTCGCCAAAGTCAACGCTAAGGCCGAATCCATCGCCACCCGCAAAGCCTCGCAGAACGCCATCGAGAATCTGGCGCCGGTGCTGCCGGAGCTCGTCGGCGGTTCCGCCGATCTCACCGGCTCCAACCTCACGCTCTGGTCCGGATCCAAGGCCGTGTCCAGCGACAGCGGCGGCAATTACATTTATTACGGCGTGCGCGAGTTCGGCATGTCCGCGATCATGAACGGGATGACGCTGCACGGCGGCCTGATCGCCTACGGCGGCACCTTCCTGACGTTCTCCGATTACTCCAGGAACGCGCTGCGCATGGCGGCGCTGATGAAAATCCGCAGCCTGTTCGTGTTCACCCACGACTCGATCGGCTTGGGTGAGGATGGCCCCACCCACCAGTCGGTCGAGCATTCGGCGAGTCTGAGGCTGATACCGAACATGAACGTGTGGCGTCCCTGCGACTCGGTGGAATCTGCGGTGGCGTGGATTGCGGCGATCGAGCGCCGGGACGGGCCGACCAGCCTGCTGTTCTCGCGTCAGAACCTGCCTTTCCAGGCGCGCAGCGCGGAACAGATCGCGCTGATCGGACGCGGAGCTTACGTTCTTGCCGATGTTGACAGGCCGCGGGCGGTGATCATCGCCACAGGTTCGGAAGTGGCGCTGGCCATCGGTGCGAAGAAGGAACTGGAAGGACAGGACATCGCGGTGCGCGTGGTTTCAATGCCATGTACCAGCGTTTTCGATCGTCAGGATGCAGCCTACAAAAACGCGGTCCTGCCCAAGGGAGTCAAACGCGTCGCGGTGGAAGCGGGCGTCACCGACTACTGGCGCAAATACGTCGGGCTGGACGGCGTGGTGGTGGGGTTGGATCGCTTTGGCGAGTCGGCGCCCGCCGGTGATCTCTTCAAATTTTTCGGGTTCACTGTCGAGAGCGTGGTCAAGGCCGTCAAAGGCGTACTGTAGCCACAAGCCGGGCGGCGCCCGCGCCGGTCCGAACGAGGAGTAGCGATGGGCAAGGCGGTGCGGCTGGTCGGTGACATCGGCGGGACCAACGCACGTTTCGCGCTGGTTGCCGACGGCTCCAGCCAGCCACAGCAGGAGCAGGTGATGCGCTGCGCCGAGTTCGAGGGCCTCGAGCAGGCGATTCGCCGCTACCTTGCCGATCACGGCAATCCCGGGATTCGCGAAGCTGCGCTCGACGTTGCCACCGGCATCACCGGCGATTTCGTGCAGCTCACCAACGGACCCTGGGGATTCTCGATCGAGACCACGCGCCAGGTTCTCGCGCTCGATCGGTTGCATGTGATCAATGATTTCACCGCGCTTGCGCTGTCCGTGCCCACGTTGCAGCCGCACGAGCTTAGACAGGTCGGCGGCGGTAGGCCGGTGGCAGGAACCGCGATCGCGGTGATAGGACCGGGAACCGGTCTGGGCGTATCCGGCCTGCTTCCCATGGGCGAGGGCTGGATGGCGGTGCAGGGGGAGGGCGGGCATACCGCATTCAGCCCGACGACCGAGCGCGAGATCGAGGTCCTGCGCTGGCTGATGCCGCAATTCGAGCATGTTTCGACCGAACGCGTGGTGAGCGGCATGGGGCTCGAGAACCTCTATCAGGCCTTGTGCGCGCTGGCCCACGCCACGGCGCAGCCGCTAACGCCGGCGCAGATCACCGAGGCCGCACTGGCCGGCAAAGAGGTGCATTGCCGCGAAGCGCTCGACATGTTCTGCGCCATCCTGGGCGCAGCCGCGGCCAATCTGGTAGTAACGCTCGGCGCTCGCGCGGGATGCTATATCGGCGGCGGAATCGTGCCCAGGCTGGGGGAATATTTTGCGCGTTCGCCGTTCCGTGCCCGATTCGAGCGCAAGGGCCGTTTCTCCGCTTACGTCGCGGCAGTGCCGACTTATGTGATCCTTGCGGAGACGCCCGCATTACGCGGACTTGCAAGCTTATTTACGGACAGAAGATGAAATCATGGTAGCAATGACCGATGTCATCGGTCTGGTGGCGGGATTGCTGACTACGACGGCCTTCATACCCCAGGTGCTGAAAATCTATAACACCAAGTCGGGCAAAGACATTTCCAGCAGGATGATTTCCATGTTCAGCATCGGGCTGGTGCTGTGGTTGATCTACGGCATCATCATTCGCTCAACCCCGATCATCGTCACCAATGCGTTTACGCTGATCCTGGCGCTCGCGATCATCGTGCTGAAGATCCGCTACAGCCGGTTGCACTCCCGCAGCCGGCATGAGTCCGGGCGTCCCTGAACCGCCTTGCAGCGGCCCGAATGGGCCGCCGTCGCCGCAGTGCATCACGCCTGTAGGGCTTGGGCAAAGTGAAGTAAAATCCGAGCTTTAAGAGGGAGTTTCGTTTATGACCATCCGCGTTGCAATAAACGGCTACGGACGCATCGGCAGAAATATCCTGCGGGCGCACTACGAAGGCGGCAGGAAGCATGACATCCGGATCGTCGCTATCAACGATCTCGGCGACGCAAAAATTAACGCCCACCTTACCAAGTACGACACCGCGCACGGCAAGTTTCCGGGCAGCGTCTCCGTAGATGGGGAATTTCTGGTCGTCAACGGCGACAAGATCAAGGTCTGCGCGCAACGCAACCCGGCCGAGCTGCCCTGGAAGGATCTTGGCGCGGATGTGGTGCTCGAGTGCACCGGGCTCTTTACCAGCAAGGCCAAATCCGGCGCGCATCTGAGCGCGGGCGCAAAGAAGGTCATTATCTCCGCGCCGGGCGACAAGGACGTGGACGCGACCGTGGTGTACGGCGTAAATCACCATACGCTGAAAGCGGCGCACACCGTGATCTCCAATGCCAGTTGCACCACCAACTGCCTGGCGCCGATGGTGAAGGCGCTGAACGACCGCATCGGTGTGGTCAACGGCCTGATGACCACCATACACGCCTACACCAACGACCAGGTGCTGACCGACGTGTATCACACCGACCTGCGCCGGGCGCGCTCGGCGACCATGTCGATGATTCCGACCAAGACAGGCGCCGCAGCAGCGGTGGGCCTGGTGCTGCTGGAACTGAACGGCAAGCTGGACGGTTTCGCGATTCGCGTGCCGACCATCAATGTATCGCTGGTGGATCTCGCCTTTGTCGCCAAGCGCGCGACCACGGTCGAAGAGGTGAACAACGCGGTGAAGCAGGCCTCGGAGTCCGACCTCAAGGGCATCCTGGAGTACAACAAGGATCCCCTGGTGTCGGTCGATTTCAACCACAACCCGGCGTCTTCGGTGTTCGACTCGACGCTCACCAAGGTTTCGGAAGGCACGCTGGTGAAGGTATGCTCCTGGTATGACAATGAGTGGGGCTTCAGCAACCGCATGCTGGATGTCACGGTTGCGCTTGCGAACGCGAAGTAAACAGAAGCATTTACCGCAGCGGGCGCGGAGAAAACAAAGGCCGGAAATTTCACGGGGTCTTTTTTCTGCGCCCTTTGAGTTCTCTGTGGCGGAAAGGTGTTGACTAGAGACCATGACGATCCTGCGCATGACCGATCTCGATCTGCGCGGCAAGCGCGTGTTCATTCGCGCTGATCTGAACGTGCCGCAGGACGCCGCCGGCAACATTACCGACGACACCCGCATCCGCGCCTCGGTACCGGCGATCAGGCACGCGCTGAACTCCGGCGCCGCGGTCATGGTGACCTCACACCTGGGCCGGCCGGCCGAGGGCGAGTTGAAGCCCGAGGATTCGCTCGCGCCGGTGGCAAAGCGATTGTCGGAACTGCTCGGCGTGCCGGTTCCGCTCAAGACGAACTGGGTCGAGGGCGTGGACGTGAAACCCGGCCAGGTCGTGCTGCTGGAAAATTGCCGGGTCAACAAGGGCGAGAAGAAGAACGACGAGACCCTGGCCAGAAAAATGGCGGCGCTGTGCGACATTTACGTGAACGACGCATTCGGCACCGCGCATCGAGCCGAGGCGTCAACCCACGGCATCGCCAGGTTTGCACCGGTCGCCTGTGCCGGACCGCTGATGGCGGCGGAGCTGGAAGCTTTGGGCAAGGCGCTGACCGTGCCGAAACGGCCGCTGGTCGCGATTGTTGCGGGCTCCAAGGTCTCTACCAAGCTCAGCATCCTGGGCGAGCTGGCGAAAAAAGTGGATCAACTGATTGTCGGCGGCGGTATCGCCAATACATTTATGTTGGCCGAGGGCCTGCCGGTCGGCAAGTCGCTGATCGAAGCCAATCTGGTCGGCGAGGCGAAAAGAATCATCGAAGCGATGAGGGCGAAGGGCGGGGCTGTGCCGATCCCGGAGGACGTGGTGTGCGCCAAAGAATTTTCCGCGCACGCCAAGGCCATGGTGAAAGACGCGGGCGACGTTGCGGCCGATGACTTGATCCTCGACATCGGCCCAAAGACCGCCGGGCGGCTCGCTGAGGCGCTCGGCAAGGCCGGTACGATCGTCTGGAACGGCCCCGTGGGCGTGTTCGAATTCGACCAGTTCAGCGAGGGGACGAAAACCATAGCGCACGCGATCGCGGCTTCCCCGGCATTCTCGATCGCCGGTGGCGGCGACACGGTCGCCGCAATCGCCAAGTACGGGATCGAGAAGAAAATCGGCTACATTTCCACCGGCGGCGGCGCTTTCCTGGAATTCCTGGAGGGCAAGAAACTTCCGGCAGTGGATATTCTCGAACAGCGGGCTATTGCGAGAATCTGATTGACCACAGAGACACAGAGATAAATCACGAGATGCACAATGAGAGAGCAAGAAGGGGCGCCACGAAATCATGTTCTCGTTTTGTAATGCTTTCTTTTTCGGTCTAACAGTTTTTCTCTGTGTCTCTGTGGTGAAAATTCAATGCAAAGAAGCACAAAAATCGTAGCCACCCTCGGCCCGGCATCGAGCGACCGCGAAGTGCTGACGCGCATGATCGCAGCTGGCGTCGACGTGGTACGCATGAATTTCTCCCACGGCAGCGCGGAGGAACACCTGGCGCGCGCAGAACTGGTACGCGAGGTGGCGCGCACCGTGGAGCGCACGGTCGGCATCATGTGCGACCTGCAGGGACCGAAGATCCGCATCGGCAAGTTCGAGAAGGGAAAAGTCACCCTCAACAAGGGCGAGGTATTCGTCCTCGATGCCGAGGTTCCGCTCGGAAATCAGGAACGCGTGGGCCTGGATTACAAGGAACTGCCGCGCGACGTCTCGCCGGGGTCGGTGCTGCTGCTGGACGACGGCCGGATGGTGCTCGACGTGCAAAAGGTTCAGGGCAGCCAGATCACCACCAAAGTACGCGTGGGTGGCGTTCTCTCGAACAACAAGGGCATCAACCGCCAGGGCGGAGGACTGACGGCCCCCGCGCTGACCGCCAAGGACATGGAGGACATCAAGACCTCGGTGGTGATGAAGGCGGATTTCCTGGCGGTGTCCTTCCCCAAGAGCGGCGCCGACATGTACATGGCCAAGGAGCTGATGCGCGCGGCCGGCGGCCGCTCGACGCTGATCGCCAAGATGGAACGCGCCGAGGCGATCGCCGCCATGGCGGAGATCTTGGAGGCCAGCGACGGCATTATGGTGGCGCGCGGCGATCTTGCCGTGGAAGTCGGCGATGCCTCAGTGCCGGCGCTGCAGAAACGCATGATTCGCACCGCGCGAGAACGCAACAAGCTCACCATCACCGCAACGCAGATGATGGAGTCGATGATCTCGAGCCCGGTGCCGACGCGCGCGGAGGTTTCCGATGTGGCGAACGCGGTTCTCGACGGTACCGATGCCGTGATGCTCTCCGCCGAGACGGCCAGCGGAAAATACCCGGTGGAAACCGTCGAGGCGATGGCGCGCATCTGCCTGGAGGCGGAGAAATCTGCCGAGGTGACCCTGGACCGCGAATTCCTCGATCGCGTGTTCACCCGCGTGGACCAGTCGATCGCAATGGCGGCGCTTTTTACCGCGTATCACCTGAAAGTCAAGGCGATCGCAGCGCTGACCCAGTCCGGCTCCACCGCCCTGTGGATTTCGCGCCTGAACTGTGGGGTGCCAATCTATGCATTGACACCGGAGATTTCCACGCGGTATCGGTTGAGCCTGTACCGCGATGTCTATCCGCTGCTGATCAAATACGTCGGCCACGACCGCGACCACCTGCTACAGGAGGCGGAAGACCAACTGGTCTCCGCCGGGCTGGTACAGAAGGGCGACCTGATCGTGATCACTTTCGGCGAGCCGATCGGGGCGCCCGGCGGCACCAATACCATGAAGATCGTCAAGGTGGGCGAGAGCCGCAAGCCGTAGGTGGGTGAGGCGAGAGGCGTGAGGCGAGATGATCGTTGTCGGGATCATCGGACTTAAAATTACTTCGTCCGACTAGTTCAGGAGCGACCATGGCAACCAGGAAAGCAACCGCGCCACTCGTCTCGATCGTGATGGGGAGCACCAACGACTGGGACGTAATGCAGCACGCGGCGCGGCAGTTGAAGGACTTCGGCGTGCCCTACGAAGCGCGGGCGTTATCCGCCCACCGCACTCCGGAACTGCTCGCGGCGTATGTGAAACAATGCGTGGAGGGCGGAACGCAGTGTTTTATCGCCGGTGCCGGCGGTGCCGCGCATCTCGCCGGGGTCATCGCTGCGTTGACCACCCTGCCGGTGCTGGCGGTGCCGATTCCCTCCAAGCACCTCGGAGGCCTCGACTCGCTGCTGTCCATGGTGCAGATGCCAAAGGGCATTCCGGTCGCGACGTTTGCGATCGGCGACGGCGGCTCGGCCAACGCCGGATTGTTTGCGGTGGCGATACTAGCGCTGAACGACGCTGGATTGGCGAAGCGCCTGCAGGCGTTCCGCATCAAGCAGGCGGACGCGGTTAAAACGGCAAAGCTGCCCGAGCTATCCTGATCGAAACGTAGCGAAATCATGATAAGTGCAATCCAACCCATTCACGAAACCAGCCTGAAGTCGCTCAAGCTGCTCCATCGTGGCAAGGTGCGCGACCTCTACGCGGTGGACGCCGAGCGTCTGTTGATCGTGCAGACCGACCGCTTGTCGGCTTTCGACGTGATTCTTCCCACCCCGGTACCGGGCAAGGGCCGGGTACTCACCGAGATGTCGAACTTCTGGTTCAGGAAGCTCCGCCACGTGATCCCGAATCACCTGCTCGACGTGGCGCCCGAGATGCTGGTCGCGGCGGCGGAGCGCGGCCAGGTACAGGGGCGCGCCTTCGTCGTGCGGCGCTTGCAGCCGCTGCCCATCGAAGCAATCGTGCGCGGCTACATCGCCGGCTCGGGCTGGAAGGATTACCAGAAGACCCAGATGATCTGCGGTATCCCGTTGCCCGCCGGGCTGAAGGAGGCGCAACAACTGCCCCGGCCGATGTTTACGCCTTCCACCAAGGCCGCGATCGGCACGCACGACGAGAATATTCCTTTCTCGGAGATGGAGAAGTTGATCGGCAAGGACCTGGCGGGACAGGTACGCGATAAGGCAATCCAGCTCTATTCCGAAGCGGCGGCGTATGCCACCACCCGCGGCATCATCATTGCCGACACCAAGTTCGAGTTTGGCCGCGATGCCAACGGCAAGCTGTACCTGATCGACGAGGCGTTGACGCCGGATTCATCGCGCTTTTGGCCGAAGGACCAGTACCGGATCGGCATCAACCCGCCCTCGTTCGACAAGCAGTTCGTGCGCGACTGGCTGGAATCGCAGAAATGGAACAAGCAGCCGCCGGCGCCGGCCCTGCCCGCCGATGTGCTCAAGAAGACCGCTGAGAAATACGAAGAAGCGCTGCGGCTTTTGACCGCATAAAGACGAAACGCGGTTAACACGAAGGGTCACAAAGGAAGAGCAAGAAAGGAACACGAAGGAAAACAAAAATCGAGCAAGAATCAGGAAGTATGGATTCGAGTATCGTTCCTGTATTCCTATGCAGCTTTTGGGTCTTTGCGTTGAAAGCTTTTGACTTTGATCTCCTTCGTGTACCTTCGTATTTCCTTCGTGACCCCTCGTGTTAAAAGAGGTTGTTCCTAATTGACGACTGAACAGGAAATCGAGAAAGCCGCAGAGATCCTCCGCTCGGGAGGACTGGTGGCGTTTCCGACCGAGACCGTGTACGGGCTCGGCGCGGATGCGTCCAGTCCCGCCGCAGTGAAGAAGATCTTCGCCGCCAAAGGCCGTCCCGCCGACCATCCGGTGATCGTCCACATCGCCGACATGAGCGAATTGAAGCACTGGGCTGCGGAGGTGCCGCGTGCTGCGTGGCTGCTCGCGGAGAAATTCTGGCCGGGCCCGCTCACCATGGTGCTCAAGCGCTCGCCGCATGTGAACGACCTGATCTCTGGCGGTCAGAACACCATTGGGTTGCGGGTTCCCGGGCATCCCGTTGCACAACAATTGTTGAAGGCGTTCGGCAGGGGCATCGCGGCGCCGTCGGCGAACAAATTCGGCAGACTTTCCCCAACCACGGCAGAGCACGTGCGCGAGGAACTCGGCAACGCAGTGGAGATTGTTCTGGATGGCGGACCCTGCGACGTCGGCATCGAATCCACGATCGTGGATCTCACCAGTGAACCGCCGGCCATACTGCGCCCCGGCCGTGTGAGCGCACAGCAGATAGCCGACGCATTGCTGGTGCCGCTCGGCGAACCGGCCGTGGACCGGCCGCGCGTGCCGGGGTCGCTTGCCTCGCACTACGCGCCGCGTGCGCCGCTGAAAATCGTACATCCGGACGAAATCGAGAGTTACGTGCGCCGACAGGTCGTGCCGCCGCCGGTCGCGGTGCTGGCCCGCCGCGGACGCCCGCGCGACTCGAAAGTGGCGTTGTGGCAAGTGGCGCCCGAAACCCCGGAAGAGTACGCGCGCCTGCTCTACGGCACATTACGTCGCCTCGATGACGCCGGGTGCCGGCTGATCGTGGTCGAGGCGCTCCCGCCGCTTCCCGAGTGGACCGCGGTGCGCGACCGCCTTGACCGCGCGGCCACGCCCGAACCCGCCGCACAGCCGACCGCGGCGCGCGCGAGTTGAAAAAATTCAAAACGCTCAACACGGAGGACGCAGAGGACGCGGAGGAAAACTGAAACGAGGAAGACAATATCAGTGTTAAAAGCGGCCATCGTGCTGAAGTGGCTACCGGTACCAGTTCTTAACTCTCGAGTTTTTGCTTTTGCCCTTCCTCCGTGTCCTCCGTGTCCTCTGCGTCCTCCGTGTTCAGCGCTTTTCTTTCGGGTGTGCAGTAATCAAGTTTTTTTGGCGTTGAGAAGGCGGCGGATCTCGTCCTCGCCCAGCGGACGGTGATCCTTCACCCGCAGGCTTTCGTTCCATTCTGCAGCGAAATCGCGCTCGAGTGCGGCATTGAGCGCCGCCGTCACCGTCATTGCGATCAGCGCACCGGCGCTGGCGAGCGCCATATCCTTGTGCGCGTCCCACACGTCGCCCTGGGTGCCGAGAAAAGCCTGCCCCAGCTCGCCGCCGAAGAGAACCGCCGCACCCCACTCGATCAGTTCGTAAAGCATCGAGGTAGACATGGTGATGTCGAGCGGAAAAAAGTAACCCCAGAAACCGCGCAATCTTGCCACCCGGAGGAAGACCTCGCGCACCGGGTAGGCGAGCAGCAATCCGTAGCTGAAGTGCACGACGCGGTCGTAATTGTTGCGCTCCCAGCCCAGTAATTGGTTGAGCGAGCTGCCGGTGACGGCACGAAACCAGTCGTCGTAGGGAACCAGCGAGTAAGTGTAGTGCGCACCGATCAGATGCAGCGACAGGAAAACGAAAATGAGGAAGTAGGAAATGCGCGACAACGTGAACCTGCGATAAGTGCCGGCCATGAATCCGATGAACAGCACTACCAGTGCGTTCTCGAGCAGCCAGTCCTTGCGGTCGTGCGGCTCGATGGCGAGGATGACGAACTCGATCGCGAGCAAGGCGCCGAGCAACAGCAGAAACTGACGGTGCGGCAACCTCAGTAGCATCCCCGGCCATCCCCTGATGGAAACGACTTCAGTGAACGAAGCTGTCACGGCCGCAAGCGCCGCCGACGGACGATGCGCCCACGTCGATGCCCCGCTCGCGATGCCGGGGCCGGAGCGGCAGCGATCAGCCCTTCGCCAGCCGGACCGCCGGCCGCGCGGCGGTTGCTCCGGCCAGGAAGTCGAGTGCGGCGGAAACGCCCTCCTTGCGAATGGGCACGCCTGCGAGTCCCAGGCCCATTTCGACTCCGCACAACGTGCCTGCGAGCGCCAGGTCGTTGAAGTCGCCGAGATGACCGATACGAAACACCTTTCCCTGCATCTTTCCCAGCCCTGTGCCGAGCGACATGTCGAAACGATCGAGGACGATCTCGCGCACCTTGTCGGCGTCATGGCCCGTGGGCAGCAACACCGCGGTGAGTGAATTGCTGTATTCATCGGGATTCGCGCACAGGATTTCCAGCCCCCAGGCGCGCACCGCACGGCGCGTGGCTTCCCCGTGCCGCGCGTGGCGGGCGAATACGTTTTCCAGGCCTTCCTCCATCAGCATATGTAGAGCCTCGCGCAGCCCATAGAGCAGGTTGGTTGCCGGGGTATAGGGGAAGAATCCCGAGCGGTTCGGCCCGAGCATCTCGTCCCAGCTCCAGTAGGAACGCGGCAGTGACGCTTTCCTGGACGCCGCGAGCGCTTTGGCGCCGACGGCATTGAAGGACAGCCCGGGCGGCAGCATCAGGCCTTTCTGCGAGCCTGCTACCGTTACATCCACACCCCATTCGTCGTGGCGGTAATCGAGCGATGCGAGCGACGATATTGTGTCCACCATCAGCAGAGCGGGGTGCGCGGCGCGATCCATCGCCTTGCGTACCAGCGGAATGCGGCTCGTCACTCCGGTCGACGTTTCATTGTGGACCACGCATACGGCCTTGATGCCGTGGTCGCGATCCCCCGCCAGCCGCTGTTCGATCACGGCGGGATCCACGCCGTGGCGCCAGTCGCCGGGGATGAAGTCCACGCTGAGCCCGAGTCGGGTCGCCAGCTTCTGCCACAGGGCGGCGAACTGGCCGGTCTCGACCATCAGCACGCGATCCCCGGGAGAGAGCGTGTTCACCAGCGCGGCTTCCCATGCACCGGTTCCCGAGGCCGGATAAATGATGACGTGGCCAGCGGTCCTGAATACCTGCTTGAGTCCGTCGAGCACCTCGTGGCCGAGCGCAGCGAACTCCGGCCCGCGATGGTCGATCGTCGGCCGATCGATCGCGCGCAAGACGCGGTCGGGTACGTTCGTGGGTCCCGGGATCTGGAGGAAATGGCGTCCGCTGCGATGCGTCATCAGCACACCCTGAAGTAAACTTCGAGCCTACTCACTTTCCATCCCGGTCTCAAGCCACTCCTAGTGCCCCACGGTATCATGCGTGCTGTTTCCATTGCGATACCCGCCAACCAGTGAATGCATCCGCCGTTCCGATTTCCGTAGACCCCGTACCACATTCCCGCAGCGTGCTGGCGCGGCGCCTGCAGCGCGAAATGGACGGCGAGGTGCTGTTCGACGCGTTCTCGCGCGGCCGCTACAGCACCGATGCCTCGATCTACCAGATCGAGCCAGTCGGGGTGGTCGTGCCGCGCACCGAGGAGGCTGCGCGCATCGCGCTGCAGATCGCGGCCGAGGAAGGCGTGCCTATCCTGCCGCGCGGCGCCGGAACCTCGCAGTGCGGACAGAGCGTAGGCGCGGCGCTGGTCATCGACTGCTCCAGGAACCTGAACGCCGTTGTCGAGTTCGACGCGGGAAGGCGCGAAGTGACGGTACAACCGGGCATGGTGCTCGACCAGCTCAATGCCTTCCTGCGTCCGCACCAACTCTGGTTCCCGGTGGATGTATCCACCTCCGCGCAAGCCACCATAGGCGGAATGACGGGCAACAACTCCTGCGGCTCGCGCTCCATCCGCTACGGCAACATGGTGCACAACGTGCTGGGTGTGGATGCCTGGCTCCCGGGCGGGGACGAATTCCATTTCGGTCCGAGCGACGCGCTCGCGGACGCGACTTCCGCGTATCGCGCCCTGGTGGCGAAGATCCATGCCATCGCGCGGCGCGAAGCCGGGGAGATCGAAGCGCGCTGGCCCAAGGTGTTGCGCCGGGTGCAGGGCTATAACCTCGATATGGTGATGCCGGGCAGTGAATCGAAACCCGCTTCGCACAACCTCGCGCACCTGCTGGTCGGTTCGGAAGGCACGCTGGCGTTCTCGAAGCGCGTGACGCTGAAGCTCTCACCGATTCCCGCGCACAAAGTCCTCGGCGTGGTGCACTTCGCCAGCTTTTACCAGGCCATGGACCTGACCCGGCAAATCGTCACGCTCGACCCGGACGCGGTCGAACTGGTGGATCGCACCATGATCGATCTGGCGCTCGGCAACGCCGCATTCCGTCCGATCATCGCGAAGTTTCTCAAGGGGGAACCCGAGGCCATCCTGCTGGTGGAATTCGCGGGCGAAGACGGGAACGCGCAGATCGCAAAACTTCAGCGCCTGACGCAATTGATGGGCGATCTCGGGCATCCCGGGGCCGTGGCGGAGATCACCGACGGGGCGCTGCAGAAGGAAATCTGGGAGGTGCGCAAGGCCGGGCTCAACAT
>Ga0137409_10000470_pt1 | contig 44000 bp, 48 predicted proteins | sample CZODoug1_16funga_FD_122059 | JGI IMG/M metagenome (GOLD analysis project Ga0137409, IMG submission 122059) | Vadose zone soil fungal communities from Angelo Coast Range Reserve, California, USA - CZODoug1_16fungal (Hybrid Assembly) | ecosystem: Environmental > Terrestrial > Soil > Vadose zone...
TCGCCGCCGGCGTAATCGGCTTCCTCGGGTATGGCGTCAGCCTAGCGCTCTTCGTTGTCGCACTGCGCCACCTCGGAACGGCGCGCACCGGTGCGTATTTCTCCACGGCTCCCTTCGCCGGGGCCTTGATTGCTCTTCCGCTGCTGAGCGAGCCCGTGACGGTCCAGGTAACTCTCGCCGGCGTACTGATGGGGGCCGGCGTGTGGTTGCATCTCACCGAACGACACGACCACCGACATACCCATGCGTCAATGGAGCACGAGCATGTGCACCAACATGATGAACACCATCAACATCCGCATACAGAGACACAATCTGCAGACATTCCGCACCAACACCGGCACGTTCACGAGCCGTCGACGCATACACATCCGCATTTTCCCGATGCGCACCACCGTCACCGGCACTGACGGACATTGGCAGGTAATGGTGGGGGACGAAACTCGATGACTTCGGAATTGCTGATCACCGGTTCGGTCCTGACCAGCCTGTTCCTGATTCTCTTCGTTCTGGAGCGATTTGTTCCGCTCCGCAAGGCGCGACGCGCTTTGGCACGCAGGCTGCTAGTCAATCTTTCCATTTCGGCTCTTGCAATCGGTGTCGCCGCAGCACTCGTGCAACCAACCGCCACGGCCATGTTGCAGTACGTCTTGGACCGACGGTTCGGCCTGATCTATTTGGTGGACCTTCCCGCGCCGGTTCAGCTTGTCATCGGTTTTGCGCTCATGGACCTCATGTTCTACTACTGGCACCTCGCCAATCATAAAATCCCGCTTCTATGGCGCTTTCACAACGTGCATCACATCGATCCCGATCTCGATGTTTCCACGGCATTCCGTTTCCACTTCGGGGAAGTCGCGTTGTCAGCCGGTTTTCGGGTGGTTCAGATCACCCTGATTGGCGTTTCACCCTTGACTTTCGCGATCTACGAAATGGTTTTTCAGGCGAACACGCTGTTTCAACACAGCAACGTGCGCCTGCCGGTATGGGTCGAGCGATTGCTGAACAAAATACTGGTGACCCCGCGGATGCATGGGATACACCATTCCGAGGTATGGCGCGAAAACAATTCGAACTTCTCAGTCGTTTTCCCTTGCTGGGACAGGCTGCATCGAACGTTGCGCTTGAACGTTCCCCAGTCCCGCATCGTTATCGGCATTCCGGGTTATGCCACGACTGCGGACAGCAGACTCGGAAACGCTCTGCTCCTCCCTTTCGTGCGTCAGCGCAGTTACTGGCAAAGCGTCGATGGAATCAACGTGGAACGAAACCCGGCCGATATCAAGATGCCATTGGGTACCATGGAGGAATGAGCGGATTGAGACAGGGAATATTGCACATTGAAACCGGATGGTTCACCTCGGCAGCAGATCATCCGCAAAGCTATGGAGGCCAAGCGGGCTGCACAGAAAAACGAGCCGGGCCGGAACGCGATGAGGCACAGCGCCCCCGGTGGCATCCCAAGCGCGGATCGGTTCCTCAGAGCTAAAAACTGGCCCAGCGGGCATGTAACCCGCAGGCCGCAGCATGGCGTATCGCTTCATCAATGCAGGGCGGCTGCACAGCGCGGGCGCGTTGTTCTGCCCGCCGCCGGGCGAATCTGAGATCGGAATCGAACTTGTCGGGAGGCCTCGCTGTCTCAATGTCGAGGAACCAGCTTGATTTCCGGGGAAACGCCTTGCTGATCGCCCGAATACTGATTGTGGTCATGGCCCTGTGGCTGCCCATGCAAAGCATGGCAGCAGTAGGCATGGATTTTTGCCAGCAAATGCCGCAAGACGATACCTCGGTTGGCACTCCGGCCGCCGACATCCACTATTGCAGCCCGACAGATCCCGAAGCGCTGCAGACTTGCAAGCTGTGCCACTCCTGCATCGTTTGTCCCACGCCCGCGCTGGGCGACCCCCGCCCCATTCTGTCCCTGTCGCCATCCTCCTTCTTCGAGCCCGCCGCACTTTGGCAGCCGCATATCCGCTCCTTGGACGTGCTCGAACACCCACCCCGCCAAGCCCTCCGCAGTTTGTAGCAATTCCAGTCTGAGACTTTGGCCTTTACAGGCCGCGTCTCGGCTCTAGCGACTGCCGAACACCACGGCAGCAATCCGCGTGGCGGCAGTCGCAAACCAGCATTAATGGAGGACCAAATCATGCGTGCCTTCGTAATCGCCACCCTCGTGGCGCTGATGGGATATGGAGTACCGACGCTTGCACAACAATCCGCAGGGTCGTCAAACGCCGCTCAAATGACCGACCGCAGCGGCAAGGAAGTAACGGCGAAAAAGGACGCCAGTATCGTGCGGACCCGCGCCAGCTCTATAAATGTTTCTGAAGTACAGGGCCGGCGCTAGATACAGTTCGGTTGCGCCGCGGTTTTTCTCAATGCGTGCGTATCCAAACTGGCAAAAAGGCGGCCTCAGCGTCCGCGCTGAGGCCGCCTCAACGTTTTTTCTCGAGGAGAACCACCATGAAAAGTGCTTTTGTGACTCTAATTGCTTCAGCTCTGCTGATCATCCCGACATACCAAGCGACCGCCGGTTTGACGAAGATGCAAACACGACTCGTCGCCCAAAACGACACGTCGGTGCCTGCCAACCGGTCTGCGACTACGGGCCGCGCCGTCGGTCCTGAGCTCAAAAGGTTGTGCTATATGAAGCATGCGAATCTGATGGACAAGCCTGCCGTAAGGACGGTCGAACGGTGCTGGGCCGCTCATGGCCATCTCATGGGTTAAGAACGGTACCGCAAGCATGAACCCGGGTCTGGGAAGCACAGGCGGCATGGGACTACTCGGGGACAAGCTAGCCGGGTAGACGGCGCCAGTGAAGTCTTCTCGGGTCTCCCAGGGGCGCTACTGCTCGATCCGAGTGCGCAGCTGCGGGCTCGGGCCGGAAAACACGAAGGTGAATCCGGTTTGAGCCCCGTAGCGTATTGTTTAGCATAAAAGAATGACTCGACGCAGTTGTTGACGTTCTCTACAATATAAGGTGCTGATCTTTATGGACGAGGGAATTTTGTAATGTTTGGCCGTTCGCGATTTCGTCGTGTAATCTGCCGTTCAATTGCGGCGGTGATGTTTTTCGCACAGGCGATAGGCGTTGCACAGGCGTGCATCGAGGCTACTCAATCGCCAACCATGGCGTTTGCGGACACCCATCAAAAAGGCGATTGCGACAAGACCGTCAACAAGAATGCCTGCCTGCAGCAGTACACTGCTGGCGATCAGAGCAACCCCCAAGTCCAGGTCGCTGTCGCGGCGATGCCCGCGATCGTAGTGCTCACAGTTTCAGTTGCGCCCGTTCGCGTTGTTTGCCCGGCCGTTACGCTGGCGTCACTTGCGCACTCCCCCGATCCTCCCCCTTCGATCCGCTTCTGTAGTTTCCAGCTTTAGCCCCTGCAAGCATTGAATCCGCCGCGTCAGCGGCTGTTCGTGTTTTCCTTGCGGAGGCATCATGGAATCCTTGAATTGTTCGGTAGCGGCGTCCTTTACCGCAACCACCAGATTTGCGTGGATCGGTTCGGTCCACGGGTTAACCTGCGTAATCGTCCTTGGCGCCCTGGCGGGCGCAATCACTTTCCCCGGTAATGTTTCCGGCGCCGAGACGCCGCTCACAATCGCGGAGGCGCAACGTCGCGCGGTGGAACGTTCACGCCAGACATCGGCACAGGACTCCGCCGCCGCCGCCTCGCGCGAAATGGCGATAGCCGCCGGGCAGTTACCCGACCCGGTGCTCAAGCTCGGCATCCAAGACCTGCCGGTAGATGGCCCCGACCGCTTCAGCGTGGCGCGCGACTCCTTTACCATGCGCCAAATTGGCGTGATGCAGGAGTTCCCGCGCGCCGAAAAACGCCAGTTGCGCGCCCAGCGATTCGAGCGTCAGGCCGAAAAGTCCCTCGCCGAAAAAACCGTCGCTGTTGCCGCGATTCAGCGTGACACCGCGCTCGCCTGGCTCGACCGCTACTACGCCGAAGCCACCGCGGCGGTCATTGCCGAGCAGGCGTCTGAGGTCAAGCTCGAGATCGTGGCCGCTGAAAGTGCGTATCGCGCGGGGCGCGGAAGTCAGGCCGACGTATTTGCGGCGCACAGCACCCTGGCCGCACTGGATGATCGCGCCAGCGAATTCAACCGGCGCATCAGCGCAGCGAAGACCGTCCTGGCGCGCTGGGTTGGAGAGGGTGCCGAGGCGCCGCTGGAGGGAAAGCCCGCCGTTGATTCCATTCGTCTGGATACGAGGGCGCTCGACTCCGATCTGGCTCATCACCCACAAATCACCGTCCTTAGGAAGCAGGAAGAAATCGCTTCGACCGAAGCCAGAATCGCACAGGCCGACAAGAAGGCGGACTGGAGCGTCGAAGTGATGTACAGCCAGCGCGGCTCCTCTTTCTCGAACATGGTGTCGGTCGGCGTTTCGATTCCATTGCAGTGGGGCCAGAGAAACCGCCAGGATCGGGAGTTGGCGTCCAAGCTGGCGATGGCCGATCAAGCCAAGGCCGAGCGCGAAGAGGCGCTGCGCGCACACATTGGCGAAGTTCGTGCGATGGTCACCGAATGGGAGAACGGCCGCGAACGTATGACACGCTACGAGAGGCAGCTCATCCCGCTTGCCAAGGAACGCACCAAGGCCTCGTTCGCTGCCTACCGGGGCGGCAAATCCAGCCTCACGGATCTCCTTCTCGCGCGACGTAACGAGATTGACATGCGGATTCAGGCGCTGCAATTGGAAATGGAAACCGCACGTCTTTGGGCGCAACTTAATTTTCTGTTTCCAGACGAAAGCGGGACGCCTCATGCCAGCGCTCCATTTCCGGCGAGTAAAGATCAGGAAAAGGGGAGCAAATGAAGATCCGGCATTTCGTTCTGGCCCTCGCTGCCGTGGCTATTCTTGGCGTTGCCGGCTACGGTCTGTATTGGGTCGGCATGAACCGGGGCATGAAGATGGCGGACCCGGCGCCGGGTGTCACCGCTACGGCCGCTGCTGGCGCACAACAGGCGAATGCGAGCGATCCCACCACCGGCAAGAAAGTTCTCTACTGGCACGACCCGATGGTACCGGGACAGAAGTTCGACAAGCCTGGCAAATCACCCTTCATGGATATGCAGTTGGTCCCCGTTTATGCGGAAGGCAACGGCGACGAAGGCAAGGTGACCATCAGCCCGCGCGTCCAGCAAAATCTGGGTGTACGCACGGTCGAAGTCACCAAAGGCACTCTGGCGCCGGCGGTGGTAGCGGTAGGCACCGTGCTCTACAACGAGCGGGAATTAGTGGTCGTTCAGGCGCGCAATAACGGCTATCTGGAGAAACTTTACGTGCGGGCGGTGCTCGACCCTGTGCGCAAGGGCGAGCCGCTGGCCGAACTGTACCTTCCCGAGTGGGTGGCCGCGCAGGAAGAGTACCTGTCTGCGCGGCGCATCACCGATGCTGGCCTGGAGGGCCTGATGGAGGGCCTGTTGCAAGGCGCCCGTCAACGCATGCGCCTCGTGGGCATGGCAGACGATCAGATCCGCCTGGTCGAATCGACCGGTAGGGTGCATGCGCGATTGACCGTAACCGCCCCGATCAGCGGCGTGGTCGCGGAACTCGGCGCGCGTGAGGGCATGACCGTGATGGCGGGCGCGTCTCTGTTTCGGATCAACGGACTCGATACCATCTGGGTAAACGCGGAGATCCGTGAGAGCCAGGCTGACATCGTACAACCCGGCAATCCGGTGGAAGCGCGCACGCCCGCTCTTTCCGAAAAGGTGTTCAAGGGGCGCGTCACTGCCATCCTTCCCGAGATCAACCCGGCCACGCGTACGATCAAGGCGCGCATTGAGCTTGCAAATCCTGGCGGGCAGCTCAAACCCGGCATGTTCGCTACGATCGACTTGACCCCGCAAGGCCGCAAGGAAGTCCTCATGGTGCCCACCGAGGCGGTCATCCAGACCGGCAAGCGCAACGTCGTTATTGTCGAGGAAGGGGCGGGAAAATTCGCTCCGGTCGATGTCGAAATCGGCATGGAGGCCGACGGCAAAACCGAAATCCGCGAAGGACTCGAGGCTGGCCAGAAAGTAGTTGTCTCGGGCCAATTCCTCATCGATTCGGAGGCAAGCCTGAAAGCTTCGACCATGCGCATGGAGGACGCGCCGGCAACGGTTGCCGGTGAACGCGTCGGCATGACGCATAACGGCCAAGGCAAGGTCGAGAAAATCAGCGCAGGAGAGATCACGCTCTCGCATGGCCCCATCCCTTCGCTGCAGTGGGGTGCGATGACTATGGGCTTCAGGCCGCCTGCGTCCGGTCTTCCCGCCAATGTGGCCGTAGGTAATACGGTCGCTTTCGAGATTCGACAGACCAAAGACGGCATGTACGAAATTACCAGCATCACCCCGATCGGCCAGGCGCACGCTGCGCCGTCCAAAGGTGAGCCGCAGGGCAGCATAAAGGAGCCGAAGAAATGATCGCCAGACTCATACGCTGGTCGATTGCGAACCGCTTCCTGGTGCTGCTCGCGACGCTCATGCTAACGGGCTGGGGACTATGGTCGCTGTCACGAACTCCTTTGGACGCGATTCCTGATTTGTCGGACGTGCAGGTGATCATCCGCACCATGTTCCCGGGGCAGGCGCCGCAGATCGTCGAGAACCAGGTGACCTATCCACTGGCCACCACGATGCTGTCGGTGCCGGGCGCGAAGACGGTGCGCGGTTACTCGATGTTCGGCGATTCGTTCGTCTACATCCTGTTCGAGGACGGCACCGATCCATACTGGGCACGCTCGCGCGTGCTCGAATACCTGAATCAGGTGCAGTCGCGTCTTCCGCCGCAAGCGAGGACCTCGCTCGGACCCGATGCGACCGGCGTGGGCTGGGTATTCGAATACGCGCTTGTCGACAAGAGCGGCAAAATGGATCTGTCGCAGTTGCGCGCGCTGCAGGACTGGTTTCTCAAATACGAATTAAAGACGGTGCCCAACGTTTCGGAGGTGGCAAGTGTGGGCGGCATGGTACGGCAGTACCAGATCGTGCTCGACCCGGACAAGCTGCGCAGCTACAACATCACCCACGGCAAGGTAATCGATGCCCTCCAAAAGGCGAACCAGGAAACCGGCGGATCGGTGCTGGAGCTGGGAGAAGCGGAATACATGGTACGTGCCTCCGGCTACCTGCAGTCGCTCGACGATTTCCGCAAGATTCCGCTGATGACCACCGAGGCAGGCATTTCGGTGCGGCTGGGCGACGTAGCGCGTATCCAAATCGGGCCGGAAATGCGGCGCGGTATCGCGGAACTCGATGGCAACGGCGAAGTGGCCGGCGGTGTGATTGTGATGCGCTTCGGCAAGAACGCACTGGAGACGATCGACGCAGTCAAGACGAAACTGGAAAAACTCAAGCCGAGTTTGCCGCCGGGCGTCGAAATCGTCCCCACCTACGACCGTTCCAGCCTCATCAAGCGTGCCGTCGCGAACCTCGAGCAGAAGCTCGTCGAGGAATTCATCGTCGTTGCGCTGGTCTGCATGGTGTTCCTTTTCCATCTGCGCTCGGCTTTCGTGGCCATTGTTTCCCTGCCTCTGGGCATATTGATGGCGTTTATCGTGATGTACTACCAGGGCGTAAACGCCAACATCATGTCTCTCGGCGGCATCGCCATCGCCATCGGCGCGATGGTCGATGCGGCAGTGGTAATGATCGAGAACGCGCACAAGCACATCGAAGCGTGGCACCACGCGCATCCCGGAGAGGCATTGGCGGGTGCCGAGCATTGGCGGGTGATCGGCGACGCCGCCGCCCAGGTGGGGCCGGCACTTTTCACCTCGCTGCTGATCATCACGTTCTCCTTCATCCCGGTGTTTACGCTTGAAGCCCAGGAAGGCCGGTTGTTCTCGCCGCTCGCCTACACCAAGACCTATGCGATGGCCGCCGCCGCGGGACTGGCGGTCACGCTGATTCCGATACTGATGGGCTACCTCATCCGCGGCAAGATTCCCGAAGAAAGGAAAAACCCGCTCAACCGCGGATTGATCGCGCTTTATCGGCCGCTGCTCGACAAGGTGTTGGCTTTTCCCAAGATCGCGCTTCTCGTCGCGCTGCTGATTTTGGTCGCGACGATCTATCCCGCTGTCCGCATTGGCGGCGAATTCATGCCACCACTGGATGAAGGCGATCTGTTGTACATGCCGAGCGCCCTGCCGGGACTATCGGCCGGAAAGGCATCAGAACTGCTGCAACAGACCGACCGGCTGATCAAGACCGTGCCCGAGGTGGCGACCGTATTCGGCAAAGCCGGCCGCGCCGAGACCGCCACCGATCCGGCGCCGATGGAGATGTTCGAGACCAACATCCAGTTCAAGCCGCTCGATCAGTGGCGCCCGGGCATGACCCCGGACAAACTGGTCGAGGAACTGGACCGCGTCGTCAAGGTACCGGGCCTGTCGAACATCTGGGTGCCGCCGATCCGCAACCGCATCGACATGCTTGCGACTGGCATCAAGAGCCCGGTAGGCGTGAAAGTGGCAGGCACGAACCTGCAGGAAATCGACAAGATCACCGCGCAGGTCGAGCGCGTGGTGAAGCAGGTGCCTGGAGTCAGTTCGGCGTTCGCCGAACGTCTTTCCGGCGGTCGCTATATCGACGTCAATATCGACCGTGACAAGGCAGCGCGATTCGGACTGAATATCGCCGACGTGCAAAGCATCGTCTCGGCCGCGATTGGCGGCGACAATGTCGGCGAGACTGTCGAGGGGCTGCAACGCTTTCCGATCAACGTGCGCTATCCGCGCGAAATTCGCGACTCCGTCGAGAAGATCCGCGACCTTTCGGTACTCACCGAGCGAGGCGCGCAGATTCGTCTCGGCGACGTGGCGGCGATCCGCATCAGTGACGGGCCGCCGATGCTGAAAAGCGAGAACGCCCGGCTGTCGGGTTGGGTGTACATCGACCTCCATGGGCGTGATCTCAGTTCCGCAGTCCGAGACATGCAGCAAGCGGTCGCAAAGGAGATCAAGCTTCCGGCCGGCTACTCCATGTCGTGGTCCGGCCAGTTCGAATTCCTGGAACGGGCCACAGCCAAACTCAAGATCGTCGTACCAGCGACGCTGCTGATCATCTTCGTCTTGCTCTATCTGACGTTCCGACGTTTCGTCGAAGCGTTCCTGATTATGGCTACGCTGCCGTTCGCGCTCGTGGGCGGTTTCTGGCTGATTTACCTGCTGGGCTACAACATGTCGATCGCCTCCGCGGTAGGGTTTATTGCGCTTGGGGGTGTGGCAGCGGAGATCGGCGTGGTAATGCTTATCTACGTGAATCAGGCGGTGGCCACCCGCACGGCGGAAGGGCGGCTCAAGAACGAGCAAGACCTTGCTCACGCAATCATCGAAGGTGCGGCGCTGAGGGTGCGGCCGATTGCAATGACGGTGGCTGTCATCATTGCGGGCCTGCTACCCATTATGTGGGGTTCGGGTACGGGCTCGGAGGTCATGCGGCGCATCGCCGCGCCGATGGTCGGCGGGATGATCACGGCACCGCTGCTGTCCATGGTGGTGCTGCCGACGGCGTATTACCTGATCTATCGCGGTCGAGCACATTTGAGACTTGTTCGACTCAACGACTACGAGCAAGCAGCAGAAAACCCGTCAGGTCGTGATGTTGCGCGGTCATGAAGGGGTGCGTTCATGCATGAGAAAACCGCCTCGACTTTCCGCGAGTTTGCGTTAAATGAAGCTGTGTTTCAGCAGTGTCGTGTCTGCAACCAAGCAACGTAAGGAGTGGAAAATGGACAAAAGGAAGAGAAATACGATGAGGGTAGTTTCGGGCGCAGCGCTTGCGGCCGCGGCAGCAGGTTTGTTCCTGGCCGGCATGGTCGGGGTCACCGCAGCAGACAAGACGGAAGCCAAGGTGCAATGCACAGGCGTCAATGCCTGCAAAGGCAAGAGCGAGTGCTCGTCTACCAAAAACGGATGCAGCGGGAAGAACGCCTGCAAAGGCCAGGGCTGGATGTCAATGAGCGAGAAGCAGTGCGTGGAAAAAGGCGGCAAGGTGGAGAAAGGCTAAGACGCTTCGAACTTCGCCCCCGATCGGGGAGCACGCTTCGGCATGCTCCTCCTTTTTTTTCAGTAATGCTTAGGGATGCTTCCCTGTTTTTTTTGAGAGCCAATCATGGAGATCACTGCCAAATTGTTTTCGCACTACCTGCTCTTCGTGCTCTCAATCGTGCTCAGCGGCGTTACCCTTGCCGCCGGCGATCCAGATCACGGCGCAGCGGTTTTCGGAGCATGCATTGCCTGTCATTCCATCGAACCCGGCGAGCACATGACAGGCCCGAGCCTCGCGCACGTCTGGGGTCGTAAGGCAGGGACAACGGCAGGATTTGCTCGCTATTCTGACGCATTGAAGAATGCGAAAGTAGTGTGGGACGAGCACACGCTGGACAAGTGGCTGCGCGATCCGGCGAACTTTATTCCCCACAACTACATGACCTTCCCTGGCATTGAAAAAAGCAATGACCGCCTGGACGTGATCGCCTACTTGAAGGCGGTCTCCGAAGGTCATGTGCCCGCGCGCCCTCAAAAGGAAGGCGGGATGGGAATGATGATGGGCCGCAACAAAATGAATCTGAAAAACGCCGGCCCGAAGATGCAGGTCATCTCTGTCGAATACTGCGGCGATACCTATATCGTCAAAACGGCAGCGGGAGCAACGTACAAGTTCTGGGAGTTCAATCTCCGATTACAAACGGATTCCAGCAAATACGGCCCACCCAAAGGCAAGCCGGTTATCGTGGGGACCGGCATGATGGGCGATCGCGCAGCGGTCATATTCACCGCACCGCGCGAGATCAGTTCGTTCATTAAGGAATCGTGCCACTGACCAAGAGGTCGATTGGCAGTCGCGTTTCAGGAATGTCGTGTTATCAACCAAACTTCGATAGGAGTAAAAAATGGACGATAGTAAGCGAAATGCAGTGAAAGCGTTTTCAGGTGCCGCACTTGCCGTAGCCGCAGCGGGGTTGTTCCTGAGTAGTACGGCCGGTGTCGTGGCAGCCGACACCAAGGAAGCCAAGGTCCAATGCGCGGGCGTCAATGCCTGCAAGGGCAAGAGCGAGTGCGCGACCGCCACCAGCGCCTGCCACGGGCAGAACGCCTGCAAGGGCCAGGGATGGCTGAAGATGACCGAGAAGCAGTGTCTGGAAAAAGGCGGGAAGATGGAAAAAAGCTGAGCTTCATGTAACAGGCTCGCAGCGGCCGATGCGAAGCGCGAACCGGTACTCAGTCTGCGGCGAGCGCCTCGGCTTCGATTTCGGCGAGTTGCGGCACCGAAAGGTCTATGTCGAGTTTGTTCCAGGCCTTGATCTCGTCGCGCAGCTCGGCGGCGGTGAGCGGATTGGCGGCGAGCCAGCGCGCATCCAGCTCGACGGTGAACGTGCTCTTCTTCTTCGATGCATGGATCGCCGGCAGCCGTACTTCCGAACGGCTGCGGTGCAAAAGCGCCGCCAGCCGCAGCGCGAACAGCAGCGTCCAGTCGACGTCCTTCTCGACCATGCCGCGCAGCTTGTCGAGCGAGCCACGGTGCGCCAGCACCAGCAGCGACAGCTGAGCCTGTTCCATCTTGGAGAAGCCGGGCATGTCGGCGTGGCCGATGATATAAGCGGAGTGCTTGTGGTAGCCGGTATGCGCGACGGTGAACCCGATCTCGTGCAGGCGCGCCGCCCAGGACAGCATCAGCATCGGGTACTCGCGTTGCGCCTTGTCGCCGCCCGCGAGCTGCTCGAACAGCTTCAACGCCAGGCGCTCGACCCGATGCGCATGATTGGACTCGACGTGGTAACGCTTCACGAACTGGCGCACCGTCAGTTCGCGCATGTCGCGACGATGCGCCCGCCCGATCATGTCCCAGAGGATGCCCTGGCGCATCGCGCCGTTGGCGAGCGCCATGTGTTCGACGTCGAGTTCCGCAAAGATCGCGCTCATGATCGCAAACCCGCCGGGCAGCACTGCAATCCGGTCTTCCCGCAATCCCGGCAACTCTAACTTGGCCGCATCGCCCGCCTTGAGCAATGCGCCGCGCAGACGCTCCATGCCGCCGCCGCTGATTCCCGATGCGCTCCAGCCGTTGGCTTCCAGAATATCGCCGATCGCACGCGCGGTGCCGGAGGAACCGACCGCCTGCTGCCAGTGCTTGCGCGAAAACTGCTTCCGGATCGTTTCCACCTCGATGCGCGCGGCCAGCTCCGCATGCTTCATGTGGGACTTGCCGATCCTGCCGTCGGGAAAGTATCTGAGGCTGTAGCTGACGCAGCCCATGTACAGGCTCTCGAGCTTGTGCGGCTGGTTGCCGGCGCCGATGATGAATTCGGTGGAGCCGCCGCCGATGTCCACCACCAGCCGCTTCTCCGGCGTCGCCGGCAGGCTGTGGGCGACTCCCAGGTAGATCAGCCGCGCTTCTTCGCGTCCGGCCACGACCTCGATCGGGAAACCGAGGGCAGCCTCGAACCGGGGCATGAAGTCGCGGGCGTTCCTTGCCACCCGCAGGGTGTTGGTGCCAACCGCCCGCACCGCGCCTGGCGGCATTCCGCGCAGGCGCTCGCCGAAACGCTTCAGGCATTCGATTGCGCGCGCCTGCGCCGCATCGTCGAGGTGCTTGTCCGCGGTCAGGCCGGCGGCGAGCCGCACCGGCTCACGCAATGAATCGAGGGGATAGACCTGGTCATCGACGACGCGTCCGACCTGGAGCCGAAACGAGTTGGAACCCAGGTCAACCGCCGCAATGGTCGGGGATGTTTCCATCACGGCTATTCTGCCTCAAAAGCACCAGAGAACTTAAACCTCATTACCACAGAGGCACAGAGGGCACGGAGGAAATGTAAGGGCAGGAAACAGACAGTTCCCACTTTGAGCCAGCAGCCCCGCGGGTTGGATTCCACGGCCGATTTTCCAGCGTTTTTGATTCTCCTCTGTGCCCTCACCGCCCTCAGCGCCCTCTGCGCCTCTGTGGTGAGCGCCTTTTTTGAGACGTCTTGGAAAATCGGTCAGCCCATGACCTCGCGCTCGATTTCTTCGAGCGTGACGTGGCGCACGTCCTTGCCCTTGACCATGTAGATCACGTACTCGGAGATGTTCTTGGCGTGGTCACCGATGCGCTCGATCGCCTTGGCGATGAACAGGATCTCGATGGAAACCGATATGGTGCGCGGATCTTCCATCATGAAGGTGATGAGCTGGCGCAGCACGCCGCGGAATTCCTCGTCCACGTGCTGGTCGCGGCGCACCACTTCGGCGGAGGCGGCCAGATCCAGCCGGGCGAACGCGTCCAGCGACTTGCGCAGCATTTCCAGCGCGATCTGCGACATGCGGCGGATTTCCGCGGTGCGCGGCTGCTGCAGCCGGTCGGCGGAATAGATCAATTTCGCCATGCGCGCGATCTTCGCCGCTTCGTCGCCGATGCGCTCCAGGTCGGTAATGGTCTTCACCACCGTCATCAGCATGCGCAGGTCGCCGGCGGCCGGCTGGCGGCGGGCGATGATGGTGCTGCAGTCCTCGTCGATGCCGACTTCGAGGCCGTTGACCATGTGATCGTTGTTCTCGACCTTGGTGCAAAGCTCGAGGTCGCCCGAGATCAGGGCGTCCAGCGCCAGCTTGATCTGCTCTTCCACGAGCCCGCCCATGTGCAGCACGCGGGCGCGCACCGCCTCCAGTTCGGCATCGAACTGCTTGGATGTGTGCTCAGAATTGGTCATCACTTCGAACCCCCTTCCGTACCGCGCACCGGCAAATGTCCCAGTGTACGTCGATTGCGTTACAAAAAAGTTTCACCGGGTCAACGTCTTCACCCCGTCCCGGGTGCCGAGCAGCAGCACATCGGCGCCGCGGCGGGCAAACAGGCCGTTCGCCACCACCCCGACGATCTGGTTGATTTCGCCCTCCAGCGCCACCGGATTGACGATTGCCAGCCCGCGCACGTCCAGGATGATATTGCCGTTGTCCGTGGTAAAGCCCTGGCGCAATTCCGGGTGCCCGCCCAGCCTGACCAGCTCACGGGCGACGTAGGAACGCGCCATGGGAATCACTTCCACAGGCAGCGGAAACGCGCCCAGAACGTCCTTCAGCTTGGCTTCGTCGGCAATGCAGACGAACTTGCTCGCCACCGCCGCCACGATCTTCTCCCGGGTGAGCGCACCGCCTCCGCCTTTGATCATGTGCAGATGCCGCGTGATCTCGTCGGCGCCGTCCACGTAGACCGGCAGTTCGTCCACGGAGTTCAGGTCGAACACGCGGATTCCCGCGACTTTCAGCCGGGCTGCGCTCGCCTCCGAGCTGGCCACTGCGCCTTCCAGCCGTCCCTTGATCCTGGCCAGTTCGTCGATGAAGAAATTCGCGGTCGAGCCGGTGCCGACGCCGACGACGCAGTCTTCCGGCACGTGGGCGATCGCCGCTTTCGCGACCGCCTTCTTGAGTTCGTCCTGAGTCATGGTCCTGCTGCGTCTGGAACTGCCTGCAAGCATAGCGTCAACGCCTGATCGGCACAAATAAGCGCCCCGGTTGCGCCCGTTCGTTCCCGGCTGTTACGCTCGAAGGAAACCTGGGAGAAGCGATGAAGATCGATTACCTGGAAAGGATCCTGACTGCGCGCGTTTATGACGTTGCAGTCGAAACGCCTCTGGAGCTGGCGCCGGCGCTTTCCGGCCGGCTGGGTAACACCCTGCTGCTCAAGCGCGAGGATATGCAGCCGGTGTTCTCCTTCAAGCTGCGCGGCGCCTACAACAAGATGGCGAACCTGAGCGCTGCCCAGCGCCGGCGCGGCGTGATCGCCGCCTCGGCGGGCAATCACGCGCAAGGCGTGGCGCTGGCGGCAAATCATCTGCGCTGCCGCGCCACCATCGTCATGCCTGCCACCACGCCGCAGATCAAGATTGCGGCGGTGGCGGCGCGCGGTGCGCGGGTGGTGCTGTTCGGCGACTCCTACGACGAGGCCTACGCGCACTCGCTGAAGATCGCCAGGCGCGAGAAGCTCACTTTCGTGCATCCCTACGACGACCCGGATGTGATCGCCGGGCAGGGCACCATCGGCATGGAGATCCTGCGCCAGCACGGTGGGCCGATCGACGCCATTTTCGTCGCCGTGGGCGGCGGCGGGCTGATCGCAGGAATCGCGGCTTACGTCAAGCGCCTGCGTCCGGAGATCCGGATCATCGGCGTGGAACCGGTCGATGCCGACGCGATGACCCGCTCCCTTGCTGCCGGCCATCGGGTGAGGCTCGCGCAAGTCGGACTTTTTGCCGACGGCGTGGCGGTCAAGCAGGTCGGCTCCGAAACCTTCCGTCTTTGCCGGGAGCTGGTGGACGAGATGATCCTGGTGGACAACGATGCCGTCTGCGCCGCGATCAAGGACGTATTCGAGGACACCCGCTCGATCCTGGAACCGGCGGGCGCGCTCGCGATCGCCGGCGCCAAGGCTTACGCCGAGCGCCACAAGCACAAAGGCCGGACGTTCGTCGCGGTCGCCTGCGGAGCCAACATGAACTTCGACCGGCTGCGCTTCGTCGCCGAGCGCGCCGAACTGGGCGAGAAGCGCGAAGCCATCCTGGCGGTCACGATCCCCGAGCGTCCCGGCAGCTTCAAGCAGTTCTGCTCCCTGCTAGGGGCGCGCAATGTCACCGAATTCAACTATCGCTACGCCGACCCCGTGGAAGCCCATGTGTTCGTCGGCGTGCAGGTGCGCAACCGCGATGAGACCCGAAAGCTCATTGCGCGGCTGCGCCGCAAAGGGCTGCCGACGCTCGATTTCAGCGACAACGAAATGGCCAAGCTGCATGTGCGCCACCTGGTGGGCGGCCGTGCGCCCTCGGTCGAGAACGAGAGGCTGTACCGTTTCGAGTTCCCGGAGCGCCCGGGAGCGCTGATGAATTTCCTCGACAGCATGAGTCACGACTGGAACATCAGCCTGTTCCACTACCGCAATCATGGCGCCGACTACGGGCGCGTGCTGGTGGGAATGCAGGTGCCGCCGCGCGATCAGGCGGCGTTCCGCAGGTTTCTCTCGCAACTCGGCTACGCGCACTCGGACGAGACCAGGAACCCGGCCTATTCGCTGTTTCTGGCCTAAATCATGCTCTATTTCTCAGGCCGCCCTTTTATAATTACGCGTTGACCGACTCATCCTGCTGCTCACAGACTGACACCTTGAAAAAAAGCCTTGCCGTACTGCTGTTCGCCTCCTGCGCTGCATTGGCGGCGCCGGACGACGAAGTTTTCCTCGAGGCGCGCGAAGCGTTCCAGCGCGGCGACATCGTGCGGCTGGACCGCCTTGCCAAGCAGCTCGACGACAACTATCCGCTAGCCCTGTATGTGCAGTACTGGCAATTGCGTTCGCGCCTCGCCGACCTGTCTGCCGGCGAGATAGAGAACTTCCTGGCCCGTCACAACAACAGCCTGGCCGCCGACCGCTTGCGCGCGGACTGGCTGCGGCAACTGGCGAAGGATCGCGATTGGCCGGGTTTCCTGCGCGAATACCCGCAGCTCACCACCGAAGACCTCGAGCTGGTCTGCTTTGCCTATCAGGCGCGCCTTGCGCTGGGCGAGTCCGGGATACTGACGCAGGCACGGCCGCTGTGGTTCACCGCGCAGGTGCTCCCGGAAAGCTGCCTGCCCTTGTTCGAATTGATGTTCAAGAAAGACATGCTCACAGCCGAGGACAGCTGGACCCGGATCAGGCTTGCGCTGGAAATCGGCAACTTGAGCGGCGCCAGGATGTTGCTCGGTTATCTGCCGGCGGGGCAACGACCGGATGCGAAGACCCTCGATTCGATAGCGCGCCGGCCGCAGCATTTTCTGGACCGCGCCCCGCTGCCGTTGAAGACCCGCGCTCAGCGCGAACTGGTGATCTACGCGCTGTACAAGACCGCAGAGGGCTGGCCGCAAACCGCCGCGGACCGGCTGCACAGAATCGCCAAGGATTTGCCGGACACCGAGCGTGAGTACGCGTGGGCGCAAATCGCCTCGGTCGCCGCGCGCAGCCTTCATCCGGACGCGCTTACCTGGTTCAGGAACGCGGGCAACGGCATGAACGATCGCCAGCTCACCTGGCGTGCCCGCTCCGCGCTGCGCGCAGGCGACTGGAACGAGGTGTTCGCCGCCATCGAGGCGATGTCGCCGACGGAGTACAAATATGCGCAATGGCGCTACTGGAAAGCGCGCGCGTTGTCGGCGCTGGGCCGCCAGTCGGAAGCCAACGCGCTGCTGGCGCCGCTTTCCAACCAGTTCAACTTCTACGGCCAGCTCGCCGCGGAGGAACTCGGCACCTCGATCAGCACGGTGCCGCAAACCTACCGGCCCGACGAGGACGAAATCGAGGCGACCGCCAAGGACCCCGGCATCGTACGCGCACTGACGCTGTACGCCATCGGTCTGCGCTACGAAGGCGCGCTGGAATGGCAGTGGGCCGTCAAGGACTATGAAGACAAGCGCTTGCTGGCCGCCGCTGAACTGGCATCACGCAACGAATGGTATGAGCGCACTATCGATACCGCGGAACGCACCGTGTTGCTGCACGACTTCGGATTGCGCTACCCCACCCCGTATCGCGAGGTCGTGCAGGATTACGCCAGCCAGCTCGACCTCGACGAGGCCTGGGTCTACGGCCTGGTGCGCCAGGAGAGCCGCTTCGCGCACACCGCCCGATCCACTGCCGGCGCCAGCGGATTGATGCAGTTGATGCCGTCGACCGCACGCTGGGTGGCGAAGCGCCTGGGCTTGAGCGGCCATCACGCCAAGCTCACCGCAACGGCGGACTCCAACATCGTGCTGGGCACCTACTACCTGCGCCAGATGATGGACTCCCTGGACAACCAAATGGTGCTTGCCTCCGCCGGCTACAACGCCGGCCCGCGCCGCGCGCGGGAATGGATAGCCGGCCGCTCTCTGGAGGGTGCGGTTTATATTGAGACCATACCGTTCGCCGAAACGCGCGAGTACGTCAAGCGGGTCATGAACAATACGCTGTACTATGCGCGGCTTTTGCACCAGGCGGGACCCGGTCTGCGCGAGCGGCTCGGCACCGTCCCGGCCAGGATGCCGCAGAACAACTGAGCCGCGGCTCTGTGCCCCATGACTTTTCGCCCCGCGGCCATCGCGGAAAAAATTCTTCGTATCGAAGGCATGAGAGTCAACTCAGTCTGCGTCATCGGAGGCTCGGGTTTTCTGGGCCGCCATATCGCCCATCAGCTCGCCGACTTCGGAATCCGGGTGCACCTACCCACCCGCCATCGCGAGCGCGCCAAACAGCTCATCGTTCTGCCCACGGTCGACGTGATCACTGCCGACGTCAACGATCCGGCGACGCTTTCGCGCCTGGTCGCAGGCAACGACGCGGTGGTGAACCTGGCCGGCATCCTGCACGAGAGGCGCAAGGGCGATTTCGCGCGCGTCCACACCGAACTGCCGCGGAAGATCGTGAATGCCTGCCGCGAGCAGGGCGTGCGCCGGCTGCTGCACGTTTCCGCGCTCGGGGCAGCGCACGATGCCCCCAGCGAATACCTGCGCTCGAAGGCCGGCGGCGAGCAGCAGATCCGCGTGGCGCAGGCCGCCGGCATCCGCACCACGATCTTCCGCCCCTCGGTGATCTTCGGGCGCGAGGACAGCTTTCTCAACCTGTTCGCGCGCCTGGTGCGCAGCTTGCCGGTGATCGTGCTGGCAAGCCCGCAGGCACGCTTCCAGCCGGTGTTCGTCGAGGACGTGGCGCACGCCGTGGTGCTGAGCCTCGGGGAAGCGCGCACCGCCGACCAAAGTTACGAGCTTTGCGGCCCGGGGATTTTCACCTTGCAGGAGTTGGTCGAGTACGTCTGCCGCGTGCTCGGAGTGGAGCGGCCGATCATCCCGCTCAACGATCCGCTTTCCTACCTGCAGGCCTGGATGATGGAGTGGCTCCCGGTGAAGCTGATGACGCGGGACAATTATTACTCGATGAAAGTGGACAGCGTCTGTGCCTGCCCCTTTCCCCGCGTGTTCGGTTTCGAACCGACGCCGCTCGAGGCGGTGGTGCCGCTTTATCTCGCCGAGAATACTCCGAGGGCGCGGTACCGGTGGTTCCGTTTCCGCGCCCGCCGTTGATTTCAAACCGCGCCATCCCGCCCCGTGCGTCCTTCAGGAGTTGTTCGATGTCCAATCCCACCCTGGTAATCGGCAACAAGGCCTATTCCTCCTGGTCGCTGCGCCCGTGGCTGCTGATGAAGCACGCCGGAATCGCCTTCGACGAAGTTCGCATTCCGCTCTATCGCCAAGACAGCAAGGAAACCATCCTGCGTTACTCGCCAGCAGGCCGCGTACCCGTGTTGGTGGACGGCAGCTTGACGGTGTGGGACTCGCTGGCGATCTGCGAATATCTGGCCGAGAAGCATCCGGAGAAGCGGCTCTGGCCGGCGGACACCCGGGCACGGGCCAACGCACGCTCGATCAGCGCCGAAATGCATTCCGGATTCGCCAACCTGCGCGGTCAGATGGCGATGAACGTGCGGCGCCGGATGCCGGGGCGCGGCAGAACGCCCGAGGTGCTGGCAGAGATTTCGCGCATCCAGGCGATATGGAACGACTGCCGCGCGCGCTTCGGCGCCGCCGGGCCGTTTCTCTACGGCGGGTTTTCAGCGGCCGACGCCATGTATGCCCCGGTGGTGTCGCGCTTTCACACTTACGAAGTGGAACTGAAAGGCGGCGCGCGCGAGTATGCCGAGTTCATGTACGCGCTTGCGCCAATGCAGGAGTGGATCACCGGGGCGAATGCCGAGGCCGAAGTCATCTCCGAATACGAACCATGAAGATCTACGCCGTCGGCGGTGCGGTGCGTGACCGTCTGCTCGGACGCGAGGTGGCGGACCAGGACTACGTCGTGGTCGGCGCAACGCCCGAACAAATGGAACAGTTGGGCTATCGGCCGGTGGGCAAGGATTTCCCGGTTTTCCTGCATCCGCAGACCCACGAGGAATACGCGCTGGCACGAACCGAAAGGAAGACCGCGCGCGGCTACAAGGGCTTCGATGTGTACGCTGCGCCGGAGGTCACGCTGGAGCAGGACTTGGCGCGCCGCGATCTCACCATCAATGCGATCGCCCGCGATGAGAAAGGCAACATCATCGACCCCTTTCACGGCGTGGCCGACCTCAAGGCCGGCATACTGCGCCACGTCAGCCCGGCCTTCGTCGAGGATCCGGTAAGGGTGCTGCGCGTGGCGCGTTTCGCCGCCCGCTTCGGATTCACTGTCGCGCCGGAAACGCTGGAACTGATGCGGGAGATGGTCCGCAACGGCGAAGTGGATCACTTGGTTGCGGAACGCGCCTGGCTGGAAATCTCCCGCGGACTGATGGAAGCCACGCCCTCGCGCATGTTCCTCACGCTGCGCGAGTGCGGGGCGCTGGCGCGAATCCTTCCCGAAGTCGACGCGCTATTCGGCGTGCCGCAGCCGCCGGAACATCACCCGGAAGTGGACACCGGGGTGCACATCATGCTGGCGCTGGATTACGCCGCCGCCAATAAATTCCCGCTGCCGGTGCGTTTTGCCGCGCTCACCCACGATCTGGGCAAGGGCGTGACTCCGAAGGCGCTGTGGCCGAAGCACCATGGCCACGAGCACAAGAGCGTCGAGCTGGTCGGGAGATTGTGCCAGCGGCTGCGCGCGCCCAACGAATGCCGCGACCTGGCGGTGCTGGTGGCGCGCTACCACGGCGACGCGCACCGCGCCGAAGAACTGCGCCCGGCCACGATACTGAAGCTGCTTTCCGCAACCGACGTATACCGCAAACCGGAACGGTTCGAGGAATTCGTCCACGCCTGCGCCTGCGACTTTCATGGCCGAACCGGTAATGAGCGGCGCCCATATCCTGCTGCGGATATTCTGCGACGCGCCGCCGCCGCTGCGCGCGCGGTGGACGCCGGCGCAATCGCCCTTGGAGTCGGAGACCCGGGCCGGATTTCCGCTGCAATCGAGGCCGCCCGCCTGAAGGCCGTCACCGAAGCGCTGGCGGCCGCGCGTCAACGCTAAACCGGCACGAGCCGTTGTTGCGGGGTCATCAATCCCAATGGAGGCTCATATGGCTGCATCCAAGTTGACGATTGCGCTCGCAGCTGCAGTCGCGCTTTTCGTCCCCCATCTTGCCATTTCGGCGGACGAACACGGCTCCCGCATGGAGGCACGCTTCAAAGCGGCCGATAAGGACAACGACGGCAGCCTGACGCGCGAGGAAGCCAAGGCGATGCCGCGGGTGGCGAAGAACTTCGACGCCATCGACGCCGATAAGAGCGGCACGGTCACGCTGGCCGAAATTCAGGCGGCGATGAAAAAAATGGTCAAGGAAGCGCACGACCGCAACGTGGAGCACTTCAAGGCAGCTGACAAGGATAACGACGGCAGCCTGACGCGCGAGGAAGCCAAGGCGCTGCCCAGAGTGGCGAAGAACTTCGATGCGATCGACACCGACAAGAGCGGCACGGTCACCCTGAAGGAAATTCGCGCCTACATGAAGGCGCACCGCCAGGAACGCAAGAGGAGCTGAAGGCGGCGACAGCCGTACCAAAAACGGACAGGTTCGCCTGTCCGTTTTTTCATCTCAGCATCCAGTAGATCAGGCTCGCCAGCAGCGACAGCATGACCGTGGAGCCGACGGGAAACGAGTAGCGCCGGCCGTTGCGCTGGATATCGATGTCGCCGGGCAGGCGCCCGAAACCGAGTTTGCGCAGCCAGGGAGACAGCACGCCCAGCAGCAACAGCGCGATGACCAACGTCAGCAGCCATTTCAGCACTTCGCTCTCCGTTCGTCCGGCAACACAAATTTATCCCGCGAAGACACGAAGACCGGCCAGACAAAAACCGGACCTCCCGAAGCGAATACGCAAAGAAGCGAGAAGAAATTCCTGTTTGGGGCATACCGGCCAGGACATGGCCTGAAGCCCATGTCTGCACCAAGAACTCGTTTTCTTCGTGTTATTCGCGTCTTCGTGGCAAGCAGCCGAGTCCCTATTATACGGGCGCGGTTCCTGCTTTCCTATAAAATCGGCACCCTTCCCCGCAATACACCAGGAGCGCGCGTTGATCGATTTGTACACGTGGAGCACGCCAAACGGCCGCAAGGTTTCCATCATGCTCGAAGAATTGGATTTGCCCTACGCAGTACACGCTGTCGATATCGGCAAAGGCGATCAGTTCAGGCCGGAATTCGTAGCCATGAGTCCCAACAGCAAGATTCCGGCGATCGTGGACAGCGAGGGGCCGGAGGCCAAGCCTTATGCGCTGTTCGAGTCCGGCGCGATCCTGCTCTACCTGGCCGAAAAGACCGGCCGATTCCTGTCCACGCGAACGGCCGAGCGCTTCGACGCCATTCAGTGGCTGATGTTCCAGATGGGCGGGGTCGGCCCGATGTTCGGCCAGACCCATCACTTCCTGCGCGCCGCGCCGGAACCCGTTCCGTACGCGATCGCGCGCTACACCAAGGAAACACGCAGACTGTATGCGGTACTGGACCAGCGTCTGGCCGCTGGCGATTGGCTCGCCGCGGATTATTCGGTGGCCGACATCGCCACCTATCCGTGGGTCGCCCGCCATGACTGGCACAAGGTCGAGCTGGCCGAGTTTCCGAACGTCAAGCGCTGGTATGAGACGATCGGGGCACGCCCGGCTGTGCAGCGCGGCATGAAAGTCCCGGCACCTCGCTGACACGTCGCCGTCATGAATCCATGAACGACGCGACTCCCTCCAAGATAGGCAAGTATCCGGTGATCCGGGAGATCGGGCGCGGCGCGACCAGCCGGGTCTATCTGGGCCGCGATCCGTTTGCCAACCGGGACGTTGCGATCAAGCTGGTGAGCAACGAGGCCGGCGTGGATACGGATTTGCGGCGGCGCTTTCGCAAGGTATTCATGAACGAGGCCTCGCTGGTCGGCAAACTGATCCATCCGCACATCATGGCCATCTACGATGCCGACGTGGCGGACGCTTACAGCTATATCGTCATGGAGTACGTGGACGGACCGACTCTGGAACAATACTGCAGCGTAGCGAAGCTCCTGCCGGTGGAGCGGGTGGTGGAAGTCGCGTTCAAGTGCAGCCTGGCACTGGAATTCGCACACCGGCATGGGGTGATCCACCGCGACATCAAGCCGGCAAACATCCTGATCAGCGCGCAGAGTGACATCAAGATCAGCGATTTCGGCGTGGCATTGCAGGCGGAAGCCGAGCACACTCACCTTCAGGGCGTCGGTTCACCGTCGTACATGTCACCCGAGCAAGTGCAGGACAAGGAGTTGTCGCACCAAACCGACATCTACTCGCTGGGCGTGGTGATGTACCAGTTGTTGACCGGCAAGCTGCCATTCATCGCCGCCACAAAGGCGAGCCTGCTCTACCAGATCATCAACATCGAGCCGCTGCCGCCTTCAACGCATCGCACCGATATCTCTCCCGACCTCGACCGCGTGGTGATGCGCGCGCTCAACAAGGACGTAAGAAACCGCTACCAGACCTGGGGAGACTTCAGCCGCGATCTTACCCAGACTTACCGCCACCTGAAATTGCCGCCGGAGTCGATTTCAGACACCGAGAAATTCAATGCCATCAAGGCGCTGCCCTTTTTCCGGGATTTCCGCGACGTGGAGATCTGGGAGACGGTGCGGATTGCCTCCTTCCGCCGCATCCAGCCCGGCAAGACGGTAATCCGCGAGGGCGATGTCGGCGAGAGTTTTTTCATCATAGCCACCGGCGAGGCGCGGGTAGCCAAGGCGGGGAACCTGCTCGACACGCTGCGTGCCGGCGATTGCTTCGGAGAAATACTCTATTTCGAGGATACCCGCGCGCGGCGGATCACCACGATTTCCTCGACCACGGCTCTCGCGCTCATCGAGATCAAGGCCGCGGCGTTACAGAAAGCCACCGACGCCTGCCAGAAGCAGTTCAATCAGGCGTTTCTGCGCATCCTCATCGACCGGCTGACCTGGGCGAACAGCCGGCTCTCGGCAAGAAGTTAGCAGGCAATGCGAAACACCGGTTGACTGAAAGAAAAATCAAAACCTTGCGCCACAGAGAACACAGAGGGCACAGAGAAAAAACGAGGCAAGGATTTCTGTGTGATTCAAAACTTGCAGGTTTCCTCCGGAGTACGCGCTTGAAAATGCGCCCGGAGCGGGCAAAACGCTACAATGGCGCCTTTTTTGCCACGAACGATCTGATGCAGGCATTCATGACTTCGACAACGTTGGTCGCGATTGCGGAAATCGGCGACAACACGCTGCGTAGCAGCTTGTTGCGGCGCAGACTCATGCTTGCGCAGCCAGCGTGATGTCGGAGCCACAAGACGCAGTCTTAGAGCCAATCTCGTCCCTATCGAAGTTTACAAATGGAAGCTTTTCTAACCTCCACTTTTCTCGTTGCAGTGGCAGAGATTGGCGACAACACGCTGCGTAGCAGCTTGTTGCGGCGCAGACTCATGCTTGCGCAGCCAGCGTGATGTCGGAGCCACAAGACGCAGTCTTAGAGCCAATCTCGTCCCTATCGAAGTTTACAAATGGAAGCTTTTCTAACCTCCACTTTTCTCGTTGCAGTGGCAGAGATTGGCGATAAGACTCAGTTGCTATCCTTCGTGCTCGCCGCACGCCTGCGCAAGCCCTGGCCGATCATCGCCGGAATCCTGGTCGCGACACTGGCGAATCACGCGCTCGCGGGCTGGGCCGGAAGCCTGCTCGCCGGCCTGGTGCCACAGACGCCGCTGATATGGATCGTGGGTCTGTCCTTCATCGCCTTCGGACTCTGGGCTTTGCACCCCGACGCGCTCGACGGCTCGCCGGTGATTTTCAAGGCCGGGGCTTTCGTCACCACTTTTGTAGCCTTCTTCCTCGCCGAGATGGGAGACAAGACTCAGCTCGCCACCGTGGCGCTGGCGGCGCGCTTCGATGCGCTGGCGCAGGTCATCGTTGGAACGACATTGGGAATGATGATCGCCAATGTCCCGGCGGTGTGGATCGGCGACCGGCTGGCGCAACAAATCTCCATGAAGGCAGTGCGAATGCTTGCCGCCGCGCTGTTCATCCTGGTCGGCGTGCTCACGCTGTGGAGCACGTTCGCTTCGGCATGGCGCTGATGAAAAATCCCGTGGAGAACCGGCGCTGTCCGGACTGCGGCCGGGAGTTTCATTGCGGCATCGCGAGTGACACGCCGTGCTGGTGCGCGACCGAGTTTCCTCCGCTGATGCCGCCGGCTGATGCCGAAGCCTGCTGCTACTGCCGGGAATGCCTGGGAAAGCGGATCGTCGCGCGGCGGGAGTCCGCGCGCAAGCTCCTCACTTGATCAGCAGCACCGGATTGTCGGCGAGATGGATGACCTTGGCAGTCACCAGGCCGTCCACCGGCAGCGGAATCTTCATCATCGCTGCCTCATTCAGGATTGGGGCGGCACCGGGCGATCCCGTTCGGCGAGGTCCACCACGCCCTCGCGGCGGCCGCGCCCGGGTCCCGCCGGCAGCGACAGCAACTTGCCGATCGCCACCACCAGGGCCGCGCCTGCAGCCGGTGCGGTCCAATTCAGCCATGCGGCCTGTGCCATCACCCAGTCCCTCACGACGGGGTCATGCACCGCCATCGACAGCCCCACCCATCCCAGCAAAGCGCCGCCTAATACGATGATCGACGGGAAGCGATCCATCAAACGCAGGACCAACTGGCTCGCCCATACCATCAGCGGGATGCTCAACGCCAGTCCGAAGATCAGCAGAAACAGGCTGTCGCGCGACGCGGCCGCCACCGCGATCACGTTGTCCAGGCTCATCACGAAGTCGGCAATGATGATGGTGCGAATGGCACCGAGCAGGTTTCCGCCAGCCCTGATTTCCTGCCCCTCGCCGTCGTCCTGAGGCTGGATCAGCTTGACGCCGATCCAGAGCAGTAAGGCGGCGCCGACAATCTTGAGATAGGGAATGGCCAGCAGGCTCACCGCAAAGAACGTGAGCGTCACCCGCAGGATGATGGCGCCGGCCACGCCCCAGAAGACGCCGAGCCTGCGCTGGCGCGGCGGAAGATTCCGGCAGGCCAGCGCGATCACCACCGCATTGTCGCCGCTCAGCAGGATGTCGATCAGGATGATCTGCAGAACGGCGATCCAGAACTGCGGACTGCTCAGATCCATGAAGGGTTCGAGTGGATTCGTTGCGGAAAAATCAGACGCTCAACGCAAAACCGACTTCAGCAGCTTGCCCATCTCGGCGGGGTTGCGGGTCACCTTGATCCCGCATTCTTCCATGACCGCGAGTTTCTCCGCCGCCGTGCCCTTGCCGCCGGAGATGATCGCACCGGCATGGCCCATGCGCTTGCCGGGAGGGGCGGTGACCCCCGCGATGAAGCCGACGATCGGTTTCTTCATGTTGTCTCTGGCCCACAGCGCCGCGGTTTCCTCGTCCGTGCCGCCGATCTCGCCGATCATGACCACCGCTTCCGTCGCCGGATCGGCGTTGAAGAGTTTGAGCACATCGAGATGTTTGAGTCCGTTGACCGGATCGCCGCCGATGCCAACTGCGGAAGACTGGCCCAGTCCCAGCTCGGTCAGCTGCCCCACCGCTTCGTAGGTGAGCGTCCCGGAACGGGATACCACACCGACCGGGCCCTTGCGATGAATATGTCCGGGCATGATTCCGATCTTGATTTCCTCCGGTGTGATCACTCCCGGGCAGTTCGGGCCGACCAGGACGGTTCTGCGTTTCTGTTTGCGCATGCGATCGCGCACTTCGATCATGTCGCGCACCGGGATGCCTTCGGTGATGCAGATCACCAGGTCGAGATCGGCCTCGACCGCTTCCCAGATCGCCGCCGCCGCTCCCGGCGGAGGCACATAAATCACCGACGCATTGGCGCCGGTCTGCCGTTTCGCCTCGCGTACCGAGGCGAAGATCGGGATGCCTTCGAAACCCTGTCCGGCCTTGTTCGGGTTAACCCCCGCAACAAAGGAGCGCTTTCCATTGGCGTAATCGCGGCAGGCGCGTGTGTGAAACTGTCCGGTCTTGCCGGTGATGCCCTGGGTGAGAACTTTGGTGTTCCTGTCGATCAATATCGCCATCTTTCCAATCCCATTTTCACCACAGAGGCACAGAGGCACGGAGAATTGCGAAAACTTTCGAAACGCGAAAAATAATGAAAGAAATTTGGCGTACTCAATGCTGCTCTTGGCGTACTTGGCGTCTTGGCGGTGAGTTGATTCGTTCTCAAGCTTTTCTCTGTGTCTCTGTGGTCAGCTTGTCACTTAGCAGCCGCGACCACCTTCTGTGCTGCTTCCGCCATGTTGTCGGCGGAAATGATCGGCAATCCGGAATCCGCAAGAATCTTTCTGCCGAGGTCCTCGTTGGTACCCTTCATGCGCACCACCAGCGGCACCCCGAGCTTCACCTGATGGGCCGCCTCGACCACCCCGGTGGCGATCACGTCGCATTTCATGATGCCGCCGAAGATGTTGACCAGAATCGCGCTGAGGTTGGGGTTGCGCAGCATCAGCTTGAAGGCTTCGGTCACCTTCTCGGTCGTGGCGCCGCCGCCGACATCGAGGAAGTTGGCCGGCTCGCCACCGAATAACTTTATTGTGTCCATGGTGGCCATCGCCAAGCCGGCGCCGTTCACCAGGCAGCCGATATTGCCGTCGAGCGATATATAAGACAGCCCGTGCCTGGACGCTTCCACCTCGGCCGGGTCTTCCTCGTCGAGGTCACGCATGGCGACGATATCCTCGTGCCGGAAGAGTGCGTTGTCGTCGAAGTTCATCTTGGCGTCGAGCGCGACCACATCGCCGCCGCCGGTCAGGATCATCGGGTTGATTTCGGCGAGCGATGCATCGGTGTCCCAGAATGCCCGATAGAGGTTCTTGAGCACAGTACGCGCCTTGGCCACGCTGGCAGCGGGAATGCCAATCCTGCGGGCCAGATCGTCGGCTTCGGCATCAAGCAGGCCCCGCTCGGGATCGACGAACACCTTGTGGATCTTCTCGGGCGTGTGCGCGGCGACTTCCTCGATGTCCATCCCGCCTTGCGAGGACGCCATGACGCACACGGTCTGCGTGCCGCGGTCCACCACCATGCCGATGTAAAGCTCCCTGCCGATGTCCGCGCCTTCCTCGATCAGCAGCCGCCGCACCTTCTGGCCCTTAGGTCCGGTCTGATGGGTTATCAGTTGCATGCCGAGGATTTTTCCAGCCCAGTCGCGCACCTCGTCGATGGATTTCGCGAGTTTCACACCGCCGCCCTTGCCGCGGCCGCCGGCGTGGATTTGCGCCTTCACCACCCATACCTTGCCGCCGAGTTTCCTTGCAGCGCTCACCGCTTCTTCCACGCTGAAGCAGGGCGTGCCGCGGGGCGTAGGGACACCGTACTTCCTGAGGATTTCTTTCGCCTGGTATTCGTGGATTTTCATCGCCGGCCCTTGCCTGAATCGGACCCGCGGCGGGCTGGCACGCCGAATTCCCGCGTGCATGCGGCGCACGCCGGAACGGAACAAGGGATCGCCAGCTGGAAGGTCGCAGAACAAGCCGACCGCGCGGGAAAGCGCGGGAAGTATACCGCAAAGGCCCGCGCCGCCGCTGCAACGCGGCAACGCTCAGAAGCGGGTCGCGAACCCCGCCACGAGCGACCAATCGGCGGTCAACTGCACGCCGTTGACGTACTGGTAGACCGGCACCTGAACGAAACCATAGAGCTGCGTGTCGCGGCCAAGGTTGTAGCTGAGTCCCGGGGCGATGAAGGCAAAGCGGCCGCCGCTGTCCTCCGGTTCGGCTTGCGCGCCGCCGTCGCGGTCGCGATAGAGCAGATTCAACTGCAACAGCGCGGCAAACCGCTCGTTCAGCTGGTGGCGATAGCCCAGGTCCACGCTAGAGCGATCTCCCGGCCGAAAGTCCTCGCGCTCGCCCAGCGCCGCCTGCCACAGCACCTGCGCGAACCAGGCGCCGTGACCGGAGCCGGGCGCACGGTAGTAGGCGCCTAGCAGCGCGTCGGTGGTGCCGGTGCCGGGCTGCAGAGTGCGTTCAGCGCGCTCGCCATCGTCGTTCACCACTTTGAAACTACCGGTCGGCAGCTTCACGCCGAGCAGCAGTCCCATGCCCGCCTCGGCGGACTCGCCAACGTGGTAGCGCCCGAGTACCCGGGCATCACCGGCTTCCGTGAAGTTCCAGTTCTCGGGAAACTGGCCTCCACCGTGGTTGTGGATGTGATCGTGGCTGCGGTCCACCACCGGCAGGCTGACCGAGACGCCGAGCCGCTGGCTGAACGCGTAATCGAGCGTGGCGATCCAGTTGCGGTTGATGGTGCGGACCTCGTCATGGTGGCGGGGGATCTCGCCCACGCCGACGCGCGAATCTCCGGACATCGGCTGATCCTGATCGATGAACTCGTAACGCAGATCGAAGCGCGCGCCCGGCTCGGTCCATGCGCCCTGCGCGTCCCAGTTGGTATTGATCGAACAGACCGCCGAGCCGCACCCGGCCCACGCCGGCAGCGGCAACAGTCCGGCCAGGATCGCAAACGATGACCACCGAATTGTTGCGAGCATGACCGTGACTTCCGATCGAAAAGCGCAATGCTAGACGCGCGACCGGATGAGCGGAATGCGACACGTTGCCGCGCGACAAATTGCCGCAGCCCGGCAAATGGTCCGCAAAAGAATAAAATCTCCACTTTCCCCCAGGTCCGGTCGCCGCCATGAATGCTCCAGCCAACGCCCATTCCAATCTGCGGCGCCTGTTTTTCCTGCGCAGCATCACCGTAGGCGGACAGGTGCTGGTGATCGCCGCCGCAGTCCTGATGTTCGACACGCCGCTGCCGCTGGGTGCGATGGGCGCGATCATCGTGCTCCAGACCGCCGCCAACGGCCGCACCTGGATGCGGCTGCGCAAAGCCGCGCCGGTAAGCGAAGCGGAACTGTTCCTCGAGTTGCTCGCCGATGTCGGGGCACTGACCGCGCTGCTCTATCTGAGTGGCGGCTCCACCAACCCGTTTGTGTCTCTGTACCTGTTGCCGCTCATCATCGCCGCGACTGCGCTGACGGCGCGTTACGCCTGGGCCATGGCCGGGTTGACAATCGCCTGCTATTCGGCGCTGATGTTTTTCTACCTTCCGCTGGGTCATGGCCACGAGATGCATTCGAACGCATTCAACCTGCACGTGCTGGGAATGTGGGCGAACTTCCTGGTGAGCGCGGTGCTGATCGCGAGCTTCGTCGCCACCATGTCGGCGTCCATCCGCGGGCGCGACCGCGAACTCGCCATCGCGCGGGCGCGGGCGCTGCGCGATGAGCAGGTGGTCGCGCTGGGCACGTTTGCCGCGGGCGCGGCGCACGAACTGGGCACGCCGCTCTCGACCATAGCCGTGCTCACAAAGGAACTGGAGCGCCAGTACGCCGCCGACCCGGGCCTGCGCGAGGACCTGCAACTGTTACGCACACAAGTTGACAACTGCAAGCGCATCATCACCAGCCTGACCACCGCGGCCGGGCTGGCGCGTGCCGGACAGGCCAAGCGGCAGAGCGTCGAGGAGTTCCTGGCCGGCGTGGCGGAAAAGTGGGCCCTGATCCGCCCGCAGGTGCGGCTCGACCTGCGCTGCGGCGGCGCGGGCGCCGCGCCGCAGATCGTCGGCGAGGAAACCGTGCGTCAGACCCTGATCAACATTCTCAACAACGCCGCGGACGCCTCCCCGCACGCGGTGGAGATCGAGGGCACCTGGAACGTTGCCGAACTCACCATCGAAGTGCGCGATCGCGGTCCAGGCATTACCGATGACATCGCCGCGAAGGCGGGACGCGCTTTCTTCAGCACCAAGGCGGCGGGACGCGGAATCGGACTGTTCCTGGCCAATGCCACCATCGAGCGCCTGGGTGGCAGCGTGGCGCTGTTCAACCGCGACGGCGGCGGCGGCTGCACGCGGGTGACGATTCCACTGACGCGGCTGGCCGCCGACGCATGAACACGAGGCCGGCAACCGACAACCGCCTGCTGGTGGTGGACGATGACGCGGTGTTTGCCGCAGTGCTGGCGCGTGCACTCGCCCGGCGCGGATTCGAGGTCGAGTCCGCGGCCGGTGTTGGCGAGGCAGTCGAGAAGGCGGGGCGCCGCGGTCCCCAGTTTGCGGTGGTGGACCTGAAGATGCCGGATGGCTCCGGACTCGCACTGGTGGAGCAGCTCAAGCGTCTCAATCCGGCGATGCGCATCGTTGTCCTCACCGGCTTCGCCAGCGTTGCCACCGCGGTCGAGGCGATCAAGCTGGGCGCGGTCCACTACCTGCCCAAACCAGCAGACGCCGACGACATCGTGGCGGCTTTCGACCGCGACGCGGGTGACGCCGCGGTCGCGGTCAAGCACAGGCCGCTGTCGGTCGAGCGGCTGGAGTGGGAGCACATCCACAAAGTGCTCGCCGAAAACGGCGGCAATATTTCCGGCGCCGCGCGCGCGCTCGGCATGCACCGGCGCACACTGCAGAGAAAGCTGCGAAAGAAACCGGGCCGGAACTAGCGGGGCGCCTTGCGGGCCGCTTCGGCGGCATCGTGGGCGCGTTTCAGATTCTGGTATTCCTGTTGATGCTTGGCGCGCGCCTGATCAAACTCGGCCTGCAGTGCGCGCGACGCCTGGGTCGCCTGCTCGGCGCGAACCTTGGCCTCCTCGTAGGCGCGCTGCGCATCCTCCATGCGTTTTTGCGCGGCCTCCAGGTCCTTGTAAGCGGCCTGTTCCTTTTTCTCTGCGGCGCGCACCTTGCGTTCGGCGGCTGTCATCTGCTCGCGGGCGTACTGGGCACGCTGCTGTGCCTGCTCGATGGTCAATATGGGCGTTTCGGCCGACTGCGCGAAGGCAGTGACCGCGATGATCATCAATGCGCCTGCTGGAAAAAGTCTCGGCATGTTTTCTCCGGCGCCCGCTGTTTCGACGCTAATTCAGGAAGGCAGGGTTATCGCTGGTGCCGGCAGCAGGAATCGAACCCGCGACCTTTTGATTACAAATCAACTGCTCTGCCAACTGAGCTATGCCGGCTTGCGCCGCATTATAGGCCCAGCATTGCGGCCACGAAACCGCGCCAGTCAGTTACTTGATCACCTGCAGCCGCGGCCGGCGGCCCGCCGGCGGCTTGGGACGGTGGTCGTCCGGAGCAGAACTGGGGTGGGCCTTCGGCGGCGCGACCACCGGGGCGGGCAGCGACGGTGAAGTCTGGAACGCCAGGCCATGCCCGTTTTCCTTGGCGAAGATTCCTGCCACCGCGGTGATCGGCACCGAGATCTCGCGCGAAGTACCGCCGAAACGCGCCGAGAACTGGATCCGGTCGTTGCCGATCTTCAGATTGCGGGTGGCGTCGGGACTTACGTTGAGCACGATTTCGCCGTTCTTGACGTACTCCGTCGGTACCTTGGTGGTTTCGTCCACCTTGACCGCAACGTACGGAGTCAGCCCGTTGTCGCAGCACCACTCGTAGATCGCGCGGATCAGGTAGGGGGTGGTTGCGGTTTCCTTCACTTGCGCATCACCTTTTCGGAAGCCGTGAGCGCCTCGATGAAAGCGGGACGGCTGAACAGCCGCTCGGCGTACTTCATCAGGGGTGCGGCCTGCTTGGGCAGCTGGATGCCGTAGAAATCCAGTCGCCACAGCAGCGGCGCGATCGCCACGTCCAGCATCGAGAATTCTTCGCCGAGCATGTACTTCTGCTTGACGAACACCGGTGCGATCTGCGTGAGATTGTCGCGGATGATCTGGCGCGCCTTTTCGGCCTGCTTCTGGGTGCCGCCCTCGATCGCATCGATGTTGGAGAACAGCTCGTTCTCGAAACGGAACAGGAACAGCCGCGCGCGCGCGCGCATCACGGGATCGGCCGGCATCAGTTGCGGATGCGGGAAGCGGTCGTCGATGTACTCGTTGATGATGTTCGACTCGTAAAGTATCAGGTCGCGTTCCACCAGCACCGGGGTGCGGTTGTACGGGTTCATCACCGCGAGATCCTCCGGCTTGTTGTAGAGGTCCACGTCGATGATCTGAAAATCCATCCCCTTTTCGTAGAGGACGATGCGGCAGCGTTGGCTGAACGGGCAGGTGGTGCCCGAATAAAGGGTCATCATGGGCCGTTACCTAGATGTTGATGGTCGGTGCACGTCTTTCCAGTACTCCGTCTTGAGCAGCCAACTGAGCACAAGCAGGAGCGAAAGGAAGAGCAGTACGACGATGCCGATCTGGACGCGCCGGGCCTGGGCCGGTTCGCCCATGTAGGAAAGGTAGTTCACCAGATCGCGCGCGAGCTTGTCGTACTCCAGCGGCGACAGGATTCCCGGGGATTCCAGCACGAGCTTCCTGTGCTCGACCTCGCGCCCGCCGTGTTCCTCGATCTCGGATTTCAGCACCTGGGTGCCCTGCAGCTGCCAGAGCACGTGCGGCATTCCGACGTTCGGAAACGCCAGGTTGTTCCAGCCGGTCACGCGCGCGGGGTCGCGATAGAAACTGCGCATGTAGGTGTAGAGCCAGTCCACGCCGCGCGAGCGGGCGATCACGGAAAGATCCGGCGGCGCGACGCCGAACCACTCCTGCTGGTCTTTCTTGCCGGCGGCGATTTGCATCGTATCACCGACCTTTTCGCCCGCGAACAGCAGGTTGTCCTTGATCTGCCGTTCGGTCAGCCCAAGATCCGTCAGGCGGTTGTAGCGCATCGCCGCCGCGGAGTGACAGTTCAGGCAGTAATTGACGAACACCCTTGCGCCGCGCTGGATCGACAGCACGTCGCCGGAATCGATGCTGGCGCGATCGAGCCGGATATCGCCGCCGGCGGCATGGGCCGCAGCCGGCGCGAACAGCAACGCGAGAATGAATCTTTTCACCATGTCACCCTCGCAGGCTCCGGCTTGGTCTTGTCGATCTTGGTATACCAGGGCATCAGCAGGAAGAACAGGAAATAGATGATCGTGAAGATGCGCGCCACCACGGTCGCGCGTTCCGCGCCGCCCAGCCAGCCTCCGAACTGGCCCCAGACATTGGTCGGCACGGTGCCGAGATAGCCCAGCACGACGAAGGAGATCACCAACAGCGCGAGCGCGGTCTTGTAGACCGTCCCGCGGTAGCGGACGGACTTGACGGCGCCGCGATCCAGCCACGGCAGGAAGAAGAAGATCAACACCGCAAGACCCATTGCCAGCACGCCCGGAAACTGCGAGCCAAACAACGGCGGCACAGCGCGCAGGATCGAATAGAACGGCGTGAAATACCACACCGGGGCGATGTGGGCCGGGGTCTTGAGCGAATCGGCAGGCACGAAATTGTTGTGCTCGAGGAAGTAGCCGCCCATATCCGGCGCAAAGAACACGATGACGCTGAACACCATCAGGAACACCACCACGCCGACGATGTCTTTCACCACGTAATAGGGGAAGAAGGGGATGCCGTCGAGCGGAATGCCGGTCTTCGGATCCTTCTTGTTCTTGATCTCGATGCCGTCCGGATTGTTGGAGCCGACTTCGTGCAGCGCCACCAAGTGCGCAAAGACCAAGCCCAGCAGCACCAGTGGGATCGCGATCACGTGAAAAGCGAAAAAACGATTCAGCGTCGCGTCGGAAATCACGTAGTCGCCGCGGATCCACACCGCCAGGTCGGGACCAACGAAGGGGATAGCCGCGAACAGATTGACGATCACCTGCGCGCCCCAGTAGGACATCTGGCCCCACGGCAGCAGGTAGCCAAAGAAGGCCTCCGCCATCAGGCACAGGTAGATCAGCACGCCCAGCAGCCACAGCAACTCGCGCGGCCTGCGGTAGGAACCGTAGATCAGGCCGCGAAACATGTGCAGGTACACCACCACGAAGAACAAGGACGCGCCGGTGGAATGCATGTAGCGTATCGCCCATCCCCAGTCGACGTCGCGCATGATGTACTCGACCGAAGCGAAAGCCTGCGCGGCGTCGGGCTTGTAGTGCATGGTGAGGAAAATGCCGGTGACGATCTGCATCACCAGCACCAGCATTGCCAGCGAGCCGAAGTAGTACCAGAAGTTGAAGTTCTTCGGCGCGTAATACTCGGAAAGGTGCGTCCTCCAGGTCGCCGTCAGCGGAAAGCGCGCGTCGATCCAGTTGAGCAGCGCCGTCATCTTGCCCATCGCGTCATGCTCCTTTGCTGTCTTCACCAATGATCAGACGCGTGTCGCTCAGGTAGGTATACGGGGGAACCCTGAGATTCGCGGGGGCCGGTACGCCCTTGTAGACGCGGCCGGCGAGATCGAACTTGGAACCGTGACAGGGACAAAAGAAACCTCCCGGCCAGTCCTTGCCCAGATCGCTTTCGGGTCCGGGCGCGAGTTTCTGAGACGGCGAACAGCCGAGGTGAGTGCAGATGCCGACCAGCACGAGGTATTCGGGTTTGATCGAGCGGACTTCGTTCTTTGCATAATCCGGCTGCATCGGCATTGAGGATTTGGGATCGGCCACCACCTCGTCGAGCTTGGGCAGGCTGTCGATCATTTCCCTAGTGCGATGGACGACCCACACCGGCTGGCCGCGCCATTCCACCGTAACCATCATCCCAGGCTCGACCTTGGACAGATCCACCTCGACCGGCGCGCCGGCAGCGCGCGCCCGCGCGCTCGGGTTCATGCTCGCCACGAAGGGCACGGCGACGGCGACACTCGCCACGCCGCCGGCAACGCTGGTGGCGGCTACAAGAAAATGCCGTTTGCGGCGATCGACGCTGCTGTCAGCCATGTTCCGGTCCGTCAGGTTTCAAAAGCGTTGCATTTTACAGTAGGTGCCTGGGCAAATTACACCCCACGTTGCTTAAGTCCATGTAAATTCTAGAGAAATCGCCGCCAGCAAACTTTGGACAGAATTTGCTGCCAGGCCTCCGGAAAATCTGTTCGTGCAACTTTGCCTGCGCGCAGTGTCGGCCTCGGCTGGTACCATCTGCGCCTCGCGCTCCGTGGCAGTGGATGAGGACGCATACGGGCTGCAAACCGGCTTCGAGGACGTCGATGAAAGTCAGGGTTAAATGGATCGAGCACGTTGCGTTCCTGGGTGAGACCGAGAGCGGGCATGCGCTGGTAATGGATGGCGCGCCGGAGGGCGGCGGCCGCAATCTCGGGCCGCGGCCGATGGAAACGATGCTGGCGGGCACCGGCGGTTGTACGGCTTACGACGTCGTGACTATCCTGAAGAAGGCGCGCCAGGACATCAGCGATTGCGTGCTGGAGGTCGACGCCGAGCGAGCCCCCACGGACCCGAAGGTATTCACGCGCATCCACTTTCACTTCGTGATCAGCGGGCGCAACGTCAGGCGCGAACAGGTCGAGCGCGCCATTCATCTTTCGGCGGAGAAATATTGCTCGGCCTCGATCATGCTCGGCAAAACCGCCGAGATCACCCACGATTTCGAGATTGTCGAGGCCTGAGGCCGGTGATCAGACCCGGTAGGTTGACAACGTCATCAGGCGCGAGGAGATCCGCATCGCCTGCTTGACCGGCCCTGGCAGCTCCGCGGCGCCGCGGGCAAGCGCCGTATCGGCGTGGCGCGCCTCATCTTCCTTCATCTGCGCCACGATGGCGCGGCTTTTTTCGTCCTGGGCCGGCAACTGCTCGAGATGGCCGTCGAGATGGCCTTCGACCTGGCGCTCGGTCTCGGCCAGGAATCCCATGTTCCACTTGTCTCCGAGCAAACCCGACAGCGCGCCGATGGCGAACGACCCGGTGTAGAAAAACGGGTTGAGGACGCTCACCCGCCCGCCCAGTTCGCCGATGCGCTGCGCGGTCCAGGCCAAGTGCTCGGTCTCCTCCGCCGCCGCGCGTTCGAGAGTCTTCCTGACGGTATCGTCGCGCGCGGTCAGCGCCTGTCCCTGATACAGCGCCTGCGCACACACCTCGCCGCTGTGGTTCACCCGCATCAGCGCCGCGGCGTGGCGTTTCTCCGCTGCGCTCAGCTCCAAGTTCGGAAGATTCTCTCCGGGAACCGGGCGCAACGAAACCGCGGGCCCGCACAAGGTGCGCAGCGCGCGATCGAATCCGATGATCAGGCGGTCGATACCGGGTAGCACGGGTCGCTCACTTCTTGCGCATGAAAAACAGGAACAGGCCGCCGGTCTCGGTCGAGGACAGCAACTGGTTTCCGGTCTGTTTCGAGAACGCCTGGAAATCGCGCACCGAACCCGGGTCGGTGGCGAGAACCTTCAGCACCTGGCCGGAACTCATGTCGTTGAGCGACTTCTTGGTGCGCAGGATCGGCAGCGGGCAGTTGAGCCCGCGCGCGTCGAGTTCGCGATCGAAGTAAATTTCGGTCTCCATCTCGGGTCCCTGCGTCATCGTTTCTGCCGTTCAACCTGGCGCGGCAACCGGCATGCCGCCCGCCAGGTTATGGACTTCCTGCCAACCCCTGCCGCTCAAAAAAGCGCTTGCCTGCGGCGGTAAAGTTGCTCATGGGGGAAACGGCGGGAACGCCCGGAATGATAGCGCTTTGCCGCAATCCTCAGAAGATGCTGATGTTGCGGTCGAGCAGCAGTTGCGACAAGCGCGTATTTGCCGCTTCCAGCCTTCCCACCAGGAGCTCGAGGAAAGCCGCATTGAAGGCGTGCTTGCAACTCTCGGTCGCCTGTGCCAGCGAATCGGCGCCGACCTCGACGATGGTGATGTCGTTGACCGAAGCGACGCTCGCGGTGCGTTGGAACAGGCGCTTGCCGAGGTAGGCCATTTCTCCGAAACACTCGCCCGTGCGCAGGATGTTGAGCAGTTTGCCCTGCTTGGTGATCTTGACCTCGCCCGCGGCGACGACGTAGAACGAGGTGCCGACATCCCCTTCCTTGATCACCAGGCTGTTGGCGGAATAGCGCGCCCAGTTGGAGATCCGCAACACCTGCCAGAGATCGACGTCGGAAAAGGTCCTGAAGAATTCCAACCGGCGCAGCGTATTGAACTTCTCCGTCTCCGGGACGACTTCCTCCGGTTTCTGCAGGTTGTTGAAGCTGTCGGCGAGTGCCTGGGCAAATTCCTCCCAGGTCTGGAATCGCTTGGCGGTCTCCTTCTCCAGCGCGCGCCGTACGATGGCATCGACGGCGGCCGGGATCTCCGGGCGCAGCATGCTCGGCGGCGGCGCGTCGACGTGAATGATCTGATAGACCATGCTGTAGTTGTTGGTCGCCTTGAACGGCAGAGCCCCGGTGAGCATCTGGTGCATGACCACACCCAGCGAAAAGATATCAGTCTGGTGATTGAGCACAAATTCCTGCAGTTGCTCCGGCGACATGTACGCGGGGGAGCCGATTCCGGACACCTGCGTGGTCTCCGCTGCGATCGTGAGCGCGGCGCCGAAGTCGGATATCTTGATGTCGGATTCGCCCGTGAGCAGTATGTTCGCCGGCTTGATGTCGCGATGAATGATGCCGTGGCGATGCGCGTAATCGAGCGCCTTGCAGCACTTGAAAATGATCTCGATCACGCGGCTGACCGGCAGCAGGGATTCGGGCTGGGTCAAAGGCTCGAGGGTGCCGCCCTCGACATACTCCATCACCAGATAGCTGCCCTGCTCGTCGACAACCGCATCGAAGATGGAAACGATGTGGGGATGGGAAAGCTTCCCGGCGAGCGATGCCTCGGTGAGAAACAGCTTATGAAAGCGCCTGCCGTGGTCCTTGTCGCCGAGGGCATCGGAGCGCACCAGCTTGATCGCGACCTGGCGGTTGGCAAATGCGTCGTTGGCCAGATAAACCGCACTGGTCGCACCTCTGCCGAGCTCCCTGATGATTTCGTATTTGCCGATCTTTTCCATGATCGCTGTGCCGGAATCCCTCGCGGCCACGCCGGCGGATGTCGATATGATAGGAAATTCAAAGCTATAAGGCGAGGTTTTTGAGTAAATTCAAGGCGACTGCCCGAGCCGCAGACGATTGCGGCTAAATAAGGTCGCCGGACCCGCCTTCGACGGCACGCCAAAAAACTGTGACTCAGGGACGGCGCCGGGCTTCAGTGTCGATCGCTACCAGTTCCTTGAGTCGCGCCTCGACGCTGGATTTCTGATAGAAGTCGCCGTCGCCGGCGCGCTGCGCGAGATGCAGTTGTTCGATTGCGGCGGTAAGGTTTCCGCGCAGCACGTACGCCTCGGCCTGCGCGCGGTGCTGCAGCAAGTGCTTTCCCAATGCGGTATAGCCGCGCGATTGCAGCTCGTAAAGGCGCGCGTCGGGGGTCCGGGTCTCGAGCCTGCCCGAAAGGAAGTCCACCGCTTCCGCCGCGCGCGTGGCGTCGAGCAAGGCGTTGGCATAGCCGTAAACCAGTGCGCGGCGGCTGGGGTTGGCGCGCAGCCCGTCGCGATAAGTCGCCAGCCCCTTCTCGAGCTCGCCGCTGCCGATGAGGGTTTGCGCAGCCAGGGCATCGATCATCGGGCTTTTCGCCTTGAGGCTTTGCAACGGAGCGAGCTCTTTCCTGGCGCGCGCAAAATCGCCTGCGCGCAACAGCGCCACGACCAGGCCGTAGCGCGCCGCCGCCTCGCTGGTAAATTTCCGGCCGGACAGCATGTCGTCGAAGTTTGTGACCGCCACGCGTGGATTGCCCTCAAGCGCCGACAGCCGCGCACGCACGAGGTGAAATTCCAGGCTGTCGGGCACCTGCCTGAACGGGACGCCCTCGATGCGGCTCTGCACGTCCGCAATCCGCTCGAAAGTAAGCGGATGCGTGCGCAGATAGGCGGGTGCGCCCGTTTCATATACGCGCGTGGCCTTCTGCAGGCGCTCGAAGAACACCGGCATCGCGTGCACGTCGAAGCCGGACTTCTCCATGATCTGTAAACCGATGCGGTCGGCCTCGCGTTCATGCTCGCGGGTAAAGTTGAGCGCCGACTGGATCGTGCCCGCTTGCGCCGCCGTGATCGCCGCCGCGGAAACCTCGGGATTCGAGCGCGCCGCGAGGATCGCCACCGCCAGCGCCGCCATCGACGCGATTCCGGCACGCTGTTGCGCCGCGACCATGCGGGCAAGGTGGCGCTGGGTGACGTGCGCAATTTCATGGGAGAGGACGCTGGCGAGTTCGGACTCGCTCTGTGCGATGAGCAACAAGCCCGAGTGCACACCGACGAATCCGCCCGGCAAGGCAAATGCGTTTACGGAGTTTTCGGCGATTCCGAAGAACTCGAACGGGCCGGCCGGATCCGGACTGTTGCCGACCAATCGATAGCCAACGGCGTTCAGATAGTCGCCAATGTCGGGATCGTCGATGTAAACCGGGCTGGCGCGGATCTGGCTCATGATGCCCTCTCCGAGCTTGCGCTCCTGGGCGGGGGACAGCGCGCCTTGCGAAACATCGCCCAGGTCGGGCAATTCGTCGCCGAGACCAAGTGCAGGGACCAGCAGGACCATAGCGATCACTGAGCGAAATTTCATGGTGCTATGATAGCGCCACCTATCATCCAGTTCCCCGGTCGCGTTGCGGCCGCACGCGAAACAGACGGATACCAGCTTGGGCGAACTTACGCATTTCGATTCCCGTGGTCAGGCGCACATGGTCGACGTGGCGGATAAGCAGGAAACCCGCAGAGTCGCGATCGCGTCCGGCAGGATTTTCATGCGTGCCGATACGCTGCGGAAGATCGTCGAAGGCGATGCGGCCAAGGGCGATGTGCTCGGTGTGGCGCGGATCGCGGCGATCCAGGGTTCGAAGCGCACCTCGGAGTTGATCCCGCTGTGCCACCCGGTCGCGCTTACCAAGGTGAGCGTCGATTTTGAAGTGCATCGCGACGACAATTCGGTGGAATGCATCGCGGTTGCCGAGACTGTCGGGCGCACCGGCGTGGAAATGGAGGCGCTCACGGCGGTCAGCGTCGGATTGCTCACGGTCTACGACATGTGCAAGGCCGTGGACCGGGGCATGCGCATCGATGGCGTCGGGCTGCGCGAAAAGCGCGGCGGCAAGTCCGGGCACTGGGTTGCCGGGACCAGCAGCGGGTGAGCTTGCAGGAACCGGCGCGCGCCGGATCGGTCTCAGCTTTGGAGCACGGTCGCAGCCCGCTGTATCGCCGGTTGATTGTTGTTGTCCTCATCGGCACCGCGTTTTTTCCTTCAATTTCGCAGACCCGTGCAGATGAGGCGCCGAATGTCGCGGCGGGAAGGCGACTCGCCTTCGAGATCGCCAAAGGCAACTGCCCCGCCTGCCACATGTTTCCGGGGGATCCGGGGGCGGATACGCTGGCGAACATCGGCCCGCCTCTGCTGGCGATCCGCTCCAGGTTTCCGGACCGCGCGCAGCTGCGCGGCCGCCTCTGGGATCCGATGCAGGCCAATCCGAACACGGTAATGCCGCCGTTCGGCAAACACAGGATCCTGAGCAGCGACGAAATCGAACTGATCATCGATTACCTTTATACGCAGTGAAGCGCCAAACGATGGAAAGCATGAGAGTCCGAACGATGCGCCGGTCTGTGCTGCGCGCCGCCGCGGTGGCGATGGCAACGGCGATGCTGCGGCCGCTGCAACTGCTGGCCGGCCAGTGGAACAAGGCCGCATTCGACGCCAAGGTTGTTACCGATGCGCTGAAAGGCATTGGCGTCACCGCGATGGAGGACAGCGACCGGATCCTGTTAAAAGCACCGGAAATTGCCGAGAACGGAGCCATTGTTCCGCTGGAGATCGCCAGCCAGATACCCGGCACTCAGGCGATTTACATCCTGGTGGACAAGAATCCGCAGCCGCTCACGGCGGTATTCGAGTTTGCCAATGGGGCGGAAGCATTCGTGGCCACCCGGATAAAGATGAACGAATCGTCGATGGTACGGATCCTGGCCAGGGCGGGCGGCAAGTTCTACGCCACCATGCGTGAAGTCAAGGTCACGATCGGCGGCTGCGGCGCCTGAGTACGGGAACAGGAAAGGGGAGCGCCAGATGGCCGATCAGATGAAAATTCGCGCGCAGCTGCACGGCGACGTGGCTGACGTGAAAATACTGATATTCCATCCGATGGAGACCGGCCTGCGCAAGGACGGCGTCACCGGCCAGCTAGTGCCCATGCATTTCATCCAGACTCTCACCGCGACACACAACGGCAAGACCGTGCTCGAGGCGCAATGGAGCCAGGCGGTGTCCAAGAATCCATTCCTGAACTTTCGCGTGCGTGGAGCGAAACCGGGCGACAAGATCATGGTGGGCTGGGTGGACAATCGGGGCGACAAGGCGAGCATAGAAGCCACGCTCAACTGAGTCCACCAGCGTGAAACCGGGCTTGCTCATGAATAGAATAATTCTGGTGGTCAGCCTGCTGGCGTGTTCATGGATCGCACAGGCTGGCGGCGGTCCGGACCAGGATCGCGCGACCATGATCGCGCTTTTCATGGGCAGGTTTCCCGGACATGCGCTCGACGAGTATGTCAACGGCGCACTGATGCTGAGCCCGGATGCCAAAGCGCAGTTCGACAGCATCATGGAGTTCCCGCCCTTCCAGGGGGAGATCGACAAGGGCAGGATGCTGTGGGAGAAGCCGTTCGCGAACGGCAGGTCTTTCTCCGGCTGTTTTCCCGACGGCGGCCGCAATGTCGCCGGAAACTTTCCTTATTTCGACGCGGCGTCAGACGAGGTCATCACCTTCGAGATGGCGATCAATCGCTGCCTGCGCGAGAACGGCGAGCGTGAATTCGACTATGGTGCCAGGGAAACGATAGGGGTGTTGACCGCATATGCTCGCACGCTCTCGGACGGCATGCGAGTGCATATCGTGGTGGACGGCGCTGCCGCGCAACGGCGCTACCAGGCCGGCCGCGAGTTCTATTTCCGCCGCATCGGCCAGCTCAACCTTGCCTGCGCCTCGTGCCACGTCGCGTACGCCGGCAACCATTTCCGCGACGAGATCATCTCGCCCGCCATCGGGCAGACAACGCACTTCCCGGTATTTCGCGCCGGCGACGACCTGCACACGCTGCACATGCGCTATCAGCGCTGCATGGAGGCGATGCGCGCGGTCCCGTTCCCCGCCGGCAGCCAGGAATTCAACGACCTGGAGTACTTCCACTCCTATCTGAGCAACGGCCTGCCGATGCGCGCGTCGGTGTACCGCAAGTAGGCCGCCGACGCCGCACTCGCCGAGGCGCGGGCGCGCTACCAATCGGCGAAACGTCCGTACTGCCAGAAATGCGGATGGCGCAGCTGCAGATTCCCGGGCATGGAGTTGACGACATCCACATACTCGAACGCAAGTACCGCCGTCGTGCACATTGCCAGCATGGCAACGCCGACCAGTGCCAGTTGCTCCGAACGCCGGCCGTCGTCACGTTCGCCCTCCGATGCCGTTGCCTGAATCCGCCCGACCAGCCATCCGGCGATCACGCACAGAAGGACCTGGCTGTGCGGCATGATGAGGTTGCCGCTGAACAGCGAATCCGTGAGCCCCATCACCAGCGCCGCACACAGACTCGCGGTCACCGGACTCGCGCCCTGCCGTGTTTGCGCTCGCAGCGCTTGGACGGCGAACAACAGCAACAGGATGCCCAGCGCGATGCCGGCGGCGCCGGCGGGGAGCCCGTACTCGGAAAGCAGTTGCAAAGCTGAATTGTGCGGATGCGCGTTCTTCACCACCGCCTGGTTCAGGCCCCACTGGCCGGGCCCGATACCGAGCAATGGGTGTTCCACGAGCATTTTCAGCGAGGTCGCCGCCATCGCCATCCTGTCGGTGTCGCTCTGCGAACCGAATTCGGCGGCTGCGCTTACGCCGGGAATCGGGGTCGCTCCGGGTGCGGAGGCAACGACCTGGGAGAAAAGCAGGTAAATGAGCGCCCCCGACACGACCAGCATGGCCTGTCGGCCCAGCCAGGCAATTCTTCCCCTTCCCATTAATGCGAGTACCGCGATCGTGCCCGCCACGGCGCCGATCCAGACGGCGCGCGAACCGACCATCCATTGCAGCGCCCAGAAATTCGCCGCAACGACATACACGGCGATCCGCCACGTGCGGGACATCCCCGGCAGCCCCGCGGCGAGCGGGATCAACAGCAGCGCGTAGGCCTGATACTGGCTGAAGAATCGCACGTTGGCGAAATCCAGGAACGGGCTGACCCATTGGAACTGCTTGCCTTCGAGC
>Ga0137409_10000471_pt1 | contig 43997 bp, 25 predicted proteins | sample CZODoug1_16funga_FD_122059 | JGI IMG/M metagenome (GOLD analysis project Ga0137409, IMG submission 122059) | Vadose zone soil fungal communities from Angelo Coast Range Reserve, California, USA - CZODoug1_16fungal (Hybrid Assembly) | ecosystem: Environmental > Terrestrial > Soil > Vadose zone...
AGGGGTGAAGCTATCGAGTTTACTTGACAACCTCGGCAATGAATACGCCGAATGGCTCCAGACTCACGACCATTCCCTTTGCCGACGACTTCGGAGTCGCTGCTAGGCTCTTCAGGCTCGCGGACGCGAATCCCTTGTCCCCCAGATTGAAGCTCGCTTTCCGCGGCGAACTCGACATGTTCAGCACTACAAGAACGGCCTTCCCCTTGTAACTCCGCAGATAAGACATCACGTTCGTGTCATCCTCATTCAGCGCCGTGTAGCTGCCTTCCATCAGCGCTTCATTCGTATGACGCAGCGCAAGCACTTTCTTGTAGATACTCAGGATAGAATTCGGGTCCTTCGATTCCACTGCGACGTTGTGCGTCTTGTAGCTGGGCGGAACCGGGAGCCACGGCGTTTTCTGGCTGAATCCAGCGTTGGCGTCGGTATTCCATTGCATAGGAGTGCGCTCACCATCGCGGCCGATTTCGTTCGGCCATCCGGTGCGGCCGATGGGGTCTTTCACGTCTTCTTTGCGCTTCGGATCGTTGTTCTCCATCCCCAGTTCTTCGCCGTAATACATGATCGGGGTGCCGCGCAGGGTCAAGTAGAAGGCACCCATTAGTTTTGCGATGGCGTCGTTGTTCTTGCCGTCGCCGTAGCGGTTGTAGGAGCGGACTTTGTCGTGGTTGCTGATTACGAAAACCGGCCAGCCGCCGGCTGAATCGACTTGCGCGATCTGGCGGCGGAATTCGGGCGGTGAGAGTTTGTCGACGGTGGTGAACATGAAGTCCATCGGCATTTGCAGTTCGTTGTCGTGGGAGCCGTAGTATTCCTTGAGCTCGTCGATATTCGACGTCCAAGTTTCGCCGACCAGCACTGCATCGGATTCGTCGGCAACTTTCCGAAGTTTTTTCAACACCTCATGCACTTCGGGAAGTTTCTTGTTGTGAATCTCGTCGGTGTTGGGATCGCCCTGCTTGTTGGTACCGGGGAGAACTGGATTGTCGGGCAGGTTCGGATCTTCAAAGAGAGTGTCCACCGCGTCGAGGCGAAAACCGGAGACGCCGCGTTTGTACCACCAGCGAGTGGTGTCAAGCATCGCCTTCTCAACCACTGGATTACGCCAGTTCAGGTCGGGTTGCTCAACATAAAAATAGTGGTAATAGTACTGGTTGGTCACGGGGTCGAACTTCCACGCAGAGCCGCCGAAGGTTGAGGTCCAGTTGTTGGGCGGTTGTCCGGGGCTCTTGCCGTCGCGCCAGATATACCAGTCACGATGCGGCGCGGCCTTCGATGATTTCGAATCGATAAACCAGTGATGCTGATCGGAACTGTGATTTACCACGAAGTCCAGAATGATGCGGACATCGTGCTTCTTCCCCTCGGCAACCATGTTGTCGAAATCCGCGAGCGTGCCATACATCGGATCGACGTTCTCGTAATCGGAAACGTCGTAGCCGAAATCGACTTGTGGCGAAGGAAAGCACGGACTGATCCAGATCGCGTCCACGCCGAGATCGTGCAGGTACGTCATCTTTTCGGTAATGCCCTTTAGGTCGCCGATACCATCATTGTTGCTATCGGCGTAGCTGCGCGGGTAAATCTCGTAGAAGACGGCGTGCTGCCACCACTTGTGGCCTTCGGCGTCGACGGATTTGGATTGGGCAGCGAGTGAGAGAGAAAAACCAAGAATTAGAAGGATGGGAATAATGAGAAAGAATCGCTTTGACATAAGATTTTCTCCACGCAAGACTAACAGGTCGGTGACATCCGCCTACTTCTCATCCCAGCCAACTGCGGATCCCTCGCTTCGCTCGGGATGACAGTTGTGCAAGGGAGAGCCCTTTCATTTTGACCCTGCAAAGTTCAGGACAACATCCTGATGAACGTAGGATTCCGTATTCGCAGACGAGAACTCGACAACCAATTTCGCTTCATCCTGACTCGCCGCCCCCAGTTTCCCGCCCTTGACCGATGTGACCTGCGAGGGGTTCCAGACCGACAACTCATATGTCTTGCCGGCCAGACCGGAAAGTGACAGTGTTAACTGCGTGCGGCTGGAATTCCAAGTTTCCGCAAGCACGCGCAGACCCTCGCTGGCGGTGCCGAGTGCAGGCAGGACGTTGGCAAGGCTGACGCCGAAATCATTCTTCAGGCGGACGCGGACCGAATTCGTGGTTTGCGTGAGCGGGATTCGAATGGTGACGTGCTGGTCGCTCGCACTGGTTTCCGCGTGAAACGGAATGCCGCGGCCATTGAGTTCGACGGAGGCAACTTCACTTCGCAGACTGAGCGCAGGGGAAAAATCGAGAGTGCAATCGCCGGAGCCTTCGCGTTTCACATCTAGTGTGATCGTCCCGGGCGTTCTTTGGTAGCTGACGGAAAGAGTTGACGCATCGACACGTAGGTTGTCCAGCGAGAACGATCTCCAATCAGCTGGGACGTGCGGAGCAAAGGTCACGGTGTGCGTCTGAGCATCGACGTCGAGGCCCATCATGCCGCGAAGGAGTGGGCTGACCACCATCGCCGCCGACCAGATCTGGTGAGGAGAGCTCGTCGAGAGCGGCTGATAGTAGTCGCCGGAGAGAACCTCGGCGACGTGACCGAGCGATCCGTCGAGCGCCAGCAGTGCGTTCGATCGAAGATTTGTGTAGGCCGCCAGCGGCTGGTGATACCGATATTCTCCGACTGCAGCCCATCCGGTGAAGAGAGGCCACACCGAACCGAAGTGGTATCCCTGTCCGTTGTAGACGGGAGAGCGGTTGGAAATGATCCGCATGCCCCAATCGGTTTGATGGTCGGCGTCGGCGAGTTGCTGGATGGTGGATTCGGATTTGTTTTCGTCGGTCACGCCAAACCACATCGGCACAGTGGTTAGGACCGAGAGTTCATCCACCCGGCGACTCTGCTGATCGAGTGCGAACGCAAACGCTTTTTTCTCCGGTGACCAGAATGTCTGATTGAAGACTGGCTTCTGGCGGTCGAAGGTGGCTTGCAAGTCTTTGCTAATGTCGTCCTTGCCGGTGAGTTTCGCAAGATTGGCTAGAGCACGCAGTGCTTCGAGGCCGAGGCCACTTTGGTAGAACTCGGTTTTTACCGGAAGGAGCGGTCCGCCTTCAACCCATCCGTGGCCGAAGCCGAAGTTCTGCGGGAAGTTTTGCGCGTCGTAAGTGGAACGCAGGAACCGGTAGGCCTTCCAGAGGCTGTCCCATTTCTGGCGCGCGAAGTCGGTGTCGCCGCTGCGCGTGACATAATCGTTGGCCGCAATGATGTACAGAGGGGTAGCGTCGGCGGAGGCGTAGCCGTAAGGATAGTCTTTGAACCAGTTGACGAAGCTTGCGCCCTGAGAAATTTCGTGGGGAACCTTACCGTCGTCGCGCTGAAACTTCGAGATGAATTCGAGAGCGGTGCGAGTGGTGGCAAAGTCGCCGATGGAGTTGAGTGCGAAAGAAGTCCAGAGAGAGTCGCGTCCAAAGAACCAGGCGAAGCCGGGACGCTGACTGGTGCCCGACGTTCGGTATCCGGCAACCAGTCCGGTGCCGAGCGTCGCATTCGTGACCAGCCCTTGGACTGTACTGATGCGCGACCAGTCGTAGGCCTGCTGGAGTTGCGCGTCGGGCAGCGTCAGATTTACCGTGCGATTGAGATAGTCGCGATAGTACTTCGCAGACTCTCGCATCAGATCGGAATAAGACGATGCCAGGCGCTGGTAATTGGCCTGCGCATCAGCCAATCCCTGGGTGGATCCCGCGACAACAATTATTTTGCTGGTTTTTCCTTTGCTGGTCACGCCGAGGCGCAGGGAATTTTCTTCCGAAGAAGAGTAGTTCGTCTGATAGGCGAGGCGTGGATTCCCGGCGGACGGCGATCCGACGAGAGCGGAAAATTTCTTTTGCTCTTCGCCAAACACAAATGCGTGTTGCGAGTCGTCCCAGTAGGAAAATGTTCCACCGACGGCGGCGGGCCATTCGAGCTGGAAGTCGCCTGTAAAACCGGCCTCAATCTCCAGCGGTTGCGCGGTCTCGACCTCAAGCACAATTACTGCGCCGGGCTCGTGTACTGGGACAAAAAGTGTTTCGCGCACGGAAAAATTGTCGCCGGCATACACGAGCGTGGCGGATTCCGGATGCACAATCAGCGTCCGAACCAGGCTCTCCGCGGGCAGGGCGCGGCCCTCCACATGAAACGTGAGATGAAAATTTCTGAAGATCTTCAGCGGATAGACCCAGGCTTCCATCTGTCCGCTCTCATTGCCGAAGAGGCCAGCGCGCATTCCGACTACGGGCAGAAACTCCCAGGAGCGGACTGGACGCGAGAGTTCCATTGCAGACGGCGATTGTTCGGCAGCGATTACCCCAGACGCCGCGACAAGAGCGCACAGCGCCACGAAAGCGATCGCGGCGTGGCTGGTAGAAAGATTACAAGATTTTTTCATTTGATTAATGGTGCGCACATACGTACTAAGCCTTTACTCTGGCAAGATGCTCAACAGCGCCAGCTTGCAAAGTCTTCCGGCACAAAATATAAGAATTCAGGGGCACAGTCCAGCACGCGCCAATTCCCAGGTATTCTCTATTGTCTTCTTCACGCCGCGAACTTCTGAAATCGTTGAGCCGGACGGCACTGGTTCTGTCCCTGGAAAATGTTCTCGGGCTGGCTCGTCCTTTGTGGTCGCAATCTGCGGCCACAAAACAGTCGGCGGTCGAACCGCCCAAACCAGACACTCCGTTGGGAGTGAATTTTGTGGACATCGGTCGCGTGGCCGGACTGAACGCGAAAACAGTCTACGGCGGCGAGCACAAAAACAAATACTTGCTCGAAACCACCGGCTGCGGCGTCGCTTTCTACGACTACGACGACGATGGCTGGCTCGACATTTTCCTCGTCAACGGGACGCGGCTTGAGGGATTTCCGGCCGGGCAGGAACCTGTCTCGCACCTCTTCAAGAACAATCGCGACGGGACGTTCACCGACGTTACGGTCAAGGCAGGCGTCGCACATTCGGGCTGGGGACAAGGCGTGTGCGTCGGCGACTACGACAACGACGGCTACGACGATTTGTTCATTACGTATTTCGGGAAGAATGTCCTCTACCACAACAACGGCAACGGAACTTTTGCCGATGTCAGCGAGAAAGCAGGCGTCGCGGGCAAGGGCAATCGCTGGAATACCGGCTGCGCGTTCGTGGACTACGACCGCGATGGCCACCTTGATCTGTTCGTAGCCAACTACATCGACCTGGACCTGAAGACCGCGCCGGTGCCGGAGTCTGGACCTTGCCTCTACAAAGGGGTCATGGTGGCCTGCGGGCCGCCGGGACTGAAGGGCGGGAAAAACATTCTTTATCACAACAACGGCAACGGCACGTTCACGGACGTGTCCGAGAGCGCCGGAATTCTGGGAGCGAATGGCACCTACGGCCTGGGCGTTCTCACCGCTGACCTGGACAATGATGGTTGGCCCGACATCTACGTCGCGAACGATTCGACCGCCAGCGCGCTCTACCAGAACAAGAAGAACGGCAAGTTCGTTGACATCGCTCTCGAAGCGGGCTGCGCCCTGAGCCCTGACGGCAAGCCCCAGGCGGGGATGGGAATCTCGGCCACCGATTACGATCTGGATGGAAATCTCGATCTGGTTAAGACAAATTTCGCGGGCGACACGCCTTCGCTCTATCACAATCTGGGTGAAGCCAGTTTCGAGGACACGACCTTCACTGCGGGACTCGGCGCTCACACGCAGTACCTGGGCTGGGGCTGCGGGTTTTTCGATTTCGACAACGACGGCTGGCCCGACATCTTGATCTGCAATGGCCACGTGTATCCGGAAGTGGAGCAACTGAAGACCGAGGCCGGATACGCTCAACGCAAACTGCTCTATCGCAATCTGCGCAACGGGCGGTTTGAAGATGTTTCGCTGGGCGCGGGACCCGGAATTTCCGAGCCCATCGCAGCACGTGGCTGCGCTTTTGGAGACTTCGACAACGACGGCGATGTGGATATGGTGATCAATCCGGTCAATGATTTTCCGCAGCTAGTGCGTTGTGATTCGCAAACTGGAAATAACTGGATCAAGGTACGAACCGTCGGGACGAAATCCAACCGCAGCGGGATTGGGTCGCGATTAAAGTGCGTGACGCGCGTGCCTGGTGAGACAAAGCCTCATTCGCAAATTGATGAAGTGCGCAGCGGCGGAGGCTATTTTTCGCAGAACGATCTACGCGTACATTTCGGTCTTGGCAAAGCGGAGAAAGTCGAATCACTCGAAATTCGCTGGCCGAGTGGACAGGTCGATACGCTCAAGGACATTAAGGCGAATCAGGTGATTTATGTGAAAGAGGGCGTCGGAGTGGTACAGACCATGGCGCCCAAAGTATCCAAGGCCAACACACCTACCTAGAATCAGAAGTTCTCCAGCATCCAGACGTTTGAGCTTCCGCTGGCCTCCCAGATCGCGAGATGTTTGCCATCGGGGGACGGAATCGCCCATCCCAGCGTCATCTTTTTCTCCTCGAGCATCGGTCTGATTCGTCCTGTTATGCTCACGTTGACCAGTGTTTTTGTGCCGGCGCTTACGTAGCCCGTCACCCACATGCTCTTGTTGTCTGCGGCCCAATCCAGGCTGCTAATCCCCGCCCAACCGGGCACAGGTATGCTTCGTTCCGTTTCATCCTGGAGGAGGAACAATCGTATCGCTGGCTCCTTTGGATCTCCACTTCTACCTGTCATTGCCAGCGTCTGCCCGTCTGGCGAGAGGGACCAGTTGAAGTCAAACTTGTTAAGGGACTTGATCGCAGCCTTCAGAATCTCTTGCCCCGCACCCTTTTCGGGGTCGAATCTGAAAAACCGCTCACCTCCCGGTCCAATTACGCTGAAGATACATGTGGTCGCTGGCGATCGGGCACACTGGTGGTTGCCGAGTCCCGCTGCCTCCAGGACCGTTTGCTGCGGACCGCCCACCAGCGATGCCCGCATGAGGCGAGTCTGATCCTGCATCGGTGTTGCCGACGTGGGAACGACAAGATAAAGAACGCTGTTGCCGTCCGGCGTCAGACGAGCTACTGACTTGTTCTCCTGTCCACGTACGAGCACCTCAGGTTCGGAATCGGCCAGCCGCTGTTTGAAGATGTCGAACGTCCCGTTCCGATCGGAGACAAAAATGACGGACGTGCTGTCTGGTGTCCAGGAATACGGGTAGTCTGCTCTTTCGTCCAGAGTCAGTCGGCGCGGAACGCTGAGTCTCGTGCCGTTTGCCTCCAGGTCAGTCACGTAGACATCCGGTTCAATCGTCTGACGAAAAAAGGCGAGTCTCTTTCCATCCGACGTCACGCTTACCATGTCTGCTTCACCGGCGCCGTGCGTCAGACGTGTTGCAGATCCCCTCACATGCCCGGCTGAATCTAGTTGCAGTGCCCAAAGGTTGGAATCGTTCTGGTTCGGAGGGGGCTCCTCGATGGAATAGATCAACCGCCCACCTGGCATCCATGCGACCGTGGAACCAAGCCCGGGTGTTTCGACCACTTCGTTTATCTGTCCGCTTGCAATATCGAGAATTTCAACGTGGTTTCGAATCCAGGGCATTCCGACGCTATATCGAGTTCTGACGTAGGCGATATGCTTACCATCCGGTGCCCAAGCAGGGGCCCCGAAAAAGTCTTGCCCTCCCTCGACGAGTTTGCGCGCTCCGTCGCCATCGGCACGCATTAACCAAATCTCCCTATTCTCCGAACGCATGAAAAACAGCTGTTTGCTTTGGGTTTCGGCGGTCAGAAAAACCACCTGCGAGCCGTCAGGCGACACCACCGGCCACGCTCCTTGCTCGATAAGTTTCCTGGGACTGCCGCCGATCAGCGAGATTTCCCAGATGCTGGTCGGTTCCCGCGGACCGGCCTCCCAAGTCGCCAGCAGGTGAGTCCCATCCGGGAACCAGCTTCTCGGCTTCGCGTTGAATCCGCTGGGTAAGGTGATGGCGTGAGTCTCTCCAGTGTCGACCTGACGGAGGAAGAAATGAGCGGCATCCGCGAAGGCAAGATATTTTCCGTCCGGAGAAATCACTCCGTCGGTGACTGGGTTCTCCGAAGCATTAGCCGTCAATCGGCGTTCGCTCGCGGCTGTTGCGGTCGCGGATGAGTGGTGCCCCGCATGCCAGCCCACTATGACGCCTACCAGCACCGCAGCTGATCCCGCTGCGACCCACCACCAGCGCCGCCCGAAGGAGTGAGGAACCACTTGCGGTTGGGGGGTCGCTGTAGCAGTTCCGTTCACCGGCGCGAGCAGCCGATAACCGCGGCGGGCTACGGTCTCGACGAATCGTGGATTCTCGGCGGAGTCGCCCAGAGCATCGCGTAGCCGGCGGACGGCGGCATTCAAACTGTGATCGAAATCAACGTACGTGTCTGCCCGCCAGAGGCGCCCGCGGAGTTCTTCCCGCGTTACGACTTCACCGGGATGCTCCAGCAGAATCGTGAGGATTTGAAATGGCTGCTCCTGAAGGCGGATGCGGGTTCCGCTGCGACGCAACTCGCCAGCCTTCATGTCCACTTCAAAAACACCAAACTGGATCCGTTGGTTTCCGTTAGTCGCAGATGCCATGACCCACCCAAAAACCGAGTTTAGCACCGCCAGGCAGGCCATTGCCTCGTTACCCGCGGCCGCAAAGATTTGATGCTGGAGAAGTTATCTCGTTACCCAGATTTTCCCGCAGGGTTATCCGCCGTGTGTTGAGGTACGCGGCTCCAGAACCGAAAGTTCGGCCTAGTCGGAAAGGAAAAAGGTCGTGTTTCGGAGCGCATGGATTCTGATTTTGACTTTCGTTTTGTGTGGGTGGGTCAAGGTTGCGGCCCAGGAACATCCACAGGTTATGGTTGTTGTGTATAACGACGCGAGAGTTCCTGCGCAAGTCATCGAATCGGCGAAGGAGACGGCGGAGAGGATCTATCTCGATGCTGGAATCGCGATCGTGTGGAAAGACCACAGCGACCCCGCGACCGGAGCGACTGAATTGTTCGTAAGAATCGTGCGTCGTTCGCTCAATCTTCCGGGTGAAGATTTTGGGATTGCTTTCGTTGGAGCCAATGGGCGGGGCGTCCAGGCCGATGTCTTCTACTCGGGCATTGAGCAACTGACGAACAATACGTCTGTGAACCCAGCCCAAATCATGGGCCACGTCATGGCGCATGAACTGGGCCATCTGCTCCTGGGGATGAACTCCCATTCTGGTCTCGGAATCATGCAGGCCCACTGGACCGAGCAGCAGCTCCGCCAGATGTCGATGGGACTTTTCAAATTCGACAAACGCCAATCGGAGGCGATCAGGGCCAGGCTGATCGGCATTCGCGCCGTCCCACAGATCGCGGCAGAACTGCGGAAGTATTGATCCTACGAAGGCTTCCTGGCCTCGGAGGGGACAACGGTGCCCGATCCTTCTTTCAGCGTCTGGATCGAGTCCGCGGGAAGGTTGTCAAAATGTTCGGTGAGTCCGCTGGGCCAACGGATCTGGACGGAATCCACTTTGGTTGCCGAGCCAAGGCCGAAGTGAACGCGCATATCGCTGCTGGAGTTGTAACTGGAACCGTTGCGGACTTCATCGACCAGCGTGCGCGCGCCAGCCTTTACCGAAATATGGGCACCAATTCCGTCGCGATTCGATTTCGTTCCTACCGTGTGAATAGCAATCCAGTGATTCGGCGAGCGGACTTGATTTACCAGAAGACTAGGCGCTGCACTCAGGTTCGTGATCACGGCCGAGATGCGGCCATCGTTCCACAAATCGCCGACCGCAAGGCCTCGCGACGAGGCGTGCATGTTGATCCCTGGGCCGACGCCGGCTGAAATGTCGGCGAAATTTCCCTTGCCCAGATTGTGATAGAGAATGCGCGGTTCTTCATAGTTGCTGCCGAGATTGTTCTTGTCGACTTCCGGGTACACGTGGCCGTTCACAAGCAGGAGATCGGGCCAGCCGTCGTTGTCGAAGTCGAGAAACATCGTTCCCCAGCCAAGATATTTCGTGTACAGGCCGAGACCGGCGGCGGAGGTCACGTCGTCAAAAGTGCCGTCGCCGTTGTTGCGGTAGAGAGTCGAAGTGTCGTCGGAAAAATTGGTTTTGAAAATATCGAGGCGCCCGTCGCCGTTGTAGTCTCCGATGGTGGCGCCCATGCCGGCCTGCTCGCGTCCGTCTTCGTTGAAGGCCGCGCCGGAGACTACCGCAACGTCGGTGAAAGTGCCGTCACGATTGTTGCGATACAGAATGCTGGGCGTACTGTCGCAGGCGACGTAGATGTCGGGCCAGCCATCATCGTTGTAGTCGAAGGTGGCGACGCTGAAGGCGTAGTGGCCGTCGGTCTGGTCGATGTGAGCTTTGGTGGTCACGTCTTCGAACGTGCCGTCGCCGCGACTGTGATAGAGAATGTTTTTCGCTCCAGCCAGACCGCGCGGGCCACACATCACCGGCACTCCCTTCCACATGCAGGATGGGCGCTCGCCGGGAGCGGGCGCGGTTGCGAGATCGAAGTCCACGTAGTTGGCAATCATGAGATCGAGATGCCCGTCGCGGTCGTAGTCGACCCACGCGCATCCTGTACCCCACGCTTTGCCGGAGCCCGCTACGCCCGCTTTCTCCGCGACCTCCGTGAAAACTCTATTCTGGTTGTGGTAGAGACGATTCTTCCCGTAGTACGTAACGTAGAGATCTTCCCAGCCGTCGTTGTCGTAGTCGCCGACGCAAACGCCCTGGCCCCAGCCGGTCGCAGCGAGTCCGGCTTTGACGGTGACATCGGTGAACGTGCCATCGTGATTGTTGCGGTAGAGATGATTGGTCGGAGCTTGGCCCGTGGGGAAGCCTTCGAGCGTAGTGCCGTTCACGATGAAAATGTCGGGCCATCCGTCGTTGTCGTAGTCGAAGATCGCGGCGCCGGTGCCGGTAGTTTCAATGATGTACTTCTTGGTGTCCTTGCCGCCAAAGACGATGGGCGCGGTCAGGCCGGCTTTTTGGGCGACGTCGGTGAACCAGGCGACGGCGGTCTTGGGGAAAGGTTGTGTTTGGGCCAAGGCGGTAAGACTGCACAGTGCGGTTAACGATATCGAGACAACCCACCGCGGCCACAATGAACGGAATTCGAGATGCCGCGGGAGACTCATCACTCAAAATGCATAGTAGGAGGCATTCCGGAGGGGGTCAAGGCGGGGCCGGAGATTTAAAGAAACAGCATCAAACTCTACGGGCTAGGGTTCCCTCTGGATACAATGGTGTGCTTTTCAGTTTCCGCAAAAAGGAGGCCGGATGCAACTCATGAGGACAATCGCGGTATGGTGCGGTTGGTTGGGACTGCCAATCGCTTGTGCGCTAGCGCAAGATCAGGTGGCACACCTTGGCGAAATTCACGTTCTCCCGCCGGACTCTAAAGTAGGCGTTCTAATCTCTCTCAAACCCCCCGGGAACAAGATTGCTGCATCGCCCGAAGCTGTGAACATGATGGGCGAGCTCATCAAGACAAACGGGCTCGAAACTCTGCCCGACGCGCCTTGGCACATTGAGCTTACTTATGATGAATTTGATGAAGATGGCGATAATACCCACAGCGGGGCTCTGGAAGAGTTTTATGTTAATCCGAAGAAATACCGTAAGGTGATCAAGACGGACGAGTTTAATCAAACAGAAGTGGCAAGTAGTGGGGATCTCTATCGATCTGGGGATCAGAACTGGCCGCCCGCGGCCACCTCCCAGGCAATCCGAGAGGTGCTGTCTCCCCTGTATCAATATCAATCGAGCACTGCCGGCGATACAAGTCCTGACAAGCTCGACTGGACCGTGGCTGGGGTGAAACTCTCCTGTGTCGTTCTCCGGAATCCAACGGTACTTTCTGAAAGCGGCTTGCAGAAGTTCTGCTTTGAGCCGGGGACAACTATCTTGCGCTACTCGCGCGGGGCAGGTTGGGATGAGACCGTTTATAACGGTGTTTTTCAGTTGGGCGAACGTTACTTGGCGCGTGATGTCGAAGTTACGCACGGAGGGAAACCTTTCCTTAAGATTCATCTCGCCAAGGCCGAAACCGCGCCACAGCTAGACGAATCCCTGTTCTTGCCGCCAACCGGTACGCCAGGGCCACTTGCGGGCGTAGTAAGCGTGCCCTCCGCCATCCTGATGAAAGAATATTTGGTGCACAGAGAGTTTCCCCCGCATATGCCGAGAGGAATACACGGCAAGGTGACTGTCAAGTTCATGCTGAACAAAGAGGGGCGCGTGGTCCGGGCGCAAGCGATCGACGGACCGGAAGAACTTCGGAAGCCGCTCGAAGAGAGCGTGATGAAATGGCAGTTTCGCCCATTTTTGATCCTGGATAAGCCAGTCGAGGTGGAGAGCACAACGGTTTACAATATCCAGTGATGCAACCAAAACTTCTACTCCCTAAGCGCGCGGGACGAGTTCGTGGTTGACCTAAGATAGCCTTTTCACTAACTGCAAATGCCGGCAGCGGTTTTCCGGCGTGCTCCGCGAACCCGTCAAGGCAAGAATCACGATTTTTGAGCGGGCCGCCGCGGAGTAAGATTTACAAAGCGTTTCGGTGAATGTCCCGACTGCGAGTCTCTTCTTGATTTCTGTTGCGTCTCCTCGAATCCGAGCCCTTCAGGTGGCGCTTCTCCTCATAGCGACCGCCCTGCCCGCACACGCGCAGAAAGCGTCATCCAAGCCCCCGGCAGACTCTCTCTACCAACAGGGACTTCGCCAATTGCAGCAAGGCAACGTAGCCGACGCGCGCGCAACGTTCGAAAAAGTCGTCCGCCTGGCGCCGAACTCTGCCGAGGGACACAACTCGCTGGGCTGGGTTCTGATGACGACCGGCGACAGTGATAGTGATCATGATAAAGACAAAGCGATCGCGCAATTCAAGCTGGCCATCAAGCTGAAGACGGACTTCGTCCACGCGCATACCAATCTCGCCAGCGCGCTCGCGTCCAAGAAGGACCTCGACGGCGCAGTCAACGAGGCTCGCACCGCGATCAAGCTCGCGCCCAGCGACGCCGAAGCTCATCGCATGTTGGGACGCGTGTTGAGCTTTCGTTCAGAATTGCCGGGGGCCATCGCTGAATTGCAACGCGCGACGGAATTGGCGCCCACGCGCCCGGACTTGCACGATGAACTGGGCGCGTTGTTGGTACAAAACTCTCAGCTCGATGAAGCGGCGGCTCAGTTTGCCGAGGCTCTGCGCTTGCAGCCGAAGTTTGCCGGGGCCAAATTTCATCTCGGTGTGATCCGCTGGCAGCAACACTCGTTCGAGGAGGCGCAGCAGCTACTTGCGGACGCGGTCGAACTCGCTCCCAGTAACGCGCAAGCACATTTTTATCTCGCCCGCGTCCTCATCGACCGCGGCAATTCCGATGACGCTATCCGCGAATTGCAGGCCGCAGTCAAGATACTGCCCAACTTCAGCGACGCCCAAACTCAGCTTGGTCTCGTTCTCCAGAGAAAAGGTGATGCGGTAGGAGCGGTGACAGCGTTTCGTCAGGTTGTAGAGTCGCAACCTGCCAATGCCGACGCTCACAACAATCTCGGACTAGCCTTGATCCAGGTAGGAGACGCCCCGAGCGCGGTGCAGGAATTTCAAGCGGCGCTACGCATCCAGCCCAATGACCCTGGCTATCGCGGAAACCTCGGCATCGCCTATCTACAGCGATCCGATTTCGACGCTGCCATCGCCGAGTTCCACACCGCGCTGCAAACCGCTCCTGACGATGCAACGCTCCACTACAATCTCGGCCTCGCCCTCAAACTCAAGGACCAGCTTCCCGCTGCAATCCCTGAATTCGAAAAAGCGGCGCAACTCGATCCCACGCAAGCCGACGCGCGCTACACGCTCGGCGTCACCCTCTGGCAGCAGGGAGACTTCGCCCGCGCGATCGACGAACTAAAAGCCGCCATCAAGATTCGTCCCGAGTATGCCGAGGCCTATTACACGCTGGGAACGGTTCTGAAGCAGCAGGGAAACTTAGCGGAAGCGGCCACAGCGCTGCACGAAGCGATCCGTCTGCAACCCGATTTCGCCGGCGCGCACACGACCTTGGCCGGCGTGTTGCGTCAACTCGGAGACAAAGACGGCGCTGCCGCCGAAAGCAAACTCGGCGCGGAGATCGCGAACGGCGCTAACGCTCTTCAGTCGGCGACGTTCTCCACCAACTCGGGACGCCGCCTGCTGAATGCCGGAGACCTCGACGGCGCGATCTCGCAGTTTCAGTCAGCCATCGAACAGTCCGCCAGCTATGCTCCCGCGCACTACTACCTGGCGATGGCTTTCAAGGCAAAGGGGAAGATGGAGGAGGCGAACAGTGAATTTGAGAAGGCCTCTCAGTTGGGTCCCCGGCTGAAAAAACCACCCTTGCCCTAGGAACACGTGGCTTAGCGAGTATTACGCACCGCGACGATGCTGCTCTTTACTGGTACTCCGCGTGCCACCTTCACTCGCAGTAGCGCTTCGAAAGGCTTGACTCCGTTCGCGTCCGCTGCCGTGGCATTGATTCGTTGCAACAGTTCGTGCAACGAATTCTGATCGCACACAAACTCAACGGCCGCCTGCGTTCCGATGGTGGTGGTGCCCGCCAGAATGAGCACCGAGTGTGCCGGATCCAGGCCTTTTACCAAAGCGATTACCGCATAGTCTTCGCTCAACGGCGAAGTGTCGGGGGTACCGATGTAGTAGCTGGCTTCCCCGGCTTGGGGATGGATGTCCGCGACGCTGAGGTCCCCGGTGCGCGGACCCGAGGTCAGATACTGAAAAACGAACTCTTTCGTTCCCGGGATGTCCCGCAGAGTGAGGTTTTCCGCCGGTGACCCCACAAAAATCAGCTCGTTATTCTTGGCATCATCGAGAGAAAACAAACTACCCCGTTTTAGTCGAATCTCACGATGCAGCAAGTTGAAGACCCGGTCCAGGTTGTGAACTGCGAGCACTTCCCCGACACCTGTGTAATGATCGAGGATTACCGGCGCCACAGCGTCGCGGCCGCCAACGAAATAGCGCATGCCGGTCTCGGGTCGACCAACGAATTTTGCATTGCTGAAGATCACCCACGGTTCTTCCGGAGCGGAAACGAATGGCTTCCAAAAAGTCACAAACACGGCGGGCGCAGATTCGGCGCTCGATTCCACCACCTTTCTGTGACTCGCCAGCAACCATCCGATCGTGACCACAGCGGCCACCAGGAGCAGGGACAAGCAAACGACCGCGATCGCCCACCGGCGCGAAGTACGTCGGACGCTGGCTTCCTCTGCCGCGAAATCGTGGGAGTTCTGAGCATGGTTCTTGGCAGACCCGTTCCTGGGATGGAACGCAAGCAGATAGGTCCCCTTTGGCATCTCCACCTGAACGGAGTCGTCAACTCCCTCCGAAGCGTAGTACTCGGCCAACTTCAGGCGCAGTCGCCCTGCCTGTACTCGGATGGTGGAGTCCAGTTGAGGGTCGAAGGCAGCGGGACGCCCGAAGACCTCTGTGGCGATTTGGTATTCCTTGAGTGGAGTTCCCGGATGATCCAACGCGTGCTCGGCCAGATAGCGCAACAATTTCCGGAGGGATTCCGAGCTATGCAGGGTATGGCTGTTCGAAATCTTCTCGACTTGGGAGAGGTAGAGGCCCCGTTCAGCCTTCTGTACGCCCGTTACAGCCATTTAACATAGAGAGTAACAATCCTCCTAGATAACTGCAAGGCCGGCATTTGCGCGCGGTAACAGTATCAGACCGGCTGAAACTTCTAAATCCCGCCGCAGAGGACAAACCTTGCGCTCGCGCACAATCTCGTTGTCTCGTCACGCTTGAGTGTGGGACAGCGTGTGCCTGTGCGCATGAGCGAACTGTGGGATTCGCTCAAGTCTCTAAGCGTAAAGATCTTCAAATCTTTGTAGCGGGCGACACCAGGACTTCCAAATGTCATAGGTGATGGGCTTGGTGCATCTCGCTTCAGCTTGAGACTCGGGGTTCTAGGTTCCACTGGACTGGGAATTCAAAACGCAATACAACGCCAATTGCTCTCGCAGGTGAAATTTCCGTTTGCCCGCTCGTTGCGGGACCGGGCAGCGGACCAACGAGGAAATTTCGTTTTAGCGACAGGCGTCATAAGCAAGGCGGAATCGTGTGGGGAGGAATTCGATGAAGACGAAGCAGATGCTGATTCTTACGACGGTGGTAGTGCTGGCAGTTCTCAGCAGCGTGGCGACACCAATTGCGCACGGACAAGCGGTATACGGCAGCGTTCTAGGTACCGTGACGGACCCACAGGGCGCAGCGGTTGCAAATACAAAAGTGACGGTTACCAACCAGCGCAAAGGCACGTCCGACACGACGACCACCAATGCCGACGGAAACTATTCCGTCACCCACTTGATTCCGGACGTGTATACCGTTCGCGCTGAGGGCGCGGGCTTTAAAGCCAGCGAGATCAAGGACGTCATCGTATCCGCTGACGCGGGAGCCCGCGTGGATCTGTCGTTCCAGGTTGGCGGCACTTCTGAGACGGTCGAAGTCACCGCCGAAGCTCCGCAACTCAAGACCGATCGCGCCGATGTGGCGACGAGTTTCAATGAGAAGTACGTTGAGGACATTCCCATCCTCAACCGTAACTTTACTACCCTGCAGCTGATGGCTCCGGGTTCACAGAAAATCGTGGGATGGAGCCACGCAGCTACCGAGAATCCGCAAGGTAGTCAGCAGATCTTCACGCAGGGCCAGCACTTCAGCGGCACCGCGTTCGAACTGGACGGAACCGACAACCAGGATCCGATTCTGGGAATTATCGTTGTGAACCCCAACCTGGACGCCGTTACGGAAGCCAAGGTTGCGTTGCAGAATTACGACGCCGAATTCGGTAAAGCCGTCGCCAGCGTGGTTACTGCACAGACCAAATCGGGCAGCAACGAGATTCACGGCAGCGGTTTCCTTTTCCGCCGCTCCGACGCGCAATTCGCGCGTGACCCTTTCACGCAGTTTAAGAAGAATGACGTGACTGGGCGTTTTATCCCACCCGCTCGTTGGGTGCAGTTTGGCGGCACGGTTGGCGGCGCAATTATCAAAGACAAATTGTTCTTCTTCGGCGACTACCAGGGTACCCGGCAGACTAACGGCGCTAGCGGTCTGTTCACGCTTCCAACGAATGAGGTCCAGCAGTCGTGCAATCCTGCCACAAACGCCTCGAGCAACACCCCGGGTTTCTGTGATCTGAGCCAGTACCTGACTGCTGGCGTTTCCGGCGGTGGGCAGGTTTATGATCCCGCCACTGGCAACACGACGCCCCCTATAGGCAACGGCGGAACCCGCCAGCCGTTCCCCAACAATATGATCCCCATCGACAGAATTTCTCCCGCCGCGGGGGCCATCCTTGGGGCACTCCCGATTCTGCCTGCGGACGCTACTGTTCTTAACAACTTTGTAGGCTCTGGTTCGGGTCCGTTCAAACAGGACAGCTTCGATACCCGCATCGACTGGGCGGCCACCTCAAGCGTGAATGTCTTTGGGCGGTATAGCCTCGATTACTTTAAGCTGTCGGGCCAGGGACTGTTCGGCACGATGCAGGGCCCGGGCAACGGACTGTTAGGATTATCGGGCAGTTCCATCACCCACAATTACAGCCTGGCCACCGGGTTCACCAAGACTTTCAGCAGCAGTTTGCTGACGGACTTCCGCTTCGGGTGGTTCAAGTACAATCCCCAGACTGCAAAGCCCGACGGCGGCACTCCGATGACGGATTTCGGAATCCCCGGCGCGAATCGTGATGCGAAGTCGGCCGGCCTGGGTTCCTTCCAACTTGGCAAGGATGACATCAGCGGGTTTAACGGTGCTCCGAACAATGGCAATGGATTGGTAATTTCCAGTTTCGGCGATGGACTAGGTGTTGCCCGTTGCAATTGCCCGTTGACCGAGAGCGAACAGCAGGTCCAATTCGTCAACAACTGGACGAAGATGAGGGGCAATCATCAGATTAAGTTCGGAGCCGACATTCGCTATGCATTGAACTTGCGTGTCCCCAGTGACAACAATCGAACGGGCGAATACAACTTCAGCCCCCAGGCAACGTCGAGCACCGGTACGGGCGGCTTGGACTTGGGGACGTTCCTGCTGGGAGAGGTGACCTCGTTCGCTCGGTACGTCACCAATCCCGACTTGCCTTCCGCCGGCAGCGCCGCCGAACGCCAGAAGCGGTGGTTCTTCTACGGCCAGGACACCTGGCGAGTCACGTCTAAGCTGACCGTCAACTATGGATTGCGTTGGGAGATCTACTTCCCTGAGACAGTCAATGCGAAAGGCAACGGCGGCTTTGCCAATATCGTCGACGCTGGCGGTACCGGCGGCATCCGGGTGGCTGGTTTTGGCCGTTTCGGGCTGAACGGCAATGTAGATAACAAGCTCACTGCATTTGCACCGCGTCTCGGTATCGCCTATCAGCTGACACCCAAGACTGTAGTTCGCGCGGGTTACGGTCGAAGCTATGACATCGGCGTGTTCGGTTCCAACTTCGGACACACGGTAACTCAGAACCTGCCCGTATTGCTCAAGCAGAACTACGATGCGACTACCTACTCCACAGTCGGCGCTTCAGCGAACTACAATCCAATTGTGGACCAGAATGGCAACCCGTTCACGCTGGACGTAGGGCCGACGGGACTTGGGATTGATCCTTCCACCGCCTTCCCGGCGGTTCCTTCCGATGGTTTTATCCCATTGACATCGCAGCTATCGGGTACTCACATCCGTCCCACCAAGCAGGTCTTGCCGACCGTGGACGCGTGGAACTTTACTGTCCAACGGCAGATTACGAACACTATGTCCCTCGAGGCCGCGTATGTAGGCAGCAAGGGGACACATGGTTTCGCCGGCAATGGGCCGAACTATAACATCAATCCCGCTGCAGTCGGGCCGGGAACTGACATCATCACAACTCCCGGGCAATTCAACTTCAAGGCCGATACCGACCAGAACCTGCGGCGGCCGTTATGCGTTCCCGATCCGACCAATACAACATGCACTCGAATCGGATTTGACCTCGGCAACTACTACGGCAACGACGCTGCCAGCACTTACAACGCGTTCGAGGTCAAGTTAGACAAGCGGTTCTCGCAAGGTTTGCAGTTCCTCACCCACTATACTTTCTCGCATGCCAACGGCTACACCGACAACTACTACGCGATCAGCCACCGGATTTCATACGGGCCGGTGGATTTCTCGCGCAACCACGTGTGGGTATTTAACACCGTCTACGAGCTGCCCTTCGGAAAAGGCAAGAAGTTTATGGGGGACAGCAGCCGTGCTCTCGACTACGCCATCGGTGGGTGGCAGTTGAGTAATACCACGAACTGGAGTAGCGGTCTGCCTTGGACCGCCAGTATCGATGGTTCAGAGTGCGGAGCGGTTTCAGACACCGGTCCGTGCCGTCCAGACAAGGTGAGCGGCTCGTTCCACACGGGGGTGTCGGGCAGTATTGACCCGGTTAACCACAACCTCACATTTTTCACGCCGGTGGCTAGAATTCTCGATCCCAACACTCTTCTGCCAGGAACCGATGTGTGCGCTCTAGCTCAACCTAAATCAGGGCCTTTTGCTCTTCCCGCTTGTGGGACACTCGGCAATATTGGCAAGAACACTTTCCACGGGCCATCGGGCTTCTACTCCGATTTGTCGGTCGTGAAAAAGTTCAAAATCTACGAGCGATTCACGGCACAGTTCCGAACTGACTTCTTCAACGTGTTCAATCACCCCGTTTATGCATTCAGCGCAAACAACGGCGGCAACACTTGTGTGGACTGTCAAGGCGGCAACAACGGAAAGATCACGGGCCTTGAGGGTGGTACGAACATGCGCCAAATTCAGTTTGCGTTGCGGTTCGATTTCTAGGACGCAGCGCCAAGAGCGTTTTCCAGAGGGAGTCTTTCGAGACTCCCTCTCTTTTTGTGTTCTAATCTTCCACAGACACTCCCAAACGGTGGCCCTGTGATGTCCCTGCCCAAGCCGCTCCTGGCCTTACTTCTCATAACGACGATTTGTTCGGGGCAGAATGTGAGGGACTCGAAGTCCCCCTCGGAATCCCCGCCGGCTTCGACGGAAACACCGCAGTCCACATTCGCTACTGCCCAATTCTTGCTGCGCGAGGGTAAGTACGACGAAGCCCTCTCGCAGTTGCAAAGCTTGGCCGCCAGCAATCCTGCACTGAAGGGTCTGGCCCGTGAACTTGGCGCCGCGTATTACCAGAAGGGCGACTTCCTCAAGGCGATCGACAACCTGAAAGCTGCGCAGGCCGAAGATCGATCTGACAATGAATCGATCCAACTCCTCGGTCTCTCGTACTACCTCGCCGGACGTCCCGCTGACGCGATCCCTTATCTCGAAAAAGTCCAGTCCTGGTTTCCGCGCGCCAATATCGATGCGACGTACATCCTGGGCATTTGCTACATCCAGACCAAGGACTATCCCAAGGCCCGCGTCGCCTTCGCCCGAATGTTCGACGTGCTCGGCGATTCCGCAGCTGGATATCTTTTTACCGCGCGAATGCTCCTCCGGCAGGAATTCGACCCAGTAGCGGAAGAGTACGCGCAGAAGGCGGCGGCGCTCGATCCGAAGCTGCCGGGGACGCACTTGCTGTTGGGAGAGCTTTTTCTTTACAAGTCACGCGTGCCGGAGGCGATCGAACAATTCCAAAAAGAACTCAACGTGAATCCGGCAAACGCCGCCACTCTCTACAAACTGGCGGATGCCTATTCGCGCATCCAGAAGTACGATGACGCCGAACGCCTTTTGCAGCGCTCGATCTGGCTGGATGCTACTTCGACTGGGCCATACATCCTGATGGGAAAAGTGCTCGCCAAAAAGGGCGAGTTTGAACTGGCCGTGCGGTCGCTGCGGCGGGCGGCGGCGATGGATCCGAACAATCCGATGACCCACCATCTGCTCGGACAAACCTATCGCGACATGGGCAAGAAAGAGGAGGCTGAGACGGAGTTGAAGCTTGCCGAACAGTTACAGTCGAAACAGGATTCGCACCCGTAAGGTTGTTGCTTCGGCCAACTCAGATCCCTCGCTCTGCTCGGGGTGACAATAGAAGTAAGGAAAGACACGCATGACACGCCAACGCTACCAGGTGATCGGACTCGGCGAAATACTCTGGGACCTGCTGCCTACCGGAAAGCAATTAGGTGGTGCGCCATCGAATTTCGCATACATCTCGACGCTGCTTGGCAATGAGGGAATCGTCGCCAGCCGAGTCGGAAATGACGCGCTGGGCAGCGAGGCGGTGCAGCGACTGACTGCGTTGGGAGTAACCACTGGATTCGTCCAGAGCGATGCCGTGCATGCCACCGGAAAAGTTCAAGTCCAGGTGGATCACGCCGGACAGCCCCAGTTTGAGATCGCCGAGGGTGTAGCTTGGGATTATCTGGAGTGGACTTCCGAATGGCAGACATTGGCGGCGCGCGCGGATGCGATCTGTTTTGGATCGCTCGCGCAGCGGGGTGCGGCCAGTCAGGCGACGATCCGACGGTTTCTCGAACGGGCTCGGAAGGAAGCCGTTCGCGTGTTCGACGTTAACTTACGTCAGGAATTCTTTTCCGAAGAAGTGCTAACGGAATCGATGAAGATTGCAAACATCGTCAAGCTCAATCACGAGGAACTACCACGCATCATGCAGCTATTCGGACTCGATCATCGCGACGAAATCGCTTCGGCGGATGCTCTCATGGAACTGCACCATCTGAAATTGATCTGCGTCACGCGCGGCTGCCGCGGTAGTCTGCTCATCAGTCAGACGGGGCTGGATGAACACCCGGGTTATAGGATCCATGTGGCGGATGCCATCGGAGCCGGTGACGCCTTCACGGCAGGATTGGTGCATGAATACATGCGCGGCTCTTCCCTTCCAGAGATGAATAAAACCGCGAACCGCGCGGGAGCCTGGGTGGCGAGCCAGGTTGGGGCGATGCCGTCGCCGGGAGAGGACGGGATCCGCGGCGAGATGCAGCGGATCGGCTAGCGGGCGCTGCGGTTCACAAGCCCGCCACCTCTCGGTCGTCCTACTTCTCTGCCGCTTTGGTACTTGATGCTTCTTTTTCCAATCTCTCCACCGCCTCATTCGGCAGGGAGTGCAGCAATTCGAGGAAGGCGGCATTCGTCCAACCGAAGCCGATGACGTTGGCCTGATATCCAGCTGCTACTTGCGACTCTGACGAACGAGTTACTACGTTGTATTTTTCGCGGATGGTCCCATCGCGCTGAAAGTTTTCAATCACGGTGGAGAGAAATTTGTAAGACAGGCGGTCGGCTTCCGTGTTGAAGCCGTACCTGCGCAGTCCCTGAATCGCCAGCAGTTGAACAGGAGCCCAGCCGTAGGGATAGTCCCACTGCATGCCGGTATTTTCCGGGCTCATGGCCAGTCCTCCGGGCTGCTCGAATACGGGCAGGTTTTTTGCGAGTGCGGCGGCCTGCGCCGGGGTTGCCAAGCCCGCCCACAGTGGATAGTAAGTCGTCAGATAGCGGTAAGTAGCCTTCTTACTATTAGTAAAGTCGTAGTCAAAGAAAAAGCCGCGCTCACCATCCCAGAGATATTGCTGCATACCTCTTTGGCGGGTTGCCGCGCGTGTCCGCCAGACTTTGGCTTCGGACGCCTTACCAATCAGTGCGGCTATCTGATCCAGGTCTTTCTCGGTTTTGTAGAGCAGGCTATTTAAGCAGACGGGCGCGTAGTGATGGGTCGCCGCGCCGTAAGGTCCGAAGCGAAAGGAAATGTCGAAACCCGATTCACGCATGGAGCGATCCCCTTTATAATAGTCCGCGCTGAGCCGCACGATATGTTCCGTCCCGCACTCCGGTCGGGCCATGCTCGTAGTAACGTCGCACGCCTTAATGGAGTAACTCAGTCCGTGGGAGTCGCCGGCCTGCCCCTGCTTTTGTTCGATAAGGTAGTGGTCGGCCTGGTCGGGGTGAATCATGAAGTAGCTTACTACGTCGCGATAGAAGCCTCCTTCATCCTGCAAGCCTTCGGCGGGAGGAGCGACGCCAAAATCGTAATAACGGGCTAGATCGGTGGAACCGGCGAGGTGGGGAGCGCGCGTCCACATGGAATAGTCTTTCACGAGAAACGGATACGCTTTCGCGAGCCACGCGGTGTCGGCATGTCCCGCCTGCTTCTCGGCTTCATAGACAGCAAGGACCATCGAACTTAGAAAGGGCGGTTGAGAGCGAGTTAGGTAGTAGGTTCGATTTGCATTAAGGAGAGCGCCATAATTCTCAATCTCGAAGAAGAAGTTTTCGACCATGCCGCGAGCCAGTTCGATACGGCTGTCGCGCAGTAGCCCCAGAACAATGAAATAACTGTCCCAGCCATACATTTCGTTGAAGCGTCCGCCGGGGACTACGTATTTGTTTTGCAGATAGAGCAGGCCGTGAGGATGAATCGCGTCCGTATCAATCTCGCCGAGATGCTGGATCGGCTTCGGCAGGTGCTGGATTTCAACGTTGCAGTCGTTGCGCAACTTTTCAACCGCGGGTGGGACCGGGAACCCAGCCGGCAGATAGAGCACAGGCTGAACCTTGATCTTGGGATCAGCCACCGTCGCACAGTCCGTCATGGAACGCGTGAGAGTGTCCCAGCCCGCGGCGATATATTGGCGGATGGGTGCGAGTCCGTTCGCGGACGGCTTTTGTCCCTGAGCTCGCGCGCTCAGGGCAAGCAAGAACGACAGACAAGCAACTCTGAGTTTTCGGTTGACCATTTTTGACCCCACGAGGCCTCATCATCATACCTCTTGGTACTGGCATTTTTTCATGGGTTACGAACGTGGTTGTGTATCCAAAAGCTTGACCACAGGGGTCGCACAGGAGCGGGGAAGGCAAGGCGGGGGCGGCGCTAGCTCTCGGTTTCCCAGCGGAAGGACATCACGGCGAGCAGTCCGAACAGAAGCGTGAATCCGAGCATCACCGCAATCGGCGCAACCGCGGCGGAGAAACCGAGCCCACGCCAGGTCATCCCGTCGATGCCGTCCATCGCCCAGCGTGTTGGAATGACGACCGTGACTTTCTGGAGCCACTGCGGAAACACGAAAGTTGGCACCCACGCGCCTCCCAGCATGACCATGAGCAAGGTCGCCATCACGGCGTAGCCGCGAGTGGCCTCAACAGTTTTGCCGAGCGCTGCGATCATCAGTCCGAAGGCGGCAGTCATCAGGGAGAAGGCAGCACAAATTCCCAGAAAACCCACGAAGCTGCCTTGAATGTGTACGCCGAAAACCACCCGGGCAAAGGTAAAGAGTACGAACAGAATAAATCCAGAAATCAGGGCGGCGCTCACCGCCCGGCTGCCCAGCAACATGGAGCGCGATAGCGGTGCCGCGCGAAGCCGCTGCCAGAGCCCGCTTTGACGCAGCAGTAGCAACCGAACGCCTACGTCCAGCCCCATAAAGAGGATGAACTGGATTCCCATTCCGCCGAAAGAGTGCGCGTAGCTGTTGTATTCGATGCCGGTTCCGGACGTGATCGCCTCTTCATGAGTCTGGAACGGGATCGTTAATCCTCCCGTCGGGGCACCTTGTCCGGTTGAGGGTTCCTGGGCTTGCAGTTCGTTCCACTTTTCAACGCTGCCTAGCAGATCGCCCAAGGTTTTCTTTTCCCGTGGCGCCATCTGTCCGTCTTTCTCGACTTGAGCGACGGACTCCTTCAACATGTCCCGGCCGCTTTGGCCGCCAAACATCTCCTTGCTGACCGCTTGCATCACGGCGCCACTCAAGACTCCCTGCACCATGGCAAGTTCCATGGCGTGCGAAGGATCATAGAGGATGGAGATCTCGGGTTTCTTGCCACCGGCGAAAAGAGCACGCCCGGCGTCGGTGCCGAAATCCTTGGGGATCACGATGGCGGCTGTGGCCTTGCCTTTACGGACTTGCGCGCGCGCTTCGTCGGGAGTGGAGGGCTTCACATCGAGATTCTTGTTGCCACTCAGTTGTGCGACGATGGCGCGGGAAATCGCGCTTCCATCCTGATCAATCGCGAGTACATGCATGCGGCTGGTTTCGGTTTTGCCTCCCTGGCCTCCGAAGAGATAGCCAAAAAACGAGCCGCAGAGAATCGGGACGAGCAGCCCGACTACTACCGCGCGACGGTCGTTGAAAAACAGCCGCAGATCTTTTCGAACCAGTGCGAGAAACGGGATCATGCGTCGCGCAGGCTCCTTCCAGTCAGGGTGAGGAAAACTGTTTCGAGATCGGGCCGCTCGCTGGTCACGTGTTGATATGGGTGGCCGTTCTCAGCCAGCCACCGCAGAATTGCTGGCGCTCCGGTGGTAAGTTCGTGGACGCCAACCCTGAGAACTCCCTCTCGAACTTCCGCCGATACGACTTCCGAAAGCGTCCGCAGTGGGTCCGGCTTGAACCCGTCCGGCTTTTCAAGTTCGATGGCGAGGATATTCGTGACGGGCAACATGCGATGGAGGCCATGCAGAGTGTCGTTGGCGATAACTTTTCCGTGGTCAATGATGATGATGCGGTCGCACAGGCGTTCGGCCTCTTCCATGTAGTGTGTTGTGTAGAGCAGCGTCTTACCGCGCTTCTTGAGTGTTTCGAGGTTATCGAAGATGGCGTTGCGGCTTTGCGGGTCCACACCCACGGTCGGCTCGTCGAGCAGTAGGATCTGCGGGTCGTGCAGCAAGGTGGCGGCGAGGTTGAGACGGCGTTTCATTCCGCCACTGAACGTGCCGACCTTGTCTTTCGATCGATCAGCCAAGCCGACCAGATCGAGCGCTTCCGCGATGGCTTTCTTGATGGCCGCGCCGTGCAGGTCATAGAGTGCGCCCAGAAAAACAAGGTTGTCGAGGGCAGTCAGTTCGTCGTACAGGGCGATGTTCTGGGGAACCAGCCCGATCTTGCGCTTGACGGGATCGGTATCGCCGCGCAAAGGACTTCCATCGATCAAAACTTCTCCGGAGTCGGGAGGGAACAGCCCGGCAATCATCGAAACGGTGGTGGTTTTGCCCGCGCCGTTCGGTCCGAGCAGGCCGATGGTTTCCGCCGAGCCTGCTCGCAAGCTGACGCCGTCGACTGCAACGACCTTTCCGTAACTTTTTTTGAGTGCCTTGACTTCCAGCATCGCCAAAGAGTTTATCACCGCCGCACTGCAAGACCTGTGTGTTGTGTTTGTGGAGTACGAAGCAGAGGTCGACCACGGATTCATTCCTACAAACAAATATTTTCGAGAGTGTTCCGTCCCAGCAAGATCCTTATCCTCCAATCCGAACTTCACCCGCGAGCGTACCTGTGTCAGTAAACGAAGCCGGTCGTAACCGCTGAAGCGTGGCGCCGCGCGACAGCGCGATGGGCGACGTTCACCAATCCCAATCCTCAGAGGAAATTCCCATGAAGCAACTGAAGACCCTGGTGGCCCTCGCTCTGGCCCTGTTCATGCTGGTTCCAACCGGCGTGTTTGCATCCAGCCATCGCGAGGCTCCCATCTCTGCGCTTGACCACAGCGCCGACGTAACTGACTGGTACGCCTTCGTCAGCTACGACCACCCGGATCGCGTCACCATGATCCTTAACGTCGATGGGCTGCTCGAGCCCGCAAACGGACCCAACTATTTTCCTTTCGACCCCAACGTCCGCTACGAGTTTAAGGTGGACAACAACTTTGACGGAGAGGAAGACATTACCTTCCAATTCCGTTTCAACACCGAGATCCGTCTGCCGGGAGTATTCACCGGTCTGGTGGGTGGCATCGGAGGCATTCCTCAGATCACCGCGCTGGACGGACCCGGCTCCGAAGGGTTGAGCTTGCGTCAGAAATATACCGTGACCATGGTGAAGAATGGCGTCGCCACCGACCTGACCGGCGGGCGCACACTCTTCGCTGTTCCTTCCAACGTTGGTCCACTCACCATGCCGGATTATCCGAGCCTTTTCAATCAAGGCATCTACGACCTGGGCAATGGTGTGCGGACGTTTGCCGGCACCGTGGACGATCCTTTTTATATCGACCTCGGCGCCGCTTTCGACTCGCTGAACTTCCGCATGGGAGTCGGTGGGATCTTGAATAGCAAGGTTGATGGGGATGACACGCATAACTACGCCCCCGATGCGGTTGCGGGTTTCAACGTCAACTCGATCGTGCTGGAAGTTCCGATCACCATGCTGACGGTGGACGGTCAGATCCATCCGGCGAGCGATAAGCACGCGGTAATCGGCACTTACGGTGCGACTTCGCGGCAACGTATTTCCGTTCGACGCCCCAACGGTCAAATTGACACCAAGGGCAACTGGCGACAAGTGAATCGCGAAGGCAACTCTCTCATCAACGAACTGATCATCGGAACGGGATCCAAAGATCTGTTCAGCGTGTCCGATCCAAAAGACGACGCTCAGTTCGCCAACTTCTTCCTCGATCCACTCTTAGCGCATCTTTACTCGCAGATCTTGAACATTCCCATCCCTGATGCTCCGCGTGTGGACCTGCTTCCCCTGGTTCAGTATGTGGCGCCGATTTGTCCGGGCTGCGGACCGAAAGATGCGGGTCCGGTCGCCGATCTGATGCGGCTCAACACTGGGATTCCTCCGACTCCGGTCGGCAACCAAAAACGCCTCGGCTTCCTGGTTGGCGACAATGCTGGATTCCCGAATGGCCGCCGTCCAATCGACGACGTTGTCGATATCGCCAGTCGTGCAGTGGTGGGCATCCTCGCGGATCCCGTGAAGTTCGGAGCGGCGGTGGGCGACGGCGTCAACATCAACGAAAACGGCTACGGCACGACGTTCCCTTACGTTCTTCCTGCCAACAGTGGCCGCGACAGCCATCACACAGGTCCAGGCCAGAAGGGCTGTAGCGGTCAGCCCAGAGGCATCTGTCCGGTGCAATAACTCTCAACCGTGGCTGTCGTCGCAAGGCGGCAGCCACAACTTTTCTTCTTCCGAAAGCGAGTGAACGATATGAAAAGACTGGCTGCTCTCCTACTGACGCTCATCACTGCCGTGGCTACGTTCGCGCAAACTGCAACTCCAACTCCGGATGCCAAGCTATCCCCGGCGGAACGCGGAATGGCCCAGGCCAACCGGCTGATCGAAAAGAATCCCAAGAATTTTGAAGCCTATAACGCGTTGGCGCTGGCTCTTTCACGCCGCGCGCGGGAAACCTCAGATGTGAAGTTTTATACGCAGGCGGAAGACACTTTGAAGAAATCGTTTGAGATTTCTCCCGCGAACTTCGATGGGGAGAGAATCCGCGTGTGGCTGCTGCTTGGAAAACATGAATTCGGAGCAGCCCGTGAGGAAGCTCTCAAGCTCAGTAAGAGGATGCCCGACGACGTGATGGTGCGCGGCTTCCTTACGGACGCCAATGTTGAACTGGGCAACTACAAAGAAGCCGAGGACTCCGCCCAGATGATGCTGGACCTTCGGCCCGGCAATCTGCCCGGGGTTACGCGTGCCGCCTATCTGCGGGAACTTTTCGGCGATGTCGATGGCTCGCTGGAATTAATGAACATGGCGTATCAGTCAACGCCGCCGGGCGAAGTTGAAGACGCGGCCTGGATTATCACCCAGATGGCGCATCTCGACTTGACGGTCGGCAAGATCGCCGAGGCCGAGAAACTATCGCAGCAGGCTTTGACGTTGTTCCCTGGCTATCACTACTCGCTCGGCAATCTGGCCAAGGTAAGAATTCAGCAAAAACGCTACGACGAAGCGGTGAACTTGCTGCGGCAGCGCTATATCGCAGCGCCTCATGCGGAGAACCTGTATGACTTGGCGGAAGCGCTGCGTCTCTCGGGCCGCACCGAGGAAGCGCAAAAAGCGTTCGCCGAGTTCGAACAGAAATCGCTGCTCGAAACCGGACGGGCTGACAACTCCAATCACGAACTGATCCTCTATTACACCGATTATGCCAGGCAGCCGGACAAGGCTCTGGAAGTAGCTCACCGTGAGTATGCCCGAAGGCATGACGTCTTTACTCAGGATTGCTATGCCTGGGCGCTGCACGCGAATGGAGAGAACGTGGAGGCCCGCAAGCAGATCAACGCAGCTCTGGCCGTGGGAATCCGGGACGCAAGACTTTTCAGGCACGCAGGCGAAATCGCGCTGGCTCTGGGGGACCGTGCGGCGGCTGAAGACTATCTGCGGCAGTCGGCGGAATTGAATAGCGTGGGGTCAGAACAAGCGCGAATAACGTTAGCGCGCCTGTCGCAACCATCGACCGGGCAGGTAGCGCCGTGAAAACGCAAGCCACAAGCGTTGTCTGCAAGGTCGCGAGGTATCTCTGCCTCGCGAGCGTCCTGGCTCTGAGTGCCTCGGCTCAGACACAATCGCAATCGGCGTCTAGGCGAATCGTTTCCGGCGTCGTGAACACAAAACAAAATGAAGTTATCCCAGGCGCCCATGTCGTAGTTCAATTCGCTACCGGAAAGAAAGAGGCGGTGACCGATGCGGACGGAAGGTTCCGGCTGGTCGGACCACGAGAGGCTCTAACTATCAACGTGGTCGGAAAATATCTCGTATTCGAAGCTGAGCGCCTGAGCCTGGCCAAGGCCACCGAGGATTTGCAGCTGCAAGTGCGCTACTCGATCCCTCAAGTGCACGAGAGCATGGTGATTTCCGCGTCGGCGTTGAATCCAACCATCGATCAACGTAACGACAACGTTTACAAAAGCTCGCTCTTCTCGCGCGACGACCAGATTTTCGACACACTCGCCGCGGGCATCAACGCAGGTCAGCATGAGGGCGGAGGAAAATCGCTGGAGATTCGCCGCTTTGGATTCAATCTCGATCATGGCGGCGTCAACGGCGGGCTCAAAGTGCTGGTGGACGATGTGCAGCAGAATCAGTCCACCCAAGGGCATGGGCAGGGCTATCTCGGAGCGCTCAAGACGTTAACGCCCGAACTGGTGGACGATGTTGACATCCTAAACGGGCCGTTCAGCGCGGAATATGGCGACTTCTCAGGGCTCGGCGTGGTCCATATCCGGCTCAAAGAAACGCTGCCGAATCTCCTGACGGTGCGCATGCAGGGTGGTTCATTCGACGCGTATCGAACATTTGTCGGGTATAGTCCGGCGCTCGAAGAGGCAGACGCGTTCATTGCCTACGAGGGTTCGCATACCGACGGACCGTTCATCAATCCCGGACGCTACGGCCGCAACAACATTACCGGCAACTACACGCGGCACTTGACTGAAAAAGAGTCGCTGGGATTCAAGTTGAACGTCGGCACGAATGACTTCTACTCTTCCGGCCAGATTCCGCTCGACCGGGTGAACGAGGGAAGACTCGATCATTTCGGTTTCATCGACCCGTTCGACGGCGGCCGGGTGCGGCTCGGAACTCTCAGCACTTATTACAAGCGCGACCTAGCCAATGGAGACATTTTAAAAATAGACGGCTTCCTCGGCCGGTCGCTGTTCGATCTCTACTCGAACTTTACCTTTTTCCTGAAGGATCCGATGAACGGCGACGAGATTCAGCAACACGATTCGCGCCTGCAAGAGGGAGTCAACGCGCAGTATCTGCATCCCTACAAATTATTCGGGCACAGTGCGCTGCTCACCATCGGATCGAACTTTCACGATAATCAGATCAACGTCGACCTGCTGCACGACAAAAACCGGCAGGTATTAGCTGTGACCACCAGCGCGCACGCTCACGTGACAAACGTTGCCGGCTATGCGCAGCAGGGGATCGACCTGCTACAAGGCCGATTGCATTTCGATGCGGGCCTGCGCTTCGACTACTTTCGCTTCGACGTGGGCGACCATCTTAATGCTGCGCATTCCGGAATCCAGGGCGCATCGCGTTTCCAACCCAAAGCGAACTTTTCTTACACTCCTTCCTTGCGGTTGCCGGTTACTTTCTTTGCCAGCTACGGACGCGGCATCTCAAGCGAAGATGCGCGTGGTGTCGTGCAAATGCCGCAGGCTCCGAAGGTAGCAACGACGGATTTCTACCAAGTCGGCACTTCTCACATTCTGAAGAGATTTTCTCTCAGCACCGATCTGTTTCTGATCGATCGCTCGAACGAGCAGGTCTACATCCCCGACGACGGCAGTTTTGAACTCAAGGGGCCCAGCCGTTCCTACGGATGGGAAGCGAAATCTTCCGTGCAACTCGCTCGGCATCTGGTGTTCAAAGGTGGCTTCACCCAGGTGTCGAACGCGTTCTATCGCGGAACGTTCCCCCGCGATTACGTGGACAGCGCGCCCCACTCCGTAGCGAATTCGGGTCTGACACTTATGGAATGGCGAGGCTTCAATGGTTCACTGCGCTATCGGCACATCGGTTCTTACCTGCTGGATCAGCACGCCATGGTTGGAGATCACGCGGCGCCGACGCCTCCACTCGCGTCCGGGCTGGATGTCATCGATCTCAGCGTCTCCAAACGAATCCATCATGGCGTGGACTTGAACTTCGCCGTCGATAATCTGAACAACAAGCAATACTGGGAGACGCAGAATTATTTTGTTTCGCGATTGCCGGGCGAGGATAAGGGTATTGCACGGATTCACGCGACTCCTGGGTCTCCGGTCGGATTCACCGTCGGTCTGACGTTCCGATTCGGCGAGAAATAAAAAAGGGCGGCTTGGGGCGCCGCCCATCAGTGTTGCTCAGCTCTTATCTTCCGCGATGCTGCCCGTTGTTACCGGCGGAGGAGTGCTGGCCCCCGCCACCGCTTGGGGCCGAATGTCCACCGCCTCCATTTCCACTCGGAGCCGAGTGCCCACCACCATAGCCACCGCCGCTCGGAGCGGAACGCGGACTATATCCCCCGCCGTAGCTGCCACCACTGGGAGCAGAACGCTGCGGGCTGCTATAGCCACCACCATTTCCACGATAGCCACCTGAATAAGACGGACCGGACGACCGCGGAGTAACAATCGGCTGCCTCATATCGAGTTGCGGACGCGAAACTTCACGCCCGCTGTCTCGGGGAGCAGACTGACGCCAGTTCCCCGAATCGCGCTGCATTTGCGGAGCCGCATTGCGGGAAGGATAGCGGTCCACCGAACCGTTCCCATACGACCGGTTGACGGGCGCTTCGGACGCAGGGCGCTGCGCCGGCATTCTCCGCCAGTCGTTCCCGCGATCTTGCGTGGGAACTGAATTCTCACGCTGCGTGCGATCGCGGGACGCTGGCGCCTCTGTCGGACCACTCACGCCCCGGTTCACCGATCCGGATGGCCGGTCGGACCTGCGCCAATCCGGGTTTCCATTTCCTTGCGGAGCCGGAGTCGCAGTGCGGCGATCAACCGGATTGTTCACTCGTCCGGACGGATTGCCATTATTCGACGGATTGCCGTTGTTCAAGGAACCGTTGCCCGCAGAGCCTTGCGGCGCGCTGGCGTTCGGAGATCTCCTCCAGTCCGTATTGCCACCGCTGCGCTCTGGCCGGGCACCAGGGCTGGAAATCCTGGACCCTGCACCGGTGTTGGGCTGCTGCGTGGGCGGACCCATGCGGCGCCACGACTGGTTCGATCCCTGATTGGCGCCGTTTGCCGGCACACCGGCGCTCGGCTTGACCATGCCCGGGTTCTCGACTGCGATGCGGCCCTGCGGAATCGACCGGGAATTCCCTTCGCCCGCCACGGACCGTTGATTGCCGACGATGGGCGTAAAGTGTCCATCGCGCTGAATGGCGTTGTGCACAGCCGCCGCTTCCCGATCGAACGATTGCGTTCTGGCGGGAAGGTTATGGTTCGTGCTGAAGAAACGTTCGTTCTGCCCTCCGCGACCAACAGTCGGAGGCGCAGCGCGGCGTTCTCCAGCCAACAGGCTCTCGCGGGTCGGCACTACCGGCAGATTGCCGGCTACCATCCTGCCGTTTCGGAACGCCTCGCGCGATACTGGCTGAGCCGTGACGCGGCCTCTGCCGAAATCATTCGCGTTGACCGTAGACACAGCCCGCCTTATGCGGTCGTTGTCCACTGCCATCCGCAGGTTGGAATAACGGTTCCCACCCCGCAGCGGAGGAATCGCGCCGTTACGATAGTTGTAGACGTTGTGAACGTTGTAGATGTTCACGACATTGAAGCGCGACCGGTATCCACCCCACCACGGGTAGAACCCATCGCACGGACCGATCGGAAGCCAGCCGACCGAACCGAAGCCGAACCCAACCCCAAAGCCCACGCCTCCGCCGAAGCCGAAGAACGAAACGTAAGCCGGCGCCCAGATCGGACGATAGTGGCGGTATCCATAAGACTGCCCGGGCCACCATACCCACGAATTTTCGTACATGAACCAGCGTCCGTAGTGATACGGCGCCCATCCCCACGGCTCATAGGAAACCCAGGTCCATCCCCAATAAGGTTCCCAAACCCAACGACCGTCGCGATAAGGGGCCCAGTCGCTGGCTACAGCAGGAACCCAGACATCGCCGTAGTCGGGTACGCTCTGCCAACGCCCGTGGTTGTCCAGATCTTCCGATCCAACGTAGTAGCGGTTGGTCTTGTTCCACGACTGCGCGTTGCGGACGGTGTTGTCGCGATCGTTGTTCCAGCGATCGAAATCGTCGCGCGAAGCAGCGTCGGCAATCTGATATTGCGTGTCGTTGCCGGTGCCGCGAACGAGGATCGTCTGGCCGCTGCGCACATGCGTGCTGCCTTGCGGGGTGGAGATATCCGCCTCGCCCTTGCGAACCGTCACTTCGGCCTGGTCGTCTGACCTCACCAGGATGCGATAGCTACCATCGCCCCGGCGAGGATGAACCGAGAGATTGGGAGCGTCGATCTCGACGTCCGCTTCACTGTCCTTCAAAACCGAGTAGTTGGCCAATCCACGGGCGAGCTGAATCTGAATTTGCGTCCGGCTCAAGCCGGTGACGTTGGCTTGCGTGTTGCCATCGACCCGCAGGATGTTGGCATAATCGAGTTGCACTTCGGCGCGAGACCCTTCGTTGGTGGAAACACGATCACCGGCAACAATCGGCTGGTTGAGTGTCGCTGCGCCCCAATCGCCGGAGTCTCCGCGTTGCGTGGAGACGTCGCCGTGGATCAGACTGATGCGGGCCACACCGCCTTCTTTTTGCGTCGAGTCGGTTTGCGCCGGCTGCGCTTGACCTGAATCGCTCGGCACAGACTCCGTGTCCACTTGAGCGCGGGCCGCGCTGGAGATCAAGATCAGCATTCCTACTACGCTTGTCATCAGTCTGAATTTCATAAATTACCTCCGCCTTGCAGGAGAACTTCGGACTTGGTAACGCAGGGAGAGGGCCAAAGCTGGGAGTTTAGATTTGAGCATTAGTTTCAATAAGTTGTCGACTTGTTCGCAGCCGCAGCAGGCGACCGCCGGTGGTGCGATTCCACCGAGGTGGTGGATTTCAACCAGGGGCAGGAAGCCCAACTCCGGCGGACTAAAAACCCGTTCGCGTGGGTGAGACCGTACAACATTCCATCTTGACCGCGAGTCGATCCCGGAGGACACTGGTTCGTCAACTGCCACTCTGCCCCCCAGGTGGCGAGATTCGGCTCGTTTTCTTTTTTCCTTCAAGAGGAGTTCCCCAATGAAGCCTGTCAGTTTGTTCTCCCTGCTTTTGTTCATCGCCGCAACGCTTTCAGCACAATCGCATCCCGTCTCTCTCCTCAAGCCACCCGTTGTGACAGCTTTGTCGAGCGGCACATCCCAAGCCGATCCGGCAACTCGGGGAAGGGTGGTCGAGACCTACGGTTGGCTTCCTCTCTCCTTTGAAGCCAACCTCGGACAAGTCGATCCCCAGGTTATGTTTCTCTCGCGGGGCGCAGGCTACAGCTTGTTTCTTACTCGGAGCGAGGCGGTGATCACTCTGCGAAATGCTTCTCGGGAAAAACCAGCCATGCCGGTCGCAAGAGGTCTCCCGTCGCGAGAAGAAGCGTCTGCCGTTCTTCGTATGAAGCTCATCGGCACAAACGCCAAGACTAGAGTCTTGGGGCAAGACGAATTATCCGGGCGGAGCAACTACTTCCGTGGCAACGATCCGACAAAATGGAAAACCAATGTTCGGCAATACGCCAGAGTGCGTTATGTCAACGTCTATCCCGGCGCGGATCTGATTTACTACGGCAATCAGAGGGAACTGGAATACGACTTCGTGCTTCGACCGGGGGCGGATCCGGAACAGATTCTGTTGGAGATTGAAGGCGCAAAAAGACTTCGCATCACCGAGGGAAACCTCGTGCTCACCAGCTCCGCGGGTGACGTCCAGCTGCGCCGCCCCCATATCTACCAGGACACAAACGGGAAGAGACGGGAAATCGGCGGTCGCTACGTGGTGAAGAACGGGAACAAAGTCGGATTCCAAATCGGCGCGTACGACCGCAGGCGGTCGCTGGTCATCGATCCAGTGTTTGCCTATTCCACCTATCTGGGCGGGAGCAAAGAAGATACTGGTTTCAGCATTGCGGTGGATTCGGCGGGCAACGCCTACATCACCGGGCAGGACAGAGGCTCCACCGACTTTCCCACAAAAAATGCCATTCAGCCCACATACGGCGGAGGATTTACTGATGCATTTGTGACCAAGATTAACGCCGACGGCAGCTCTCTTGTGTACTCGACGTACCTTGGCGGGAGCCAAAACGACTCGGGCGAGAGCATTGCGGTGGATTCGGCAGGCAACGCTTACGTGACGGGCCAGACAGATGGAAACGGCTTTCCCCTTGTAAATGCTATTCAGCCCGTTCAGGGCGGGAACAGCACAGGGTTTGTGACGAAGATCAATGCCGCAGGCAACGCACTTGTGTACTCGACTTTCCTTGGCGGGACCGGTGGAGACAACGGCTCACGCATCGCGGTGGACTCGGCGGCCAATGTCTATGTGACGGGCTATACCCTCTCGACCGACTTTCCTGTCGTCAATGCTATCCAGCCGACATTTGGCGGCGGTTTGCTCGACAGTTTCGTAACCAAGATCAATGCCGCCGGCAGCACCATCGTTTACTCCACCTACCTGGGTGGGAGTGGCGATGACGTGGGTGCGGGCATTGCAGTGGATTCGGCCGGAAACGTCTACGTGACAGGCCTCACCTCATCCACCAACTTTCCCACTGTCAATGCGTTCCAGCCCACTCTGCATTCACCAAGCGGCAACGCGTTTGTGACCAAGATCAAAGCCGGGGGCACCGCGCTCGTCTATTCAACCTACCTGGGTGGGAGTAGCGGAGATGACGGCGAGGGCATCGCAGTCGACTCGGCTGGTAACGCCTACGTCAGCGGTGCCACCACTTCGTCCGACTTTCCGGTTGTCAACGCTATTCAGCCAGTCCTTGGTGGATTGGGAGATGCCTTTGTCACTAAAGTCAACCCCGCAGGCAACGCGCTCGTTTACTCGACTTACCTGGGCGGGAGCAATACCGACGGCGCAAGGGGCATCGCAGTGGACTCAGCCGGCGATGCCTACGTGACTGGCATCACTGGATCATCCGACTTCCCCACTTTTAGTGCTATCCAACCAACTTACGCCGGAAATCGCGACCTATTTGTCACCAGTATCAATGCGGCAGGCAGCGCCTTCGTCTACTCGACCTATTTGGGCGCCATCAAAGACGATGAGAGCAATGCCATTGTCGTGGACTCGGCGGGCAGCGCCTACGTAGCGGGTGTTTCACTTTCAGGCAGTTTCCCAGAAACGTTAAGCTCCCAGAAACGTTCCCTTGCATTTCAGCAAAAGAGTAAGGGAAGGGGCGATGCTTTCGTCTCCAAGATTGCCCTTAGCACGTTCGTGAAGGCCTCCCGGGGAAGTCTGACCTTCCAATCACAAGGAGTGGGCACGAGCAGCCAGCCGTTGAAGTTTACTCTCACCAACACCGGCAGCGGAGCCCTGATAGTCAAGCAGATCTATATCGCGGGTGCGAACGCCAATGACTTTTCACAAACCAATACCTGCGGTACTTCCGTCGCGCCGGGAGCAAGTTGCACGGTTTCGGTTACTTTCACACCTACCGCCGTGGGGAAGAGGAAGGGAACGCTGGCGGTCAGCGACTCAGATCCAGCCAGCCCGCAAGCTGTCGCGTTGTCAGGCATGGGGACCTAACGACGGAGACGCGGCGCGCTACTCCGCATTTTCGTCTTCGATCCCAATCTTAGACAGGCGGTAGCGGAGCGCATTCCGCGAAAGTCCGAGCAACCGCGCTGCCTGCGACTTGTTGCCTGCGGCACGCTTGAGGGCTTCGCGGATCATTTCGTCTTCCCATTGGTCCAGCGTCGTCCCATCGGGCAGAAAGCGATCGGTCGACGCTTCGTTTCGGTTTCGTGGCGAGTCCAGTTGAATGTCGTTGAGCTCCAGCTTGCTGGTCTTTGCCAGCGCGCAGGCGCGCTCTATCACATTTTGCAGTTCACGAACGTTGCCGGGCCAGTAGTGGCTGAGCAGAAGGTTGTTGGCTTCCTGCGAAATGGTGGTGACCTGCCGACCGGCGTCGCTGGCGAATTTTCGAAGAAACAGATTGACGAGCTCGGGAACGTCTTCTTTGTGCTCGCGCAATGGCGGGATGTCGATGGGAACAACATTCAGCCGATAGTAGAGGTCTTCGCGAAACGTTCCATCCTCAAGCGCGGCGCGCAGATCGCGGTTGGTGGCGGCGATCAGGCGCACCTCAACTTTGACGGTCCGCGTGCCTCCAAGGCGTTCGAATTCGCGCTCCTGAAGCACGCGCAATAGCTTTACTTGCGTGGCGGGCGGCACGTCGCCGATTTCGTCGAGAAACAGCGTCCCCTTGTCGGCCAATTCGAATTTTCCCGGCTTGCTCGTGGTGGCTCCGGTGAATGCGCCTTTCTCGTAACCGAAGAGTTCGCTTTCCAGCAGATTCTCGGGAATTGCGGTGCTGTTGATTTTGATGAATGGTCCGGAGGCGCGCCGCGACTTCTCATGAATTGCCCGGGCGATGAGATCTTTGCCGACACCGCTTTCTCCGCCCAGCAGAACCGTTGAATTCGTCGTGGCGACCCGCTCGACGATCGCCAGCACTTCCTGCATCTTCGCGCTGCGTGCAATGATGTTGGGATGACTGTATTTCTCGCCCAGAGCCTCGCGTAGCGAGCGGTTCTCTTCCCGCAGGCGGGAGACATCGAGCTCTTTGCGCACCACCATGCGCATTTCTGCCAGCGAGAATGGTTTCAAGACGTAGTCGGTGGCTCCGGCCTTCATGGCATCGACCGCGGTTTCGACCGAGCCAAATGCGGTCATGACGACCACTGGTAGAGACGCATTCTGCTGTTTGACGGCTTGCAGCAATTCGAGTCCGCTCATGCCGGGCAGTTTGAGATCGGTGAGAACCAGATCGACAGGCTGGGACGCAAGCAGTTGCAACCCACTCTCGGCATCGGCGGCGGACAGAGTCTTGAACCCGTCTTCGCCCAGATTGAGCTCCAGCAAGCGGCGCATCTTGGCTTCGTCTTCAATGATTAGAATGGTTGGCATGTTCAGTCCGCCTGCACTCCGCGATGCTCGTCGGTTCGTCCGCTAGTCCAGGGCTGGTGATCGGATTGCGTATCACTGATTTCTTCCAGCGGAAAGAAAATCACGAAAGACGCCCCGCCTTGTGGCCCCTTCTCCACGCGGATCGATCCATGATGGCCGTCGATGATCTGCGACACAATCGAAAGACCAAGCCCGACGCCGGTTTTCTTGGTGGTCACAAAGGGATTGAAAATTTCCTCGCGGATCGCATCGGGGATTCCGGGGCCATTGTCGATGAGACGCACCACGACTCCTTCGCGATCGTTCTGCCGGGCTGGCGCGACCTCAACCCGCAACTTACCGCCGCTTTCTTCCATCGCTTCGTGCGCGTTCTGTACCAGGTTGATGAAGGCTTGTTCGCACAAGCTCTCGTCGAGGGGAACCGGGGGCAGGCCGTTGGAATACGCACGCTCAATCTGCACCGGCTTTCCCTTCCAGTGGTCCCCGACATTTTTCAACACGCGATCAAGCAACGCTGTCAGACTCGCCGGGTGCAGATCCGCATGAAGCGGACGGGCAAAATTCAGGAACTGAGTCACCAACGCACTGAGCCGGTTCACTTCGGTGGAGATGTAGCCAGCCAACTCGCGGGCGAGTTCATTCGCTCCCTCCAACTTCTGAGTCAACATCTCGGCTGAGCCTTTGATCACTCCGAGGGGGTTGCGGATTTCGTGCGCCAACCCTGCCGAGAGCTGTCCCAGAGCCGCGAGCCGCTCCGACCGGCGTGCTTCAGCCTGCGCTTGCTTCAACTGGCGATTGGTTTCCGCGAGCTGACCGGCGAGATCCTGGTATAGGCGTGTCTGGCGGCGGCTCTCCTGCGCGAAGCGATTGACCAGCATAGCCGCGAGAAAAAAGAACATGATGCGGATCCCGAGCTCCGCAAACCCGGACGCGGGGAGTTCGTATTCCTCCAACGCAGGATAAAGATAAGAGCAGTACGCCGCGGACGCGATGGTCGTCCATAGCAAGGTCATCCAGGGCCCGAAATAAAGCGCGGCGGTTGCGACCGGGAGGTAGTAGATCGGGTAATAGCTGCTGTTGATGCCGACTTCGCCGGTGTGATCGATAAGGACGGTAGCCAGCAGGATTTTCAGTACAACTACATAGAACGGACCGCGCTTGGGTAGTCGGCCGATCAACCATCCCTCCAGCAGTTGCACAATCCCAATGGCGAGCAGAATGAACTGCTTGTGCCATTCCCAGCGCGGAGGTAAAACCGCCAGCCCGCCTAAGAACAGAAGCCAGAGAGCATCCAGCCAGCTAACGCGTCTGGGCCCGGCATCGGAGATGGGAGGCTCGGAGACCACTTGTCATCCATCCAACCGCAGAAGTACCTCCGGCGTCAATTCGGGGTCGCATCTCGGTAGTGCCTCAGTTCCAAACTCAGATACTACCGAAGAAAGGCAGGCCTTAGGTGTCAGGTGTCAGGAGAAAAAGCGGTTGAAAGCGGAGGTAGCTTTGCCGTCCGCTCTCCGCTGAAAACGGACGGTTTTACTCGCAGTTGGATGGGTTGTCAACATGCTGGCATGCAAGTGGAGGCGGTTGTTTCGTTGTTGGTCCGCTCCCGCCCTGCAAAAGGGCCAGCGCAAGCGCCAGATATGCCAGAAATGCAATCATCGAAGTCCTCCTTTCAGTTCCCAGTTTTAAGTTCTCATGTTCTCAGTTGTCAAGAGGGCAAACTGGACGGTAGCGGGTAGTGCCTCAGTTTCCGGATTTTAACATCCGCCGTATCTGCCTGCTACGGTTCCTGAGCCGCTTCAGTTTTTGTGAGTAGAGTCGGGCGGTTTGACCCCGTTGGCGACCAGCTCGGATCGGAATTTGACAGCTTTCTCAGGCTGATGCAGTGCGTCATAGGTTTCGGCGAGATCGGCACGCGCATTCTGGAGCCAGATCGCCGGTGGGTTAGTTTGTTTCTTCAGGATGTCGTATCCGGAGCGGCTTTCCGTCTCTGCTTCGGCGAAGCGTTGCTGACGAAGCAGTACGCGGCCCAATCGAACGCGCGCGACCCCAACAAGCTGGTGATCATTGCTCAAGGTCAGCGCATACATCTGCATCGCGTCCCGGAGATAACGTTCAGCTTTTCCGTATTCTTTCCTTTCCAGAGAGATACCAGACAGGTTGCAGAGCGCGTTTGCGATGTAGTAGTGCTTCCCTTCGTAGACCTGCCGGTAGATCTCCACGGCGCGCTGGAAGTCGGTGGTGGCTTCATCCAATTTGCCTTGTTGTTGCTCAAGTTTACCGATCTCGGTGACCACCAAGGCGACTCTAGGATGAACTTTCCCGTAAACGCGTTCCTGGGTCGCTAGCGCCTGGCGGAGAAGTTCCTCAGCCTCGTCGAGGTGCTGCCCCTGTGGAACGAGCGCCCGTCCAAGGGCGGTCTTTACCGAAGCGGTTTCGGGATGGTCTTTTCCGAAGAACGACTGAATGATGTCTAACGCCTGGCGCTGATACTGCTCCGCCTGCGCATAGTGTCCCCACTGGAACTCGAGGGCTCCGAGGTTGATCAGATCCTCTCCCACATTCGGATGGCGGTTTCCGTACAGCTGACGATCCATCTCCAGGCCACGCTGGTTGAGTGACTCTGATATCGCATAGTCGCCGCGATAAAAATGTGCGTTCGCCAAATCGGTTAGCGTGCTACCCCGATCTCCGGGCGGCGCTCCGGATGCGATTTGCAGGCGGGCAGCTTCATCCAGGACCGGAATGGCTTGCTCGTATCTGCCACGATTTACCAGCAAGTTGCCCAGGGCTGCCGTCGCCTTCGCGATCAAGGGGTGGTTGGGAGGCAGTTTGGCCTTGGCGATCGTGAGCGCCTGGCGGACTGATTTCTCAGATTCGTCGTACTCGGCTTGGTCAACCTCCAACTGAGAGAGCGCAATCAGACTCGACGCCACCTCCGGGCTCTCCGAACCGAACATCGACTTGCTCTTGTCAAGCGAGGACTGAAGCAGCGCTTGTGCCTGGTCAAGTTTGCCCAAAGCCGCGTAAATACTTCCCAGTGTTTGGTAGAGCTCGATCTGCACTCGAGGATCGGCATCGAGCGCATGCGCTTCCTGCACCCCACGATCAACCAGAGTGGTGACTTTCAAGTCGTCCGACGGCCCAACTGTCTCGTCTCCTCCTTGGAACAGGTTCATCATGAAGCTTTGGATGCGATGGGTACGTGCAGCCTCAGCTACCGCCGCATCCCGTGCATTCGCCAACCGGACAGTAAAGAAGACGACTAGTCCAACCACGACCAACAGGGCTGCGACTGCGGCTATTACCTCGCGACGATTGCGCCGCACAAATTTTTCCAGACGGTAGCTCACCGTATCGGGCCGCGCTTCTAGCGGCTCGCGTTTCAAATAGTGATCCACATCGCGGATCAGCGCTTCCACCGAGCGGTATCTGCGCTCGGAGTCTTTGTGCATCGCCGTAAGACACAAAACGTCGAGGTCGGCCCACGATCCAGCACTCAGAGAAGCAGCCGGCAAAGACGTCCGTTTAGCAGTCACCGAGGGCCGTGGTGGCTCATGGTCGAGCAGCACCGTCTCCGCTTCTTTTGGCGCCAGGTTGGACAGGTCGAAGGGAAGCTGTGCGCATAACAACTCATACAAGATGACGCCCAGCGAATAAACATCGGTCTGAACCCCCACTCGCTGGCCACGTATCTGCTCGGGGGCAGCATAGGCTGGGGTCATGAGGCGCAGGCCGGTCATGGTCTGTTGCGCTGGGACGTCGAGGCTCTCCAGTTGTTTTGCGATCCCAAAATCCAGCAGGCGGATGGTTCCGTCGGGCCGGACGAGAATATTGGAGGGTTTCAGATCGCGATGAATGACCGCGTTACTGTGGGCGTACTGCACAGCCTCGCAGACCTGCTGAAACAGTTGCAGACGGCGCTCGATGGAGCACTCGGTCTGCACGCAATAGTCCGTGAGCGGCAGCCCTTCCACGTACTCCATGACAAAGAACGGAGTGCCGTCGGAAAGCGTGTCGGCATCGTAGAGCCGGGCGATCGAGGGGTGATTCAGTTGTGCAAGCGTGCGCTGCTCGGCGGCGAATCGTTCGCGGCGCGCCGGAGAGAGCCAGGCATCGCGAAGCAGTTTCAGCGCTACCAGACTGCCCAGATCCTGGCGTTCGGCAAGATAGACAACACCCATCCCACCTTCGCCTAGCACCTTGCGGATGCGGTACGGGCCCAGTTCCTCGAAGGGCAACGAGTTCGTGTCCTCAGTCAAGACCTGATGCGCGACTTCGGCCAAGGGTTGATCGAGGAAAGAAGTGCCGCGCGCGTCTTCGTGCAGCAAGGCGAGGACGTCCGCGACAAGTCCCTCGTCGTCGCTGCACGCCGTCTCGAGAAAGCCGCGCTGCTCAGCCGACGGGACGGCCACGGCCTCATGGAACAGGGTCTGGATTCGTTCCCAACGGCTGCTGTCCACCTACCCTCCAGGATCAGGCGATCAAAAACCAATCAGCTTGCCTGGCGAAGTTCGTGTGCGAGCCATGCTTTGGCCGCGCGCCAGTCGCGGAGAATCGTAGCCTCTGAAACGTCGAGCAGTTCAGCGGTTTCGCCGACGTCGAGACCTCCAAAGAAACGGCTTTCGACCATCTGGGCCTGACGTGGCTCGATCCGCGCCAACTCGTCGAGAGCGCGATCCAAGGCGAGTAGGTCCTTTCCCACCCAAGCTGCTCCGTCTCTGGCGTCGTCGATAGCAACGACGATAGCGTCGGGGCCCCCTCGCTTATGCGCGTTGCGGCGCCGTGCCGCTTCCACCAGCACCTGCCGCATGGCACGGGCAGCGATGCGTTTGAAGTGCAGCCGGGAGGTAGAAGCGAAGCGCGGGGAATTCGCCAGCTTCAGCCAGGCTTCATTAACGAGAGCAGTCGGCGTGAGCGTAATACTCTGGTCGCTGCGCTTCACACTGGAGGCCAGGCGGCGCAGTTCCTCGTAAGTCACGCTGAACAGGTCGTCGAGTGCTCGTCTTTCCGGCGGCATTGCAGTTCCCATCGCCATAACGGCGGCCGATCACGATTCGGAGTTAGGTATGACGGTTTTTGCCGGGCCTTTGCGCATTGCGTAGTGAATGCGGCCAAAGCCAGACCTGTCAGGGGAGGAATGATGGGGCAAAGCAGAACCCCATTAAGGTTGGAATACTAGCATTCAAACGGGCTCCGGACAACCGTAGAGTACTGGTTTCGACCTTGAAATCGCGAAAGGGCAAGTGATGATTAGGCGCGGCAAAGTTCTGCGCGATACGACCTCGGGTCCGGGCCTGCTCATCATTGAGGGCCGGCAATATCGTTTCTCATTGCAAGGTGTGTGGAAGTCGGCGGCGGCGCCGAAACCGGGCCTGGTGGTGGACGTCGAAATGGACGCTCAGGGTGTAGTCCACGGCATAACTGTTGTGCCGGGTTCCCAACTCGCCCGGGAACAGGCGGAGGTTGCACCAAGGCGGCCCCTGGTGCCAAGGATTGGAATGCAGACTCTGGCGACTGCGGGAGTTCTGCTCGCTGCCTGGTTCTTTCTGACAGCGGCTTCCAGACAGGTACCCTTCCCGGGAAAGCTGGAATTTACGTTTTGGCAGCTTTTGTGGTTCTTGAGCACCGGAAATGTCCCAGG
>Ga0137409_10000472_pt1 | contig 43962 bp, 31 predicted proteins | sample CZODoug1_16funga_FD_122059 | JGI IMG/M metagenome (GOLD analysis project Ga0137409, IMG submission 122059) | Vadose zone soil fungal communities from Angelo Coast Range Reserve, California, USA - CZODoug1_16fungal (Hybrid Assembly) | ecosystem: Environmental > Terrestrial > Soil > Vadose zone...
CGCTCCGACGAGGAGCGAGAGCGCTCACTCGAGATCATCGACCAGGAATCGCGTCGACTCACCCACCTGGTGGAAAACCTGCTGCACTTCTCGCGCTCGGAGCGGCGGCTCACCCACCTGTCCCCGTCGCCGGCGCCGCTGGCGCCGCTCGTGAGCGAAGCGGCCGAAGGGTTCGCGCCGCTCGCCGCTGCGCGGGGCGTCGCCCTGCACACCGACCTCACCGACGGCGTGGTCGCCCCGGTGGACGCCGACGCCCTGCGCCAGATGCTCCTCAACCTGCTCGACAATGCGGTGAAGTACGGACCTCCCGGCCAGACCGTCACCCTCGGCCTCACCGTGACCGAGGGTCGGGCGCGCATTTGTGTGGACGACCAAGGCCCGGGCATTCCGGCGGCTGACCGCGAGCGCATCTGGGACCGGTTCTGGCGGCTCGAGCGCGACCGCGGCTCGGCCGTCGCGGGCACGGGCATCGGCCTGTCCGTCGTGCGCGAGCTGGTAGCGCTGCACGGAGGTCGCGCCTGGGCCGAGGACGCGCCCCACTCGGGGGGCCGTTTCGTGATCGAGCTGCCGCTCGAGCCGCTCGCCCATGCGGCGCGGGGCGCCGGGCCTCTGCAGGCCGATGCGGGAGCGACCGCTTGACGCGGATCCTCGTGGTGGAGGACAACGCCGATCTCGCGTACGGTCTGCGCAACAACCTCGAGATCGAGGGCTACGACGTTCTGGTCGTCGAGGACGGGACCAAAGGGCTGGCGCGCGCCCGTGACGCCGGGGCCGACTTGATCATTCTCGATCTGATGCTGCCGGGTCTGGATGGCTACCGTGTGCTCCGCGCGCTGCGCGATGAGGGGCGCCGCATGCCCATCCTCATCCTCACCGCGCGCGGCGAAGAGGCCGACAAGGTTCGTGGGTTGCGTCTCGGCGCAGACGACTACGTCACGAAGCCGTTCGGCGTGCTCGAGCTGCTGGCGCGGGTCGAGGCGTTGTTGCGGCGCACCGCTCCACCGGGAGACGGCGCCGGAGAGCCGGAAGAGTTCGGCGTCGTCGAGGTCATCCCTGCCTCCCGCACCGTATTGCGTAACGGCAAGCCAGTGGCGCTCACCCCCAAGGAGTTCGACCTGTTGCTAGCGCTGCTGCGACGCGGCGGGGCCGTCGTCAGCCGCATGGAGCTGCTCACCGAGGTATGGGGCTACAGCGCCGCGGTGCTGAGCCGCACCGTGGACACGCATGTGGCTGAGCTGCGCCGCAAGCTGGAAACCGATCCCGCAGCGCCGCAGCACATTCTCACCGTCCGCAAGGCCGGCTACCGACTCGAGAAGTAACGGCGTTCGCACTCCCGGTGCGTTCGCGGTGGGAACGTAGTAGTGTTCTGTCCCATGAACGATGCCAAGGCGCCGGCGCGATACAGAGTCGGCCTGGTGCAGATGGCGATGTCCGCGGATCCCGACGCCAACCTCAAGAAGGCGGTTGCAAAGATCTCCGAGGCCGCCGCTGCCGGCGCGCAGCTGGTCTGCCTGCCGGAGCTGTTCCGGTCACAATACTTCGCGCAGCGGGAAGATCCCGAGCTGTTCGACCTGGCCGAGCCGGTCCCCGGGCCGAGCACGGAGGCGCTGGGTAAGGCGGCGAAGCAGTCGGGTGTCGTCGTGATCGCGCCGGTGTTCGAGCGTCGCGCCGCGGGCTTGTACCACAACAGCGCCGCCGTAATCGACGCCGACGGGCGCATGGTCGGGATCTATCGCAAGATGCACATCCCCGACGATCCCGCCTACTATGAGAAGTTCTACTTCACGCCGGGCGACCTGGGCTTCCGCGCGTTCGACACGCGCGTGGGACGGATCGGGACGCTGGTCTGCTGGGACCAGTGGTACCCCGAAGGCGCGCGCCTCACGGCGCTGCAGGGCGCCAACGTGCTGTTCTATCCGACGGCGATCGGCTGGCACCCGAAGGAGAAGGCCACGCACGGCGCCCAGCAGCTCGACGCCTGGCGCACCATCCAGCGCAGCCACGCGATCGCGAACGGCTGTTACGTCGCCGCGGTGAACCGGGTCGGCCACGAGCGACCCGCCGGCACCGACGGCGACGGCATCGAGTTCTGGGGCTCGTCGTTTCTCGTCGATCCGTTCGGCGTCGTGGTGGCCGAGGCCCCTCGGGACCGCGAAGTCATCGTAGTGGGTGAGATCGACCTCGGGCGCATCGAGGAAGTGCGGCGCGGCTGGCCGTTTCTGCGCGACCGCCGCATCGACGCTTACGCAGGGATCGGCAGCCGCTTCCTCGACGACCGCCCGTAGTGCCCCCCCTTCCCGCCCGCGCCGACACTCCGGCCGCCCTCGGCTTCCGAATGCCCGCCGAGTGGGAGCCGCACCATGCCACGTGGCTCGGCTGGCCGCATAACGCCAGCGATTGGCCGGGCAAGTTCGCGCCGATCCCGTGGGTGTACGGCGAGATCGCGCGGGCGCTCGTCCCGGGGGAAATCGCCCGCATCCTCGTGAACTCCGCGGCACACGAGCGGCAGGCGCGGCGTGTGCTCGAGCGCATGGGCGTGGATCAGACTCGCGTGGAGTTTTTTCGTTTCCCCACCAACCGAGGCTGGACCCGCGATTTCGGCCCCCTATTCGTGCGGCGTACGAGCCCGCGGCCGGACGTGGCGATCGCGCGGTTCCGCTTCAACGCCTGGGCCAAGTATCCCGACTGGAAAAAAGATGATCAGATCCCAGAGCGCGTCGCCGCGCGGCTGAAGCTGCGGCTGTTCCGCGCGCGGGGCGGCGCGCGCGACGTGGTGCTCGAGGGCGGCAGCATCGACGTGAACGGGAAGGGCACGCTCCTCACGACCGAGGAGTGTCTGCTCGACCCCGCCGTGCAGGTCCGGAACCCCGGGCTCGGGCGCTCCGAGATGGAGGCGGTCCTGCGCGACCAGCTCGGCGCCACGAATGTCCTGTGGCTCGGAAGGGGTATCGCGGGCGACGACACCCACGGCCATGTCGACGACCTGTGCCGTTTCGTCAATCCCAGCACCGTCGTGCTGTGCCGCGAGACTGACCCGCACGACGCCAACTACCGCGCGCTGCAGGAAAACCGCGAGCGGCTCCGGGGGATGCGACTCGAGGACGGGTCCAAGATCGAGGTCGTGGATCTGCCGATGCCCGCGCCGCTCAGCTTCGACGGCCAGCGCCTCCCCGCGAGCTATGCGAACTTCTACATCGCGAACAGGGCCGTCCTGGTGCCCACTTTCAACGACCCGAACGACCGCATGGCACTCGGCGTGCTCGCCGAGCTGATCAAGGACCGGACAGTCGTGGGAATTCACGCGGTGGATCTGGTGTGGGGGCTTGGGACGTTGCATTGTCTGACTCAACAGGAGCCAGCAGCATGACCGCTACCACGCCGAAATTCGGTCTTTCCGCGATCGGCCAGATCTTCGTGCGGGCCAAGGATCTCGAGCGCGCCATCCGCTTCTATCGCGACACGCTCGGCATGTCGTTTCTCTTCCAGGCGCCGCCCCAAATGGCGTTTTTTCAGTGCGGCGCAACGACCGTTCTCCTCGGTGTTCCCGAGGCCCCCGAACTGGACCACCCGGCGTCGATCATTTACTACCTCGTTCCGGACATCGCGTCAGCACACGCCACGCTGCACGAGCGCGCCGTGGAGTTCATTACGGAGCCGCACCTCGTGCACCGGGCGGCGGACTACGAGCTGTGGCTGGCGGAGTTCCGTGACTCCGAGGGCAACGTGCTCGCGCTGATGGATCGGAAACGGCGCGCCTGACCGCATCGGAACTCGGGGCTTCCGGCCCTGAGTATCGTTCGAAAGCCCTTCCGGGAGCCCCTGGCGAGTGATTCCCCGACACCGCTGCGTTATTTTCGCCGCTCTGCTGGCGGCCGCCTGCCGCGCCGGCGCGCCCCGGGCGGAGCTGCCACTCCCCCCGCCCGCTCCGGCGCCCGGTGACACGACCTGCACGATCGCGGCCGGTCGGGCGGTGGCGCGCGACACCATCACGTTCGCCGTCACCGACCCGGTGGACCCGGGACACGCTCCCTTGCCCCGGAACGACGCAGAGCGGTTGGTCTTCGGGCAGCTCTACGAATCGTTGATCCGGGTGGACTGCCAGGGACGCGCGCTGCCGGGCCTCGCCGCCACGTGGGAGCAGGCCGCGGGAGATCGCTGGGCATTCACGCTGCGCGACAACGCGCGATTCTGGGACGGGGCGCCGGTGACGGCGCGCGACGTCCTTGCTTCCTTCAGGTCACACGACGCGACGCTCGCGGCAGACTTCACCGTCACCGGCGACCGTACCTTCACCGTGCCGGCATCCGCTGCCCCGTTCCAGCGGCTGGCCGACCAGGCGTTGGCGGTCACCAAGCCCGCGCCCGGGGGCAGTTGGCCGATCGGGACCGGCCGCTACTGGATGACGAGCGGCGATCCCGCGTCGCCCGACATGCTCGTGGCCCAGCCGATGGCGCGCGCCGGATACCCCGTCGTGAAAGTCGCCACCGTGCCGGCGAGCGCCGCCCGGGACGCGCTCGATGGCGAAGCGGGAGTGCTCGTCACGGACGACCCCGCGGCGCTCGAGTACGCGCGGACGTTGGCCGGGTACGCGGATCTCCCGCTCGAATGGAACCGGACCTACGTCCTACTCGCGCCGGGGCGGGACAAGCCGGTGGTGGGTGACCTCCGCCTGGAGAGCCTCCGCGAGGCGGTGCGCGGCGATGCCCGACCCGCCGAATGGTCGGGCCCCGGCCGCTCTTGGTTCACCGACCTCGAGCCGTGCGGCGTCTCGGCGGGGCGCGACACGCTCGGCGCCGCCGGGAGGCGGCGCCGCATCGTGTACAAGCAGAGCGATCGAAGCGCCGCCGACCTCGCGGCCCGGTTGGTAGGCCTAGGCGCCCTGGGCCGGGGCGCCGTCGCGGCGGGCGTGCCGGCGACCGCCTTCGAATCCGCGCTCCGGGCGGGGAGCGACGCCGCGTACGTAGTCGAGCTGCGGCGGCGGGTCTACGACGTGTGTCGCGCGGCGCTCGAGCTGCCGCCGTGGATCTCGGCCGCCACCGTCGCGCCGCTGCTCGACGTCCGGTCCCATGCCGTGGTGCGGCGTGGGCTCACACGAATGACGCTCGACTGGGACGGAACGCTCCGCCTCTCCCCGCCATGACCTTTCGCGCCCGTCTCCTTCTCGGATTCGGCGCCGTGGTGCTCGTCCCTCTGACAGTGTTCGGATGGCGGATTCGTGCAGTGATGACGAACCGTGTGACCGCGGAATACCAGCAGCGGGTGGCCGCGCTCGTCTCGGTGATCCGCGCGGACCTGGATCGGCAGAGCGCGGGGATCGCGCTCCGACTCGGCGCGTTGCGAGACGCCATAGTCCAAGACAACGAGTTCCGCAGAGCCACGGTGCAGGGAGGCGACCGCAGCCACCTGCTCGACTACGCCGGTGACGCCATGCGGCTCGCCGGGCTCGCTCTCCTGCAAATCCAGGACGAGACGGGTCGCATCGTGAGCTCCGGGCACTTCCGCAACGAATACGATCAGTCGGACCCCGCGCTGCCGCGCCTCCTGGCGGCGGCGCCGGCGGGTACCGCGCTGGTGGAGGCGCGCACTGCGGAAGCGCCGTTTCTCGCGCTGGCGCGGGTCGACTCCGTGCGGGTTCGCGGTCGACTGTTCACGCTGGTGGGCGGTATGGCCGTGGACTCGACATTCCTGGCGCGGCTGACGCCCGACTCCGAGTTGACAGTCGAGGTGGCGCTCCCGTCCGACACATCCTCCGCCGTCGACCCGGCGACTCAGGTCGTGAGCGCCTTGGACGTGCCGTTCGTCATGGCAGGCGACTCGGCCCGGCTGCTGCCCGCGCGCATCGTCGTCTCGCACTCGCTCGCCTCTCTCGCCGCGCTGCGCCGCGGGGTCGCGCTGTCGTTCCTCGTGGCAGTGCTGGTGACGGGGTTGATCGCATTGCTGCTCGCCTCCTGGCTGTCGACGCGCATCAGCCGCCCGCTCACGGAGCTGGCGGCGAAAACAGCCGACGTCGACATGGACCGCCTGGACGTCGTGTTCGACAGCGACCGGCCCGACGAGATCGGTGCGCTCAGCCGCCTGCTCGAAGCCATGACCGAGCGGCTGCGCGCCGGCGCCGCGCGCCTCCGCGAGGCCGAGCGTCGGCTGGCGATGGGCGACCTCGCCCGCCAGGTGAATCACGACATCAAGAACGGACTGATCCCCATGCGTAACGTATTCCGGCATTTTGCTCAGGCCGCCGGTGAAGGCGCGCACCAGCTCGCTGCCGCGTTCCAGGATCGTCAGGCGACGGTGGAGTCGAGCATCGCGTACTTAGAGACGCTCGCGAGCAACTACGCACGGCTCTACCCGCAGCCCGCCCGTGAGTCGTGCGATGTGAACGCGGTCGTGCGCGAGACGGTCAAGCGGGTCGGCGAGACGGGCCAGGCGGACCTGCGCCTGGAGCTCGGGGAGGCTCTGCGCCCGGTCCGCACCGACCCCCTCGTCCTGCGACGCATTCTCGAGAACCTCATCGGGAACGCGGTCGACAGCCTGGCTGCGCGCGCCGGCAACGTCACCGTCTCGACCGGCGCAAACGGAGCAGCCGGCGTTCGTATCACCGTCGCTGACACCGGCAAAGGGATGACTCAAGCGGAGCTGAATCGCGCCTTCGACGACTTCTATACGACCAAGCCCGGCGGTACGGGCCTAGGGCTATCGATCGTGCGCCGCCTCGTTCTCGATGCTAATGGCACGTTGCGGGTGGAAACCGAGCCCGGCGCGGGCAGCAGGTTCATCGTCGACCTGCCGGGTGGGGGTGCGTGAGCGCCATCCTGGTGGTAGACGACGTGCCCGCCATGGCGCAGCAGTATGCGTACGACCTGAAGCGCGTGGGCGGCTATGAAGCGCTCGTCGCTCACGGCGGCCGGGAGGCGCTCGACCTGCTGGAACGCGAGGCGGTGGACTGCGTCATTCTCGACCTGGAAATGCCGGGGATGGACGGCTTCGAGGTACTCCGGGCAATGCAGCGGCGCGGCTTCCGTATTCCCGTGCTCGTGTACACGGGCACGGGCAACTACGAACGCTGCACCGAGGCGATCCGGCTCGGTGCCCGCAGCTTCATCGACAAAGCCGAGCCGATGGAGCGCGTGGTGCAGGAGGTCGAGCACGCACTGGAGCAGCAGCGTCTCGCAGGCGAGCTCGCCGCCCTGCGGGATCGCCTCGATGCCGGGCCACCCCTGGTGGGTGCGAGCCCCGCCATGCAGCAGCTCAAGGACGCGATCGGGCGTGTGGCGAAGATCCCGAGCCCGGTGCTCGTGGTGGGCGAGAGCGGTTCGGGAAAGGAGCTCGTCGCCCGGGAGCTGCACCGTCTGAGCGGGAATCCGGCCGGGCCGTTCATCGCGCTCAATGCCGCGGCCATCCCGGAGAACCTCGTGGAGGACGAGCTGTTCGGCCACGAGCGGGGAGCGTTCACAGGCGCCGGCGCACTGCGCAAGGGCGCGTTCGAGGCCGCCTCCGGTGGCACGCTGTTTCTCGACGAGATCGGGGAGCTGCCAGCCGCGGCGCAGGCGAAACTGCTGCGCGTCATCGAGCAGCGACAGATCACCCGTCTGGGTGGTAACCGCACGATCGCCGTGGCGGCGCGCGTCGTGGCCGCCACCAATCGCGACCTCGAGGCAGAAGTGCGTGCCGGCCGTTTCCGCGAGGATGTCTACTTCCGGCTCAACGTCCACGTGATCCGCGTGCCCGCGTTGCGCCAGCGGCTGTCGGACGTCCCGGCACTCGTCGGACATCTGCTGACGGCCACCTGCGCCCGCTTCGGCATGCGACCCAAGACCATCGCGCCGGCGGCGCTCGACTGCCTGATGCGATACGATTGGGCCCGCAACAACGTCCGAGAGCTGCGGAATGTTGTCGAGCGGATGATCATCGCGGCGGACGGCGAGGCGATGGGTGTGGACGACATCCCCGCCGACATCCGGGAAGGGGCCAGCCCACAGAGGCCTCACACTGACCCTGCTCCCACCACGTTTCATGCCCTCAAGGCCGAGGCCGAGCGCCAGATCATCGTCGCGGCCCTGGAACACAACGACTGGCAGATCACGCGGACCGCGCAGGCGCTCGGCCTCGCCGATCATGCCAGCCTCCTCAAGATCATGCGGCGGCATGACATCAGCCGCGGACGTGTCGACCCGGACACCTAAGTCCCCGGTTCGACGTGTCCGTCCGGACACGAAGAGCCTTTCCCGCAGACGCAACTGCTTGATCTGACGATCGATGACAGGTGAGTCACCGCTGGCCTCCGTCCTGCCTTACAGCGGGCCGTCCACCGCTGTTCGAACGGCGCTCCCCGAGCGCTCAACCAGGAGGAGGATCTCATGCGAAAGCACATCATCATCCCGTGCGTCATCGCCGCGTTCGTCGCCGGCGCGTGCGGGGACAGGCACTCTCAGTCGGGCGACGCGAACGCAGCCGAAGTGACGACCGTGACGCCCGAAAGCTCGAGCGTTTCAACCGCGACGGGTCCCACGTCCACGCAACCCGTGTCCTTCGAAAGCGCCAACGCGGCATTTACCGAGAAGCGCTACGACGAAGCGGTGCGGTTGTTCACGACGTACACGACCGACAAGCCGGACAATGTCTGGGGCTTTTACATGCTCGGCCTGTCCGCCTGGAAGACGGGCGACCGCGACGCGGCCGTGCGCGCGTTTACGCAGGCGCTCGAGCAGGATTCGACCCACGTGAAGAGCCGCCTGAACCTGAGCCGGGTGCTGATCGAGCAGGGCAAGGCGCAGGAAGCGCTCCCATACGTCGAGGGCGTGGTGACGGCCGATTCGACGTCGAACGAGGCTTACCGCCTGCTCGGCAGGGTGAAGCGCGAGCTGGACGATTCCACCGGCGCGATCGAAGCATTCAAGAAAGCGATCGTACTCGACGAGCGGGACGCCTGGTCGATGAACAACCTGGCCAAGGTGTACATCGGTCAGGGTCGGTACGAGGACGCGCTCGGGCCGCTCGCCCGCGCGATCGAGATCGATTCCACGATCGCGGCGTTCCACACCAATTTGGGGCGGGCGCTGGAGCACACCGCCGACCGGAGCCGCCTTGCGGAGTCTTTCGTGGAGCAGATCAAGAGCTGGCGCTGACGCGCCGGCTAGGACGGCAATGCGTAGGGGCGCAGCATGTTGCGCCCCTACGACGTTTCCACCGCTCGACCGAGCGCCACGATCTCCTCCCGGATCGCATGGCGCTCGGCCAGGAGCCGCAGGAAGGCCCACCGCCGGAACACGAACAGACTGAGCGCTCGCGCGCCGCCGATGATGCGGTCCAGCCGCTCGAAGAACACCAGCGCAGCGTACGCCGTGAGCGGCGCCGCCGCGAACGCCAGCAGCCCCGCCTCGACGCCGCGCCGCCACCAAGCGGCCGCGGCGACGCCGATCCATGTGAGCGGAAACAGCAGCATGGCGGTGAGCACCTTGATGCTCGCGAGCGCGTCCTCCGCTCCCTTGGCCATCCCCGTCGCGACGAACCCGACCGCCCGGTACGCCGGATAGTGCACGACCACCCCCGCCAGCGCGGCCGGCAGGAGAAACAACAGCACCAGCGCTGCTTTGCCGACGTAGCCAGCTACGCGGCCCAGCGTGAAGCGGCCGGGCGCGAGCTGGCGCGCATCGAGTCCCGCTGCAGCAAGGGCGGCCTCGTAACGGTCGATCCGGGTGGTCAGGACCGCGAATCGCTCGGGCCACTGCGCCCGCACCAGGTCGTACCCTGCCAGGAGGCGGCGTCGCAGCGTGAACTCCTGCGTGAGAGACGGGGGACTCGCCGGCACGTCGTCCTGCGCGCTGACGATGCGCTGCGCCCGGTCCACGAGCGCGTGCGCCTCAGCCTGCTCCGCCTGGAGGGTCACGGCGGCCAGCGCCTGCTCGATCCGCGCGGTCAGCTCGCGCACCGGCCCCGCGGGCGGCTCCTCGCCCGGTGCGAGCGCGACCGGCTGCACCCCGAACGGCTCCGCGAAATGCAACAGCGCGGCGCTCCGGAAGGTGCGCTTGGCCCTGTAGTACAGCCCCGCCGGTACGATCCGGATCGGCGACGGCTGCCCGAGTCCCGCGGCAGCCCCGAACGCGATGCGAGCGGCGCCCGTCTTCAACGGCCGTAGCTTGGGATCCGAGTGCGACTGCCCTTCCGGGAAAATGGCGATCGCGCCGCCGCGGGCGAGCACGGCGCGCGCCGTGTCAAACGTCTCCCGGTTCTGTGACGGGTCGGAGCCCGCATCCTGGCGCCGGTATACCGGGATGGCCTCGAACGCGCGACAGAAGAATCCGATGACTGGCATCCGGAACAGCGGCGCCTTGGCGAGCAGCGAAACGCGTCGTGGGGCGAGACACAGCAGAAATGCGGGGTCGATCAAGCCACTCGGGTGGTTCAGGACGAACATCACCGGTCCGTGTTGGGGCACGCGCTCGACCCCCGAGACTTCGATGCGGCGGAAAAAGATGCGCAGAATCAGACCGAACAGCGCCCGGAAGAACGTCCTCACGGCGACGGCTCGGCGCCGGCGCGTCCTCCCCACCACGCGGCGTACGTCCAGATGATGCCGCCCACGAGGACGGCCAACGGGATGATCAGCACCGCCTCGCCCAGCGATCGCGCATCCGACAGCAAGCCGACGAGAGACGGGGAGGGGACGTCGCCCAAGAGATGGATGGTGAAGATGCTCAAAGCCACCGCCGTGGCCCGCATATGCGGCGAGACGACGTTGACGATCGTTGAATTGATCGGGCCGGTGGAGGCGAACAGACACAGCTCCGCCGCGACAATTGCCGTCCAATAGACGGCCGGGTGCGGTGAGGCGAGCGCGACCAGAGTCAGCGGCGCGGCGGCGAGCGTGACGACGCCCGAGACCCAGAGATACGCCTGCCGCGACACTCTAAGGAAGTAGTCCCCGATCCAGCCCCCGGCGTATGTCCCGATGAATCCCGTGACCACCACGACTGCGCCGAATTGCACGGTGGCATGCGCCTTGGGAATGCCCCGCGTGCGCTCGAGGAACGCCGGGGTCCAGAAGGCCAGCGCACCGATCGCAAAGGTGTAGGCGGCATAGCCCAAGACCGTGAGGACATACGGGCGGTTCCGAATCAGGGCGGCATAGGCGGCGCGTGCGGCGGCGCCGAGCGACACGGCGTGGGCTCCCGCGCCGGTACCGTCAGCGGCCTCCTGGGCGCCGCGGGGAGGGTCGTACAGCCGCAGCGCCAGCGCCGCGAGGACCAATCCTGGAACACCGGCCACGAAGAACGCCTGGCGCCACCCGAAGTACTGATCGACCAGCCCGCCCACGATGTATCCGAGGGCCGAGCCGATAGGGATCGCGGCGAAAAACACCGCGAACACCCGACCACGCCGCTCGCGGGGGAAGTAATCCGCCAGGAGCGCCGGCGAGATCGTGCCGTAGGCCGCCTCACCGACGCCGACCGCGGCGCGTGCCGCAAACAGCGACGCATAGCTCGTCGCCAGGCCGGCGAGCGCCGTCGCGACGCTCCAGATCGCGACCCCGAGGGAGAGGAGACGGGTCCGGGATCGCGCATCCCCCAGGGACCCGAACAGCGGCGCCGCGATCATGTACACGATGATGAAACCGGTCATGAGTGACCCGAGCTGCGTGTCCGAGAGCTGGAGCTCCGAGTGTTTCATGCTCTCGGCAAGCGCGGCGACGATCCACCGGTCCAGGTAGTTGAACAGGTTGATCAGCGTGAGGACGGCAAGCGCCCTCCGGCCGAGGCGCGCGAACTCGGGTCCTACAGGTGGGCCTTCAGCCACGCCGTGAACAGACCGTACAGGTTTTCCCGCGTGGTGCCCCCGGCGATCGAGTGCGTCTTGTTCGGATAGATCCGCATGTCGAACTGCTTGTTCGCGGCCTCGAGGCGCTGCACCAGCCGCTCGCTGTTCTGGAAGTGCACGTTGTCGTCGCCGGTGCCATGCACGAGCAGGAAACTACTCTTGAGACTATCGGCATACGTCAGGGGGGCGCTCTCGACGTAGCCGGCCGGGTTCTCCCCGGGCGTGCGCATGTAGCGCTCGGTATAGATCGTGTCGTAGAAACGCCAATCCGTGACGGGAGCGACGGCGATCGCGGCCTTGAACACATCCCCGCCCAAGAACACCGTGCGCGACGTCGTGTACCCGCCGTAGCTCCACCCCCAGATGCCGATCCGGTCGGCGTTCACGAACGGCTGTCGGCCAAACCAGCGCGCCGCCGCAATCTGGTCGGCCGACTCGTACCGGCCGAGGTGCAGGTAGGTCATTTTCATGAACTTCGCGCCGCGGCCGCCGGTCCCGCGATTGTCCACGCTGGCGACGACGTAACCCTCCTGCGCCAGCATCTGGTGCCACAGGTACTGGGGGCCACCCCACGCGTCCGTGACGGTCTGGGAGCCCGGCCCGCCGTACACGAACATCAGCAACGGGTAGCGCTTGGTCGGGTCGAAGTCCCGCGGCCTGATGATCCAGGCGTTGAGCTCCACGCCGTCGGGCGTCGGTACCTTGAGAAACTCCGGTGCCCGGAGGCGCAGCGCGTCCACCTTGCGCACGAGCGCCAGGTTGCCAGCCAACGGCCGGACGAGCGTGCCGTCGGCGCGCCGCAGCGTCTCAACCGGGGGCACGCCGGCTCGCGAATACGTGTCCACATACAGCCGGAAAGTGGGATCGAAGGTAACACCGTGTGTGCCCGGTTCCGTCGATACCCGCGTCAGCCCTTTCCCGTCGAGACCGATTCGGAGCACCGGCCGGCCCAGCGGCCCGTCGATGGCTCCGGTGACGTACACAACCTTGGATTGCTCATCCACGCCGAGCAGCTCCAACACGTCCCACCCGCCCGGTGTAACCCGCCGGACCAGCGAGCCGTCTCGATTGAAGAGATAGACCTGGTCGTAGCCCTCCCGCTCGGACACGAGCAGGAATTGTTTCCCGCCAGCGATCCAGCGGGGCTGGTTGGCGTCGACCCATGCCGAGTCGCTGTCGCTCATGATCACCCGCGCCGCGCCAGTCGTGGCATCGGCGAGCAGCAGGTCGAGCCGGTTCTGGTGACGGTTCAGGCGCGTGAGCCAGACTTCGGTGGGCGAGTCGGCGAAGTCCATCGCCGCGATGTAGATGTCCGGCTCGGCACCGAGGTTCATCCACGATGTGCGGCCGGTCGCGATTTCCACGACCCCGATTTTCACCGTGGAGTTGGGCGTGCCCGCCTTCGGGTAGCGCACCGGTACCAGGGTCGGGTAGACGGAATCCTGGTCGAGCAGGTAGAACGGCCGGATGGCCGTCTGGTCGAGCCGCCAGAACGCGATGCGTCGGCTGTCGGGGCTCCAGCGGAACGCGTCGCGAAGGTTGAGCTCCTCCTCGTACACCCAGTCCGAGGTGCCGTTGATGACGTTCTCGCTCCCGTCCGTCGTGAGCGCCGTCTCGGCGCCGGTCGCGAGGTCGGTCGCATAGAGGTTGTTATCGCGAACGAAGCCGACCATCCGCCCATCGGGCGAGAACTTGGCGAACTGCTGATAGCCAGGCCGCGTGCTGACCGGGGCGAGACGCCGGCCCACCACGTCCCACACGAAGAAGGTCCCCTTGGTGTTCTGGCGCCACACACGGGCCGAGTTCGTGAACAGGAGCAGCTTTGAGCCGTCGGCGGAAAAGCGATAATCCTCGATCGTGATCGGCTTCCCGCCACCGGGCGGGACCAGATCGGCGCCTCGCACCAGCAGCTGCTTCGTCCCGGTGAGCGCATCGACTCTGTACAAATCGGTATTGCCGGACGCGTCTTCTTCGACCGCAGTGTACGCCTTGCCATCCTTCGTCCAGGCGACATCTACTAAATCGCTCGCGTACTCGCGCGAGCCCCAAATGGCATGGACCGTGAGCGGCGGAGCCTGGACCCCCTGCGCGACCAGGGGCTGGGCGAGGAAGATGAAGGCACAAACAGTTGAAACCATGATGGCACTCCCGGCGGGTGGGTTTGGGGGTGCCAAATACTACCCGCTCTTGCACATACTGGAAGATTGGACAGACGCACCGTTTGGGAGCACGTTTCCGGCAACCTTCCTCTTCCATCGCTGGGATGGTGCACGCTAGCCGAGCCGAACTTCCTCGCCTGTGCGCGACGCACTGGCCGAGCGGGGCCTACCGTCGGGAGGACCTCCCGGAGCGCGTGCTGCAGTTCGGGACGGGCATGCTGCTGCGCGCCCTGTGCGCGGCGTCCGTAGACGCCGCAGACTCGGCTGGGGCGTTCTCGGGCCGCATCGCCGTCATTCAAAGCACGCCGCGGGGCCAGGCGCGTGCCATGAACGCCCAGGACGGCCTGTTCACGCTGGTGGAGCGCGGGCTCGAGCACGGAGCGCCGGTCGAGCGGACCCGGTTAGTCGGAGCGATCTCGCGTGCGCTGCTCGCGGACGCCGAGTGGCCCGCGTTGCGCGACCTGGTCGCGCGACCTGAGGTGCAGGTGATCGTGAGCAACGTGACCGAGGCGGGCTTTCGCCCGGAGGCGAGCTTCCCGGCGAGGTTGATCGATCTGCTGTACACGCGCTTCGCGCGCTTGCCGGACGGTCCGCCCATGTTCGTGATCCCCACCGAGCTGGTGGACGACAACGGGCCACGGCTCGCAGCGATGGTGGAGGCCCTGGCCGCCGGTCTCGCTCGCGGGCCTGAATTCCGCGAGTGGCTGGGGGCTCGGGTGCGGTTCTGCTCCTCGCTCGTGGATCGGATCACCACCGGCATGCCCGCCCCGGACGTGCGCGCGGCCCTCGAGCAGCGGGTCGGGTACACCGACGCCCTCCTCACCGTCGCGGAGCCGCACGCGCTCTGGGCGATCGAGGCGGACCCCGCCGAATTGCGGGCGGCGTTTGCGATCGATGTCCTCCCCGAGTCGGTGATCTTCGCGCGCGACATCGGGTTCTACCGAAACCGCAAACTTCGGCTGTTGAACGGCGCTCACACCGCGACCGCGCCGCTCGCGCTCCTCGCGGGTGTGCGGACGGTGCGCGAGGCCACCGAGCATCCCCGCCTGGGCCCGTATATCCGTCACATCCTGTTCGAGGAGATCGTGCCGGCGACGGACTTGCCCGTCGACGCGGCACTCAGCTTCGCGGCCAGCGTGATCGACCGGTTCCGCAATCCGTGGCTGGATCACGAGTGGCGGGTGATCGCCGCGAATCAGACCGCCAAGCTGCGGGCCCGGGTGGTGCCTTCGCTCACGGGATTCGCGCGAAAGCGGGGGATGGCACCGCAGGGCTTGGCCTTGAGCCTCGCGGCCTACCTGCGCTGGGCTCGGTCGCACCCCGACGGCGACGCCGATCTGCCCCTCATCGAACGACACTGGCGGGCGGCGCATACCCCCCAAGAATTGGCCGCGAGCGCGCTAGCCGACCGGGATCTATGGGGGGTCAATCTGGCCGAGCTGCCGGGACTACTCGAGGCAACGACGCGCTGGCTGCTGTTGCTGGAGCATGGTGCCATCCACGCCGCTCTCGAGACGCTGCCCGGTTTGCCGGAGCACGCCGCCACCGGTCGAGCGTGACCGTGACCCTCGCCACGGCGCCTCGCCCAGAGCTCGACCCGCTGCTCCGAAGCGGGGTGATCGCGGTCGTCCGAGTGTCGGAGCCGGTGCGGCTGGCTCCCGCGGCCCGCGCGCTGGCGGCGGGCGGCGTGGGCGCAGTAGAGGTCACCCTGACCACGCCGGGGGCGATCGACGCGATCGCCGACCTCGCTTCCGACAAGAGCCTCGCGGGATGCGTCATCGGTGCGGGCACCGTGCTCGACGAATCCGCAGCTCGCTATGTGATCGACGCTGGCGCGCGTTTTGTGGTGAGCCCTACGCTCAATCCGGGCGTGATCCGGGTGTGCCGCGACCGCGAGATCCTGTGTATGCCCGGCGCCTTCACTCCCACCGAGCTGCTCGAGGCGTGGCGCGCGGGCGCGCCGGTCGTGAAGCTGTTCCCTGCCTCGGCGGTCGGTCCCGGCTATATCCGCGACGTGCTCGCGCCCCTGCCGTTCCTCTGGCTCGTGCCCTCGGGTGGGGTTTCGCTCGAGAACGCGGGCGACTGGATTCGCGCCGGTGCCGCCGCGGTGAGCGTGGGTAGCGCGCTCGCAAGCGCCGCCCTCCTCCTGAGCGACGCAGCGACGCCGCAGCTCACCGCGCGCGCCCGTTCGTTCGTCGAGCGCGTGGCGCAGGCCCGGAGCCACGCGGGCAACGCGCCGTGACGCGGGCGGTCACCTTCGGTGAGCTGCTGTTGCGGCTCAGCCCGCCCGGCGAGGAGCGTCTGTTCGAATCGAGCGACCTCGTGACCTGCTTCGGCGGGGCGGAGGCGAACGTCGCGGTCGCTCTGAGTCATTTCGGCGTACCCTGCGACTACGTCACGCGCGTGCCCGACAATCCCATCGGGGACGCCGGCGTGGCGGCGCTCGAGCGGGAAGGCGTCGGGACGCAGTGGATCGTGCGCGGCGGCGAACGCCTCGGGATCTACTTCGTCGAGCCGGGCGCCGATCTGCGTACCATGCGCGTCGTATACGACCGCGCGGGCTCGGCGTTGGCCCGGATCGACCCGCAGTCGCTCGACTGGCCTCGGGTGCTGGCGGGGGCCGATTGGTTCCACGCTTCGGGGATCACCCCCGCCCTGGGAGACGGACCGGCCGCCGCGCTCGCGGGCGCGATCTCGTGCGCGCGTGCCCAGGACATACCGGTCAGCTTCGACTTGAACTACCGCGAGGCGTTGTGGCGCGACCGCGACCCGGGACCGCTCGTCGAGCCCCTGGCGCGGCGGGCGACGGTCCTGATCGCCAACCCGACCGCCGTGCGAGCCGTGCTCGGGATCGACGTGGATGACAACTCGCTCGCCGCTGCCGGGCCCGCGCGGGAGCTCGCCAACCGGCTCGCCGAGCGCTGCGGGGTCGCGTGGGTTGCGCTCACGCGACGCGAGATCCTCGGGCCCCGACGGCACGGGTGGAGCGCCATCCTGTACGATGCAGAGACCGGCACGCTCGCGCAGAGCCGGCGGCACTGCGTGGATGTGGTGGACCGGGTGGGCGGTGGCGACAGCTTCGCCGCGGGCCTCATCGCGCGCCTCGTCTCCGGAGACGCACCGGCCGAGGCGCTCGAGTTCGCCGTGGCGGCGAGCGCGCTGAAACTCACCGTGCCCGGTGACTTTAGCCGCGCCAGCGTCCGGGAAGTCCAGGACCTGCTGCGCGCATGATCCCGAGCTTCCGCTGGTTCGGGGCCTCCGATCCGATCTCGCTCGCCCACATCCGACAGATCCCCGGCGTGACAGGCGTGGTGAGCGCTCTGTACGACGTGCCGGTGGGCGATGCCTGGAGCCGCGCGCGCCTCGGCACGCTCAAGGATCAGGTGCAGGACGCCGGACTTCGCCTGGCTGTGGTCGAGAGCATCCCGGTGCACGAGGACATCAAGCTGGGACGCCCCGGGCGCGATCGCCTCATCGAAAACTACTGCGCCAGCATCGCGAGTATGGGTGAGCTCGGCATTCCCGTGTTGTGCTACAACTTCATGCCGGTGTTCGACTGGACGCGCACCGACCTCGCCATGCGGCTGCCCGACGGGTCCACCGCGCTCGCGTACGACGACCGGGCGCTCGCCGCCATCGACCTGTCGCGCGGGACCGGAGAGCTGCCGGGATGGGCCACGGCCTACAGTCCTCCCGAGCTACAGCCACTCTTGGCCGCCTACCACCACGTGGACGCGGAGCAGCTCTGGGACAACCTCGGCTATTTCCTGGAGCGCGTCGCGCCGGCCGCGGAACAGGCCGGCGTGCGCCTCGCGCTCCATCCCGACGATCCTCCCTGGCCCATCTTCGGGCTGCCACGGATCATCACCAATGCGCGAGCCCTCGAGCGCCTCGTAGCGCTGGTGGACAGCCCGGCGAACGGTGTGACCTTCTGCACCGGTTCATTGGGCGCGAGCCCCGAAAACGATCTGCCGGCCATGGTGCGGCGTTTGGGCGAGCGCATTCACTTCGCCCACTGCCGCAACGTTCGGATCACGGGTGAGCGCCGGTTTCACGAGACCGCCCATCCCTCGCCCTGCGGCAGCGTGGATCTGTTCGAAGTACTCCGCGCACTGAGAGACGTCGGATTCGCGGGCCCGATGCGCCCCGATCATGGCCGCATGATCTGGGGCGAAACCGGCCGCCCCGGTTACGGGCTGTACGATCGGGCGCTCGGCGTGACGTACCTGCAAGGTCTATGGGAAGCGCTTTCCCGGAGCGCCACGTGAGTACCGCGGCCGCGCCCCGGCGGATCGGATACCGCTGGACAGTGTGCGCGCTGCTGTTCGTGGTGACCACCATCAATTATGTCGACCGCCAGGTGCTCGGAATCCTGGCGCCCACGCTGCAGCGCGACCTCGGGTGGTCCGAGGCCACCTACGGCGACGTCGTGTCCTGGTTCAGCCTGCCGTACGCCTTCGGCTTCCTCGCGGCGGGGCGGCTGTTCGACCGGATAGGCGTGCGGCGCGGCTTCGCGGCGGCCGTCGTGGCGTGGAGTCTCGCCGCCATCGCGCACGCGTTCGCCCGTACGACGGCCCTGTTTTCCGCGGCGCGCGCGCTGCTGGGCGTGGCCGAGTCGGCAAACTTCCCTGGCGCCATCAAGGCCGTCGCCGAGTGGTTCCCCAAGAAAGAGCGGGCGCTTGCGACCGGCATCTTCAACGCGGGCACGAACACCGGCGCGATTCTCACACCCCTCCTCGTCCCCTGGATCGCGCTCACGTGGGGCTGGCAGTGGGCCTTCATCGCGACGGGCTCGCTCGGGTTCATCTGGCTGCTCCTCTGGCTCGCGGTATACCGCAGTCCCGGGTCGAATCCGCGCGTTGCGAGCGACGAGCTGGCGCATATCCGCAGCGACCCGCCCGACCCCGAGAACGCCCGCGTGCCGTGGGTCCGTCTGCTGGGGTACAGGCAGACGTGGGCGGTCGCAGCGGGGAAGCTCTTGGCCGATCCAATTTGGTGGTTCTACCTGTATTGGCTCCCGAAATTTCTGGACGCTCGGTACGGGATCAAGCTGTCGCAGGTGGCGCTCCCGCTCATCGTCGTGTACGTGGTGGCCGACGTCGGCTCGATTGGCGGAGGGTGGCTCTCGAGCACTCTGATCAAGCGAGGCTGGACGGTGAATCGGGCGAGGAAAACTGCGATGCTCGCGATGGCACTCCTGATCGTGCCGACGGCGCTGGCCCCGCTGGCGGGGAGCATGTGGACCGCCGTCCTGATCGTCAGCGTCGCCGCGGCGGCGCATCAGGCGTGGTCAGCCAATGTGTATACGCTGGCGAGCGACATGTTCCCGCGCGCGGCGGTGGGCTCGGTGGTGGGGATCGGCGCATTCGCCGGCGGGATCGGCGGCTGGGCGTTCCAGCGCGTCACGGGGCGGATCCTCCAGGCCAACGGCAACGACTACACTCCCATCTTTATCGTGTGCGGGTTGGCGTACGTCTCGGCCTGGACCATCATTCACGTTCTCGCTCCGCGGCTCGAGCCCGCGAGCACCGCATGAATCGCCACGAGGTACTGACCATGCACCAATCCGTCCCGCGACGAGCCTTCCTCACGGCCACCGCCGCAAGCGTAGCGGGGGCAGGTCTGACCCCCTCGTTCCCCCTCTCCACGCTATGGAGCGGGGGACAGGGGGTGAGGCCCGAGCCGTTGAAGCTGGGCGTCGCCAGCTATTCGCTCCGCAACTTCCCCCGCGACAAAGCGATCGAGATGGTGAAGGCGCTGGGCACACCCTATATCAACCTCAAGTCCATGCACCTGCCCTACGAGCTGTCGCGGGACGAAGTGGCCGCCGCGCGGCGTGAAATCGAGGGCGCGGGCCTGCGCATCGTGGGCGGCGGCGTGATCACCTTCGAGCAGGACACCGACGCAGACGTGGGGAAGTACTTCGCGTACGCCCAGGCGGCCGGCATGCCGCTGATCACCGCGCACGCCGACGTGCAGATCTTGCCGCGCATCGAGCGGTTCGCCAAGCAATACGACATCAAGGTCGCCATCCACAACCACGGCCCGGAGGACAAGCGGTTCCCTTCCCCCTACGACGCCCTGAAACACGTGCGCGACATGGATCGGCGGATGGGACTGTGCATCGACATCGGGCACGCGGTCCGAGCGGGCACGGACGTCGTGCGGGCGATCGCGGACGCGGGTCCGCGGGTGCTCGACATGCACGCCAAGGACCTGCGCGATCCGACCACCGCGGCGAGTCAGTGCATCGTCGGCGAGGGCGTCATCCCCATCGCCGCGATCCTGCGGCAGCTCGAGACCATCGGGTATCAGGGTTACGTCAATTTGGAGTACGAGATCGACGCCGACGACCCGCTCCCGGGGATGAAGCAGTCGTTCGCCTACATGCGCGGTGCGCTCGCCGGGATCGACGTCGCCCGCCGCAGCCCGCTAAGAAGGGAGTAACGAGATGATACTACCTCTGTTGGTGGCGCTCGTCGCCCAGGGCGCGCAATCCGCTACCGCGCCCCCGAACGCGCTGACCGCGGCCGAGCGTGCCGCCGGCCGGCGACTGCTGTTCGACGGTCGCACGCTGCGCGGGTGGCGTGGGTTGGGCTACGACAGCGTCCCCACGGCGCATTGGGTGGTCGTGGACGGCGCGATCAAGAAGATCGCGAGCGGCAGGGTACCCAAACTTCCGGACGGTCAGCCCCTGAATGGCGGCGACCTGATGACCGTGGACGCGTTCGGCGACTTCGAGCTGACGTGGGAGTGGAAAGTGACGCCGGGCGCCAACAGCGGCCTCAAGTACAACGTCTCCGAGGAGCTCTCGGTCAAGGAGGCGCCGAACCACGCGGCGCTGGGATTCGAGTATCAGATCCTGGACGACGACCGGCACGCGGACGGCAAGCTGGCGACGCATCGCGCCGGCGCCCTGTACGACCTCATAGCGCCGAGCCGGCCCACGCACGTCCATCCGGTGGGCGAGTGGAACCAGTCGAAGCTCGTCTTCAAGGGGAACCATGGCGAGCACTGGTTGAACGGCGACAAGCTGCTCGAGTTCGACCTCGGGACGGCGCGAATGGACTCTTGCTTAGCCAAGAGCAAGTTTCGCTCGCTCCCCTGGTTCGGCGAGCGGCGCCGCGGGCACATCGTCCTCCAGGACCACGGCGACGAGGTGTACTTCAAAAACATCAAGGTGCGTGATCTATGAAGCGCCGCAAATTCCTGAAGACGGCCTCTGCCGCCGGGATGGGCCTCGCGGGCTCGCCGCGGTTCTCCTCTTGGCTCCGCTCGCCGGGCGAACAAGTCAGGGTTGCCGTCATGGGCGTGAACGGACGGGGCACGGTGCTGGCGCGCGGCTTCGCCCGGGCGGCCCACGCCGAAGTGGCGTACGTGTGCGACGTCGATTCGGTCGTGCTGGCCAAGGGCGGTGCCGCCGTCGCCGGCGTACAGAATAAATCGCCTAGAGGGCTCGGCGACTTTCGCAAGGCGCTCGAGGACAAAGACGTGGACGCCCTGGTGATCGCGGCGCCCGACCACTGGCACACCCCCGCCGCGTTGCTCGCGCTGCAGGCGGGGAAGCACGTTTACGTCGAGAAGCCGTGCGGGCACAACCCGCGCGAAGGCGAGCTGCTGGTCGAGGCGCAGCGCAAGCACCGGCGCGTCGTGCAGATGGGGACGCAACAACGTTCCGCGCCCCGTTCGATCGAGATCATCCAGGCGATCAAGGAAGGCGCGATCGGGCAGCCCTATCTCGCGCGCACTTGGTACGCCAACACGCGGGGCCCGATCGGCCGCGGCAAACCAGCACCCGTCCCGGCGAACCTGGACTACGAGCTGTGGCAGGGCCCGGCGCCGCGTACGCCGTACCGCGACAACGTCATTCATTACAATTGGCATTGGTTCCGGCGCTGGGGAACGGGCGAGATCCTCAACAACGGCACGCACGAGATCGACGTCGCCCGCTGGGCGCTGGGCGTGAGCTACCCCACGCGCGTGACGTCCGTCGGCGGTCGCTATCACTACGCCGACGACTGGGAGTTCCCCGATACCGAGGAGGCCTGGTTCGAGTTCGCGGACGGGAAAACCATCATCTGGCAGGGGCAGAGCTGCAACGGCCTGACCACGTTCGGACGGTCGCGCGGCACGGCCATCCTGGGCACCGCCGGCAGCGTGGTGCTCGACCGCGACGGTTACACGATGTACGACCTCAAGGAGAAGGTGATGAAGTCATCCCTCGCGGCGCAGGCGGCAGACGGCCTCAACGTCACCGCCGACGACGAGATGACGGCTCTGCACATCGACAACTTCGTGGATGCGATCCGCACCGGGAGCGCGCTGCGGCAGCCGATCGAAGAGGGCGCGAAGAGCGTGCTGCTGGGCCACCTCGGCAACATCGCGCAGGCGACCGGCCGCGTCCTGCGTGTCGACGCCACGTCGGGCCGCATCACGGGCGATGAAGCAGCGATGAAATGGTGGCAGCGGGAGTACGCCCCGGGCTGGGCGCCCACGGTCTGAGCCCGTGACCGCGGTCCTCGACCCAGACCGCTTTTTCGATTCCGATCCCGCGGTTCGCCGCATCGCGCGGGATCTGTACGAAGAGACGCGCCGGCTGCCCATCGTCTCGCCCCACGGTCACGTGGATCCGGGGATCCTGGCCCGGGACGAGCCCTTCCCGGAGCCCGCGGCGCTGATGGTGCAGCCCGACCATTACATCCTGCGCCTGCTGTACGCTCATGGCGTCTCGCTCGAGTCCCTCGGCATTCCGCGCCGGGACGGAGCGCCCGTCGAGACCGATCCGTGCAAGGTGTGGCAACGCTTCGTCGATCACTACTACCTGTTCCGCGGCACGCCCACCGGCGCCTGGCTCGATTACGAGCTGCACGAGGTCTTCGGCATCGACGAGCGGCTGTCCGGCCAGGCGGGACCACGCATCTATGACGAGATCACCGAGAAGCTGGCTTCCCCCGAGTTCCGGCCGCGGGCACTGTTCGAGCGTTTCGCGATCGAGGCGCTCGCCACGACCGACAAAGCCAGCGATCCACTGCAGCACCATCAGGCCATCCGGGACTCCGGGTGGCAGGGACGCGTGATCCCCTGCTTCCGCCCCGACGCGGTGTTTCAGATCGCGTCCCCCGGCTGGCCCGCCGAGCTGGAAGCGCTGCGCCGGGAGCACGGCGCGCCCCTCGTGGACTACGCTGAATTCCTCCACGCTCTGCAGGATCGCCGTGCGTTCTTCAAGAGCATGGGGGCTACCGCCACCGATCACGCGGTGCTCGAGCCCTACACGATTTGGCTACCGCCCAACGAGGTCGAGGTCCTGTATCAACGGGCGAGGCAGCGCGAGGTAACGCCGGCGGACGAGAGGCGCTTCATGGGCCACGTGCTGATGGAGATGGCCCGGCTGTCGCTGGAGGATGGTCTGGTGATGCAGATTCACGCCGGCGCGCTGCGGGACCACAACCGTCCGCTGTTCGAGCGGTTCGGTCCCGATCGGGGCGGGGACATTCCAGTCGCCACCGAGTTCACGCGCAACCTGCGCCCGCTGCTGAACGCTTACGGCAACGACTCCCGCTTCACGCTCGTAGCGTTCACGCTGGATGAGTCCACCTACAGTCGCGAGCTGGCGCCGCTCGCCGGGTACTATCCGGCCATGCGCTTGGGACCGCCCTGGTGGTTCCACGACTCCCTGGAAGGCATGCGACGCTTTCGCGAGCGCACGATGGAGACCGCGGGGATCTACAAGACCGCCGGCTTCAACGACGACACGCGCGCGTTCTGCTCGATTCCCGCGCGGCACGATCTGGCGCGCCGGGTCGACGCGAGTTTTCTCGCGGGACTCGTCGCGCGCCATGTGATCGACGCGAGCGATGCCCGCCGCATGGCACGGGCGCTCGCCTACGACCTGGCGAAGCAGACCTACAAGCTGTGACGCCGGACCCTCACGTCGTCCGGGCGCCAGGGCGGGTGAACCTGATCGGCGAGCACATCGACTATTGCGGCCTATCCGTTTTCCCCATGGCTCTCCGCCGAAGCGTCCGCATCGAGTTCAGCCCCCGCTCGGATCGAGAGATGCGCCTCGCCAACCGTGACCCCGGCTTTGCTCCGAGCGCGTTCGCGGTGAGTGAGAGCATCCCGCCGGGTCCGGCGGGAGATTGGAGCAACTACGCCAGGGCGGCGGCTCAGACCCTGGCCCGGCGATTCCCGGCTCTGCGGGGCATCGACGCACTGGTGGAGACCGATCTCCCGATCGCCGCGGGGCTCAGCTCTTCGTCAGCGCTCCTCGTTGCGATCGCCCTCGCCATCATGCATGCGAACCGGGTGACGATGGCGTCGCTCGAGCTGATGGACCTCTTGGCGCGGGGCGAGCGCTACGTCGGCACCGCGGGCGGCGGGATGGACCAAGCGATCATCCTCGGTGCCCGGGCCGGATGCGCCTCACGAATAGACTTCCACCCGCTCCGACTCACTCCCACAGCCGTGCCCTCTGGCTGGCGGTTCATCGTGGCGTGGAGCCTAGTGCACGCCGAGAAGTCCGGGGGCGCGCAGCAGGCGTACAACGAGCGGACGCGCCAATGCGACGAGGCGCGGCGCCTCGTGGCCAGGCGCCTGGGCCAGCGCGAGGATGTCACGTACCCCGCTCTCCTCGAGGCGGCCTCGATCGAGGAGTTGCTGAAGGTGGCGGGGGCGACTCTTCCAGAGGTGTTGTCGCGGCGGTTTCGCCACGTGGTCACCGAGGGAACACGTGTGGGGCAGGCGGAAGCGGCCATGGCCGCCGGGAACCTCGGGGCCTTCGGGCAGCTGCTCGAAGCCTCGCATCAGAGTCTGCGGGACGACTACGAGGTGAGCCACGCCGAGCTGGACCGGCTCGTCGAGCTGGCCCGGGAGGCGGGCGCGGCAGGGGCGCGTCTCACGGGTGCCGGGTTCGGTGGCTCGATCGTGGCGCTGTGTCGCGTCGAGCGCGCGCCGGAGGTCGTGGCCGCTCTGCGGGAGGGCTTCTACGCCCCACGCGGCGCCGCGGACGACGTCGCGCGGCACGTGTTCATGGCCGAGCCGTCGGCGGGTGCGGAAGTTATGAGTGCGTGAACGCGACGAGATCTGTGTTGTCGAAGTACGACAGTCACTCAAACTCCCGATAAGCACCAAAGGTGGCTAACTGATCCTCGCCCAGCTCGGCGGGGATCGGCAGACGCGGTTCGTGGAGTTTGTCGCATACCTGATTCCACAACGCCGTGCGGGCATACCTCTGATGCACCTTTTGAAACGGAACGGATAACAACAGTTGTTTGGCCGTTTGAAATTCAGCTTTATCAATCAGCAGCTGTACTCGCCTTTCTATTATCCACTCGTCCTGAAGTGCGTCTACCTGGCTCAACCATTTCTCCCGTTCGGCCATGGTATGTGTTCCCAATTTTCGAAGCACACTGTCGCGCCCAACGACGACCTGGGGATGCAATTGGAGCCATTGCTCCTGAATGGATCCGAACGCCTTGGCGGCACGCTCGATGTCGCCGTCCAACTCAAGCAGCCTGGCCAACAACGCGCGCGCTACCCCCAGGCGGCTCGTAGAGAGAACCTGGATGGCCTCCTTCTTTTTTCCGGTCCCGGCCAACCAAGTACCGTAGTGAAATCTCCATCGTTCCGTGCTGTCACCCGTCGTACTCTTGATGACCCACTCAAACGAGGCATCCAGGTGGTCCATGCCAGAAGGAGCCCAGAGACACTGATGAACCTCCGGGGGCTCCGGTCGTCTTCCTTTAGTTCTATGAGCTCTCTCGAGATGCTTCCATACTTGAACTTCTTGTTGCCTCGCCCAATCGAACAGCGGAACCTCGTTGACGGGTCTGAGCGCCACCTTCGGAACCTTCAGCCCGTAGATATTGAACGCCTTGTCTGACGGGATCCAAAACTCCACGTGCCAGCGCGTTTCCTTGGGTCGTAGCTGCAGCTTGACGGACTGATTCCGAATGGGTCCGCCCTGGATTTCGACGTAGGCGTCGCTCTTGGCCGTACTCAGTCTGGCCCAGGCACGGTCTTTCCCGACACCGTAGCTCCATAACTTCATTCCTGGCGAGAGCGCTTCATCGGCAACGTGATACAACCCTGTGCCCAATGACGGGGTAAAGGCGCCAAACGCGTTCGCGTCTTTCGTCTTCCAAAAGAAGCCCGTCATTTCCTTTACGTCCGACTCGCGTTTGGGTCCCGAACTCTGCCAATCGATCGTCTCGAGTTTGGCGGAGTGGGATAGAACCTCGCCGCTTGGAAAATGAAACTCCGTATCTGGACCGGACGGTACAGCGGCATTGGACCATGACATCCAGGGGTGCGGTGAGCTTCCGGGGTTGTGAAAGATCGCGCGTTGTGTCAAGAAATCATCGTCGGCACCCAGTGAGTACTCGACCGACCATTGCATACCGAAGCGCAATTCCCGCTCACCGCAGGTGACATACACCCGCTGTCTCGTTCGATGGATCTTGTACAGCACGGTTTCGTTTTGGGTGGGAGAATGCGAAATGGGAAAGCTCACTTCGATGCCGCCGGCCACAAAGCAAAACCGGGGTAGGATGCGCGTAGGCCTGATGACGTCCGGAACATACAGTACTTCCTTGCCCGATCCCTTATGAATTATCGATGCTACTCTCCCTCCGAGGTCGGGACAGATCGCTACTCTGATCTTATCGTTCTCCAGAACGGCGAATCGGTACTTCTTGGGTACCGGTCGGTGGGACGTCTCGGAAAAGCTTACATAGGGGTACACACCATTGGGATCAAACGCGGTTGGGACCGGACCGGCTGGTAGCAGTTCGTGGGTCAAGACATAATCCTCACGCTCCGTACAAGCCAACCGCGTCATCTCGCCAGACCGTCGCTGAGCGCCTCCAGCATCTGTTTTCCCCGATGAACGGCTTCCGTGATCCGCTGTTGGTCGTAATCACGCTTACTGTAGTCACGGTCTCCGATGAAGGTGGCTAAGTGGGCGTCGAAGTCCTTCATTTGGTCCTTGATCTTCGTGTCGGAAGACTTGGACGCCAGCTCTCGTAAGATTCTGATTTTTTCGTAATCGACGATTCCTTCGCGTAATTTCTCGAACCGGATGCTGCTGTTCGCTCCGGGATACACCAGGAAAGCATCTCCCGCCGGCCACAGCGTATGCCGCGCGTCGCGCAGCGGATCCGCGGGCCAGGCATCGTAGGCCCAGCGTAGGAATCCATCATAGCCGTACGCCGCGGAGTACCAACCGATGTACCTGGCTTCAATGGGTGGAGAAAAAACAAACGTATTGGGCTTCTGCGGCGTGCAGCACACGTAGTACGTCGTCGTAGACCCTCTGGCCGAGCGTTCCTTCACTACGGCAAGGCTTGGCTCACTGGTAATGATCGGGGAGTAGTCGTCCAAGATCCGATCCAGCTCCGGATGCCAGTCTCCGGCGTACGTGATCTTCCACCTACTGGAATGATCCTTGATCACTTTGGCGGCGGCCAAGGTGAAGTTCAAAGGATTCTCATTGATCCCAAGATAGGTCTTGTCGAACCACCCCTTCTGCTCCAAATGGCGCTTGAGCTGATCGAGAAAGACCGTCCAAACGGACTTGAACTCGGCGGATTCGGGCGACCATTCCTCGAACACATAGTTACCGGATTTGGCGTCGAGGTAGCGGAACCTGTGCCCCCACGGAACCGGCGTATAGATGGTGATGGCTTTGCTGATCCCGGCCTCCATGGCTAACTGCACGTACTGATCGAAGATGTTGTAGTCGAATTTCCAGCTACCGTCGGCACGCTTGGTCCATTCAATCATCGACCCTTCGATCATGTACGAATTGTCCGACCAGGGTGAGTGCACGGCGTACGTGGTGATGTATTTGCCCCCTGCATCGGCATACAAGCGAAGGTGCTTTCTCAGGAGGGCTTTATGCTCGGCGGACCACGGCTCGAGGTGATAGTACCATGCCACGACCCACGGGTTTTGCCATAAGTCGAGCCTGAACTTCCAATCTCCCGGTTTGGGCAGCAGCTGATTTTGAACCCGTATTTTTGCCGGGAGCGAGACGCGACTCTTGTCCGAGCTGACGTCAATGGTCCCTTGATACAGTCCGGCCTCGGTGCCGGAAGGGATGTCCAGCGAAAGCCAAATGGGTCTCACCGTTCTAGCCGGCAGGTCGAATCGCTCGAGAGGCTCAAATCTGTCAGGCATGAGATACGCAGTGCTCGTGGCCGTTACATCGCAGCTCGCGTCTTTAGCGCCATAGGGATAATTCGACAGGACATAACGAACCAGATTGACCTGAAAACTGCCCTTGCTCAGGACCCTGCCTCGTGCGTTGACGAGATTGTTCGTGGTAATCCGTATCTGGCTCAAAGTGTCCGGCGACCAGATCAGCAGCTGCGCATTGAGTCGCTCACCTTTCCATCCGGTGTCTTCCCACCGTTGGGATTCGTTCGGTAAGTCGGGAGCCTCGCTTCTCATGTACAGCTCATCCGTCGAGCCAAACGCGGCATTCAACCCGCTTTTTTGTGTTGCCCACCGGAGCGGATCACCCGGAGCATCGAACGTGTACTCCGGCTGAAAATGCTGCTGCGGTATGGGGACTTTTGCGGGGTCGATTTGTGCGCGTTGCAACTGCGCGAAGGCGAGACCGGTAAGGGAACAATGGATGAAGACAGCTACGACCATCTTACGAGCCGTCATTTGTAGGAGCGTTCCTTTCGACGATGGAATTTGACGCCAGGGCGCCGGTTTTCAAGACGCGCATTACTCGAACCCCACCCGCGGCAGCGTGCGGAACAAGCCCCAAGCCGCCGCGCTCGCAGTCACCAGGCACACGATCCCAGGCAGCAGCTTCCCGTATAGCACGTATCCCGTCCCGAACAGCGCCGCGTAGATGACAGCGCAGCCCAGGAACCAGCACAGGAAGGCGGCGGTCACGCTCTCCCCAGGGTTCGGCGGCCGCGTCGTCACCGCCCCGTTCCAGCCCGGCCCCATGGGCCGGATGCGGTCATAGAACGTCTGGAGCGTGGCGCGATCGGTGGGTGGCGTCGCGAACGTCACGGCCAACCACCCGACAGTGGTGATGGCGATCCCGATCACGAGCTGGAGCGTTGGCGCGAGCGGCGGGAGCCCGAGGGCCCTGTGCACGAACTGGAAGTACACGGCGATCACGAAGGAGATCACCATGCCGGCGATCTCGCTCCACGCGTTGATCCGCCACCAGAACCAGCGTAGCAGGAAGATCAGCCCCGTCCCGGCGCCGATCTGGAGCAGAATCTGGAATGCCTGATAGGAGTTTTGGAGCCAGAGCGACAGGGCCGACGCGAGCGCGATCAACCCTACGGTGACGGCGCGCCCCACCCGCACGTAGTGGCGTTCGTCCTTGTCGGGCGCCACGAACCGGCGGTAGCAATCCTCGACCGCGTAGGAAGCACCCCAGTTGAGATGGGTGCTGATGGTGGACATGTACGCCGCCGCGAGCGAAGCGATCATGAGGCCGAAGAGGCCGTGCGGCAGATACACGAGCATCGCGGAGTACGCCAGGTCGTTTCGCACGATCGCCCGGTCGATGTGGGGGAAACGAGCGGCGATGGACGCGAGGTCGGGATAGATGATGAGCGAGGCGAGCGCCACGATGATCCACGGCCAAGGCCGCACCGCATAGTGGAGCACGTTGAACAACAGGGTCGTGCGCATGGCGTCGCGCTCGGTGGGCGCCGCGAGCATGCGCTGCGCCACGTAGCCCCCGCCTCCCGGCTCGGCGCCGGGATACCACGTGCTCCACCACTGCACCGCCAGCGGCACGACCAGGACGGCGGCCGCTGTGCTCCAATCCGAGAAGTCGGGCAGGAGCGACAGGCGCGAGACCACCGCGGGGTGTGAGAACAGCCCCGACAGCCCGCCGACTTGGGGGAGCCCGAGCGCTACGACGGCGGCCAGCACCGCCCCGACCATCGCAATAATGAACTGGACGAAATCGGTCAACACGACTCCCGACAGCCCGGAGCTTGCTGCGTAGAGCACCGTCACGGCCCCGCCGATGAGCACCGCCGTCCCGCGATCCCACCCGAGCATCACGCCGGCGATCTTGGTCGCGGAGAGATTGACCGAGGCCATGATCATCACGTTAAAAAACACGCCGAGGTAAATCGCGCGGAAGCCGCGGAGGAAGGCCGCCGGCTTGCCGGAGTAGCGCAGCTCGTAGAACGCGATGTCGGTGAGGGCTGCCGAGCGCCGCCACAGCTTGGCGTAGAAGAACACCGTGCACATCCCCGTGATCGCGAACGCCCACCACACCCAGTTCTGGCTCACGCCGCCGGTGCGCACGAGGTCGGTGATAAGGTTCGGCGTGTCGGTCGAGAACGTCGTGGCCACGAGGGACACCCCCAGGAGCCACCACGACAGCCGCCGCCCGGAGAGGAAGAACTCATGTCGGCCCTGACCGGCGCGACGCGTCACGGCCAGGCCAATGGCGACGCAGATGGCGCCGTACAGCACGAGCACGATCCAATCGAGGGTGTCCAGTTTCATGGCCCCTGTGATGCGGTCTCGGCGGCGCGGCGTCAAGCCCGGGATCCCTTCGCGTCGCGCGCGTGCTGCACCGTGCCCGGACTCAACTCAAGTAGATCCTTCGCCTCGCGCGCGTACCGCGCGCTCGCTCAGGATGACAGCGCCGGGCGGCTGCGGTAGAAGGGAGAGGATGAAGAGGAAGGAGAGACTGGGGTTCCTCCCCCTTTCCCTCTCGTACAGCGAGGGAGCGTGTCATCCTGAGCGCGGCAGGCGCGAAGGATCTGGTTCTAGGTGGGGCGTGCCGCGAACCAGTTGTTCGCCAAGTCCTCCCATGTGGGATTTTTCTGCTCGATCAACCGCGTCTTTCGTGCGCGAACCCAGCCCTTGAGCTGCTTTTCGCGGGCGATGGCGTCGCGAACATCACCGAACTCCTCGAAGTAAACCAGCCTCATGATGTGGTACTTGCTCGTGAAGCCAGTCGTGAGGCTGCGCTTGTGCTCATCAACCCGCCGCCTGAGGTCGTTGGTGACGCCCGTGTATAAGACTCGCGAGCGACTCGCCATGATGTACACGTAGTAGGTGCGCACGACCCACCAAGGTCGTGCATCCGCGGCTCGCGACCAACACCATCTCTCGGCGGCCTGGAGCTCAATACTGCATCGGTGGGTAGTTCCTTTTTCTATTTCGTGAAGCGAGCGGGCTGTCATCCTGAGCGCCGTAGACGCGAAGGATCCGCTGCCCCCTTTGATGCAGTCCCGGAGGCGTCGCGTCAAGTCCGACAGCATGACAACTTTCTCTTTCCTGAATCGGCACAGCGACGTCGGACGTGAGTCAGGAGGAGGGATGAAACGGACGAGTCAACGCGAGCAGGCGGAAGCGCTCCAGCGGCTCCATCGGGAGCCCGGAATTCTCGTGCTCCCCAACGCCTGGGACGTGATCACCGCGCGCGTGATCGAGAGCGCGGGATTCGCCGCCATCGCCACGTCCAGCGCCGGTGTCGCCTGGGCGCTTGGCTACGCCGACGGCGAGCGCATCAGCCGCGGGGAGATGCTCGCCGTGGTCCGCCGCATCGCGGCGAGCGTGCGCGTGCCGGTGACCGCCGACATGGAGGCGGGGTACGGGACGACCCCGGAAGCCGCGGCCGAGACGGCCCGCGGCGTCGTCGCGGCGGGCGCCGTCGGGCTGAACCTCGAGGACGGGACCCCCGACGGCCGCCTGGTGGACGTCGCCCTGCACCAGGACCGCATCCGCGCGGTGCGCGAGGCCGGGAAGGCATCCGGGGTCCCTCTGGTCATCAACGCGCGGACCGATGCGTTCGAAGTAAAGGAATGGTCGCCCGCGGAGCGGCTCACCGCGGCGGTGCGACGCGCCAACGCCTACCGGCGGGCCGGCGCCGACTGCCTGTTCGTGCCGCACGTGAGCGACGCGGCGACGATCGGGCAGCTCGCGCAAGAAATCGATGGACCGCTCAACATCATTGCCGGTCCCCCCGCCCCGCCCATCCCCGAGCTCGAGCGCCTCGGGGTGAGGCGCGCCAGCCTCGGTCCACGCGTGGTCCAGGCGGCACTGGGTCTGGTGCGCCGGGCCGCAACGGAGTTGCGCGAGCGCGGCACTTACGAGGCGCTGACCGACCTGATACCGTTCACGGAGCTACAGCGCCTGGTGGCGCCGACCCCTTGACGGGTTCGAACGCCCAGGTATATTTATGCCATTCAGTGAATATTAATGCTTTCGGGTTAATACTTTTGGGTGGTTCCGACATGCCGCACAACTGTTCGCTGAAGACCGTCGCAATTCTGAATCCGGCGACTCCCACTGACGGGAGCGGGCGGCGGGCGTAAGCGCGTAGACGACTCAAGGCAAACCCCCCCGGCCCGCTCCCAATCGAGCGGGCCGTTTTTGTTGACCGGGCGTGAAGAGGAGACACGATGCCCGCAGCCGACCGATCGCGTTGGGCCCACAGCCGCGCGCGGCAGCTCGACCCCTGGACGGAGCACGATGCCTGCGGCGTCGGATTCGTGGCGCGTGCATCCGGAGACCGCTCGGCCGAGATCGCGCGCCTCGCGCTGCAGGCGCTGGCGCGGGTCGCCCACCGTGGCGCCGCGGCCACCGACCGCTCCGGCGACGGTGCCGGCCTGCTCACGCAGATTCCTGCCCCGCTGTTCTACCGTGAGGCTGCGAGCCGCGGGATCGCGCTCGCCCCCGGTCAGCCGTTCGCCGTCGGTGCCTTTTTCCTGCCGCGCGAGCACGATGCGCTCGGCCGCGCCACCGCCATCATCGAGGAAGTGCTCTGCCGCGAGGGGCTCCCGGTGCTCGGCTGGCGCAATGTGCCGGTGGACCTGGACGTCCTGGGCGCGGGTGCCCGCGCCTCGTGTCCCACGATCCGACAGGTCATCATCGAGGCGCCTGCCGGTGGACGGCAAGACGACACGACGTGGGAGCGCTCCCTCTACCTGGCGCGCCGGACCATTGAGCGACGCATTGCAGAGGCAGGACCCGGCCTCGAGCCGTTCTTCGTGTGCTCGCTCTCGTGCCGCACGCTCGTATACAAGGCGCTGCTCACCGGCACCCAACTCGCCGGCTTCTTTCCCGACCTCGAGTCCCCCGACTACGAGACGGCGCTCGCGATCTTCCACCAGCGCTACTCGACCAACACGACGTCGAGTTGGCCGCTCGTCCAGCCGTTCCGCTTGCTCGCCCACAACGGCGAGATCAATACCCTGTGGGGCAACCGCAACGCGATGCTGGCCCGCGAGCCGGCGCTCGCCGGGCCGCCCTGGGGCGACGCGGTGGACCGCCTCAAGCCCGTGATCTGGTCGGAAGGAAGCGATTCGGCCAGTCTCGACAACGCGCTCGAGCTGCTGGTGCGCTCGGGGCGCGACCCGGTGCATGCCCTCATGATGCTCGTCCCCGAGGCGCACGAGGGCGCCGTGGAGATGGAGCCTGCCTTGCGGGGCTTCTACGAGTTCCACGAATGTCTGGTGGAACCGTGGGACGGGCCGGCCGCACTGGCGTTCTCGGACGGCGTGTTCGTGGGCTCGGCACTCGACCGCAACGGCCTGCGGCCATGCCGCTACAAGATCACTCGCGACGGACTGGTGGTGGCGGGCTCCGAGTCGGGCCTCGTGGACCTGAACCCGGGCGACGTGGTGGAGAGCGGGCGACTCGGTCCCGGCGAGCTGCTGGTGGTGGACACGCGGCGCAAAGCGATCCTGCGCGACGCGCAGGCCAAGCGCGAGGTGGCCCGGCGGCGACCCTACAGCCGCTGGGCCGCGCGGGGCATCCGCCTGCTACGGCCGACCGCCGCCGTGCCCGATGCGCCGCCCACGCCGGAGCCCGAGCGCGTCGCGCGACAGATCGCTTTCGGGTGGAGCTTCGAGGACCTGCGCTATGTGCTCGAGCCGATGGGGAGCGCGGGGCAGGATCCCGTGTGGAGCATGGGCGACGACACGCCCATCCCGCCGCTCGCGCGCATCCCGCCCGGCTTGTACGCGTATCTGCGCCAGCGCTTTGCCCAGGTCACGAACCCGGCGATCGACCCACTGCGTGAGACGCTGGTGATGTCGTTGCGGATGCACATCGGGCGCCGGGGCTCGCTGCTCGCCGACCGGCCGGCCGGACTCCGGCTCGTGCGGAACGAGCATCCCGTCCTTCTCACAGAAGAGATCGCCGCGCTGCGCACGGGCGCGGGCGCGCAGGTCGTTACCCTGGACGCGACCTGGAGCGCCTCCGCCGGTGGTGGTCCTGACGCGCTGCGCACCGCACTCGACGGGCTGTGCCGGTCGGCCGGGCACGCGGTGCAGGAGGGCGCCCGGATCGTGATTCTCAGCGATCGGGCTGCCGGCTCCGAGCGCGCCCCGCTCCCGATGGTCCTGGTCGTAGGAGCGGTGCACCAGCACCTGCTCGAGCACGGGCTGCGCACGCGCCTCGGGCTCATCGCCGAAGCGGGAGACGCCTGGGACGTACACCACTTCGCGGCCCTGATCGGCTACGGCGCCGAGGCCGTGCACCCCTGGCTGGCCCTCGAGTCGGTGCACGCGCACGTCGCGGAGGACGACGCGCGCGCCCGGTTCCGCAGTGCAGCCGAGGCCGGCCTGCGCAAAATCCTGTCGAAGATGGGAATCTCGACGCTTTCATCTTACTGCGGCGCCCAGATCTTCGAGGCACTGGGGCTCGGCGCCGAGGTGGTCGACCGCTGCTTTACGGGCACCGTGTCGACGATTGGTGGGATCGGGTTCACCGAGATCGCCGAGGACGTCCTGGCGCGCCACCGAGCCGCGTATCCGGAAGCGGCGGCGGAGCCGGTGCTGCCCGACCACGGGCGCGTCCGCTACCGCCGCGACGGCGAGGATCACGGCTGGTCGCCACAGCTGGTGCGGTCGATGCAGGCCGCCGTAAAGGCCGGCTCACCCGAGGCATATGAGGGTTTCCGCGCCCGCGTCGCGGCCCGGCTGCCCGCCAGCCCGCGCGACCTGCTCGCGTTCCGCGCCGTGCCTCCCATCCCGCTCGACGAGGTCGAGCCCGCGGAGGAGATCCGCCGCCGCTTCGTGTCGACCGCGATGTCGCTCGGCGCATTGTCACCGGAGGCGCACCGCACGCTCGCCATCGGCATGAACCGGATGGGCGCGCGCTCGAACTCGGGCGAGGGCGGCGAAGACCCCGATACGTACGCCCCGCTCGAGAACGGCGACCGCGCCGATAATCGCATCAAGCAGGTGGCGTCGGGGCGGTTCGGGGTCACGACGCACTATCTGATGCGGGCGGACGAGCTCGAGATCAAGATCGCGCAGGGCTCGAAGCCCGGCGAAGGGGGACAGCTCCCCGCCCACAAGGTCACGGCCCTCATCGCCCGTCTGCGCCACTCGGTACCGGGCGTTCCACTGATCTCGCCGCCGCCGCACCACGACATCTATTCGATCGAGGATTTGGCGCAGCTCATCCACGATCTGAAGCAGGTCAACCCCAACGCGCGCGTGGGCGTGAAGCTGGTGGCGGAAGCGGGCGTCGGGCGGGTCGCCGCTGGTGTCGCCAAGGCCTACGCCGACTACGTGCTCGTCTCCGGCCACAACGGTGGGACGGGAGCCTCGCCGCTGTCGTCGATCAAGCACGCGGGCTCGCCGTGGGAGCTGGGGCTGGCGGAAACCCAGGCCATCCTGATCGAGAACGGGTTGCGCCACCGCATCGAGGTGCGTACGGACGGCGGCCTGCGGACGGGGCGCGACGTCGTCATCGCCGCGCTGCTCGGCGCCGAGAGCTACGGGTTCGGCACTGCCGCCCTCGTCGCGATCGGGTGCGACATGGCCCGGCAGTGCCACCTCAACACCTGCCCCACCGGCATCGCGACTCAGAAGCCGGAGCTGCGGGCGAAGTTTCGCGGCACCCCGGAGCAGGTGGTCGCGTACTTCACTTGGATCGCGGAAGACGTCCGCCGCATCCTGGCGGGCCTGGGCTGCCGCTCCATGGACGACGCCATCGGCCGGGTGGAGCTGCTGGAGCGCGTGGATCATCCCGAAGTGCCCCGCGCGCAGATGCTCGACCTGTCGCTGCTCCTGACCGATCCCCTGGCGGGACGCGACGAGCCGCGCCGCCGCACGGTGCAGCGCAATGACCGCCCGGGCGTCGAGTCACTGGACGATGAAATCCTCGCCACCCTCGAGCCGCGCCTCGACTCCGGCCGCCCGTTCGCCGGTGTATACGACATCGGGAACCACCACCTAACGGTGGGTGCACGCATCGCCGGGCGGATCGCAGAGCGGCGGGGCAACGTCGGCCTGCCGCCGGGATCGATCCGGCTGCGGTTCCTGGGGAGCGCGGGCCAGAGCTTCGGCGCGTTCGCCCTTCCCGGGATGCATCTCGAGCTCGAGGGGGAGGCGAACGACTACGTCGGCAAGGGGCTAACGGGCGGGGAGATCGTCATCCGGCCGTTCCGCGACGCGGCCGCTACGGGCAGCACGGGCCAGCACGTCCTCCTGGGCAACACGGCGCTGTACGGGGCGACCGCCGGCAAGCTGTTCGCCGCCGGGGGCGCCGGGGACCGGTTCGCCGTGCGCAACTCCGGAGTGATCGCCGTGATCGAAGGTGCCGGCGCGCACTGTTGCGAATACATGACCGCCGGAGTCGTGGTCGTGCTCGGACCGGTGGGTCGCAACTTCGCCGCGGGGATGTCGAACGGCACCGCCTACGTCCTCGACGATACCGAGACTTTCTCGGCCCGCTGTAACACCGACATGGTCGCCGTGCGCGCGCTCGAGTCGTCAGACGAGCAGCTCGTGCTCGAGCTGCTGCGGGAGCACTGCGCGAAGACCGGTAGCGCGAAAGGGCGCGTGATTCTCGACTCGTGGGACCGCTACGGGCCGCTGTTTCGCAAGGTGGTGCCGCACGCGGCTCCGGCTCCCGTTGCGGCGCCCGCGGAAACGACGCCCGTGGCGGTGACCTGACATCGCCGTTTCATATCGAAGAGTGAGAAGACTGATTTGTCGTCGCCGCGCCGCGGCGCCGGAGCAGCGGTAGCTCCAGGCTGTCGCGCAGCGCCTGCCAGCTGGCCTCGATGATGTTCTCGGAGCAACCCATGGTGCTCCAGCGCTCGGCACCGCTGGCGGACTCGAGCACGACGCGGGGCTTGGCCGCGGTTCCGAGGTGCTCGTCCACGATACGCACTTTGTAGTCCACCAGACGCACGTCGGCGAGCTCCGGGTAGTGCGGCAGCAGCGCCTTGCGCACGGCATTATCGAGGGCGTTTACCGGACCCGCGCCCTCGGCCGCGGTGTGCATCACCGCTTCCCCCACTCGTAGCTGGATCATGGCCTGCGCCTTCAGGTCGCCGCCGCTCTGCCGCTCGACGATCACGGTGAAGCCGAGCAGCTCGAACGGAGGCTGGTAGTCGGCCGACGAGCGCCGCACCAGCATCTCGAACGACCCATCCGCCGCTTCGAACTGCAGCCCGGCGTGCTCCAGCTGCTTGATGTGATGCAGCAACTCCTGGTCGTGAGCGCCGTCGCCGGACGCCAATCCTAATGCATCGGCCCGCAGCCGGATGTTCTGCCGCCCCGACAGCTCACTCACCACCACGCGCATCTCGTTCCCCACGAGCGCCGGATCGATGTGCTGATAGCTCGCCGGCAGCTTCGCCACCGCCGCGACGTGGATGCCCCCCTTGTGGGCGAACGCGCTCGCGCCGACGTACGGCGCGTGCGCATCGGGATTCAGGTTCGCGACCGCGGCCACGAACAACGCCACTTCCCTGAGGCGCCGCAGCTGCTCGGGCGGCAGCACCGCACAGCCCAGCTTGAGCTGCAGCGTCGCGATGAGCGGGATCAGGTCGAGATTGCCGCAGCGCTCGCCGTACCCGTTGATCGTGCCCTGGACGTGGACGCATCCCGCGCGCACCGCCGCCAGGGCGTTGGCCACGGCGAGGCCGCTGTCGTTGTGAGGATGGATGCCGATCGGCGTGCCGAGCTGATCGCGGACGGCGTGCACCCGCTGTTCCACGACCTCCGGGAGCTCCCCTCCATTCGTGTCACACAGGACGATGCAGTCCGCCCCGGCACCGGCGGCCGCCCGCAACGTGGCGAGGGCATACTCGGCGTCGAGGCGGTAGCCGTCGAAGAAGTGCTCCGCGTCGTAGATCACCTCCCGGCCGAGCCGCTGGAAGTAGCCCACGCTCTCCGAGATCATGCGGAGGTTCTCGTCGCGGCTGGTCCCGAGCACGCGCGCGACGTGCAGCGTTGAGCTCTTTCCGACGAGCGTCACCACCGGCGTCTCGGCTTCGAGCAGCGCGGTGAGATTTGGGTCATCTTCGCATCGACCGTTGGCCCGCCGCGTCATCCCGAAGGCCGCGATTTTCGCGTGCCCGAGGGGCTCCTTGCGGATGCGACGGAAGAACTCGGCGTCCTTGGGGTTTGAGCCCGGCCAGCCGCCTTCGAGATAGTTGATGCCCAACTCGTCCAACCGGTGGGCGATTTTCAGTTTATCGTCGACCGAAAGCGACAGACCCTCGCGCTGCGTGCCGTCCCGCAGTGTCGTGTCGTACAGAAACATGTTCTCCGCCCATCGTGTGGGGATAACAAAAGCGGCGCGGCCTCTCGAGCATCTCGGGAGGCCGCGCCGCGCATCATCGGGGCTCTGCAGTCCGTCAGCCGAGTGCCGGTACGCCGCCTCTCAGGAAGAGTCGGATGGTAATGCTCGTAATCGACAGGCTGGCGCAACGCACGCTCATACGTGTGATACTAACCCCCGGGCCGACTGCGTCAATCCCACGGGCTCCGCCCCCAGAAGCTCCCGGACCTGGACTACTTCACCGATCACCACGGTGGCGGGGGGCTCGAGTCGCTCCTCCGCGACCCGTGTGGCGAGCGTCGCGAGTGTGGCAACCACCGTCCGCTGGGCCGGCAGCGTACCGCTCGCGATGGCGGCGGCGGGCGTGTCGGGATCCGCGCCGTGCTCGACCAGGCGGGCCGCAATCTCCGGCAAGGCCGAGAGTCCCATCAGCACCACCAACGTCGGTACCCGCGCAAGCGCCTCCCAATCGAGGTGGGACACGCTATCACACTCGTGCCCCGTGACCACGGCGAAGGCCGATGCGAGCCGCCGGTGGGTAACCGGTATCCCGGCCGCGGCCGGCACGGCGATCGCGGACGTCACACCGGGCACGACGTCGAACCGTACCCCAGCCGCGTGCAGCGCTTCGCACTCTTCGGCGCCGCGACCGAACACGAATGGATCGCCGCCCTTGAGCCGCACGACCGTCAGCCCGCGCCGAGCCCGCTCGACCAGCAACGCGTTGATCTCCTCCTGCGCCAGGTCCGCACTGCCCCCGTGTGAGCGCTTGCCCACGAACGCGCGCTCTGCCGTGGGCGGCGCTTCGGCGACCAGGGCAGGCGCAACGAGGCGATCGTACACGACCACGTTGGCCGATCGCAGGATCTCGAGGCCCTTGCCGGTGATTAGGCCGGGGTCGCCGGGGCCAGCACCGACCAGATAGACGACCCCCGGCCCGCGAGTCGCGAGTGAACTCGCGGCTCGGCACTGCCCGTGAACGGGCAACGCCGCTTTAGCGGCAGGGCCGAGCCGCGGCTTCAGCCGCGACTCGAGCGGTCTGACTTCGCTAACCAGGTTTTGGATCCGCTCGCGCGCTCCGTCCATATCGCCCCGCCGCACGAACTCGATCACGTCCGAGTCGACGATGCGGTACCACAGCGCCGTGCGAGCGGGGGTGTCCGGGACCCGAGCGGCCAGCTCGGGCCGCAGCTCGCCCAACAAGCCGCACAGGCGCGCCTCGGCGGGACCGACCAGGCGCGCGACGCGTTGGCGCAGCCGAGCCGCCAGCGCGGGGCTCTTTCCCGATGTCGAGACCGCGACGGTGATGTCCCCCTCCCGGTGGATCGCTGGCGCGATGAAGCTGCAGTGGTCCAGATCGTCCACCGCATTCAGCAGGACGCCCTCGCGCTCCGCCTCGGCCCACACTTGGGCGTTGGCCCCGCGATCATCGGTCCCCGCGATGGCGAGCCACGCGCCCGCAAGATCGCCCGTTCGATAGGGGCGGCGCCGCAGGTCGACCCCGCCCCCAGCCGCGAGCTCCGCCAGACGGGGCGTAGTTTCGGGACTCACGACAGTGACGTGCGCGCCAGCCGATAGCAGACTCAGCACCTTCTGCTCGGCCACCGCGCCGCCGCCGATCACGACGGCGCGGCGCCCGCGCAGGTTGAGAAACACCGGGTAGAACGTCACGAGCTGACCGGGACCGAAGCGCGCACCGCCTCGATGCCCACCCGATGGCAGAAGTCACCGAATCGCTCGTCGTCGAGCCGCTCGTCGCGGTAGCGCTCGAACAGCGGCCGCACGGTGGCGACGAGCCGATCGCGCGGAACGAGATCCGCATACAGTGTCCCCAACCTCGTGCCGAGCATGCTGCCACCCACGAACAGCCCGTACTTGTTCATCGAGCGACCCACGAACGCGAGATCGGCGGTGTAGGGCCGCGCGCAGCCGTTGGGGCACCCCGTCATCCGGACCGTGAGCGCCGCATCGGCCACGCCCAGCCGCTCGAGCTCGGCCTCGAGCTCCGTGATCACGCCGGGCAGCGCCCGCTCCGCTTCGGCCACGGCGAGGCCGCAGGTGGGGAGCGCCGGGCATGCCATGGACCAGCGCCGCACCACCGAAAGGGCCCTATGACCGGCGATGCCGTGGTCAGCCAGGATCCGGTCCACCAGCCGCCGCTGCCGGTCGGGGATGTCGGTCAACAACAGGTTCTGCTGAGGCGTGAAGCGAACGCCCCCTCCAACGGTCTCGACCACGCGGCGCAGCGCGCTCCGCAGCCGGCGGTCCGCGTCGTCGCGGATGCGGCCGTTCTCGACGAACACGCCCAGGAACGAGCGTCCCTTTCCCTGCTCGTGCCACCCGAGGTGGTCCTCGATGTCCGACACCTGGACCGAAGCCGCCGGCGCGAGCGGGCGACCGAGCTGGCGCTCCACCTGCTCGCGAAACCAGTCCAGGCCCTGCTTGTCGAGCAGGTACTTGAGCCGCGCGTGGCGGCGGTCGCTGCGGTTGCCGTGATCCCGTTGCACTTTGACCACGGCCTCGGCCATCTCTCGCACCTCGCCAGTCTTGGCGAATCCCAGCGTGTCGGCGAGCCGCGGATACGTGTCCGTCTTGCCGTGGGTGCGCCCCATGCCGCCGCCCACCAACACGTTGAATCCCGCGAGCCGATCTCCCTGTGCAACCACGAGGAAGCCGAGGTCGTTCGAGTGCACGTCGCAGCAATTATCGTCCGGGAACGCGAACGCGAGCTTGAACTTGCGCGGTAAGTACCGCGTGCCGTAAATCGGGTCGGGCTCCCCCCCCGGCGGGCTGCCCGCCACCGCCTCGCCGTCGAGCCAGATCTCGTGATACGCCCGGGTTCGCGGCAACAGGTGATCCGACACCTGCCGGGCAACTCGCAGGACGTCCTCTCGCAGGCCGCCCGCCAGCGGAGCGGGGCAAGCGATCACGTTGCGGACCACGTCGCCGCATGCGCCCAGTGTGGTCACCAGCACGTCGTTCACGGAGCGGATCGTCGCTTTGAGATCGCCCTTGAGCACGCCGTGGAACTGGTTCCCCTGGCGCGTGGTGACACGGAGCGTGCCGTTGCCGTAGCGGTCCGCCAGATCGTCGATCACGAGGTACTGCTCTCCGGTGAGCGCACCGCCCGGGATCTTGCAGCGAACCATGAACTGGTGAGATACCTCCGCGTCGGTGCCGCGTAGCGCGCGGCGTTGGTCGCGGTCCTCCTGTTGGTAGGTCCCGTGGAACTTGAGGAGTTGAGCCCCCGCCTCGGAGAACTGGTCGCCGCCAGCGGAGAGTTGGGCCGCGAGATCACCCCGCAGGCCGCAGCTCTCCTCCTTTACTTTCTCCACCGGGCTGAGCGGCTTGTCCGTCATGCGACTGCCGCCTCCCGCAGTCCGTCAGCCAGCACCTGGCCGACTTCCGGCCGGCTGAACTCGGGCGGCGGCAGCGCGCCGCTGCGCAGCAGCTCGCGCACTTTGGTCCCCGAGAGCGTCACATGGGACTCGGCGTCGTGCGGGCAGGTTTTGGGTGACGCCATGCCGGCGCAGCGCTGGCAGTAGAACGTGTGCTCGAAGCAGATGGGGTGGATCCCGAGCTCGGCCGGCGCGAAGCGGTCGAAGATGCGCTGCGCGTCGTAGGTGCCGTAGTAGTTCCCGACCCCCGCGTGATCGCGGCCCACGATGAAATGGGTGCAACCGTAGTTCTTGCGTACTAGCGCGTGGAACACGGCCTCCCGCGGGCCGGCGTAGCGCATCGCGGCCGGGAAGCCGGCGAGCAGCACGCGATCCCGCGGGTAGTAGCGATCGAGCAGCACGCGATAGCTCTTGACGCGCACGGCGGCGGGGACATCGTCGTCTTTGGTGGGCCCGAGCAGTGGGTGCAGCAGCAGCCCGTCCACCGTCTCGAGCGCCGCCTTCTGGATGTACTCGTGCGCGCGGTGCACGGGATTGCGCGTCTGAAAGCCGACTACGGTGCGCCAACCGCGCTCGACAAACACGCGGCGGGTGTCCGCGGGATCGAGCGCCAGCTCCGGGAACGCCGGCGCCATGCGCTGCAGCAAGCGGATGTCTCCGCCGACGAGGAAATCGCCTTGGCCGTAGAGTTGAGCCACGCCGGGGTGCTTAGGGTCGGTCGTCCCGTACGCGAGCTGCGCCTCCTCTTCCTTCGAATGCGTGAAGACCTCGCGGACGTCGAGCAGGGCGACGGCCCGGCCGTCCGGCGCCGCGAGCGCCAGGGTATCGCGCACCGTTCTGGCGTCGGTCACGCGCAGGGTGATCGGCAGCGACCACGGGAGCGCGTTCGCCAAACGCATCTCGTGTAGCACGCGTTGGTAGTCGGCGAGACCCATGAACCCCGTGAGCGGGCTGTAGGCGCCGGTCGCGATGAGCTCGAGATCCGCCACGGTCCGCGAGTCGACCCTGACGGAGGGAAGCTCGGCCGCCAGCTCGAGCGCGGCCGGGTACTCTTCGGGCGCAATCACCCGGCTCACCAGCTTCCCGCCATGCGGCGCAATCGGCGACGTTTCGGAGCTCACCACTTAGCCCTCCTGCTTGACGGTGAAGGTGTGCAGGCCGCACTCGCTCTTACCGGTGCCGCTCCACCGCCCCGCACGCTCGGCCTCACCGGGCGCCGTGGGGCGGGTGCACGGCCAGCAGCCGATGCTCGAGTAACCCTGGTCCAGCAGCGGGTGATACGGCACGCCGTTTTCCTGGATGTAGCGCCACACGTCCGCCCGACTCCAATGCGCGAGGGGAAACACTTTCACAATCGGCCGGCCGTCGACCTCGTGATACTCGACGACCTCCGTCGACGAGCGCGTGGACGACTGATCCTGTCGCACCGCGCTGATCCACGCATCGAACCCGGCGATCGCCCGGGCGAGCGGCTCGACCTTGCGAATGGTGCAGCAGCGATCCGGGTCCGTTTGGTACAGCGGACCCGGGTCGGTCAGGGGTTTCAAGTCGACGACGTTGAGGCCGTAGCGCTTGGCGAAGCGCTCTTTGAACGCGTACGTCTCGGGGAAATGGAACGCGGTGTCGAGGAAAAGGACCGGCACCGTCCGGTCAATGCGGCTGAGCAGGTGCGCGAGCACTACGCCGCCCCCGCCGAAGCTCACGGTCAGGGTCACCTTATCCGGGAACGTATCCACCGCCCATGTCAGGGTCGTCTCGGGGTCGGCACCCCTGAGAGCCGCGGCCTGCTCGCGAGCTTGGGCGGCGCTAAGCATCTCGCGGGCTCCGGAGGTGGCCGAGCTCGAGGAGCCGATCGACCACGCGGGAGGCGCTGTCGGCCACGTCCTCGCGCTCAGTGTCGATCACGAGCTCCGGGGCGAGCGGCTCCTCGTAGGGATCCGACACGCCAGTGAACTGGGGGATTTCTCCGGCCAACGCCCGGCGGTACAACCCCTTGGTGTCGCGGCGGATGCATTCGTCGAGCGAGGCTTTCACGTACACCTCGATGAACGCGCCGA
>Ga0137409_10000473_pt1 | contig 43959 bp, 28 predicted proteins | sample CZODoug1_16funga_FD_122059 | JGI IMG/M metagenome (GOLD analysis project Ga0137409, IMG submission 122059) | Vadose zone soil fungal communities from Angelo Coast Range Reserve, California, USA - CZODoug1_16fungal (Hybrid Assembly) | ecosystem: Environmental > Terrestrial > Soil > Vadose zone...
CGCGTCGGCATTCTGAATGAAATTGGCGAGCTCCTCATTCCAAAGGTTGCGGTGCTTCTGATCGGCGAGCGCCCCGGCCTGGCCACGGCGGAGAGCTTGTCAGCCTACATGGCCTACCGGCCGCGGCACTCTCACTCGGATGCGGACAGAAATTTGATCTCGAACATTCATGCGCGCGGCACGAATCCACAGGATGCGGCAGTGCGCATCCTGAATATCGCAGCGCAGATGATGCAGGTAGGCCGCAGCGGCTACAGCCTTAGGGAAGGCCCAGCTACGCTTATCGGCAAGTAAGATCTGTTCGAGAATGAACGAGATCTGGACCCCCAGTTGAGTACACCAGCTGCCGCTCCATCGAAAATCCACACCTTTGAAAATGTAGAAGCGCCCAGGCCCAACTATTAACTCGAAAGGTAGGGGCTCGCGGAAGATCGACGCGTCTTTCGATTTGCAAGCCGTACAATACTACTCACTGAGGTCAATCCCGAATGAAGACGGCATTCCAAAAGCGGGCAGCAAAGATTGCGCGTGCTTTCACTGTTGCAAGCAGGTTGATCGCAATGGCTGGCTTGCTCGGTTTGGGAAGCGGCACGACAATGGCGGAGGACGACCGGTTAGTGTACTTGGCAACTACATTTCATGCCGAAGATCAGGCCATCAGGACAACTGCGTGCCTCCAAGTTACTGAACGCATTTATCCACAATCTACCTGGTGGGAAGATGTCAGTGGCAATGCGAATACACCTGAACGCGCCTTCAAGGCAGTGATCGCGGCCATCAAGCGCAAAGATCGAGCCGCACTTCTCAAGCTGACCGACCCAACGCAGGGTAAAGATACTAAGAATTTCAACGAGCAATCGGGAGCTTTTTTTGAGCAGTTTGATGTGATCAAACTTGTCGGGGTGCCTCGCGCCTATGATTTTGACGGACTGGTAGTATTTTTCGGGAAGTTTCAGTCGGGGGAACAGACAGCATTCGTGCCCTTGTCGTTTGCGCACGAAGAGGATGGATCGCTCGGATTCCTGCCTTCCCGGACGCAACAATTGACCTACCAGCTCGTGGAAGACTGGATCCAGACAAATTGGGGGCAGTCCGCGACGGACAAACCAACGTACTGTACTGACACGGGCATCAAGCGCGCCACGCATCAGATCTCGCTCGCCAGTTCCGCGGGCGCCACGAAACAAGTTTCGCATCCGAGCAATTTGTTTCTCGTTGGCGCGTCGCTCGATGCGCCTGGAGAGCTCGCCAACCTTGCAACGCAAGTGAAATCGACAATCGAGAAATTGAAGTCCGCACTTGTTAGCGGGGGAATAGACGGCTTAATCAAGCTCATGACTCCCGAAGGTGGGAAACGCTTAAAAGAGTGGTATGCCGGAGCCAACGAAACCGAGCGCAGTGGATACAAGGCATCCACAACGAAACAGATGGGACAGCCTTATTTTTTATTCGATGCGTCGCCCCTGGTGGTTGTGTACACGAGATCGGCCGTCGGGGTCCAGGTGATGTATTTCACGTTTAATACGAGGAATGAATTACTTTGGACGAACACTTCCTCGTTGACGGTGTCGGACAAAGTTTTCAAATCGGGCCCGTTGTACGACGCAGCTTCGCTCGGGAAGCCCTTTAGTAGCATCGCGATCAAGTGAATGGCAACTTTGCACGGACTGCCCGAAATTCTCGGTCGCCGATTAGGCTTGCTGCGCGCTATTTGGACGCGAGTGCTTCTCGTGCTTTGGGTTGGTTGAGATTCTCTTCAGGCAGCAATCCAGTGACAGCCAGTTCCAGGTCGTGGGCGCTTGAGGCCTGCTCAGGATAGCTTATCGCATGGACCGTGAAGGAAAATCGATTGCTGACGCCTGCCGCATCGGCCAGTCCTTCCTCAAGCCGTGACGAGACTCGTCGAGCCGCAAGCGAATCGACGCCAGGCAAGACGACTCCGAAGTGGCCGTGCGTTAGAATGTAGATGGAGTCTTCCTCGCGCAATTTTCGGGATATTGCTTTGGCCGCATCACCTTGGACAGACAGGCTAAGGCTTGCTTCGGAAAAGGCCGCATGCACTTTCGTCGCGATGACTAGAACAGACAGATTCTGCTTCCCCGCGGCAGCCCGCCGGTACTCCATCGTAAGCTGGTCTTGAAACGAACTGAAATTCGCTAGCGTTTCCAAGAGATCTGCGCTGGCCTGTTTCAGCGCCTCGGAAGATCGCGAACGCTCCTCGGCTAATTGGCGTCGAAGGCGTTTAATCGTTGCCTGCCGGTCGACAAGATACACCGCAAGAAGCATGGAAAGAACGCAAAAGCCAATAAAGGCGGCCGACATCGTTCGGGCGGATGTCAAAGCCGTTTCAGAAATTACGACAGGATACATGAATAGCGCCAGGCCGGCGGCTAACACGACGATCGCCGAGCATGCCAATAAAATTAAATGCATCTCGCGACGGTCCAAGTTTTCGGATGGCACTCGATCGAAGACACGCATAGCAATCTCCCTAGTTCTCCACTAACACAATTATAGTAGTTCCTGAAGCGTAATAGTGGGTCGAGTAGGACTGCCTTAGCTAAGCGGATACTATGAGGCGTTCGAAACGGAACACTAAGGGTTTGCCGCCCGCCACTTCAGGCCTTAGAATGACGCCTAATGGATGTATCCAAGTCTCTCATCAGGAGGCGGGAATGAGATCATTTCAAAGTGTGACAGGTCTGTTGCTGTTGGTTGGAACTAGCGTGGCCGCTGGGCACGCACTGACCCGGCTATCCGAACAAGCAACTTCTGGCGCTGCTGGACAGCCATTACAAGCATCAATGGGAGCACTTCCGAGGGATATCTATCCCGATACGGGCAACCGCTTTCCGCAGATCAAACGGGAAGAGTTGGACGAGGCCGGGAAGAAGGTCTACGACACGAGGGCAGACGCTTTCGGACCGGGGGCCATACGGCTCTATAGCCCACCCGTGGCCGATTCCATGACCGGCATCAATGAGTATCTTCGGCGCAAATCCGGCCTCGACCCCCAGTTAGTCGAGTTGGCGATCCTGGTCACGGCGCGAGAGATGGACTGCGAATACGTGTGGACCGCGCACGAACCCGCCGCAATGAAGGCAGGTGTGGCGCAGGGCGTGATTGACGCCGTGAAATACCGCAAACCGGTGACGGCACTGGGGGAAAAGGAAGCGGTTATTATTCAGCTAGGGCGTGACTCGATCGGCAAACACAAAGTGGGTTCGGATACCTTCGCTCGCGCCGTGAAACTATTTGGAAATCAGGGGGTCGTCAATCTTGTTTCCCTGATCGGTGACTATGCGGCGACCACGATATTATTGAATGTTGCCGATCAGCACGTGCGGCCGAGCGATAAGCCGATGCTGCCGATACCATAAACCGAACTGATAAGCTGAGGCAGGGTCCAATTTATTGCTTTGGCATATCCCTCTCCTGGTGAACGACGCGCAGCCAGGCCCTTTTTTGCTTGACCCAAACATCGGTAAAGAGATTTTCGCGGTTGGCTGCCTTGCCATTCCGTTCGATGACGCCAAGAGCGTGGTAAGTCACAACGGCAACGTTCCCGTCATCATACACTCGGAAGCGATGCCCATCCTGCTTCATAGAGTGCATCTTGAACACACCGGGTTGGAGCCCAGCCTCAATCTGAGCCTTGTTGGGTGTGCTTCCATCGACACTCGTTTGCGCGATGTCCTCGGCATCATACTTCACGATCCAATCGACAGGCTCGGAGCCTCCTCGCAGAAGGCCCGCAACTTTCTCGTCCTCGATTTTCATGATCTCCTTTTTGACCGCGTCGGCCTTCGCCCCAGTCAGCTCCTGCGCGCGAACAGCTGCCGCGAACGAAACTGTCAGTAGTGCCGTATAAAGGATTCTTCGCATCGAATTCTTCTCCATATCTAGCCTCTCTCAATTCGAAAGCTTGGGTTGCTGTCTAGAAAAAAATTGGAAACGAATCGCAATCTAGCACTTTTTGACTCCCCCCAGGTTAGAATAATCGCCGAAACAACGGGTAGGCGGTCCAGCGTTTGAATGGTTTTTGAAGTTTTGGTGTCGTCATCTTCAACAACGGACCGGAGGTTCGGATGGACCGTTTTGCGCGCGGACAATTTCACGTGGGTTACGAAGCGCGAGTGGACGTGAACGCGCTGCGGCAGAAACGCATCGCGAACGCTCACCGCAAGCGTGAAGAGGCTCAGCTCGACGCGCTCCTGATGTGGAAGGACGAAAATGTCCGCTATCTCACCGATCTGCGCCCGCAACTCATCGCCGGAAAAACGACCGCGCTCAACGGCGCGCTGCTGATCGCGGACCATCCACCCATCCTGTTTTGCTCGGGTGGCGAGCGCGATCGGGCCGACCGGACGATGCCCTGGATCATGGAAATTCACACGATTCCGATCATCGAAGAGCGGTCGCTGATCCAAGGATTCGTGCGCGCCATTCTGTCGCCCGTCCTGGAAAAGCACGGGTTGATGCGAGCGCGAATCGGGATGGATGAGGCCAACACGAGCTTAGTGCATTTCATCTCCAAATATTTGCCTGAGGTGCGCATCGAAGACGGCGATACGCCGATGCAGCAGGCGCGCCGGATCAAACTTCCGGAAGAAATCGCGATGCTGGAGGAAGCCACCGCGCTCGCCGATGCAGTCACCGCGAGCGGCGTGGCGGCGATTTCCGAGGGTGTGCGCGAATGCGACGTAGCGGGCGAAGCGATGCGAACGCTGTTCCGCCTGGGCGGCGAATACGCGCATGTGATGACGCCCTTCGTCGCGTCGGGCGAGCACATGTCCCCGCCGCATCGCATTAGCAGCGACAAGCTGATCCGGAATGGCGACCTCGTGTTCATCGATATTGGTGCGAACTGGAACGGCTACTTCGGCGACGTCGCGCGCACGGCGATTTGCGGCAAGCCGTCGCGGCAGCAGCAGGAAATCTTTACGGCGGTGTATGAAGCGCTGCGCGCAGGCATCGCCAAGATGCGTCCGGGCTGCGCGAATCAGGACGCCGCGCAAGCGATCATCCAGACGGCGGAGAAATACAATTTGGGAAAACGTTTCTTGTCACTCTTCATTGGTCACGGCGTCGGAATCGGCGCAAACGAACCGCCGTACATTGGCGAGACGCTGCCGGGCGCGCCCGTGTATGAATTTCAACCCGGAATGGTCTTTGCGGTCGAGCCACTCATCTGGGTCGAAGGCGTGCGCGGAGGTGGCGGTGTTCGCCTCGAGGAGATGGTCCTCATCACGGACGGTGACGCGCACGTAATGTCTCGCGCGCCCTTTGAGGAGAAGTTATTGCTGACTTAGAGAGCAAGGCTTTAACACAGAGGTCACAGAGAGCACAGAGTAGAGAAGAGAAGTAAAATTCTAGATTTGTAGAATACCCGAAAGGTTTTCCTCCTCAGTATTTGCTTTCTCTGTGTTCTCTGTGCCCTCTGTGTTGAAATCTTTGATTTACGTCCCAGCGTGAACTACCGCTTTTCGGCGAGATTTAGGAACAGAGGGCTCCGCCGCAGGTGAATCCTGCATCGGCAGGACGAAGCGGCGAATCTTGTCGTAGGAATAGAGCGCGCCAGCCACTGCGCCCGCTGTGGGAACCAAGCCAATTTCGCCGGCGCCTTTTGCTCCATAACCTCCAACTTCGTCCGGCACTTCGATCAGGATGACGTCAATTCGCGGCGTGTCCTTGGCCCTCAGGATGCCGCAGTCACGCAGGAGCAGGGAATCGGGCCGCCCATCGGTGGAAGTAAAAGTTTCGGAAAGCGCATAGCCGAGTCCCATATGCACGCCGCCTTCGATTTGCCCGGAGCAAGCCTTCGGGTTGATGGCGCGGCCAACGTCGTGCGCCGCCACAACGCGGTCGAGGCGGCCATCCTCGTCCAGAATTACTACTTGGGTAGCATAACTAAAGGTCATATGCGTGGTCGGATTCTTCAACGCTTCCGGAGTGCCGGGCCTGGTGGTGAAGTCACAGACGTATTCCCCCCTGTACTCGCGCCCGATTAGCGTTTCGATTGGAAGTTCCTTCAAGTCGGCAGCGAGTTGCTGACCCGCCCGTTGGGCCGCAGCGCAACTGAGCGTGGTGGCTCGCGACGCCCACGCCTCGCCGCACTTGGCGCCCATCTCTTTGTCCCAGCGCACCGACATGATGTCCGGTGAAAGGCCAGTCTCTTCGCATACCGCCTGCCGAACGGTTGTGAAAACACCTTGGCCCATTTCCGTGTACCCGGTGAGGATCTCCAGACGGCCACCTTGGATAACGCGGATGATGATGTGCCCGCTTTCGATCGCGCCGTTTCCAATGCCAGTGCTCTTGATGCCGCAGCCGATGCCCACATATTTCGCGCTTTTGTAGATGTTCTTTACCGCTTCGAGTGCCGCGCGCATTCCGCGAACGCTCTCCCTCATAATCTGGCCGGTAGCGAAGGGGTCGCCGGGATTCAGAACGTTCCGTACGCGGATGTCCCAGCCATCGACGCCCACTTTTTCCGCGAGAAGGTCCATGACGCCCTCCATCGCGAACTGAGCCTGGTTGCTGCCGAAGCCGCGCATAGCGCCGCTCGTTGGATTATTTGTGAATACGGCCTTGGACTCCACATCCACGTTGGGTACACGGTAAGGTCCGCAAGAATGGCACGCAGCGCGAAGGAGGCATTTGCCGCCCGTGCCTGCATACCCTCCTGTGTCTCCCACAATGCGGGCGCGCACGGCGAGCAAGTGGCCCTCGGCATCGGCGCCCACTTTGTATTTCAGAACCATCGGATGGCGCTTGACGTGGTGCTGCGTCGATTGCTTGCGGGTAAGGACGGTTTTCACAGGACACTGCAGCAGAAACGCTGCGAGAGCGGTCTGCCCCTGGATGGAGAGCTCTTCTTTCGCTCCGAAGGCGCCGCCGCTGGCAGCCAATTCGATTTCCACTTTTTCGAGCGGTAGTTTCAAGATATCGGCGATCTGTTTCTGATCATACGTAGAACCCTGGCTTTGCGAAAAAACTCTTATGCCATCTCCTTGGGGAAGTGCCAGGCACGCCTCCGGTTCGAGAAAGGCCGGTTCAACCGGTTGAGTGGCAAAAGTTTGCTCGATGATGTGCGTTGACGCGGCGAACCCGGCCTCCACATCGCCGCGTGAAAAGGCGGTGGAATCGAGAAGATTGTCGTGCACGAACAGATTGCCGGCGGGATGTACTTGCGGCGCGCCGGGCTCCAGCGCAGTGAACGCATCGGTCACCGGTTCAAGCACCGTGTAATCGACTTTTACTTTGTCCGCGGCCTGGCGCGCGTGGAATTGGGTGTCCGCGACTACCATGGCGAGAAAATCCCCAACGCAACATGTGGTTTCGCCAACCGCCACGAAAAGCGGCAGATCAGGATAGTTGAGCCCCGTGCCGCGCTGTCCGGGAACATCCGCGGCGGTGAAAATTCTCACCACTCCTGGCATTGCCAAAGCGGCTGACGTGTCAATGGCATTGACTTTAGCTCGGGGGTGCTCGCTGAGCACCAATCCGCCGTGCAACATGCCTGGAACGCGCATATCGTCAACGAATGGCCTCTCACCCAATGCCTGCTCGAAGCCGCGGTACCGGGATGGCGAATCGCCAATCCCCTGACCGTTCTTCTTGCCGTTGCCATTGGCGTGTTTGCCATTCGCAAACGCCGGGTTACGGCTCAATCCGAAATCTTCGCCGAAATAGGAATGCCGGCGCGGCTCCTTGCTTGTCAGGCTTCCCCCATCTTTCCAAGCATCGCCCGCTGTTTGAATGGCGTCAACGATTCGCGCATAGCCCGTGCAGCGGCAAATATGACCCGTAAGTCCCTGCTCGACAGCTTCGCGATCGTCCGTACAGCCTTGCCGCAACATTGACGACGCACGAACGACGATCCCGGGTATGCAGAAACCGCACTGAACCCCACCTTCGCGTATGAAGGCTTCGCCCAAGACATTTCTCATGTCCTCCGGTACACCCTCAAGCGTCACTACATCGTGCCCTTCCATTTGTTCCGGCTTCCGCAGGCAAGCCAGGACGGGCCGTCCGTCCACCAGCACCGCACAGCAACCGCAGCTGCCTTCGGGTGCGCAGCCATTCTTTGGGGAAACGATGCCACACTCTTCACGCAGGACTTCCAGTAGGTGCATGCCCGGTTCGTATGCGGCTTCCACCTGCTGTCCGTTTAGGCTGAACTTGACCTTTGGCATAGGTATTCGCTTACGCGCGAAGCCCGGAAACCGGCGTTTGGGCGCGAAGTCACAAAACCAGCTAATGATCTAAAATACCGCACTTATCGGGCGGATTCAATGGCCATCCCAATTTGAGATTCCGCGAAACTTTTTGCCAATCGCCATCGTAAAGTATAGACGAGGTTGAACGCGGAGGAGATACCCAGGCGAAAAGATACATTTCGGGGGAATTGAAGCTTGACACGCGAAGTACGCCCGTCTTAAGGTTCGCTTAAGGTTTTCCGAAATAGAGTGTGGGGCTTCATGAATAGTTTTTTAAGGTGCGCTAATCCTTGTGAAGGATGCCGGATGATCCCGGGATGTGAGACGCCTTTTCTTGCGGACCAGGAAGTCGGCACCCACGCTCCTAGCAACAGTTCGTGGCTACCGGTGAGTTGAGCCTTCCACGGTAGCTTTCGTTTTTGGAGCGACAGGGTCTAGCATTCGCTGCGTTGTGCCTTTTGAGACCAGCGGCGCTTGCTGAAGGGAGAAGGGATACAAATGGGCAATTCTAGTTGGTTTGAGGGTTGTGGGCTTTCCGATCGTGCGAGTGGCAAAGTTGGACTTTTCGTCAGTCGCTTCACCATTTTGACCGCCGGTCTAACGCTTGCATTTGGTGTCCTGCCTCTGAAGGTAGCTGCCCAGGCGGCCGCGCCTTCCACGGGTGCCGAATCGTCCGTTCAATTGAAGCAACCGTTGGTGTCGGGCCAATCCACCCCGTCGATCACTGTAACTCTGCAGGACGCCCTGGAACGAGCACGAAAGAACGACCCTCTGTTTTTATCGGCTATTTCCGACGCAAAGATCGCCCACGAGGACCGTATTCAGGCCCGGGCTGCGCTTCTGCCGACAATCAGCGCGACGACGCAATTCCTTGGGACGCAAGGAAACGGGATTACTCCCAACGGAAGGTACGTTACGCAGGACGGGGTCCACGTTTATCGTGCCTGGGGCGTTCTTCATGAGGACCTGTCTCCGAGCACCTTTATGGCAACGGGATTACACAGGGCCGCTGCAGCAGAGGCTCTGGCCACTGCACGAACTGAAATCGCCCGGCGGGGATTGACCGTCGCTGTTACTAAGGTCTTCTATGGGTTGGTCGTTGCGCAGCGAAAATACGCCACCGCCCAGCAGGGCCTTGACCAATCGAAGCACTTTTTTGATATCACGCAGGCTGCGGAACGCCAAGGCCAGTCGCCTCGCAGTGACTCCATCAAAGCGGAGATCACGTATCGGCTGCAACTGCAGGCTTTCGACGAAGCAAGACTGGCGATCGAGAACGCACGCTTGAACCTTGCAGTGATACTTTTCCCCACATTAAATGAAAATTTCAGCGTGGTGGACGATCTTGACTCTGCGCAGGGACTACCCCAGTTTCCAGAGGTCCAAGCGATGGCAGAAAAAGAGAATCCCGACTTGCGTGTAGCCGTAGAGGCATTGCGCGAGGCGGATCTGGACTTAACCGCGGCAAAAACTGCCTTCCTTCCCAAACTGACAATAGACACCGATTACGGGATTGAGGCGAATGCCTTCGCTTTGCACAGCGTAGCAGCTGCGTTTGCAGGTGATGCCGGCCCTCGAGGCACCGTGCTCCCGAACCTTGGTTATTTTGTCACAGCCGCCCTGAATATACCGGTCTGGGATTGGGGGACGTTGCGCAGCAAATTGCACCAGGCGAGATACAAACAGGACCAAGCTAAAGTGCAATTGACTCAGACCCAACGACAGCTGGTCGGCAATCTCTATGCCGCTTACAATGAGGCGGCCGTGGCGCGTTCCGCGGTAGAAGCGTCGCGGCACACGGCGGAACTCGCCGCAGAGAGTCTGCGTCTAATCAATCTGCGTTACACAGGAGGGGCATCCACTGCGTTCGAAGTGGTTGATGCCTTGAATACTTTGGTAACGGCGAGGAATGCGTACGATGACGCCCAGGCCCGCTATCGGGCGGCTCTGGCGAATTTGCAAACACTGACGGGAAATTTCTGATTATGGTGAAAAATGACATGAATATGGAAAAAACAAAATCAATGCTACTTCGCTCGATAACCCATCGTAGTGGAGGTCGCGCGGCCTGGCGATCTGCCGGCTTGCTGGGCGTTGCGCTCGTCGCAGACCTCTTGTTATCTGGCTGTAAGCCCGCCGCGCCGGCGGAAGATGCGCCGACCGTAACGGTGCAGGTGGGCGCCGCTGAGAATGAGCCGATCCAACTCAAGGTGATTGCTGACGCGGTCCTATATCCTCGGGACCAGGCGGCGATCGTGCCGAAAATTATCGCTCCCGTTAAGAAGTTTTACGTGGAACGCGGAAGCAGGGTCAAAGCCGGGCAATTGCTGGCGGAACTCGAAAATCAGGATTTGGCCGGCGTCCAACTGAAGAGCCAGGGTGGATATCAGCAGGCCCAGGTAACCTATGACATGCAAGCCCAGAAAGTCCAACAAGACATCAGGCTTGCGAAGCAGACTTTGGACGCGCAGCAGAAGCTCTATGACAGTCGCCAGGCGCTCTACAAGGAAGGAGCCGTTTCCGCGAAAGATGTCGAAGACGCCAACGTGGCGCTGACCCAGGCTAGAAACGTATATGAACTCGCACAGAAAGAGGCAGACCTCAAAGTGGCTCAAGCGCAGGTGAATATCGCGAAGGGTGACATGGCGAACGCCGAAGCCCAAGTGAACTACACCAAGATTACCAGTCCCATCGATGGGGTGGTTACCGACCGGCCCTTTTATACGGGAGAGACACCGCCGGCTGGCGCTGCGCTCATCACGATCATGGATTTGTCGGAAGTGGTGGCTCGCGCTCATATCTCGCAGGTGGATGCCACGCATTTGAAAGCCGGGGACGAGGCCAACATCTCTGTGCCAGGACAGGGGCCAGCACTCAAGGCCAAGGTCACCCTAGTCAGCCCAGCGCTGGACCCCAACAGCACGACCGTGGAGGTCTGGGTGCAAGCCGCAAATCCGGGAGGGCGCCTGAAACCCGGCGTCAGCGCGCGCGTAACAATGATAGGCCAGACGGTACCGCATGCGATTGTTGCCCCATTGGCCGCCCTGTTGACAGACACGGACGGGGTAACGTCCATGATCGTACTGGACACGGACAATAAGCCGCACAAGGAGAAGGTCAAGATTGGCATTCGCGATGGAGGCGACCTGCAAGTCACTGACGGACTCAAGGGCGGGGAACGCGTAGTGACGGTGGGAGCTTTTGAACTCGACAAAATGGATGACATGACGAAGGCCATCATCCAAGTTCAAGCGCCAAAAATGCCAGCGGAGGAAGAAGAATAGTGAAGGATAAACGCATGAATATACTACTGGCTTCGACTGACCTTTTTGGTTTCTGTGAGACTTTGATCTCTATTGAATCTGGGTTGCCATCGCTACGGGTGCTTTTTCATGGCTAAGTCCAAAGATTCTACAGTGCCGGCTGCAGAGCAGGAGCAACGCTACTGGTTCTCCCGCCATTCGAAATCTATTGTTTTTCTCATTAGTATGCTGGCGGTGGTGGGAGTCTACGAGGCGTTTTCGATCCCGATCGCTGTGTTTCCAGCGACCAACTTTCCACGGATTATCATTGGCGTGGATAACGGTGTCATGCCCATCAACCAGATGGAAGTGACCATCACCCGTCCTCTCGAAAACGCTGTCAACAGCGTGCCGGGCCTTGAAGATGTCCGCTCCATTACCAGCCGCGGCTCGGCCGAAGTGGACCTGTTCTTCAATTGGAGCGTGGACATGGTTCAAACGCTCCAACAGGTCAATTCCGCCATATCGCGCGTTCAGAGTACTCTCCCTTCAACGGCTCAGATTGAAACCCATCGGCTGGATTTTGCGAGTTTCCCGATTATCGGTTACAGCCTTACGTCGGACAAGGTTCCCCAAACGCAATTATGGGAAATAGCGACCTATGACATCAAGCCGCGATTGAACCGGATAAATGGTGTCGCAACCGTTACGGTTCAAGGTGGACAGCAACCGGAATTTCAAATCACGCCCGATACCGCGCGGATGCAGAAATCCCGCGTCGCACTGCAGGACATTTTGGATGCGGCAAATCATACGAATTTGATCGATTCGCCCGGCCTCCTTACCCGCAATCACCAGCTTTTCCTGGGGCTCGTCAACTCTCAGGTTCATTCGCCAGACGAAATTGGCGACATGGTCATCAAGAATGTGAACGATGTGCCCGTTCGAGTCCGGGATATCGCCACGGTCGCTCCTTCCTCCGCGCCGAACTTTACGGTAGTGACGGCGAACGGAAAGCCCGCAGTCTTGCTCAGCATCAATCGCCAGCCCGAGAGCAACACAGTAGAGGTCGCGAATTTAGTCCATCAGGAAATTGAGAATATACGCCCCACCCTTCCTGCCGGCGTCGAAATGCGCGTCTTCTACGACCAATCCAACATTGTGAAGGAATCGATCGCCAGCGTACGCGACGCAATCATCATCGGACTTTTCCTCGCGGGCTTCATCATTTGGCTGTTCCTGCGCGACTGGGGCACCGCGGTCATGACGGGTCTCGTCGTTCCTGCAACGATCTTCGTGACCTTTATTGCCATGAAGATCCTGGGCGAAAGCTTCAACATGATGACTTTAGGAGGGCTTGCGGCTGCGGTCGGATTGGTCATTGACGACAAGATCGTGGTCGTCGAGAACATCGTTCTGCATCGCGATGGCGGTGAAGGGCCGCTGGAGGCCACCAATAGCGCTCTTAAAGAACTCACCGTTCCGCTCATCGGGTCGACGCTGACTCCGATTGTCGTATTCTTACCCCTGATCTCGATCACCGGCGTTACGGGAACCTTCTTCCGCGCTTTAGCGGTTGCCATGAGCGTTTCCTTGCTGACTTCTCTGGTGCTCGCTCTGGTCTGGACGAGTAACCTCGGCATTTTCTTGATCCGCCGCGGCCAAGGAACAAGCGAGGAACACCAGGCATCGCTGGACGCTCATGCAAGCGATGTAGCGACTATCCATACGCCTGAATCTGAGGGATTGGCTCGAAAAGAACAGACGCGCCGGATGATGGAGGCGGAAGAGGCTTCCTTAAAGGGAGGCGTGTTCGAACACATCCTTAAATTCTACGAGCGCTGGATGCGCCGCGCCTTGGAGCATCCGGTTTGGTTGGCAGGGCTGTGCATAATTCTGATCGGTGTCTCCTATGTTTGTTACATTTCGCTGGGCAGCGACCTGCTTCCGGCCATGGATGAGGGAGGGTTCATCCTCGATTACGTCATGCCGGCCGGCAGTTCGCTCCAGGAAACCACCCGCGTCCTGAATCATGTCGAGCAAATCGTCCGCTCCGTTCCCGAGGTCGAAAGCACCTCACGGCGCACAGGTTTGCAGTTGGGGCTGGCAGCCGTCACGGAGCCAAACACTGGGGATATCTCGGTGAAGCTCAAGGACAAACGAAGTCGCAACATTGACGAGGTTATCAGCGACATTCGCGCTCAGGTGGTCAAGGGAGAACCGGCGCTCGATGTTGAATTCGTCCAAGTGCTGCAAGATATGATCGCGGACCTGACTGGAGCTCCACAGCCTGTGGTGGTCAAACTCTTCTGTCCCGATCCGGACATGCTCGCGACATGGGCCCCTAAAGTCGCAGATGCGCTGGGGAGGGTTCAGGTCAAATACACTAAGCCAGTCGTGGACATCGAGGACGGAATAGAGAACACGACAAGCGGACCTGCTGTGGTGTTTAATATCAACACCCAAACCGCGGCGAAGGCAGGTTTCACAACCGACCAGTTGAGCGTAGTCGCCTCAGCGATAGTAGATGGTGAACCTACGGCTACACCGATCATCGTTAACGACCGCCCCTACACCTTGCGCGTCCGTTATCCGGCGGCGAACCGTGCTTCGCTGGAAGCAATGAGCAATACGATTCTCGTCAATTCCAACGGCGGGACTGCAACTCTTGGCTCAATGTCCACCGTCACTGAATTACCCGGCCAGACCGAAATTCTCCGCGACAATTTGCAGCAAGAGAAGGAAGTAACGGCGCGTCTGGAAGGTGTGGACTTGGGAAGTGGCATCGCCGCCGTACAGAAAGTTATTTATGACATGCATCTGCCTCCCTCGATTCGTGTCGAGTACGGCGGCACCTACAAGGAGCAACAGAAGTCCTTCCATGACCTCGTGGTTGTTCTTTTGCTCGCATTGGTGCTCATTTTCTTGGTCCTGCTCTTTGAGTTCCGATCGTACACCGCGCCTATTGCGATTCTTTCTTCGGCGGTGCTGTCGACTTCGGGTGTTTTCCTGGCGCTGTTGATTACGCGGACCACGTTCAATGTCTCTTCGTTCATGGGCTTGATCATGGTGATCGGTATCGTCGCCAAGAACGGAATTCTGCTGCTTGATGCTAACCAGAGATTCCTGGACTTCGGATTTGAGCCGGAAGAGGCTATGATTCAGGCCGGCCGCCGAAGGTTACGTCCGATTGTCATGACGGCTATGGCGGCTGTAGCGGGGATGTTCCCACTTGCCTTGGCCCTGGGTGCAGGCTCGCAAATGCTCCAGCCATTGGCCATCGCGGTCATCGGCGGCATTCTGATTTCGATGGTGTTATCACTGATCATCACACCCGCGATGCAGTACTACTTGACTCGCGAGCGGTGATTCTTCGGGTGCGGGCTCTACCTTTACGCTGAACGTCCCGGCCAAGCCGGGACGTGGAGCCCGCCAGAGTTAAGTTTGAGGCAAACAGCGTCACGCCGCTTGTGGGCACAACGGGTGTCGTGAAAGTTCTGGCCACAGGCTGTGTATAATTCTTAGGGGGCAAACGCACTTGGTCGGCGTTCGGACAATTTTCCGGAGTTAAAAATTAAAAACTGTTTCGATAGGGAGGAATTTCGCATGTTAAGACAACGGTTATCGAGATCGTTCATTTGGGCGTGTGTTGTTTCTTGTTCTCTATTGATTCTTGGAGGCGCATTAACCTTTGCTGCGACGGATGCTGGTGGCTACAAGGTAGTGCGAAGGATTCCAGTCGGGGGTGACGGCGGATGGGACTACCTCAGGGTGGATCCCGACGCGCATCGCATTTACCTCTCGCGAGGCGATCACATGATGGTTGTTGACCAAGGTACAGGCAAGCTCATTGCCGATCTCAAGGACATGAAGGGGATCCACGGGATGGCGCTTGCATATGACCTCGGCAAGGGTTTCACGAGCAACGGCCAGGCGAACACGGTAACAGTATTCGACCTGAAGACATTGACTGCCAGCTCGGTAATCCCGATCCCGGGCAAGGACCCCGACTCCATTATTTACGACCCCGAAACCAAGCGGATCTTTACGTTCAACGGCAAAAGCAGCGATTCGACCGTGATTGACGCAACTTCTGGGAAGGTCGTCGGTACTGTGCCCCTTAGCGGCAAACCCGAAGAGCCCGCTCTCGATGGTAAAGGCAACATGTTTGTGAATATCGAAGACAAGAGTGTTCTTACAGAATTTGACACCAAGACGCTGGCGGTCAAGGGGTCATGGCCACTTGCTCCCTGCGAAGGTCCTTCCGCTCTTGCGATTGACCTGAAGAACCACCGTCTGTTTTCGGCCTGCGACAAAGTAATGGTGGTCACAAACGCGGACACTGGCAAAGTTGTCGCTTCTCCTCCGATCGGCGGGGATCCTGATGGCAATGCGTATGATCCGAACACCGGTATGTTGTTTGCGGCGTGCCGCGAAGGTCTGGTTTCCGTCATCCATCAGGACTCAGCCGATAAGTACAGCGTGCTGGGGAACATCACCACCCAGTTCGGCACCCGCACCATGGCTATAGACTCGAAGACGGGTCACGTGTTTACCGTGACAGCAGACTTCAAGGCTGCGGCAGCTCCCACTCCCGAGAATCCTCGACCGCGCCCAACACCCATTAACGGCTCGTTCGTGATTTTGGAGATCGGAAAGTAAATCGGCCTGCATACTTTCTGCTCGCACGCGTGTTTCCGGGTGCGGCCCGATGAGGCTGCGCCCGGAATCCTAAGTCAACCCGCCGACATTTATGGCCCTTGATGGCCGCATTTGACGGGAGCAGCGCCCCCTGTTTGCACTGACCCCCACTTCAGGAACTATTTGCGGCCAGTCCGGCTGGGTCTCCCAGTCGCGAATGCGTCGACCGGTCGCGAGCCGGAGCCATTACTTCGCCTGCAGGGTTTCAACGTACGCACTCAAGTTGTGAATTCGTAGTTTGGCCTCTGTGATATCGCCAATTGATTTGGATAGTGTGCCCCCGGACGGGCATGTCTTTAGAACCATGTGCCTCGGCGTCTCGAGGCCCGATCTCAATCACTTGGCTGACATAGGAACCTGGATATTTGCCATCGTGTTTTTGCGCCAGGGATTTCAAGTTAGCCGGCGAGATATTGAATTCAAAAACCGCAGGGCCGTCCCCCCTGTCACCCGAGGCCAAGTGAATGTGCTGTATACTGGCACCGGTCGAAATGGGAAATCAAAATAGCGCAGAGTGCAAATTAGGGGAATGATTCCATGAAACTAAAAGTATCGAATGCTCGGAAGGCCGCGTCGGTAGCCATCCTCCTTGGAGCCTCGTTTGGTGCCAAGGCCCAAAATGTCTCCCTGGCTGTTCCGCCCGCGTCGATCCCCACATTTTCTACCGAGGACGTTGCCCGCACCGGCTTCTTTTATGCGGGCGGGAAGTATGTCGGTCCGCCTGGCAAGGAAGTCATGGATGGCGCCGAATACGTTGAGGTGATGGTTCCGAAAAAAATCCGTCATCCATATCCGATCGTAATTTTCCACGGCGCGGGGCAGACTGGCACAGACTGGCTGCAAACTCCCGACGGGAGGCCAGGTTGGACTTATTTCTTTCTCAAGCAGGGCTACACCGTATATATGGTGGATTATCCTGCGCGCGGGCGTTCGGCATACGTTCCGGACGTTGACGGAGGCCTGACGATTCGCACGGCTCCAAACCTGGAGCAGGTTTTTACGGATATTGGCGCGCAAGGAAATTGGCCTCAGGCCAAGAAGTTCACGCAATGGCCGGGCGAAGGGCCGAATCATGGAAAAATGGGCGATCCGGTCTTCGACAGATTCGCCAAGACGCAAGTGCAATTTCTTGCAGGCGGAAAACAGGCGCAATTAAATCTTGATGCGCACACTGCTCTGCTGGACATGATCGGCACGCCTGTCATTCTTTTGACGCATTCGCAGGGCGGCGAGTTTGGCTGGCAGATCGCTGATGCGCGGCCGAAACTCGTCAAGGCAATCATTACGGCCGAACCGGCCGGCCCGCCGATCAAGGGCGTCGACATCGCGAAGATCGCGTATAACCAGAATGCTAATCTCAGTTGGGGTGTGACCTCTCTCCCGCTCCATTACGATCCGCCGGTGAACGATCCTTCGGAATTGCAGCCTGTACTCGAGGAAAAATCGGAGGGACCTGACGTTGTTCCCTGCTACTTGCAAAAAGAACCTGCCCACAAATTGGTCAACCTCAAGGACATTCCCGTCCTGGACGTTTCTGGGGAAGCGAGCTATCACCGTGTGTTCGATTCCTGCATTGCAAAGTGGCTGAATCAGGCGGGAGTGAAAACGGAGTACGTGAAGATGGAAGATGCCGGGTTGACCGGCAATGAGCACGAAATGATGCTCGACAAGAATAGCGACGAGATTGCAAAATTCTTCGCGACTTGGCTCGACAAGCACGCGCACTAGCTGCTTTTCTCAGGACGGTGGCCCAATAAGGCGAATTGCCGCGATCCTACGTCCCGTTTTTCAGACATAGAGCTAGGGCAATATCTTGTACAGCCGTATTTCTGCGGGTTGCTTTTCATGATGCGGAACCGCAACGTAATACGTATTCAATTCGCGGATCAGAAACGCGGTTTGGGCTCGAAAACTTGTTGGGATTCTTTCCATCAATTCATAATGGTCTGGATCGCTTTGTTTGAAGACGTCGAGAAAACCATCTCCGGCAATGTAGATTCTTTTCATTCGCTCATCGAAAGTTAGATCATCGGCATGGTTAACGGTTGGAGCGCTGAAAACAACTTTTCCCGTATTCGTATCAAGAGCCAGGAATTTACCCGGCTTGCGAGTTACGGTGAATAAGCGGTGATCGGGCTCATCAAGCGTCAGAGGTGTGTTTTGACTTCCTTGGTCGGCAATCGACCAAGTCTCCTTCAGTGTGGACGTTTGCCGGTCAAACACACCAATCGCGTCATGGCCTGTAATGCTGACATACATACGAGAGCTTGATTTTTCAATCGCCAGCGCCTCAAGATGATCGGAATCAATTTTAGTCTCCGACACCAATCGATCGGTTGTCGTATCGACGACGCTGATCAATTCATAAGGCACATGCGCCTCTCTGCCGCCATTTACGATATAGAGATACTTGGTGGCCGGGTCGTAATTCATGGAATCTGCGTCATTGAGCAGTTTTATGGTTGCGATCGCCTGGTAAGCGTCGCTGTTATAAATCTTGCACGCCGGCAAGTCGCCATCCACCACGAAGAGCTTTTTCAAATCTTCACGAAAAAGCATGGCGTGCGGCGCCTTCAGGTCCGTAATGGTGTGCAGCAGTTTGTTCGTTCGCAAATCGAACACCAAAACTTTTGAGTTTTCTTCCGCGGCCACGAATAAACGGTTTCCGGGAAGATCCACGGCAAAATGGTCAAAATCACCGTCGTGGAGGTCAGTCAACGGGATGGTTTGTGAAAGCTGAAGCGCCTTCCCCTGAGCCCAGGCGCCTGCCGTCAAAGCGAACAACATCGTAACCAGAATCATTGCCCGCGATCTGTTCAAGTTGGCCTCTCGCATTGAATTTGTATTCTCATTCCGAACAAAACACTGCGTGAGATAAGCAGGCTCAGTCGACTTTACAAGGTTACGATGCAGAGGTAGCTCGCCAGCTACCAAAGCAGTTTTACTGCGAATTGAATCTCTCGCGCAGTGGCCGTTGTCGACTTCAATAGACCGGCCACGCCAGTGGGCGCGCCAGTCGAATCGAAAATGTCAGTGTTGTCGGGAGTGACCGGCACGGCAAAGTTAGCGCGGTTCAGGATGTTGAAAAACTCGGCGCGGAATTGCACGTTGAAGTTCTCCGAGATCTTTCTAACACGATTGTTCTTAAAGACCGAAAAGTCGAGATTCGAGAGGCCGGGTCCGATCAGGATATTGCGGCCGGCATTACCACGCAAATTGGCGCACTGCGGGTACGCTAAGCTCTGATCGCAATTTGAATCGTAGAATTGTTGACTAGGGGCCGTTGGTACCGTGAAGCATTCGGTCTTGATGTAATTGTTCGGATTCCCAGGATTGACCAACGATTGACAACCCGGACCGGTGAGACGGTTGGGGAAGGCCCACGGATCGCTGCTATTGAGGCCCTGCGGATCGCCATCCGTTCCCCATGTAGCAGTGAACGGCACGCCATCAGCCGCCTTGTAGATCGCGCCTAGCTCCCAGCCAGAGGTGACCCATGCCGCCGGACCGGACACGGACTTCAGTGCAGGAACTTGCCAGGTGGCACTGAGCACCACTGTCCGGCGGATATCAAAATCAGAAAGACCACGATCGGACTGCAGGTCGTACCAGGGCAAGCTTGCGATTCCGTTGGAGAAGGTATCCCCTGCAATGCTTCCCGAGCCGTCGTCTATGCTCTTGCCCCAGGTGAATGATCCCTGAAACTCGAGCCCGTGACTCATTCTCTTGGTGACTCCCGCGAGAAGTGCATGATAGAAAGAGTTTCCCGCGTACTTAATTCCATAAATCTGGCCGAAATTGGGGTTCAGCGTCGGGTTGTCGGGGCTGGGCAATGGGAATAAATAACCCTGGGCTGATGGGGCGGGCTCGACGATATCAAGGTCATCCACTCGGAACGCCTGATGAACCCCGCGCGACCCAACATAGGCCACCATAGCCGATAGGTCATTTGTAATCTCCTGCTGCAAATTAAGATTCCACTGCATCACGTAATTCCGATGTGGATGCGGCTCGATGTAGTTTGCCACGAGCGACGACGGTGTGGGATCCGGTGGGAGCGCGATATTGTAGAACGAGCCTTGAGGCAAATTTTTCAGGCTTGCATGCTGGTAAAAGGGGCCTTGCTTGCTCATCATCAGTGAAAACTGGTAGGGCAAAGGCAGGACGTCAAACATGCCGAATCCGGCTCGCACTGCCGTCTTGCCATTCCGGAAAGGATCCCACGCGAAGCCCACGCGGGGTTCAAAATTATGCAACGTTGGGTTTGAGAAGAGCGGCGATTCGAGTTGCTGTCCAGGATCCGTAATGTTCTGCAGGTTCGCGATCGCATTATGGACCTCTGTCGGAACGGTGGCCATTTCCCAACGCAGGCCCAAATTCACGGTCAGGTTAGAGCGCAAGCGCCAGTCATCCTGAACGTAAAATCCGAGCACGCTCTGCCGGAGGCCTCGTTCGTCAAGGCTATTGGGGAGACCTACCTCAAAACGCTTCGGCTGGTTGGTGAGAAAATTCACGAGTGACCCAAAAAAGAAGCCGCCGCTCTGATCGCTTAGAACACTTTGATTCAGCTCAGCCCGTTCAAAGGCGACGCCAAATTTCAGGGAGTGGGTCCCTCGCGTATAAAACGCGTCGTTATAGGCCTGATAAGAATTCCAGTGGTATTGGTAGCGTGAGTTGCCGTTCACCCCGCCTGTGAAAACTGTGAGTCCGGGAACAGTGACCGCAGCCGCGAACTGTCCTGTGAGGGCCGCCAAAGACGAGTCCTTAGCCAGAGGATTGATTGCCGTAAAGCCATGATTGTTATCCGTGACCGCACGGCTAAATCCCAGGCGAAAGGAATTGAGCATCTGAGCATTCATGATGTGGGTCTCTTCCAGAGTGGCGATCTGGCGCCGGGTCTCGGAGTTTATCAGTACGGCGTCGAGGCCATCTGGCGCCTCGTACGGGGTGACATCGCGCAGGTATGTGGCGGCAAGCGCATCTTTGTCCGAAATCTTGTCATTGACCCGGATGGTAAAAAAGTTCTCGTCGATGACCTGTTGACCGGCAAACGTGAACGATCCCACGTTTGCCCCCGGCGCGGTGCTAGTAGCTCCGTGCCAGAAAGGCAGATATTTCTGTGCCGAAGGGTCAACCCTCACTTTGCATTGGTCTGTAACACCTGTCGCGGCGCAGCCAGATGGAAATAACGATGCGTCTTGGGTTGCGCCCACGTATGTAAGAAATCCGTTTCGTGCGGCATCCGAAGGCACGTTGACTGGATTTGCGATGCCTTTCGATTGCCGAATCCCCTCATAGTCGCCAAAGATAAATATCTTATCCTTACGGATCGGGCCACCCGCGGACGCGCCGAACTGATTGCGCTTGAAAGAAGGTTTCTGAATACCGCCCGCATTGTCAAAGAAATTTGCAGCGTCGAGGGCGCTATTGCGCAGGAACTCGTACGCGCTTCCGTGGAACTGGTTGCTACCGGAGCGTGTCACCGCATTAATCACTCCGCCGGAAGTTCTCCCATACTCGGCGGAAATATTGCTCGTCAACACCGAGAATTCTTCAATGGCGTCGACACCCACATTGCCGCCGAGAACGCTGCCGGATCCTCCGTTTGCGAAATCTTCGATGCTGATGCCGTCCAGTCGGTAGTTGTTCTGCTGCGGACGCGCGCCGTTGATGGCTACCTCATTCTCAAAACCACGGTTGCCGCGATTAGAGCCGGCATTGAACGGAGATTGGGTCTCCACCGCCAGCACACCGGGCTGGAATGTCGCCAAGTCGGTCCAGGAGCGCCCGTTCAATGGCAATTCGCGGATCGTCGTGGAGTCCACGACAGCTCCAATCGCAGACGAGGCCAAGTCAATCGTAGGCGCCTCGGTCGACACGTGCACCACCTCGGCGACCTGCCCAACGTTCAAAGTGAAATTCAAGACGCGCTGGTGGCCAACTGTTAACGTGATGTCTGTCGTGACGCTGGCCGCGAACCCGGCAGCTGAGGCTGTCACCTCATATGTCCCTGGCAACAAGTTGGGCGCGGCATAGAAGCCCACCGGATCTGTAGTCACGGTGCGAGTGATTCCGTTCGCCCAGTTCCTAATCAATATGGATGCCTGAGGAACGACTGCACCAGATCGATCGGCAATCGTACCCAGAATGGCCCCACCGACCACTTGTGCACGCACTTGTACTGCATCGATCATACAGATCATCAGCGCGATGAGGATAAGCTGGCGTCGATGGCTTCTCCTCGCGACACCTGTAAGCCCTTTCATCCCGACACCTCCCATGTGCCCGCCTAAAATCTCTCCGAGGATGTCAGTGCTGGATTTCGTCTTGATTACGGTGAGATCAATCGAATGTTAACTGTTAGCAAGGTAGGCCGATTTAGTAAGGCTTCGCGTTTAACACCGGGAGCCTTCCCGGAACGAAAAGAAATCGGTTAGGTTGGGTGCGTATTTGATCGTCGACAGTCGGGTTGGAGTGGAAACGCCGGAGGGTCGGCCGAGGAGTTACACAGGCAACCCTCTTTGTTACGATAAGATCCAGACGATTTCGGTCCCGCCGCTACTGTTCTTTTCCCGCTTTCTTGAGTTCGTTGAAGGTGATGTTGTCTTCACAGATCATTTCCGTCAGCTTCCAGTCCGGCTCTAACTTGTAGATCCGTTCTCCCTCCCAAGTCTTGGTATACGCTTTCGGATCGTCAATCGTAATGTGGACGACTAGCGTGTCGTGCTTGGGGCGCGTGATGCGTTCGACGACGTGCAGTTGATCGGAATGCGGGAGGCCCGCGCGGTCGAGCCATGTCTTGTCATTGAATCCCACCGAGTCGATCACCAGCGCGTCTCCTTCCCACCAGCCGACCGAGTCGCCCATCCACGAGGGATCCAGGTCTTTGCCGTGCTCGTGGGGGCCGGTCGTATAAATTTGCCGCACAAAGTGGTTGAACTCGAAGAGTTCGATTACACGGCCTGGCGTCTGAACGATCTCGAACGGAAAGGGGTGCACGTAGATTCGCGGCACACCGGTTGGGAAGCATCCAATTTCATTGCCTGTAGTCGGGTTCACGAGATCGGTGGAATCCTCCACTGCTCGCGGTCCCCAGGAAGGCTTCGTGGTTTCGTAGAGCGCTTTTCCCCAGGGCGTCATTTCCGGAATTCCACTGACAAAAGAATACCCGGCCCAGCGGCGAGCGGTCGGAGGCATGTGCCCTTCCCACACTCCGGAAAAATCCGGCGCGTGGTCCGCCGCCGCTTGGGGCTTGGAAGCTGCTTGGGCGTCCGGCGCATTCTTGCTTTTCGCCGTTGTTGACGCCTTCTGCGCGCTCAATACGGGAGAGAGGGCAAGGATTGCAACTAAAACAAAGATCGAAGCCATCATGCGCCTTTGCATGTCCGCTATTCCTCCTTTAATTCGGATTGGATCGAACTATCACGAAACTCGCAGCCTGGGTGATCCCGGCAAATCAAAAGTGTCGCGCTCAACAAATTCGGCAAACCGCCCCTGCGCTGTTACTGGCCGGGCTCCGGGGGAGGCCCGAGAGGAATGGCTTCGCCATTCGTATAAGAAATCTTCCGGAGATTCAGCACTTTCAGGCCATTTTTTGCGGGACTCCCGGTCACCGTGATTTCGTCACCCGGCTTGAGCTTTTTCCCGCTCCATCCATACCGGACCAGGTGATTCGGCGCCGTCATTTCGATGGACCATTCCACGACCGTGCCCTTGTCATCCTTCACTGCGAGGGCTATCAGCGGGTGCGGCTGGATAAAATGGAATTCCTTCACGGTACCCGACAAGGTGAGGGGGCTCGTAGTGTCGTACGCTGCGCCGCCGTGATGTGCAAGCACCGGCTTTGCGAGCAAAAATAAACATACGCCCAGACGCAAACCAGCAAGCAGCTTTTGGCTCGTCACCGGCCACCTCCAATTGTTGGCGTGCGATTCGCCGCAGTTTCCCACCACAGCGCCTTACATGTCAATAATGACGCACAGCGTGTGTTCCGCGTTTCAGACATCTTCCGGAGGAGGTGTCGTTCAGTAAAGCTTCAAGAAAAACCGCGTGAAAACATTAAGCGATGAGACAATTTTGAAACCCGAGTTCATCAGATGGAGTCATAATACACGTAGCGTTTGCACAAGGCTGTTGGCTTCGGCAACCTTCGGCAACCTGAGCTTGACAGGGTGTAGCAGCTGCCGTAATGTTCCTGCAAAAGAGATTCATTCGTGTGAAATGAAGTGCGAAGGTTCGGCGCTATGCCGATATTCACGTTCCCGCGGCCCAATTGGCTGTACTGAACTAAGACATTCTGCTCTGTTGAAGGAGGAAAGACCATGGATTCCTTGTTGAACGTAAGCCGAAGAGGATTGGTCAAGTGGGGCTTGGCGGCAGCGGGACTTCCCGCGCTCACCAGGGCGCTCGGTTCATCCGCTTTCGCACAGGATGCCGGTTCCGAAGGCGGAAAAAAGGGCGCGGTGGGCGGTCGGGCCGATGGGGAACTCTTTACCGGAAACGGTTTGCCTGGAGGCGGACAGTTGGAAATCCGCTTGACCCAGACGATGTACACGAGCGATCCCGATGCACTCGAAGTGGCGCAGCGCATGAAGCCCTTTGATCTGGAGTCCTGGATTACGGAATGGACGCGCGTCGCGGAGAAGAACGAACAGATGGCCGAGAAGTTCGCGGCTGACGGCTTCAAGGTCACGGCGAATGAATACTATCTCCGGGCCGCTGGTTTCTATCGCGACGCATGTTGGCCCCAGCCGGTCACGGATTCGCGCATGCTGACTTCCTACAAGAAGGCGCGCGACAATTTTGACAAGGCCTGGAAGCTGGTGCGGCCTCCCTTCGAGCGCGTGCAGATCAATTATGAAGGAAAAATGCTGGACGGATATTTCAGGAAGCCGAACAACCCCCCAGGCAAGAAGTTCCCCGCGGTCATCGCTTTTCAAGGCGCGGATACCATGGCAGAAGCGACCATCATGGGCGGAGGTGCTTATGCGGCTCGAGGCATGGCGTATCTGGCAGTCGATTTCCCCGGCCAGGGAGGCGCGCTGCGCTTGAAAGATCTTCACCTGCCGCCGGACACGGAAAGAGTCGCCAAGGCCATGATCGATTATCTCGAGACGCGCCCAGATGTGGACGCCACGCGTGTCGGGATGCAGGGAATCAGCATGGGCGGTTACGGAGTGCCCCGGGCCGCGAGCGGAGAGAAGAGAATCAAGGCTGCTTTCATGAGCAGCGGCTCCTACGATTTGAAGTCGGACTTGTTTGAATATTTCCCTCCCATTCAAGAGCGCGTACGGTGGATCATTGGCGCCAAGGACCTGGCCGATGCCCGCAAACAACTTGCTGAATATAACCTTAATGGAAAAGCGAACAAAATCGAAGCCCCCATGCTGATCGGTTACAGCAAGGACGACCGGATCATGGACCCGGCCGGCGCTCTGCGGCTCTATGAAGCGGCCGTAAACTCCAAGCGCGACATGGTCGAAGGCACAGGCCACGTCCAGGCCGCGAATGCCGGCGGCCCAAGGGACAGGCGCCCGGCAGTCTTCCCCGATTGGGCGGCGAAAACGTTGGGCGCGGATTCGTAGTCGTCTCCCCCGCGTTCCTATCGTAAAAATACGAAGGGGCCGTCCCGACCTGATCGGGACGGCCCCTTCGCCATTTCAGATCGATCCGCGAGGATCGGTTAGAAGATAAGTTTCATGCCTGCCTGGATCGAACGGGCGCCTCCCGACCCGAGCACGGGGTTGGAGCCTGCTTGGTCAGGCGTGGCACGAACGAACCCGAACCCCTGCGATGTTGCGGCTGTTGGATCGAGCGTCGCGGCGTTTCCGCCAGGTCCGCCGAATGGATTTACGAAGTTGGGATGATTGAGAGCGTTGAAGACCTCCGCCCGGAACTGCGCGGTGAGCCGTTCCTTGAATTTAAACGCCTTGCTGATAGACGCATCCATTGTGCGGAAGCCCTGATCACGGAACGGATTTCGCGGCATGCTGCCATAGCTTCCGTACGCCGGAGGAATCAGGATAGAATTGCCCAGCGCGTAGCAGCCGAGATTGGTCAGAGAAGCTTGCGCTAGGCCTGTTGGCGCACCCCCATCCAATGCCTTGGCACTTGCAACGCAAGTCGGGTTAGTATTCCCACTATAGTACGGAACCCCAGGGACCCCGGCTACTGAGCCGGCAACTGGCGGCGTGACGTTAGCGAAATTGTGAAGAGCATAGAAGTCCTTTGCGTTGCCCGGACCGCCCTGCGAGTTGAGGAAGTTCCACTGCCCACCTTCAGTGCCAAAACTGCCTGAGACAAGTGCCGCCCCGGTTCCGCCGAAGTCAGTGGTCACGTCGCTGACTCCCCAAGGTGACCCAGTGAAGAGTCGCCCTGTGGCATTTATCGACCAGCCTTCGAGGATCTGACCAAATCCTTTCTTGCCAGGAATGGCGTAGGTTCCAGTAAGAGTGAGGCGGTGCCGGGTGTCAAAGTTGGTGCTCGTGTAGAGCTGGCTGTGGAGATTTCCATAGCTGTTGATTGGGAGTACCAGCCCTCCACCAGTCCCCTGGTCAGAAGCGTAGCCAAGTGCATGGCTGTACGTGTAACCGGTGTTGAGCGTCAGGCCGTGATAGTTCCGCACGGTCAGAGTGGCTTGTAAGCTGTTGTAGTTGGAACTATCGATGTTGCCCATCTTCTCGATGAATTTAAGATAAGGGAACTTGCCGTTGAACGGGCGAGCGGCCTGCTCGGCTGCGTTACTAGGGGAACAGGCATTGTAGGCGGGCGCACTCGCGAGGCAGAGCGCGGCCGGGGTGCCAGCGACCGCCGGGTTGCCCCATCCGGGGCTGAAGCCCCCCACGAGCTGCGGCTGATTGATGTCCACCACACCTACCAACTTCGTACCGTGATTGCCGACATAGCCGACATTCAGAGAGATGTTATTCGTGATCGCTCGCTGAATGTCGACGCTATAATCGGTGACATAAGGTGTGCGCAGGTTTGGGTCAACCATTAGTGCGCTGCATTGCGGTGGTTTGAAACCGCTGGGGAGGGGGACGTTACCGTCGCCGCATGCGGGCGAGAAACTGTAGAGGGACTGGCTCGGCCCATTATTTATCCAGTCGTATGCGATCGCCCCTGGAGTCGTCTGACTAGTAAGCGCTGCCCCAGTGAAGCTAATGTTTGTGACGCCGATATTGCCGGGACTTGGAATCTGGCAAACCGCTGCTGCTGGTGTCACACCCGTCGGGCATGCAGACGTGGCATAGAGTGCTGCACCGGTGGGATTAGTACGCAATCCAAACGCATTTCCGATGCCGTTGAACACATCGAAACTCAGCTGCTCGTACAGGATTCCGGATCCCGCGCGGAGCACGGTCTTTCCGTTACCGAAAATGTCCCACGCGAAACCCACGCGAGGACCGAAATTGTTGTGATCGGCGTGATAAGGTGAAGGAATCGCGCCGCCAACCTGAACTAGTCCTCTGGAGGGATCGAAATTGGCGAACAGGTCGTCCCGCTCCTTTTCGACGCCGTCGATCTCATAACGAACCCCCAGATTCAAGGTTAGTCTCTGAGTGACGCGCCAGTCGTCTTGCACAAAGGCAGCATACCCGCCCGCACTGATGTGCCGGACAAGGTCTCCGGTAAGTGTGACTGCCCGGTTAGGCACCCCGTTGAAGAATTTTTGCAGGCCGACTGCCGCGTTGCCGAAACGTATGGGGCCTTTGGTATTCGCGGTTACGTTCGATGTACTTCGATTGCTCAGGATTTCTCCGCCAAACTTGAAGGCGTGTTTGCCGTGCAAATACGAGACGTGGTCCAAAACTTGCAAGACTCCATCCGGGCCGACAGTCTTAGGCCAGCCCGCGCCGAGAATGCCCGAGAATCCCTGAATCGTAATTCCCGGAAATCCACCGTAGAGTGGATTCGTCTGGCCGGTGTAGAGGTGGTAGGTGGTCCCCTTAAAGTTGAAGTTTGCCGGATCCTGGTTGCTGTCCTGGCTCTTGAAAACCTGGTAGTAGTGAGAATACCCAACCCGCGCCTCGTTCACCCAGGTGGAATTCGGGGTCCAGGTCCAACTTCCCGAGAATGCCTGAGACCGCGCATATTGATTCGTCATCCAGAGGGCGTTTGTTTGGGCAGCGGGAGCGTCATTCAGAATTCCGCTTCCCGGGCTGATGAAGTACGTGGCGCTCACCGAGTGTTTGTCGCTAATGTGATAATCCACCTTGCCGAGGCCGGAGTAGATCTTGTTGGTACTGGTCAATCCAGTGCTGAACTTATTTCCATTGGTTCCGTCAACCGCGGGAAAGAGGCCTGGGTAGTTAGAGAGCTTATTGCATGACGTGTCCAAGCCAGTTAGTTGTGCGCTGAGGACACTAACCCCGCCATTCGTAGCCGCAAATTGGCACCCACCGATTAGGCCTGCGGGAGTACTAGGAGGAAGGATCACTCCACCTACGACCAACCCAGGATAGAGCGAAGCGCCCGCCCCAGCGGTGATGGGGTCAGTAACCAGGTTCGTGCTGCCCACTGAGTACCGTTGCGCCTCAAAGTTTCCGAAGTAGAAAAACTTGTCTTTCTTAAGCGGCCCGCCGAAGCTGCCGCCAAACTGCTCCAACTCCACAGGAGTTTTCGGCGCTCCCGCTGGGTCGAATGGGTTGTGCGAATCGAGAGCCGTCTCACGGCCAAAAGCGAATGCCGTGCCGTGAATTGAGTTGGTTCCAGACTTGATTCCGACGTTGACGACGGCGCCGGGTTTCCAACCGAATTCCGCCCGAGGATTCTCCTCGGTCTTGAATTCATCGATGGCGTCAATGGGAAGCAAGGTTCCGGCATCACCCGAAGCCATCACTGCGTTCATAACGCTTTGAGCCATCCATGGATCACTACTGTTCACGCCATCCACCATATAGACGTTGTCGTGGGCACGCATGCCGTTTGTGCTCTGAGTCCATCCTGAACCACCCGGATAGATCACAACGCCGGGGCGCAGTTCCAGCAGATTCTCAAAGTTCCGGCCATTCAGGGGCAAATCGTTTATGGTCTGATTCTGAATCGTTCCGCCCAATTCGGCATTGGTGGTATTCACCAGAGGAATAGATTCAGTTACTGTAATCGTCTGCGTTTGCTCGCCGGGCTGGAGCGTTAGATCAACGCGAATTTCTTGGCCGACCTCCAGTACAATGTTCTGACGTTCGGTAGCCCTAAATCCCCTGAATTCCGCGCGCACCTTATATGAGCCGGGTATCAAGTTGGGAGCGTTGTATGACCCCGATTCGTCCGATATCAGAATCCGGTTTGTTCCCCTTTGCACGTCGAGAACGGTCACGGTGGCGCCGGCGATCACGCCGCCGTTTGAGTCGATTATCGCTCCCACAAGACGGCCTGCGCTGCCTTGCGAGAACGTTGAAAGGCTAAGCAGCAACACCACAAGTGTTCCACCCAATACCTGCAGAGCTTTCTTGATATTTAGCCGTACGGCTGTCTTGCTTACAAATCTTAAGGAATTCATCAGCTCACCCGCATTTCCCCGAAGATTCACTCGAAACGATGCATGGGTTCCCATTTCCCCTCCTATTTTGCGTCAGCAATGCGCCAACGCGCCCAAGATAATAGATGATCTAGTCTAAATTTCCTGCCCCACGTAGATTCAATAGAGCTCTGGTCCGTTGGCAAATTTTTCACGGCCACTTTCGCCCGTCAGCGTCCACCCCTGGACGACAAATCACGGAACGAATTAGTGGACCTTCGCTCATGCCAAACAAGATCGTTCTTCACTATTAACTTTGGACGGATTACTGACCTGAAATCATGCCGTCCAACAAGAAAACCTGAACAAAAGAGGAATGCGGCCGATAAGTTGAACACCTACTATGCACGATCGCCAAGTTCTCCGGCCGCACGCACCCTTTGAGAAATCACAACCGTACAACTTTTATATGCCTCGGGGGGCCTCAATCAAAGGGAAAACAACCACGGTATCATCCTATTAGTAACCATCATTTCGGTGTACGTGCTGCAGGCAGGGAAGCTAATCAGGAGAAGCTCGAGATGCGGAAAATGTGGACGATATGCTGAACGAATGCTCAAATCGGGAAGGTTTTGCTTGACCTGTTTCAGGGCCAGTGCTATCAATGCGCATAACAGGGTGTTGGGAACTGAGTGTGGGAACCTACGATCCTGGTCCCGTATGACGCATTGAATCGCGCTCGTGTCTTCCAGGAGCCGGACCCATGAACTGCAGTCGTAATTTTAAGATTCAATCATCCAAGGTCGGACAGTAAGCTTTCATGTTGGTTCGCCCAGGTTGGTGTGCATACGGGTAGTTGAGTATAGGATTTAATTTAATCGGACGAACGGCATTTTGGGTGTTTCGGGCTGATTTTACAATCCTCGATCGGAGGCACATATGTGGATCTTGAAGTGCGGGTCTCTAAGAAACGCGTTTCATTTGTTGGGTGTCTGTTCTGCCGTATTTCTGTTCAGTTTGTCGGCGTTCTCCCAAGCCAATAGCGGCCGTATTCTCGGAAGCATCACTGACCAAACCGGCGGCGCCATTACAGGCGCAACAGTGAGTGTCAGGGACATCGAGAGAGGCACAACGCGAACCTTAACCACGGATGACGCCGGAGCTTATAGCGCACCTAGTCTCATCCCGGGCACCTATGTCGTCAAGGTCGAGTTCCAGGGTTTCAAGACCGTCGAGCGTCAGAACGTTGTGTTGGAAGTGGGCAAAGAAGTTCGTGTCGACCTGGCGCTCCAGCCCGGTGAGCAATCCCAAACAATCACTGTGACTGAAGCCATTCCTCTCGTGGATACCACCAACGCCACTCTGGGTGGAACTCTCCAGCCGGGAACAATCAGCGATCTTCCCCTAAATGGCCGGAATTTCATGAACCTCCTGCAATTGCGTCCTGGTGTCACCGTGTATATCGGTGGCGGAGCGTGGACTCAAAGCACCAACGGCCTGCGCCCGGAGCACAACGTCTACATCCTCGACGGTATTACCGCGATGGAACCGTTGGGCTCTCAGAGCACCATCAATTCGGTCAGCCTCGCCGGCGATGCGGCAACGCTGTTGCCCATCGACACGATTCAGGAGTTCGCTACCCAGCAGAATCCCAAAGCAGAATTCGGCTGGAAGCCTGGCTCCATTACCAACGTCGCGCTGAAGTCAGGTACCAACGCTTTCCATGGCACGGCCAACGCCTTTGGCCGCACCGACAAGTTGGATGCAACGAACAATTTCCTCATCGGCCGGAAGCTTCCCGACGGAAGCCCGTTTAAACAGCAGATCGCCCTGGAGAACTTTGGCGCCACTTTCGGCGGGCCCATCAAGAAGGACAAGACTTTCTTTTTCTTGGGTTACGAGAGCCAGCGCTACTCCGTCGGCAACCCAGGCTCCTTCTCCTACCCTTTTGAGAGCACGACGGCCTTTACCGATAATACAAAAACCTACGATAAATCAAACAATGTTGTGGCCGCTTGTAAAAACGCCTTGGCCAATGTTGGAGCAATAAACCTAAGCCCGACCAGCCTGAAGATTGCGGGGCTTGACGCGACTTGTGCTCGGACTTCCGGCTATTCCGTCTTCGACTTGGATCCTTCCACGTACGTTCGCGATTCGACTTCGCCCGAACAGGTTTCCGCAAGCCTCAACACCAACTATAGCGTGGACAACGGTCTGGCGAAGGTTGATTTGCACCTCGGCCAGAAGAACACGGTCAACGGCAAGATGTTTATCGGCACGCACAGGGGGTTGGTCGCCAATAGCGCAACCATCGTCCAACCCTACTGGCGGCCGACCGACCAGGCGTGGACGCTTTTTATCGGAGCACAATGGAATTACGTCCCGAACTCCTCGGTAGTCAATACCTTCCGGTTTGGCTCTAACTACTTCCACCAAACATTCAATACTTCGGACTGTACCGGCCAGGCCAACGGGCAGCCCAGTTACGGCCTCCCGTTTGGGTTCGGCGGCGCAAACAACGACACAAAACCGAATTGTGGTTTTACGAATGTCACGTTCCAGAGCTTCGATGCTAGTCTGGGGTGCTGCTCCAGCTTCCCCAAGTTCTACGGTCCGGACCACATCAATGAATTCATCGACAACGTTTCGGTCCTGCATGGCAATCACGCCTTCAAATTCGGGGGTGAGATACGCGTGAGCACTCTAGGTGACACCGGCACGTTCAACCGCGGCCGGGGCCAGGTGTCGTTCAGGAACACCGACGGTGATCAGGCGCTGGAAAATTTCATGCGGGGGAATACGGGCACCTCGAGCGGCAACAATGGACAGATATTCATCGGTGAGCCGCGGCGAGCTTTGAATACCAAGGCGTTCGCGGGGTTTTTCCAGGATGATTGGCGCATCAAGCCGAGACTCATGCTGAACCTCGGCGTGCGCTACGAGTACGTCACACCCGTCACTGAAAAATTCGGCAGACTCGCCAACTTCGACCCGGGCTTGGGCCTCCAACAGGAGGGAATCCAGACCTCCAAGTTGTGGAACGGCGATCACAACAATTTCAGCCCGCGTCTGGGCCTGGCGTGGGACGTCCGCGGTAATGGGAAGACCGTTCTACGGGCAGGCGGGAACCTCATTTACGTCAACCCGGGCTTGTGGAATCAAGTCTTCCAGCAGAACACGAAGGACCCCACTACCGGCCTGAACGGCAATGCCACAGGATACACGACCTGTACGGATGTGATATCCAGCACGGCCCTCTGCACGCCCGGTATAGGCAACATCGTTTCTTCCGGCATTGTGCTTACACGTGCGCCATTGGTTCTTCCTGATGGTCTCGGTGTGACACCTTGCCCCAGCTCTCTCCCCGCAGCAATCCTAAGAACTTGCTTACCTGGTGGGCCTGGGGCCGGAAACGTCAACTGGAATCAGGTTCCTGGGGTTTACTCCAGCAACATATATCCCGGCATTGCTGATGCCTCTTCTGTTTTCAAGTGCGGGCTCAACAAACAGTGCACCATACAGGCAACTGACCAGAATTTGAAGACCGCCTACGTGACTAGCTGGTCTCTTGGATTCCAGCAACAGATTAGTAGTAATCTTTCCATTCAGGCGGACTACGTTGGCAACCATGGCACCAAGTTGGTCGGCATGCAGTACACCAACACTCCGGCATTAGGAGCCGGGTATTGTCATAATCCCGACGGTAGTTCGTTCACAGCGACCCAGATCGCGGCGGTGGCTAGCCTGGTAGGGAAGGTCGGTGGATCGGCTTGCCCGGCATCGTTTGGAACAAGCACGGCTGTGAGCGCCGCGGCGATTGAGCTCTCCCGGCCACTCTATGGCAAGTTTCCCTACTACTCCTACATTTACACCGTGTCGAATCCGGACATGTCCAACTACAACGGCGCGCAAATCACATTGACGCAGCGGCCAACGCATGGACTCAGCTACACGCTCGGATTCACATTTGCCCATGCCCTGGACATGGCCACCAGTGAACGCGGCGGGCCGACGAACACACCTACGAACTTCCGTTCGGACTACTCGAACAGCGAGTTCGACATCCGCAAACGTTTCACGGCGACGCTCACTTATGCCCTGCCGGGCAGAGATGGCTTCGCTCAGTCATTGAAGGGCTGGAAGGTCACTTCCATCATTACCGCGCAGAGTGCATTGCCCTGGGGTGCCGCCGGCAACGCCTCAATCGACGTCGCTGGACAAAATGAATTTGTGGATCGCTGGAACTTCTCCGGCAATCCCGCCGACTTCAGTGACTTGGGGAAGGGTTCTGTTCCCTACTGGACGTCCGGGTCGACAATTCCCTCGGGTACCAATCCTCGAACCGGTCAACCTTACGTTGCTGCCGACTTGGCCATTAACAATCCAACTTGCACCGGAGCCGCAGCGAGTATGGTGACACTACAGCGATTCGGATGCTACGTAAGAGGCGGTTCGGTAATGTCGCCGCCAGCTTACGGAACATACGGCAACCTAGTCCGAGACTTCTTCCGCGGCAACACGTTTACGAACTGGGACGCCTCTGTAATCAAGGACTGGAAGTTCACCGAGCGGTTCTCGGGCGAGTTCCGCTTGGAGATCTTCAACGTTCTCAACCACACCAATTTCGGCAACCCGCAGTTTAATGGCGGCGGCAATACCGACCCCTTCAGCCCATCGAATCCGTTCGGCCGGTCGAATAACACGCCGGACGTGGCAAACAACAACCCAGCACTCGGGAGCGGTGGTCCCCGAGAGTTCCAGTTGGGCTTCAGGCTAAACTTCTAACAGTCGGTAGTTGATTCGGTAGGACGGGGAAAGGGCCGGTCCCCATCCGGGATCGGCCCTTTCGTTTGTGTTGCGGACAGGGAACGATGCGTTTGGTGGAACCCCCGTTCCGCAGTAGTATTTTACTTTTCGAAATCTTCGAAAGCCGCGTTGTCGGTGCAGGCCAGTTCCATGATGTCCCATTCGGGTTTCAATTGGAAGTGTAACTGCGTGATCCAGGGCTTCACGAGTGCCTTCGGGTCTTCCATCGTGATGTCGACCTGCAAGTTGTCACGATCGACGCGCAGGAATCGCTCTACCACGTGCAACTGATCGCTGTGCTGATGCCCGTCCCGGTCGAGCCAGGTCTTCTCATTGAAACCTGCGGTGTCGACAACGAGCGTATCTCCGTCCCACTTCCCGATGGAATGTCCCATGTAAGTGGGAGTGATATCGGCAGGGTGCGGGCGTCCGTCGGTGAAGACATGACGCACCGTGTGGTCGTACTCGTAGAGGATAATTACTTCCTTCGGAGTTTGTACGAACTGCAAAGGAAACGGCTGCAAGTAGATTCTCGGTGTGCCGGGAGGCAGGCATGTTCTGAGGACCGGGTCATCCGTGACTTTCAGAGCGTTGCTGCGGGGGCCATTCGAGGGCTTGGCGGCCTCGTACTTCGCCTTCGCCCAGGGGGTCATCTCAGGCGCCTCCAGCGTGTAAGTGCTGCCGAGGAACTTGCGCTGGGCGGGTGTCGCACGCATGTTCCAAACACCCGACAGATCATGCACTGGCGCAGGCGCGGACGCTGACGGCGCCTTTGCCGCTCCCGCCTGCTGCTCCATCTGGGCGCGCAAACCAGAAGAAAATGCCAGCACTGCTGTGCCTGCAAGAATCCAACCCTTGATATGACTCCGCATCCTGACGGCCTCCATATCCATAGTTGATGAAGATAATGACTGATTCACACGAATCTTGCAGAGACGATTCCTAATTCCCACCACCCGTCGAGAGTTCCTCGCCACTGCCCAACACGACTTTCTGAATCCAGATTTCTGGTGAACCGCTCTTCGCGGGATAACCGCTGATCGTGAGCGTGTCGCCGGGCTTGACGGAACTCTTGGTCCAGCCCGCTCTGCTCAGACGGTTCGGGCTAGTCAGCTCCCCCTGCCACTTCTGGAGTTTCCCGCTCTCGTCCTTGCCGTCCATGGCTATCAGAACGTGGGGGTTGATGAATTGAAAATCGCTGACGGCGCCTTTCACGGTGACTGTTTTCGATGTGTCGTAGTTCGCCGTTCCATGATGTGCGAACGCCACGCTTGCGAGCGTCATGAAGCCTACCATCAGAGCAAAAAATGCCATTCGCTTACTCTTCATCCCGAGCCTCCAAAATTCGATTTACAAATCCTTCCAATAAACCTACCAGAGAATTTGCAGAGAGTCACTGATAATATGACGAATTGGAAATGGAAAAAGTTGCAGATAAATTTGGATAGTGCCAAAAACAATAGGCGAACCGGATCATCCCACACCATAAAGAACGCCTGGCATCTGCCACATCTTGCCACTCATGCAGACGGGATGATAGTGTGAGGGCATTATGGGTGTGTTAAACAAAACCAACCTGATGGGAAACTGTGAGGGCGAGGGGAATGCATCTAATTTTCGTTGTCTGCCAGTGGCTCGAACAAACGTCGATCGGCACGGTCATTCGCGAGTCGCTGTGGTTATTTCCTGTAATCGAGACCGTTCATATTTTTGGCATTATTTTGTTAGTGGGGGGCACATCGATTTTGGATTTGCGGCTGATGGGGCTGACATTTCGCGACGAAGCTGTTTCCAAACTGGCCCGGCGGTTTCTGCCCTGGGCCTGGGCCGGCTTCATCATTCAAGTCACCACCGGCCTCCTGATGTTCTCCTCGGAAGCCACGAAGATGTACGTTAACCGGGCGTTCCAGGTCAAAATGTTGTTAATCGTGGCCGCGGGTGTGAATGCGTTGGTTTTTCATTCTCTGGCCTACCAAAGTGTAGGAAAGTGGGATAAGGACCCAGTCGCACCGATGTCTGCACGAGTCGCGGGTCTGATTTCCATTTTGTTCTGGTTCGGCATCGTTGCAATGGGGCGATGGATCGCGTACGTTTAAACAATCCCTTGGAATAGTTTTGGTCCATCAGCCAGACATGTGCGTTTCGAGAATTCGCCCGGCAACACGGGAAGAGAGGAGCTAACGTGGGGAATTTCTTTGCAGGGCTCGAGCACGCGGCGTGGGTGATGAAGATTGCCGAAACGGGTTGGTTGTATGCGACGGTTTCGGTCACCCACTATTTCACTTTGTTCGTGCTGGTCGGAACGATTGTCCTCGTGGATCTGCGCATTCTGGGTGTCGCCGCGCGCAGTCAAACCGTTACTCAATTGGGGGAGACGCTTTTCCCATGGACCTGGACAGCTCTGGGCTTGGCCCTCCTGTCAGGGTTCCTCATGTTTACGACCGACGGTGGGGATTACTATCCGGACCCTGTCTTTCGCGTCAAGATGACTGTGATTCTGCTCGCTCTGATTTCCGCGGTCATCGTCCAGCGAAACTTCCGCAAATGGGGTCAAGCGCCCGTAATATCAACGGGAGCGAAACTTGTGGCTTTCGTTTCGATAGTTCTATGGGTCGGGGCCATTCTTGCCGGAGTAGAGATCGCGGCGATTTCAGGGCTCGGGTAGGCCATTTCTGCAAAGCCCGATGCACGGTTGCTGCAGGAGTGGCGAAACGCGAGTGTTTGTGTCAGCTACAAATCAAGTTGCCGGCCAGGGCGTAGAGCGTAAACGGACGGGAGGTCTAAGCGAATGCATGAATCAATGGTGGCCTTCTGCAAGTGGCTCGAAGGCACGTGGTGGGGTACGGGAGTTCGCACGTCGCTTTGGGCGTACCCGTTTATCCAGTTGATTCATTTTTCCGGATTGTCAGTGTGGCTGGGGACCAACGCTGCCGTGGATATGCGCCTGCTGGGAGTAGGGAAGCAGCGCCAGACGGCCGCAGAACTTTCCGAGGCGCTATTTGCCTGGAATTGGATCGGATTTTGTACAGTTGTGCTTGGCGGATTTCTACTTTTCTCGGCCACGGCGTCGACGTATTTCGCCAACCCTGCGTTCCAAGTCAAGCTGGGGATGCTCGTGCCGACCGCGCTCATCTGGCACATCCTAGTCCAGCAGAAATCGCGCACCTGGGGTCAGACATCAGACACGCCCGCCGTAGCCAAACTCGCCGGCTTGATCGAGTTGCTGCTCTGGATATCCGTCGTCACGGCCGCCGTCGAAATCCCCAACCACTAATATTGACCGGAGCGAACACCGCGAGGTCGAGGCGGCGGGATCGCGTACATGGATGAGACATGCGCCCCATGTGACCTATATCATAGGGCGAAGCATCTCAAATCAAGTACCATTGGACGTGTGCGCGTAAAAGCTGGAGGTGTTGCATGAGAAGAAACGCAATGTGCTCTCTTGTTTTGGCCGCCGGTGTTTTTCTCGTTGCAAGCTCGATTTCCGCGCACCACGGCGTGGCGCATTACGACATGAAGAAGACTATTGTCCTTACTGGAACGATAACCGCGTTCGACTGGGGCAATCCCCATTGCCTGGTCCACTTGGACGTTATGGATGATACGGGGAACTTCCGGCATTGGACGCTGGAAATGTCTTCAACATCTGCCATGTCCCGGAGGGGCTGGGTCAAAGCGACCCTTAAGCGGGGAGATCAGGTAATTGTTGAAACTCATCCTGCGCAGAATGGCACTCCCCTGGGGATCACCTCGAGCCCTGACTTCGCTTTGAAGTTCGTCGTCAACGGCAGAGAGGTCACTTCCCGATGAGAGTCACGGGTAAAAATATGAACGGAGCCCCCCGGGCCTGCTTGATGATGAGGTGCCGGACCAAGGACCTCGTGAAAAACAGAGCAAAAGTCCGATCTGTCGTCTTGCTACTGTCGTTTATGCTGTCTCCCTATTCAGCGTTTGTCATGAGTGCCGACACAGGGGGGGGTATCTCGGGGGCGGTGACGGACCAAACAGGAGCGGTGGTTCCAGACACCACGGTTACAGCCCTAAATCTTGATACTACGGTTCAACAGACAACCAAGACGAATGCCAATGGCTTTTTCTCTTTCACAACCCTGCCCGTGGGGCGCTATGAGATCGAAATTCTTCGTGAGGGTTTCAAGCCCTATAAGCGCACCGGTTTGATCATTGATGTAAATGCCGCGCTTCGGGAAGACATAACCCTAACGATGGGCGAACAATCGGAGGAAGTCGTTGTTTCCGATACCGCGGTGCACGTGGAGACTGAAAGTTCCCAGATGGGCGAAGTTGTCACCGGCACGCAAATAACCGCGGTCGCCCTCAACGGACGGAGTTTCACGGATCTCTTAGCGCTTCAGCCGGGAATCGTGCCGATGTCGACGCAGCAACCCGACTCCATCATCATGGCGGGCGTTACCGTCGCGATCGCCCCGTCGGGTGTTCTGAACCCCGGCAACCAATCGATTAGCGGCCAGCGGGAAGACGCCAACGGTTTCATGGTGAACGGAGGAGACGTCAAGGAATTGATGAACGGAGGCACCACGATCGTACCCAATCTGGATTCGATTGGCGAATTCCGAATTCTGACCAACAATTTCGACGCGGAGTACGGCAATTACAGCGGTGGCGTGGTCAACGTGGTGACCAAGTCGGGGACCAATCGGTTCCATGGCAGCGGCTTCGAGTTCCTGCGGAATACCGCACTCGATGCGAAAAACTATTTTTCTCCAGAGCGATCAAAGTTCGATCAGAACCAATTCGGCGGCACGATCGGCGGACCGATCGTGAAGAACAATGTGTTTTTCTTCGGCGACTATCAAGGAACTCGGACGGTTCAGGGCATCGATACCGGGCTGATACCGGTCCCTTCGCTGGCTGACCAGACGGGCAATCTCATTGATCAGGCCAGCGCGTTTACCACGACGCAGACCGTCAATGGGAAGCAAGATACGGTACCGACGATGGTAAGCGGGTCCAATCTTGCCACTCTTCTTGCGCAGAAACTCGGTTACGCCGTGAACTCGGGTGAGCCGTACTACTTCCAGAATTGCACTTCGAGCACGTGCGTTTTCCCGGGAGCCATGATTCCAATGAACGCCTGGTCGGCACCAGCCAAGAATCTGCTTCGGTACATTCCTAGTCCCAACGCTGGAGCCTCCGAATTTTCGACGGGTGCGCAGAGCCAGAAGGTACGGGATGACAAGACGAGCTTGCGCGTCGACGGGACCAGCAAGCGCTGGGGCCAACTTTCGGCATATTATTACTTCGATGACTACAATGTAGACAATCCTTATCCAACAGCAGTGGGAGGAGCCAATGTTCCCGGATTCAATGCGTTGACCCCGGGACGCTCACAACTGATCAATTTCGGAGATACAAAGACGTTCGGCAGTTCCACCGTCAATGAATTTCACATGAGCTTCATGCGAAATTCCGCCGACGTTGGGACCCCCAAGGGCGGCGTGGGGCCTAGCCTCGCGTCTCAAGGTTTTGTCATTGGCGGAAAAGGCATTGTCCCCTTGGACCCGAAGATTGAGGGTATCGAGAACGTTCATTTCAATTCATTTGCTTTCGGCGTTCCCGTCACCAACCTGGCACAGGCAAACAACACGTTCCTGGTGAATGACAGCGTTTCGAGGGTCCTGGGCACCCACATCTTGAAGGCTGGGGCCGAGGTCAGCATCGAACAAGTCAACGTCCGTCCGGACGCCACGCTCAACGGTTCATTTCTGTTCACGGGAAGTGAAACGGGTTCAGACTTCGCGGACTTCCTAATCGGGGTGGCCAATAACTACAATCAGGCCGAGTCCTTGAGTTACTACGGGCGCCACAAGTATGCCGGAGCTTTCATTCAGGATAGCTGGCGCGTCAAGCCCGATCTGACGCTGAACTACGGTCTGCGTTGGGAATTGATGCAGTACTGGTCCGAGAAATACAATCAGATTCCAACGTTCGTCCTAGGGGAACAGTCCAAGGTCTTCACGACTGCCCCGACGAGCCTTGTATACCCGGGCGATGCCGGTGTGCCAAACACGCTGGTGCCACAACGCAATCGGTTCTCTCCAAGGCTTGGATTGGCATATTCACCGAGCACGTCGGGAGGGTGGCTCGGAAGGTTCCTCGGCGGGCCCGGGAAGACGAGTATCCGGGCCGGATTTGGGATGTTTTTTTCGGTGATCGAAGGAAACACGATCGCCATCGATGAGCCCCAGCCTCCTTATGGCCTGAGCTACACCAGCCCCGAGCCGCCACTGTTCGACACCCCCTTCGTCGGCGCGGCTACGGGTAGCGTTCACGTCAATCCGTTTCCACTCACGTTCCCCGCTTTCGGCTATTCCCCGGCACATCCCAATTCGAGTATCGATTTCTCTCCGTTCCTGCCGCAAGCGGGGATGACGGCGCCGCCTCCGAGCAATACCTATCCTTATACTGAGAATTACTTTCTATCGATCGAACGCCAGCTCACACCGAATACGGTGGTGAACTTGAGTTATGTCGGCTCCGAAGCGCATCGTTTGTTGGTGGTTGTTTCCGCGAATCCCGGGAACCCCGCTTTGTGTCTGGCGTTGAGCCAGCCTAGCGCCGTCGCTCCAGGGTCACCGACATGCGGGCCGCACGGAGAGGATACGACGTACGTTACCGCCGCTGGTCAGACTGTAAATGGCACCCGCAGCCCGCTGGGGCCAAACTTTGCCAACGACGGCTACGATGCCAGCGCGGGCAATTCAAATTACAATGCCCTCGAGGCGAGCGTGCGACACTCGGGCAATGGACTCACTCTTGCGGTATCGTATACGTACAGCAAATCGATTGATCAGGCATCGAGCATTTCCGACCCGGTCAACCCATACAATTTCAACGCAACGCGCGCGCTTTCAGCGTGGGACATTCCGAACAACCTCGTTGTTACTTACGAATATCAGCTTCCGCTGGAACGTCTCACCAAGCGGGCGAAGCTCTTGACACAGGGATGGGCCATTTCGGGAATCACCCGCGTCACCTCCGGGTTTCCGGTGACCATTTCGGAAGACGCCGACAATTCCTTGCAGGGAAGCATACCCAATGGTGTGAATAACAAGAGTATTGACCTGCCAGATTTTACGTCCGGGGCGCTCAACCTCAATAGCCATCCGCCAAACGGGCAGCCGTATTTCAATACTTCGCTGTTTGCCCCTAACAGGCTCGGCACCTTGGGAACTTCCCCGCGCCGATTCTTTCACGGGCCCGGAAGCTTCAATACCGACCTGGCGGTGCTGCGATCCTTTCACCTTTCGGAGGCAAAGGTCTTCCAGTTCCGGCTGGAAACGTTCAATGTGTTCAATCACACGCAGTTTTTTGGACCGGCAGCGGTGGGTGGGGACTTCTCGACCGCCTCGTTTGGCCAAGTGGAGAAAGCCGCTCCGCCACGTCTGGTGCAACTCGCCGTCAAGTACACGTTCTGAGCCGCGAGCATTAGAGGCTCCGTGAGAACGCGTCGGCCTTCACACCGACCCTGTAGATTCGAGTTCAGGCCCGCCTGAAGGCAGCCGCTACCTTGACTAAACCCGTGTCCAACCCCACGAAAGTGGACGATAGGCTGAACGAGGGGATTGACCCCCAACTGTGTCTGGCGTATAAGGACTGCTGACTTGCAAAGGCTTAGATATAACTCCGTCGATGCAATTCCTGATTCAAGACATCCGGGAGGAGATTCATGCGTAGAGTTGTGTTAGCGGTTCTAGCGATAGGTGTTGGCTGCCTGATAGGTTTTATGATTGCCAGTAATCCGGTGACTGTCCATGGACAGGGAAGCGCGGTCAGCATCGCGGCGGTTTCGGGTGTGGTGGGTGGTCAGGACACCTTCGGCCCGTACGACGTTGCCAAGAATTGGCCGGCTGACATCAGCACTGTGCCGGGAAATGAGCAGTGGACCTGGGGAGCGGGGCAGGGAATCTACGCTGAGAATCCGGATCGTGTCTTCCTGCTTTTCCGCGGCGAGCTTCCCAACATTAAAAGGCCGCCGACCAAGTTGCTGCCTGATTTCGGGGCGAGCCTCTCGTTTCCGATCGGCCGGTTACCGTGGCGGGACGCGACGGTCGCCGCCTTGCCGGGAGCAGGCGGGACGGGCCAGGACCCCGAGGACGGGCCGAAACTCTGGAAGGGAACTGTCGGCGTCGACGCGAAGTGGGAACATTGCCTGACGATCGTGGACTCGAAAGGCAACATCACCCAGACGTTTCCGCAATATGACCACCTTTTCAAGCGCCCGCACTTCGTGGCGATCAATCCGTATGATCCGGACAAATACGTTTGGATCGTGGACGATCACATGCACGCCATTTACAAATTCACGCATGACATGAAGGAACTCGTGCAGACGCTCGGCACGCCCACCGTGAAAGGCGCGGACGGCACGCATTTCAACCGGCCGACATTCCTGGTGTGGGCTCCTGACAGCACTTTGTATGTGGCCGATGGATACAACGGAACGCGCGTCGCGAAATTCGACAAAACCGGAAAATTCCTGATGGATTGGGGGATGAAAGGCACGCCTCCGGATGACAAGCGCCCCTATTACATGAATAACGTCCACGGGCTGGCGATCGATCCCGTGTCCAAGCACGTGTTCGTGAACGATCGTGGCAACCACCGCGTCCAGGTCTTCGACGAAAACGGCAAGTACCAATACGAATGGAGCCTCGGCTCGGGGCCGTCGGACATCCACCTGATCTACATCGGCGCTGACCGGACCCTCTGGGCGTTTGACCGCGGCACCTCCAAGATGCTGAAGTACGACCTCGAAGGACACTTCCTGTATTCCTGGGGCACCTGGGGAGATTTCCCCGGCGGCTTCTGGGGCGTGCACGGATTCAGCGTCGACCAAGACGGCAATTTCTACGTCGCCGAAGTCGACAGCGGCCGCGCGCAAAAGTTCACACCGCGAGCGGGCGCGAACCCCGCGTTCCTGGTCAGCAAGCCGGTCTACGCGGCATGGAAGTAGCGCATCTGCGCAATCTGCTCAGTTAGCCGAGCAGGCATCCATCCATCTTTAAACTTGAAGCCGCTGTGTTGTCGCGCGATGTCCGCGACAGCACAGCGGCCGTTTTCTTCCCGGGTCGTCGCGGACGTTCTAAGATATGTTGACTCTAAACCCGCACCCTTTCAGGAGAAAGAGTGCGGCACCCGGCGTGGCACAAAGCATTCGCTCTGTCTTCGCCTACGAGTCCTTTTCAGCAAGCTTGGGTTCCTCTATTTTGAAGAGGCGACGAAACTCAAAGTGTCTTTCGATCTCACTTTTCGAGGATTCAAATAGTACTGCGTCTTCACGCGCTGAGTGAATAGCCTCACTCAATTTGTCATACCACTCCCGCAACGAAGGCAGATGGCTCGCTTGTTTTCCTGGCAATGTTTTGTAGTAGGCGTCTAGGATTTCGTCGCCCGTCGACTTCCCCGTCGTGCCTGTAATTCGTCTTGCAAACTGCTCGACAAAAGTTCGCAAGTAAAAGAGGGCTGCCAGCGTCTTTCCACTGTT
>Ga0137409_10000475_pt1 | contig 43814 bp, 37 predicted proteins | sample CZODoug1_16funga_FD_122059 | JGI IMG/M metagenome (GOLD analysis project Ga0137409, IMG submission 122059) | Vadose zone soil fungal communities from Angelo Coast Range Reserve, California, USA - CZODoug1_16fungal (Hybrid Assembly) | ecosystem: Environmental > Terrestrial > Soil > Vadose zone...
GGGCGCTTCGGCGCGCACAACCTGCACGAGAACCTGCCGGTGCCGGGCTCGTGGCGCTCGGAGAGCATCATCGTCGGCACCTTCTTCGGCGGCGGGGTGCGCGCCTTCGACGTGAGCAACCCCTACCGACCCGAGGAGATCGCCTACTACGTACCGCCCGCGCCCAAGCTCTCCAAGGCCGGATCGATCCAGCTGAACGATGTCTACGTCGACGACCGGGGGCTGGTGTTCACCGTCGATCGCTTCGCCGGCGGCCTGTACGTCCTCGAAATGACGGTGTGATGCCCGAGCGCCCGCGCGACGTTCTCGCGGGGAAGCTCCCGGTCAGCCTGATCACCGGCTTCCTCGGCAGCGGGAAAACCACGCTCCTGAAGCGCCTGCTGCGAGACCCGGGAATGAACCGGGCGGCGGTCATCATCAACGAGTTCGGCGAGGTCGGGATCGACCACGAGCTGGTCGCGAACTCATCCGAGTCGATGACGCTCTTGTCGAACGGCTGCCTGTGCTGCTCGGTGCGCACCGACCTGCAGGAAACGATGCGCGAGCTCTTCATCAAGCGGCGCGCAGGCGAAGTGATCGACTTCGACCGAGTGTTCATCGAGACCACGGGCTTGGCCGACCCGGTGCCGGTGCTGCACACGCTGCAGACCGACGGCATGCTCGGCGCGCAGTACCGCCTGGACTGCGTGGTGACGCTGGTCGACGCGGTGAACGGCCTGCGCAACCTCGACGACGCGCCCGAGGCGGCGAAGCAGGCGGCGGTCGCCGATCGCATCGTCATCACCAAGAGCGACATCGCGCCGCCGGCCGCGGTGGCCGAGCTCGAGGCGCGGCTCCAGCAGATGAACCCGTACGCGGCCCGAATGATCGCGGTCAACGGCGAGGTGGATGTGGCGTTCCTGCGCGACGTGGGCCCGAGGAGCACGCGCGACGCGAAAGGCGTGGAGCGCTGGCTGTCGCCTGCCGCGGGATCGCGCCCGGCCGAAGGCGCTTATCTCGGCGAGCGCGCGCGCGGAGGAGCGCACGACGCCTCCATCCGCTCCTTCTGCCTGTGGTTCGACAAGCCTTTCACCTGGGACAGCTTCTCGGCCGCAGTGCAGGTGCTCACCTCGCTCCGCGGCTCGGACCTCCTGCGCGTCAAGGGCCTAGTCAACGTCGAAGGCGAGCGAGGGCCAGTCGTGGTGCAGGGCGCGCAGCACGTGTTCCATCCTCCGGTCAGCCTCGAAGCCTGGGCGAGCGACGACCGGCGCTCGCGAATCGTGTTCATCACCCGGAACCTGGAGCGCGAGTCGGTCGAGTCTCTGTTCGCCGCCGTCGGAACCCTCGCCGCGCAGTCCAGCTAAGGCGCGATGGCGCGCACGAGGGTCGCGATCGTCGGCGGTGGCCCGTCGGGCCTGATCCTCGCTATCGAGCTCGGGCGCCGCGGCGTCCCCTGTGTCCTCCTCGAGGAGGACGCGACGCCGCCGACGCTCCCCAAGGCCAACGCCACGACCTCGCGCACCATGGAGCACTACCGGCGGCTGGGATTTGCAGGGGAGATACGCTCCCTTGGCCTTCCCGAGGATTACCCGCAGGACATCGCCTACTTCACCCGGTATACGCGGCACGAGCTGGCGCGCCTGCCGGGGCGCAGCCGCAGGGAGGCCCTCGCCGCGCGCGAGGGCCCAGACTCGCGCTGGCCGACGCCCGAGCCCCTGCACCGGGTGCAGCAGATGTACATCGAGGCGATCCTCAAGCGGCAGGCGGAGCGATGGCCCGCCGCGGACGTGCGCTTCGGCTGGCAAGCGCGAGCGCTGGCGCAAAGCGAAGAGGGCGTGACGCTCGAGGCCGAGGAGCTCGCGAGCGGAAGGACCGAGCGCATCGAAGCCGACTACGCGGTGGGCTGCGACGGGCCGCGGAGCCTGGTGCGCGCCGCGCTCGGCATCGCCTACGAGGGCATGTCGCGCGAGGAGCGCGATTTCATGGGGGGCAAGATGCTCGCGGTCTACATCCGCTCCTCCGCGCTCTATCACCTGGCGCCACGCGCCTGGCAGTACTGGGCCATGAACCGCGAGCAGCGCGCGCTCCTGAACGCGATCGACGGCCGGGAACTGTGGGTGATGCACGTGCAGCTCCCGCGCGCGGGCGCGGACGCCGCCGTCTACGCGCGCGAGTCGCTGCTGCGCGCGACCGGCCGCGAGTGCCGCTTCGAGATCCTCGGCATTGCCGAGTGGACGGCGGGCTTCACGCTGGTCGCCGAGCGCTTCGGCAGCGGACGCGTCTTCATCGCGGGCGACGCGGCGCACCTCTTTACGCCGACCGGCGGACAGGGCTACAACACCTCGGTCGACGACGCGTCCAACCTCGGCTGGAAGCTCGCGGCGGCCTGCCAGAGCTGGGGCGGGCCGGCGCTGCTCGCGAGCTACGAGCGCGAGCGCAGGCCGATCGCGCTGCGCAATACGCGCTTCGCACGCGCCATGGCCGAGTCGATCGGCAGGATCGACCTTCCCACCGACCTGGAGGACGATAGCGCTGCCGGTGCCGCGGCGCGCGCGGCGCTGGGCGAGCGCCTGCTGCGCCACGCGGCGACCGAGTTCGACATCCCGGGGATCCACCTCGGCGTCTTCTATGCGGACTCGCCGATCGTCGTCCCTGACGGCACGCCCCCGCCCGCGGACGACTGGCACCGCTATACGCCCGACGCGATCCCGGGAGCGCGCGCGCCCCACGTCTGGCTCGACGACGGCGTCTCGATCTTCGATCGCTTCGGCCGCGACTTCACGCTGCTTCGCTTTGACCCGAGCGTCGACGTGCGTTCCATCGAGGCGGCGGCGCGGCGCCACCGCGCTCCCCTCGAGATCGTCGATGTCTCTAGCGACGAGGCGCGTGACCTGTACGCGCGCGATCTCGCGCTGGTGCGCCCCGACCATCATGTCGCGTGGCGCGGCAACGCCCCGCCCGACGACGCGGGCGCGCTTCTCGCGCGGGCTCTCGGCCACCTGCTATGATCGCCCTTCGCCAGCCCAGGTCGCCGCCATGAACGCCAAGGAAAATATCTCGGGAGTGCGCGCCGAGGCGCCCGTCGCAAGCCCGGAGCAGAAGGAGGTTTGGGGGAGCGATGCGATCGCCGCGGTGCTGCGCGCGATCGAGATTCCCTACCTCGCGCTCAACCCGGGCGCGAGCTACCGCGGCCTGCACGACTCGATCGTCAACTACCTCGGCAACACGCGCCCACAGATGCTCCTTTGCCTGCACGAGGAGTCGGCGGTGGCGATCGCGCAGGGCTACGCGAAGGTCTCGGAGCGCATGATGGGCGCGGTGGTGCACTCGAACGTGGGGCTCATGCACGCGAGCATGGCGATCTTCAACGCCTGGTGCGACCGCGTGCCCGTGCTGGTGCTCGGCGCGACCGGGCCGTGGGACGCCGCGAAGCGTCGCCCCTGGATCGACTGGATCCACACCGCCTCCGACCAGGGCGCGCTGGTGCGCGACTACACCAAGTGGGACAACCAGCCGGCGTCCGTTCCGGCCGCGTACGAGGCGATCCTGCGCGCGGCGCAGATCGCGAACACTGCTCCCCGCGGCCCGACCTACATCAACCTCGACGCGGGGCTGCAGGAAGCGAAGGTGGGCGCGCTCCCTCCCCTTCCCGACCCGAAGCGCTTTCGCCCGGCGGAGCCCGTGCAGCCTTCGCATTCTGCGCTCGAGACGGCGGCGAAGCTCCTCTCGGCGGCGAAGCGCCCGGTGATCCTGGCCGGCCGCGTGTCGCGCAGCGAAGCGGCGTGGAAGGACCGCGTCGCGCTCGCCGAGAAACTGCAGGCGCGCGTCTTCACCGACATCAAGCTCGGCGCGGCCTTTCCCACGGATCACCCGCTGCACGCCGCGCCGCCCGCGACCTTCCTCTCGCCCGACGCCGCCAAGCTTGTGCGCGAAGCCGACGTCGTGCTCGCGCTCGACTGGGTCGACCTCGCCGGCGTGCTCAAGCAGGCCTGGGGTGCCGAAGCCGTGGGCGCGAAAGTCGTCCAGGTTTCCCCCGACGCGCACCTCCACCGCGGCTGGAGCATGGACTACCAGGGCCTGCCGCCGGTGGACGTGTACATGATGTGCGAGCCGGACACGGTGGTGCCGCTGCTGCTCGCTGCGGTGAAACCGCGCCCCGCTGCGGTCGCTCCCGCGCCGCAGCCGCTGCCGGCCGCGTCGGACCAGGTCACCATCCGCACGCTCGCCGACGCGCTGAACGCGGCGACGCGCGGCGTGGACCTGTGCATGACGCGGCTCCCGCTCGGCTGGTACGGCGCTTACCGTCACTTCCGCCACCCCCTGGACTACATCGGCTCCGAAGGGGGAGGAGGGGTGGGGGCCGGGCCCGGGATCACGGTGGGCGCGGCGCTCGCGCTCAAAGGCTCGGGCAGGGTGCCGGTCGCGATCATGGGCGACGGCGACTTCCTGATGGGGAACACGGCCCTGTGGACCGCCACGCACTACGGCATCCCCTGCCTGATCCTCGTCGCCAACAACCGCTCTTTCTTCAACGACGAGCTGCACCAGGAGCGCGTCGCGAAGGAGCGCTCCAGGCCGGTCGAGAACCGCTGGATCGGCCAGCGCATCAGCGGCCCCGATATCGACCTCGCGATGATGGCGCGCGCTCAAGGCGCCGAGGGCCTGGGTCCCGTGACGAAGCTCGCCGATCTCGCTCCGGCGGTCGAGAAGGGCTTGCGCCTGGTCCAGGACGGTGCCGTGTGCGTCGTCGACGTGCGCGTCGCGCCGGGCTACGACGCCAACATGGCCGGCTCGGGCGCCAGCCAGAAACGCTGATCATGCTCCTGCGAATCGTGCTCGCATCGGCGTTGCTCGCTGTGTCGACGGGCGAAGCGCTCGCGCAGCAATGGCCGGGCCGCTCGATACGCTTCGTCGTGCCGCTGCCGCCCGGCGGCTCGCCCGACTATCTCTCGCGGCTGCTCGCCGAGCACCTGCAGCCCGTGCTCGGCCAGCCTTTCGTCGTCGAGAACAAGCCGGGCGCCGCGGGCAATATCGCGCGCGATTTCGTCGCCAAGGCGCCCGCCGACGGCTACACCATCCTGATGTCCGAGTCGGCGCACGTGATGAGCGCCGCGGTCGGCGCGAAGCTTCCCTACGATCCGATCAACGACTTCCAGCCCATTTCGCTCGCGGCGACCATTCCCTTCGGGCTGACGGTGAATTCGAGCATGCCCGTGCACACGCTGAACGAGTTCATCGCGTATGCCAAGAAATCGCCCAGGCCGCTCACCTACGGCACGGCGGGCATCGGCGCGCCGCACCACCTCGCAGTCGAGCTGCTGCGCTCGATGACCGGGATCAACGTCGTGCACGTGCCGTACAAGGGCTCCGCAGGAATCATCCCGGCGCTCCTGTCCGGCGAGATCGACTTCACCATCGCTGCCGAGAACTCGCTGCTGCCGCACTACAAGTCGGGCAAGCTGCGCCCGATCGCGATCGCAGCCTCGTCGCGCACGGCTATCCTGCCCGACGTCCCGACCATCGCCGAAGCCGGGCCGCTGCCTGGCTATGCGGTGAACGTATGGCTGGGAGTGATGGCGCCCGCGGGCACGCCGCGGCCCGTCGTCGACCGGCTGAATGCCGAGATCAACAAGATCGTGCGCGACCCGCAGATCGTCAAGGAGCGGATGAACACCGTGGGCCTCGAAGCGGTGGGCAGCACGCCCGAGGAGCTGCGCGACGTGATGAAGAGCGAGCTCGCGAAGTACACCAAGCTCGCGCGCGACGCCAACATCCAGCCCGAGTAGCTACGCCGCGGCCTTGCGGTTGGTCTCGAAGCCGGGCTCGCTGCCCAGAAGCGCCGCCGGCTTCTTCAGGTTCTCCTGCCAAAGCAGCGATTCCATGTAGATGTTCAGCGGCTGGTCCTGCACGGTGAGCTCGTAGACGTGCTCGTCGTTCGAGGCGTGGTTGTGCACTGCCCAGCCCGGCGCAGAAAGCATGAGATCGCCGGGGCCCCATTCGTAGCGGTTGCCCGCGACCGTGGAGTAACCCGTTCCGTGGAAGTAGTAGTTGATCGCCGCCGAGACGTGGCGGTGCGGGCGGTCGACGATCTTCGGCGGGCGGATCGTCATGGTCGCGAAGAAGTTCGGCGTGATGCCGTTGGTGCGGCCGGTGACCGGGTTGTACATCATGTACAGGCGCCGGCCGATGTAGTCCTTGCCGAGCGCCTCGAGCTTGTCGAGCTCGCGCTTGACCTCTTTCCACGGGAAGTGCAGCGGCTTCGACACGACCGCTTCCGGGTTGATGAGGATCTCGTAGGGCATGAGCATGCCGCCTTCGGCGCCGATGCGGATCATGCCGTAGGGGCTCTTGCGGCGCGGGTCGGCGCCTTCGTTCGCCTCCTCGACCGGGTGCAGCTCGGTCGCGGGCTCGTCCTCGGGGAGATACACCTGCATGTGCTGCAGCAGCGGCACGTTCGAGTAGGTGAGCCGGACCTGGAGGTCCTTGCCGTCGTTCGTGTGCCGGTAGACGGCGTACGACGGATGGTTCCACACATCGTACTGGGCGAAGGCGATGCGCTTTCCGGCGACGAGCGTCGCCCCCGAGCCGCGGATGCAGAAATTCACTTCGGTCGCGTTGTGGCGGAAAGGAGCGGATTTCTCGCCGGGCTTGAGCACCGAGAGCTTGACCTGGATGCCCGGCGCGAACCCGGGCGCGTTCGCTTCGGCGAGCGGGTGCACGATCAGCGACTCGCGCCGGCCGTTGGCAGGCAGCGGCAGGCTCGCGAGTCGCTCGACCTCGGCGTCGATCTCCGCCTTGGTGACCACGATCGGCGCCCAATAGCTGTTTTCGTCGGCCGCTTCGCAGCCGGCGCGGTCGACGAAGCGGCCGCGCAAGTCCTGAAAGTCCTTCCTGAAGTCGTTCATGCCGCTCTCCTACCTTGAGGAACGGATCGTACTCCCTAGACGGGGCTCCTGGCTCGGGTGCCCGCGAGCCGCGGCTTCACCTTCTTCGGCTGGGGGAGGGAGCGCCCCAGGCCCTGATTGCTGGCCCTGCGGATGAGCTCGGCCCCGAGCGCCAGGTCCGAGATGCCCATGCCCATCGCCTTGAAAAGCGAAATATCGTCCGAGTCGGAGCGCCTCCGGCCGGTGGCGATGAGCTTCGAAAGCGGCAGGACCTCGTCCCAGCCGCGCGAAGCATAGCGCGTGATGAACTCGCGGGAGAACTGCTGCACGCCCGGCAGATTGTCCACCGCCACCCGCGTCGCGCGGTCGAACACGTCCTGGGCGAATTCCTCGCGGTCGGGCGCGATCGCGCCCACCGCGTTCAGGTGAGCGCCCCGCTCGAGCATGGCCGCGCTCACGAAGGGCTGCGCGGCCCGCGTCACGAGTGTCACGATCTGCGCACCTTCGCACGCTTCTGCCGCGGAGCCGCAGGGCGCGGCCTCGATGCCGAACTCCTCGCGCGCTTTCCTGGCGAATTCCTGCCGCGATTCCGCCCTCGGGCTGTAGATCTGCAGCCGCTCGATCGGCCGCACCGCGAGCATCGTTCCCACCTGGGCCAGCGCCTGCTTGCCGGTGCCCGCCAAGGCCATGACCCTCGCGTCCTTTCTCGCCATCCAGTCCGCGGCGACGCCCGAGATCCCGCCGGTACGCAGGTTGCCCAGGGCGAAGGCCTCGATCACCGCGACGAGAGACCCGTCCCCTGCGCTCCATAGGAGCAGCAGCGGACAGGTGCCGCCTTGCGTATGGGTCCAGGTTTTCGTGCCGACGAGCTTGCCCAGCTTCGCGCCGATCGCGTGCAGGTTGTTCTTGCCGTACTGAAGCAAGGTCTTCGTCATGTTCTGCGCCTCGCCGCGCGCCTCCTCGCACAGCGCCGCCTCCAGCGCGGCGATGGCCTCCTTGAGGTCCATCAGCTGGACGACTTCGGCCTCGGTGATCCAGATCGCGTCGCTGCTCATGTCACACCTTGAACGAGGTCAGGACCTGCACGGGAAACAGTTCCTCGAGCGACAGCTGGCGGTGGCAGACGCCCTGCTCGAACGCGAAGTCGACGAAAGCCTGGAGCGTCTTGCGGTTCTTCTCCAGGCCGTAGGGCCAGAAATCCTCGCCGAAGAGCGCCTTCATGCGCTCCGCGTAAGGCGCGAGCCAGGCGAACGGCGCGTGCGAAGCGGTGATCTCGGAAAGCCGCTCGATCGAGCGGCGCTTTGCTTCTTCGAAGGCCTTGTACAGGTTCATCGCCAGCCAGGGATGACGAGCGAGGATATCGGACCTGATCACGATCACGTGCATGATGGGAAAGATGCCGGTCTGGCGGAAGTAGCCTTCCTCGGCCGACTCGTAATCCGAAAAGAGGCGCCGGATGCCGCTGCCGAGGCCTTTCGGAGGGCGGGCCGACAGGACCGCATCGAGATCGCCGGCGAGCAGCATGTCGTTGAGCGACCGCCCGGGCTCGGGCTTGAGCCGCACCTCGGCCGGGAGCTTCAGCTTCACCTTCTCCACGCGCCCGGCCTCGTTCACCCCCGCCTGCACCCAGTCGACGGAGTCGAGCGGCACGCCCGCCTGATGCGCGAGGTAGCCGCGCGCGTAGATGACCGCGGTCTGCGCCCACTCGGGGACGCCGATGCGCTTGCCCTTGAGCTGCTCGGGCCCCTCGAGCTTCCCGCCCTCGCGCACGTAGATCATCGAATGGCGGAACACCCGAGAGGGGAACACAGGGATCGCGGCGAAGCCGTCGTCCCCCTGCGAGCGCAGCGACACGACCTTGCCCATCGACATCTCGGACACTTCCCATTCGCGGAAATGGGTAAAGCGAAAGAAGGCCTCCTCGGGGGGCAGGGTGAGCACGTTGAGCGTCGCGCCCTGCACCGGCACGCGACCCGAGGCGAGGTCGCGTGTGTGCTCGTAGTCGCCGATGGCGAGCGTCAGCGCCACTTTCTCCATCGCTATTCCTTCAGCAGCACTGCGCCGTCTTCAACCTTCACAGCGTACGAGCGAATGTCCTCGGTGCAGGGCACGCCCGTCGCCTTGCCGCTGGGAATATGGAATTTGCCCTGGTGCAGCGGGCATTCGATCTCCTCGCCTTCGATGAATCCGTCGGCGAGGCTCGCCTGACCGTGGGTGCAAGTGTCGTGGGTGGCGAAGATCTTCCCGCGCAGGTTGTAAAGGCACACGGGCTCGGCGCCCAGATTGACGAGCAGGGTTCCGTCCTCGGGCACGTCGGAGGCGGTGGCGACTTTGATCCAGGTTTCTTTCATCTCTATAGGGGATAGATCAGGCTGTTGGGCACGAGGAGGCTGTCGAAGATGCAGAGCTTTTCGCGGAACTTGAGCTTGCCGTCCTCGACCACCAGCTTGTCGCGGTATTGTCCCGTGTTGAAGACGCGCGTGAGCTCGTCCTGCAGGGTCTCGAGCGCGAGATAGCTGGCTCGCACCTCGAGGACCGTCCCGCTCCAGCCGAGCACGCGGATGCCGCTTACCATGCGGCGCATATAGCGCGGCGCGTACACCGCGGTTTTGCGGATGGCCGTGACCCGGTCGGCGAGGTAGCCTTTGCTTTCGCACAGCCAGGTCGCGAGCGGCAGGCCGCGCTCGAAGTTCTCCCGCGGCACGATCTTGTAGAGACAGGGATCGGTAAAGAACGCGGGCCAGTCCTCGAAGCGCTCTTCATCGAGGCAGGCGGCGTAGTCGGCGTAGAGCTCTTCGAGCGCCAGGCGCAGCTCTCCTGCGCTCATCGAAAGGTAACGTTCTGCTGCGGTCATCTATAATAGAACGAACGTTCGTATTTTACGATATTTCAATAATTAGCAATGTGCTAAATCTGCATCACTTGGCGATAGTAGTCATAGAAAGCCCGAATCACGGACTCGGTCACCATGTGCGGCTCGTCCTTCCAGTCGCGCCCCCCCATCTCCATGACCCCGGCGGACTCGGGGTAGGCGGCGACGCCCGCTTGTGAAAACTTCATCACTTCGCTGTCGTCGATCGACACGAAACCCGCCGGTCCCATGAGGTTCGCCTGCCGCAGCCTGCGCCGGGTCATCGTCTCGTCGTCGTCGGCGTAGCCGAAGAAGGTCCAGGCCAGCTCGAAGGCGTCCGGCCCGCGCGTGATGAGCTGGCGCATCGCCAGGGTGTTCGACTGCTGCTGGATGATGAGGTTGGGCCAGAGCGTGGTCATCACCACCGTGTACTGCGCAAACTCGCGCACCGGATCCAGCAGGTCCGGATCGCTCAACCGGAAATTGTCGATCAGCGATTTCATGTCGACGTTGTCGTCGGTCTTCTTCTGCTCGCCGCGCCAGGAGATGAGAGCGCCATGGCGGCCGGTCGAGTCCATCTCGATCTTCGAGGGCTGGTCAGCGCGGAACAGGCCGAAGCTCACCAGGAACACGTGCAGCAGGCTCGCGTGGTAGGGATCCTTGATATTCTCGAACATCAGCTTCCAGTTCGCGGGGATGAGCTGGCGCGAGTAGCCGAGCAGCGCGAGCTCGCGGCCGTCGAAGACCCGGTCGTAGAGCGCGAGCATCGATGGCCCGAAATACTCGTCGAGCGGCTGAAGATCCGATGCGAAGGAAGCGAAGATCACCCCGTTGCGGCGCGCAACGGAAAGCTTCCGCAGCCCGTGGTTCTTCGGATCGAAATCCGCAGGCATACCGCCCTGCTTCTTCACCCCGCGCCTGAACGGCACTCCGATCAGGTTGCCCTTCAGATCGTAGGTCCACTGGTGGTACGGGCACATGAATTCGGATGCGTTGCCCAAGTGCGTCTGGCAGAACTGCACGCCGCGGTGCGCGCAGCGGTTTTCCACGACGTTGACCGAGCCGTCGTTGTCCCGCACCACGACCACCGGCTTCTCGCCGATGAAGGTGCGCTTGAAATCGCCGGGCTTGGGAAGCTCGGCTTCGAGCGCGACGTAACTCCAGCTCGGACCGCAAAACACGCGCTCCTGCTCGCGCGCGTAGATCTCCGGGTCGGAATAAATCCAGTAGGGAATCCGGGTGATGCCTTCTTTCGGCCACGCGCGGCGCGCTTCCATGACGTGCGACTCGCTCAGGACAGCCGCTTGCGGCGGAACCTGGACAGGAGGTCGTCCAGATGATCGTGGCTCGAATAGGCGATGACCAGCTTGCCGGCGCCCTTTTTCCCGGGCTTGATATGCACCGCCGTCCCGACCTCCTCCGACAGCTCCTCTTCGAGGCGCGCGATGTCGCGGTCGGAGCTGATGCGGCGCCTGGCCTTGGACGCGGGATGCAGGATCGCGTTGACGAGATTCTCCGTCTGCCGCACCGAAAGGCCGCGTGTCGCGACGCGCTTCGCGACCGTTTCCTGCCGGCGCCCCTCCAGCGCGAGCAGCGCGCGCGCGTGGCCCATCTCCAGCTTTCCGTCGAACACCATCGCCTGCACGGGCTTTTGCAGATTGCGGAGCCTGAGCAGGTTGGTGGTGGCGGCGCGCGAGCGGCCGATCGCCTCGGCCGCTTCCTGGTGGGTGAGCTTGAACTCGTCGATCAGGCGCTGTACGCCGTTCGCTTCCTCGAGGGGATTGAGGTCCTCGCGCTGGATGTTCTCGACCAGCGCCATGGCGAGCGCGGCGGAGTCCGGCACATCGCGCACCAGCACCGGGACTTCCTCGAGTCCCGCGATCTTCGCGGCGCGCCAGCGCCGCTCTCCGGCGATGATCTCGTGGCGGCCGTTGTCGATCGGCCGCACCAAAATGGGCTGCATCAGGCCCTGCTTCCTGATGGACGCGGCCAGCTCCTGGAGGGAAGCATCGTCCATCTTCGTGCGCGGCTGATAGCGGCCGCGCTGCAGCTGGTCGACGCGCAGCGTGGCCTGATGCTCGGCGAGCGGTGCGCCGTCGGTGTCGCGGTCGAGGAGCGCGTCCAGGCCCCGGCCCAGCCCCCTGAGCTTCATTGCGCCACCGCTGCGGAAAGGCCGTTGCGCGAGAGGATCTCGCCGACCAGCTCGACATAGGCCTGCGATCCCTTGCACTCGCGGTCGAGCTTCACGGCTGGCGCGCCGTAGCTCGGCGCCTCCGCCAACCGCACGTTGCGCGGGATCACCGTCGCGTAGACCTTGTCGCCGAAATGCTCCTGGAGCTGCGCCGACACCTGCTGCGCGAGCGTGTTGCGCGGGTCGTACATGGTGCGCAGCAGGCCCTCGATGTCGAGCTTCGGGTTCAGGCTCTGGCGCACCTTCTTGATCGTGTTCACCAAGTCGGACAAGCCCTCGAGCGCGTAGTACTCGCATTGCATCGGGATCATCACCGCGTGCGCCGCGACCAGCGCGTTGAGCGTGAGCAGGTTGAGCGCGGGCGGGCAGTCGAGTAGGACGAAGTCGTACTGATCGACGAGGGTCCTTAGCGCGCCCTTCAGCCTAGACTCGCGGTGCTCGAGGTCGACGAGCTCGACTTCAGCGCCGGCGAGATCCCGGTTGGCGGGAATGAGGTCGTAGCCCCCGGATTCCGATTTCTGCCGCGCCGACTCCGCCGTCGCGAGGCCAAGGAGCACCTGGTAGACGGAGATCTTCAAGGTGCGCTTGTCGACGCCGCTCCCCATGGTGGCGTTGCCCTGGGGGTCGAGGTCGACGAGCAGCACGCGCATCCCGGACTGCGCGAGCCCGGCGGCGAGGTTGACGCTGGTGGTGGTCTTTCCGACCCCGCCCTTCTGATTGGTGACCGCGAGAATGCGGCTCATGCGCGCTCGATCAGCACCAGATGCCGGTCCGCCTCGAGCCCGGGAACGGCGAGCGCGTGAACCTGCCGCACGCGGAAATCGGGCGGGATGCGCTCGATCTCCTCGAAGGGATGCACGCCTTTCATCGCCGCGATCACGCCGCGCGGCGTGAGCAGGTGCGCGCTCAGCGCGATGACCTCGGCGAGCTCCGCGAGCGCGCGCGAGAGGATGCAGTCGTATTGCCACGCGGGACGCCAGGACTCGAGGCGCTCGCACACCACCTTGGCGTTCCTCACACCGATCTCCGCGATCGCCTGCCTGAGAAACGCGCATTTCTTGTGATTGCTGTCGAGCAGATCCACCTGGGCGGCGGGCTTCGCCAGCGCCACGGGGATCCCGGGGAAACCCGCACCGCTTCCCGCGTCGAGCAGGCGGCCCTCCGGCAGGTAAGGGACCACAGCCAGGCTATCTAGTAAGTGCGCGCTTACCGCCCTTGCCTTGTCCCGCACGGAGGTCAGGTTATGCACCCGATTCCACTTGTCGAGGAGGTCCAGATGGGCAAGCAGCTTGGATCGAACCTCGGCGCCCAGCGCAAGCCCGAGCTCGGCTACACCCCCGTCCAGCTGCCGGGCGAGCTCGCCCTGCTTCGGCGCCGCCGCCAGCGTGCTCATGCGGCCGACCGCTCCCGCGATCCCGAGCGGCGCTTTAGGTGCACGAGCAGCAGCGAAATCGCTGCGGGCGTAATCCCGGAGATGCGCGACGCCTGGCCGATCGTCTCGGGACGGCCATGACTCAGCTTCTGCCGCACTTCCACCGACAGCCCGCGCACCTCGCTGTAGTCGAGATCCCGCGGCAGGGCCATCGTCTCGTAGCGCTCGTGCCGCTCGATTTCCTCGCGCTGGCGCGCGACATAGCCCTGGTACTTGGCCTGGATCGCCACTTGGGCTGCGACTTCGGCATCGAGCGGTGCGCTCGCTCCGCACAGCTCGCTCAGCGCAGCGTGGTCCACCCCGGGCCGCTTCAACAGATCCATAAGCGAGTATTCGCGCTCGATCGCGCCGCCGAGAATGCGCTGCGCGACTTCGGCCGGCACAGACCTTGGACGCACCCAGGTCGCTTTCAGCCGCTCCTGCTCGCGCGCAATCGCGTCGCGCTTGCGATTGAACGCGTCCCAGCGGATGTCGTCGACGATACCCAGCCGCCGCCCGTGATCAGTGAGCCGCAGGTCCGCATTGTCCTCGCGCAGCATCAGGCGATATTCGGCACGGCTGGTGAACATGCGGTAGGGTTCGGTCACGCCGCGCGTCACCAGATCGTCGACGAGGACACCGAGGTACGCCTCGTCGCGCTTCGGGGACCACGCTGGCTCGCCCTTCACCAACAGCGCCGCGTTGATGCCAGCGAGGATGCCCTGCGCCGCCGCCTCCTCGTAACCCGTGGTGCCGTTGATCTGCCCGGCGAAGAACAGTCCGGCGATCGATTTCGTCTCGAGCGACGACTTCAGGTTGCGCGGATCGTAGTAGTCGTACTCGATGGCGTAGCCGGGGCGCAACAGGTGCGCGTTCTCCAGCCCGCGAATGCTCTGCACCAGGTCGACCTGGACGTCGAAGGGCAGGCTCGTCGAGATCCCGTTGGGGTAGAACTCGTTGGTCGTGAGCCCTTCGGGCTCGAGGAAGATCTGGTGGCTCTGCTTCGCCGCAAAGCGGTGAATCTTGTCCTCGATCGACGGGCAGTAGCGCGGGCCGATTCCCTCGATGACGCCGGTGTACATCGGCGAGCGGTCGAGGCCGCCGCGGATGATGTCGTGCGTGCGCGGGTTGGTGTGCGTGATCCAGCACGGCAGCTGCCGCGGATGCAGCTCGCGCCTCCCGAGAAACGAGAACACGGGCACCGGCTCGTCTCCGGGCTGCGGCGTCATCACTGAGAAGTCGATCGTGCGGCCGTCGAGCCGCGGTGGCGTCCCGGTTTTCAGGCGGCCGACCGGAAGCTTCAGCTCGCGAAGCCGCGCCGCCAGGCTGAGCGAAGGTGGATCGCCGGCGCGGCCCGCGCGGTGGTTGGAGAGTCCGACGTGGATCAAACCCGAGAGAAAGGTGCCGGTGGTCAGCACCACGGCGCGCGCGGAGAAGCGCACGCCCAGGTCGGTCGCGACACCCGCCACCCGGTCGTCTTCGAGCAGCAGGTCGTCGACCGCCTGCTGGAACAGGGTCAAGTTGGGCTGAATTTCCAGGCGCGAGCGGATTGCGCGCTTGTACAGCAGCCGGTCGGCCTGGGCGCGGGTCGCCCGCACGGCGGGACCCTTGGAGGAGTTGAGGATGCGAAACTGGATGCCGGCCTCGTCGGTGGCGATCGCCATCGCCCCGCCCAGTGCGTCTATCTCCTTGACGAGATGCCCTTTTCCGATCCCTCCGACCGAAGGATTGCAGGACATCTGACCGAGCGTCTCAAGATTGTGGGTGAGCAGCAGGGTCTTGCATCCCGCCCGCGCTGAAGCGAGCGCCGCCTCGGTGCCGGCGTGACCGCCGCCGACCACGATGACGTCGAATTGAGCAGGAAATGGCATGCAACAAACCGGAAGGAAGTGCGAAATTCTACGGCTAAACGAAGGACGACAACAGAAGTTTCACGTGAAACGCGCCGACGGAAATCTTCGGCGCGCCTGTTTCACGTGGAACATCCACAGGCTACCCACAGGGTTTGCACCGCTTGTTCACCGCTGCTCCACCGCTTTTCCACGCACGCCTCGCTCCAAGCGGCCCTCAGCCGAGCGAGCGCTCCAGTTGCGCCCTGCGCGCGGCAAGCTCTTTGGGCAGGCGATCGCCGATCAGCTCGAGCAACTCGTCGTGCAGCTTCAGCTCGCGCTTCCACTCCGGGACATCCACCGAGCTGACGCGCTTGTACTTGTCGCCGCCGAAGCTCTCGAGCCCCTTCCACTCCAGATCGGCAAAGGTGGGCACGTGGCCGATCGGGGTTTCCACCGCTTTCGCCTTCCCGTGGCAGCGCTCGACGATCCATTTCAGCACGCGCATGTTCTCTCCGAACCCCGGCCAGATGAACTTGCCGGAGGCGTCGGTGCGAAACCAGTTCACCCCGAAGATGCGCGGGCGCTTGGGAACGCTGCGACCCAGCTTGAGCCAATGGCCGAAATAGTCGCCCATGTTGTAGCCGACGAAGGGGATCATGGCCATGGGGTCGCGCCGCACCACGCCGACCTTGCCCGTCGCCGCGGCGGTGGTCTCCGAGCCCATGGTCGCCGCAGCGTACACGCCGGAATCCCAGTCGAACGCCTCGACCACGAGCGGAACCGTGTCCGAGCGCCGGCCGCCGAACACGAACGCCGAGATGGGAACGCCTTGGGGGTCCTCCCAGGCCGAATCGATCGAGGGGCACTGCGAGGCCGGAACGGTGAAGCGGGCGTTCGGGTGCGCGGCCTTGCGACCGCAGTCGGGAGTCCATTCCTTGCCTTGCCAATCGGTGAGCTTGGCGGGAGGGGCTTCGGTCATGCCCTCCCACCACACATCTCCGTCGGGTGTCATGGCGACGTTGGTGAAGATAGTGTTCGTCTGGATCATCTTCATGCAGTTCGGGTTGGTCTTCTCGGACGTACCCGGCGCCACGCCGAAGAACCCGGATTCGGGGTTGATCGCGTAGAAGCGCCCATCTTTGCCCGGCTTGATCCAGGCGATGTCCTCGCCGACCGTCGAGATTTTCCAGCCGTTGAACGCCGCGGGCGGGATCAGCATCGCGAAATTGGTCTTGCCGCAAGCCGAGGGGAAGGCTGCGCTGACATAGATCTTTTCACCCGAAGGCGGGGTCACGCCGAGGATCAGCATGTGCTCGGCGAGCCAGCCCTGCTCGCGCCCCATGATGGAAGCGATGCGCAGGGAGAAGCATTTCTTGCCGAGCAAGGCGTTGCCGCCATAGCCCGAGCCGAACGACCAGATCTCCTTGGTCTCGGGGTAGTGGACGATGTAGCGGTGCTCCTTGCTGCACGGCCACCTCACATCCTTCTGCCCGGCCGCAAGCGGCGCACCAACCGAGTGCACGCAGGGAACGAAATGGCCAGACTTTCCAAGAATCTCCCATACTTTCTTGGACATGCGCGTCATCACGTGCATGCTGACCACCACGTAGGGCGAGTCAGTCAGCTCGATGCCGATGTGCGCGATATGGGAGCCGAGCGGTCCCATGGAGAACGGGACGACGTAAAGGGTGCGGCCGCGCATGCACCCGTCGAACAGCTTGTCGAGGGTCGCTCGCATCTCCTTGGGGTCGACCCAGTTGTTGGTCGGGCCGGCGTCTTCCTTCTGCTTGGAACAAATGAACGTCCGGTCTTCGGTACGCGCCACGTCGTTGGGGTCGGACAGAGCCAGGTAGCAGCCCGGGCGGAGCTTGGGGCTGAGGGTCTTCAGCATCCCGGACTCGACCATCTCGCCGCACAGCCGGTCGTACTCCTGCTTGGAGCCATCGCACCACTCAATCCGGTCGGGCTTGGTGAGCGCAGCGACCCGCGCGACCCATTCCTTGACGCCGCTGTGCTGCACGTACGCCGGTGCGCCGATATCAATACCTGCGACGTAACGCTGATTCATTCGGGGCCTCGCGGTTGCGACTCGGCGGCGCCGCGACGCGCGGCTCCCGGTCGTTAGGATTCAGTCGGGAGTGAACTCTATCACGAAACCGGGGAATCGATAAAATACATATGTAAAACATGATATTAGTCACGATGGCCCATCGCCCCAGACACGCCTCAGGCGTCTGGCCAGCCTGAAGGTCGGTGCGGTAGTCGTGACCAGAATGATGATCCGCGTGACATGCGCCGCCGTGACAAGGGGTACGCCCAATTGGAGCACCTTGGCCGTAACGCACATCTCCGCCATCCCTCCCGGGGCCGTGGCGAGCACCATGGTCGCGACCGGTACCGAGCCGACGAGCGCCAGGCCCCAGGCGCACAGCCCGGAAGCGAGCATGGCGAGCGCTACGGAGACGCACACCAGCACGACAAAGCGAGTCGAGGTCTTCAGCGACCCGCGCTCGAAGCTCGCGCCGAGCGAACACCCGATGAGGAGCTGCGCCGCGTTGGATAACCACGTCGGAATCGCCGAGAGATTCACGCCGCTCAAGGTCAGCGCAACCGTGACGCTGAGCGGCCCGAGCATCCAGGCGTTCGGGACGCGCAGCCTGGCGAGCGCACTTCCCGCCGCTGCGGCGATGCCGAGCAGCGTGATCAGTCCCAATCCGTCGACCGAGGACTGCGCCGGCCGATAGGGATCGGCGCCGTGCAGACCTAGCGCCGTAAATGCAAACGGGACCACCAGCACGACGATGAACACGCGCAGCGCCTGCGCGAGCACGACGCGATCGGAGCGCGCGCCGAAGCGCTCTCCAAGAATCGTCATCTCGGCGGCGCCGCCGGGAACGCTGGCGAAAAGCGCGGTGGTTGCGTCCAGACCGGCGCTGCGCATGAGGAACCAGCCGCTCGCATACGCGAGCAGGACAGCGAGCACGGCGGCGGCGAGGAGCAAGTACCAGTGGGCCGCGACCTCGCCGCCCACTGCGGGCGTGAAGTACAGCCCGAGCGCGCAGCCAATGGCCAGCTGGCCTGCGGCCCTGCCACCCGCGGGTGCCGTGACGTTCGCGCGCGAAAACTTGGCCAGGGCCATCACGAGCAGCGGGCCGATCATCCACGGCAGCGGCGCGTGCAGCGCGCTGAGCAGCGCGCCGCTTGCTCCGCACATCGCCAGCGCGGCGAGCACCGGAAGAGCCTTCATGGTCCCGCGTTACTTCCCGACGCAAAAGCGCGCAAAGATCTCCCCCAGCAGATCGTCGGCTGAAACTTCGCCCGTGATCGAATCGAGCTCGCGCTGGGCGAGGCGCAGCTCTTCTGCCAACAGCTCGGTTCGCGTCGCGCTCTGCGTCGCCCGCTCGAGCGCCGCGGCGACGCGCTCGAGCGCCACCAGATGCCGCTCACGCGCCATGAAAATATCGCCGCCCTCCGGCTGCCAGCCGGCAAGGTCGAGCAGTACCTTGCGCAGCCCCTCGACGCCCGCCCCGGTCTTCGCCGACACGTGCGCGCGCCAGCCTTGCTCCTTCTGCCGCGCGACGCCAGGCGCATCGCCCGAGAGATCGACCTTGTTGAACACCGTGACTGGGCGCAGCTTCCGCGGGAGCCGCTCGACGGTCGCGCGGTCGGCCGCGGTGACGCCCTCGCGCGCGTCGACGACGAGCAGCAGCACGTCCGCCAGCGCGATCGCATCCCAGGTGCGCGCAATCCCGATCGCTTCCACGGTATCGTCGGTGTCGCGCAGCCCGGCCGTGTCGATGATGCTCATCGGCACGCCCTCGATCTGGATGGTCTGCCGCACGGCGTCGCGCGTCGTCCCGGGAACCTCGGTGACGATCGCCAGATCCTCTCCGGCCAGACGGTTCAACAGAGAAGATTTGCCCACGTTCGGCTGGCCCGCGAGCACGACCTGAAGCCCGTTGCGCAGCACGCTGCCTTGGCGGCCCAGCGCGAGCGAGCGACCGAGGTCAGCAGCGAGCCGCGCAAGCCGTTGGCGTGCGTCTTCCCGGTCCAACGGATCGACCTCTTCCTCCGGAAAATCGAGCGTGGCTTCCACCAGAGCGCGCAGCTCGACGAGCTGGCCGGCGAAGCTGCGCACCTGCACGGAGAACTCACCGCGCAGTGAGCGCAGCGCGCACCGTGCCGCGGCTTCCGTCGCCGCGTCGATGAGATCGGCGACCCCCTCGGCCTGAGCGAGATCGAGCTTGTCGTTCAGGAACGCGCGCCGGCTGAACTCGCCCGGCTCGGCGAGGCGCGCTCCGAGCTCGACGCAGCGGCGCAGGAGCATCTGCAGCACCACCGGGCCACCGTGGCCCTGCAGCTCGAGCACGTCCTCGCCTGTATACGACGCCGGAGAAGCGAAGAACAGCGCGATGCCGTCGTCGATCGGCTCGCCGGAGGCGCCCCTGAAGACCGCCCGCGTCGCGATGCGCGAAGCAGGCGCCGCGCCCAGCAGCTGCGAAGCGAAGCCGCGCAGGCCCATGCCCGAGACGCGCACGATGCCGATGCCGGCTTTTCCCTGCCCGGTCGCGATCGCCGCGATGACGTCGGTGTCGGACGGTGTTGCCATGGCTGCTGCGCTTGCGTCCTCGCGGGCCCCGGCGGGCCGCGCCTCGTCAGCGTTTGGCGCCCCCGGCGGCCTTGTCGCCCCCGATCATGCGCGTGATCTGCCACTGCTGCAGGATCGAAAGGATGTTATTGACGAACCAGTACAGCACCAGCCCCGACGGAAAGAAATAAAACATCACGCCGAACACCAGCGGCATGATCATCATGACCTTGGCCTGGACCGGGTCGGGCGGCGTGGGATTCATCCTGGTCTGGATGATCATCGAGACCATCATCAGCGTGGGTAACACGTACCAGGGATCGGGTGCTGCCAGATCCTTGATCCACAGATAAAAGGGTGCGTGGCGCAGCTCGACGCTCTCGAACAGCACCCAGTAGAGGGAGATAAACACCGGAATCTGGACGACGATCGGCAGGCATCCACCGAGCGGGTTGATCTTCTCGGTCTTGTACAGGTCCATCATCGCCTGGTTCATCTTGACCTTGTCGTCGCCGTACTGCTCGCGCAGTTTCATCAGGCGCGGCGTGACGAGCTTCATCTTCGCCATCGAGCGGTAGCTCGCGGCCGACAGCGGGAAGAAGATCAGCTTGATCACCACGGTGAGGAGGATGATCGCCAGGCCCCAGTTGCCCAGCCAGCCGTGAAACAGCTTGAGAACCCAGAAGAGCGGCGCGGCGATGACCGTGAGCCAGCCGTAGTCGACGACGAGCTGCAGGCCAGGGGCGACCGATTGAAGGTGGTCCTGGTCCTGCGGCCCCGCGTACAGCGCCACCTCGATGCGCGCGCTCGCGCCCGGCGCGACCGGGCCGGCCGGCATGATCACGCCGATCGAGTAGAGATCGCCGTCGAGCTTGCGGGTGTAGAACTCGCGCTGCACCTTGTCCGGAGGCAGCAGCGCGGCGACGAAATAGTGCTGGATCATGGCGATCCAGCCGTTGTCGGCAGTCTTCGGATACGCGACCTTGCCCTTGGCGATGTCGTCGAACGTGACCTTCTGGAACTTGTCGCGGTCGGTGTAGACCGCGGCGCCGGTGTAGGTCTGCGTCATGTAGGGATCGCCGCCCGCCGACCTGCCGTCGCGGGCTACCTGGAAGTACGCGTCGGTGGCGAGCGGCGCTGAGCCGCTGTTGGCGATTTCCTCAGCGACGTCGATGCGATAGCTGCCGCGGTAGAACGTCAGAACCTTGGTGACTTTCACGCCCTGCGGCGCGCTCGCTTCGAGCCTGACCTCGACCTTGTCCTGGCCGGGAGCGAGCGCGAACGCCTTGCCTTGCGCGCGGAAAGGCGTGCGGTGGTTGGGCAGGCCCGATCCGATCAGCCCGCTCTGGGCGGCGTAGCGATGCTCGGGCCCGAACAGCACGAAATTCTTGGTCTCGTCGCGCGCGTCCTTTTGCTGCAACAGCTCGAGGTAGACGATGTCCCCGCCTCGGGTGTCGATATCGGCCTTGATCAGGTCCGTGGTCACCTGCAGCAGCTCCCTGGGCCCGCCTTCGGCCGGGGCGGCGGCGGCCGTGGGCGGAACCGGCGCGCCCTTGGCCTGGGCCGATTCGCCGAGGGCGCTCGGCGTTGGGACCGACCCCGGCGTGGTTGCCGTAGCGGCGGGCGGCGGCGGGCGGGTCTCTTTCTGCCAAGCCTCCCACAGAAGCAGAAGCGAGAAGGAAAAGACGACAAACAGTATCAGGCGCTGCGTGTCCATGCGGTCGGACCTAGGGAACCGGGTCGTGGCCGCCCGGGTGCCACGGGTGACAGCGGGCAAGGCGCCGCAGCGCGAGCCAGCCACCGCGCAGCGTCCCGTGCCGCTCCAGGGCCTCCAGGGCGTACGCCGAGCACGACGGGTGGAAGCGGCAATGCATGCCCAGCATCGGGCTCAGCGAGTAGCGGTAGCCGATGACCAGAAAGGACAGCAGCCTGCTCACTGGGATCCGAGGAGGCATTGTTCGATTTCGGCCAGGGGCGGCTTCGTCGCTGTCACGCGGATCAGGATGTCGCGGCTGCCGAGGCGCGAACGCCGCGTGCGGAACAGCTCACGCAGCACGCGCTTCACCCGGTTGCGGTCGACTGCACGCGGAAAGACACGCTTGGGAACGATGAGTCCGAGCCTGGGCACGCCGTACGCGTTGGGCCGGAAAACGAGGCTGAAGCCCGGACGCCTCAGCGCCCGCCCGCCTGCCAGCATGGCGGCGATATCGGTCGTTCCGAGGCGCAACCTTCGACTGTAGCGCTGACGAACGCTCAAACGCTCAGCCGGGCGCGGCCCTTGGCGCGGCGTGCCCGAATCACGGCCCGGCCCCCGCGCGTGCGCATGCGGACGAGAAAACCGTGGGTGCGCTTTCTGCGGACTACTGAGGGGTGAAAAGTGCGTTTCATGAGAAGTTTTCGATGGCGGACGTAACCTTCAATTAGACTGGATTTGAAGACGAATTGTCAACGAGCGAAGCGAGCCTCTGCGGCCGCCGCAGCCGCGCGAAAAACTCGCCTCCGGCTGTGGATAACTCGCTGCGAAGCGAGTAAAATGGGCGCGCAGTTTTCCTCGAATCCAGCCCAATAAAGTCCATGCAGGGTTTCTGGGCCTCGTGCCTGAGCCGATTAGAAAAAGAGCTTCCTGCTCAGCAGTTTAATACCTGGATCCGGCCGCTCAAACTCGACGCTTCCGCCGCCCCTTCCGGGGAACTGCGCCTGCTCGCGCCCAACCGCTTCGTCCTGCAATGGGTCAAGGACCGCTTCACGCCGCGAATCGAGGCGCTGGGAGCGGAGTTTTTCTCCTCGCCGATTCGCGTGTCGCTGACGCTGGAAGCATCGCCTGCGCCCGAGCCCGCAAGATCGCCGGAACCGGCTGCACGGGCGGCCCGCTCACCGCTTCCCAAGCCGGCCCACGCCGATCGCTCCAGCCTCATTCCGGAATTCAGCTTCGACGGCTTCGTCGCCGGCAAGGCGAACCAGCTCGCTCGCGCCGCGGCGCTCCAGGTCGCGGAGCACCCGGGCACCTCTTACAACCCTCTGTTCATCTACGGCGGCGTCGGCCTGGGCAAGACCCACCTGATCCACGCGGTAGGCAACCTCGTGCTGCAGCAGCATCCGAGCGCGCGCGTGCGCTACCTGCATGCCGCGCAGTACATCTCGGACGTCATCCGCGCCTACCAGCAGAAGTCGTTCGACGAATTCAAGCGCTACTACCATTCGCTGGATCTCCTCCTGATCGACGACATCCAGTTCTTCACGGGCAAGGACCGCACCCAGGAGGAGTTCTTCTACGCGTTCAACGCCCTGATCGAGTCGCACAAGCAGCTCATCATCACCTGCGACACCTACCCCAAGGACTTGGCAGGCATCGACGAGCGCCTGAAGTCGCGTTTCTCCTGGGGCCTGACCGTGGCGATCGAGCCGCCCGAGCAAGAGATGCGCGTGGCCATCATCCTCAAGAAGGCTGAAGCGGTCTCTCTCAAGCTCTCCGAGGAAGTCGCGTTCTTCATCGCCAAGCACATCCGCTCCAACGTGCGCGAGCTGGAAGGCGCTCTGAAGAGCGTGGTCGCCTACTCGCGCTTCAACGGCCGCGACATCACTCTGGACACCGCCAAGGAGGCGCTCAAGGACCTCCTCAACGCCCAGAACCGGCAGATCACCGTCGACAACATCCAGAAGACGGTGGCTGAGTACTACAAGATCAAGGTCTCGGACATGCACTCGAAGAAGCGCAGCCGCAACGTGGCGCGGCCGCGCCAGCTCGCGATGGCTCTCGCCAAGGACCTCACGCAGATGAGCCTGCCGGACATCGGCGATGCCTTCGGGAACCGCGACCACACGACCGTGCTGCACGCCTGCCGCACCATCGCCACCCTGCGGGAGAAGAATCACGACATCAACCGCGACTATCACGTGCTCGAGCAGGTTCTTAAAGGGTGAGCAACCCGGGCAAAAGCCGTGGACGAATTGTGAGCAAACACCCTGAAAGCACGACGCGCGAACTTTGTCCCGGTTCTTTGCACCGGAGAAGCCGGAGTTACCCACAGGCTTTGCCGCGGCGCTTTGCCGCGCCCTTCCAGCCTTGGACTCGGTTATCCACGTGAGAGCTCGCGGTCATCATCATCATCAAGGAAAATAAAATGAATCTCCTTAAGACCCAACGCGAAGCGCTCCTCGAGCCTCTGCAGGCGGTCGCAGGAATCATCGAGCGCCGGCACACACTGCCGATTCTCTCGAACGTGCTGCTATCTAGGACCGATACGCACATCGACTTCGTCGCTACCGACATCGAGATCGAGATCACGACCAGCATGACCGTGGAGGGTCCGGGAGAGGCGAAGCGGATCACCGTGGGCGCCCGCAAGCTGGTGGATATTCTGAGGGCGCTGCCGGAGGGATCCGAGGTCCAGCTGACGCTGCAGGACCGGCGCCTGCAGGTGAAGTCGGGGAAGAGCCGCTTCAACCTGCAGACGCTTGCGGCGGAGGATTTCCCCCGGCTCGCCCTCACCGAGGCTGCGAGCACGACCTTCAGCGTTGCGCAAAAGCTGCTGCGCTCGCTCCTGGGGCTCGTCCAGTACGCCATGGCTCAGCAGGACATCCGCTACTACCTCAATGGCCTGCTCATGGTGGTCGAGGACGAGCAGCTCAAGCTGGTAGCCACCGACGGGCACCGCCTCGCCTACGCAAGCCACAAGATAGGAGGCAAGAGCCTGGCGCGGCAAGAGGTGATCCTGCCGCGCAAGACCATCATCGAGCTCTCCAAGCTGCTCGACGAGAGCGACGACCCTGTCGTGATCGATCTCTCCGCGAGCCAGGCCCGCTTCAAGTTCGGCAACGTGGTGCTCGTCTCCAAGCTGGTCGACGGGAAGTTCCCCGACTACGGGCGCGTGATCCCGCAGAACCAGCCGAAGAAGCTGAAGCTCGATCGCATCGCGCTGCTGCAGGCGCTGCAGCGAGCGGCGATCCTGACCAGCGACAAGTTTCGCGGAGTGCGGTGGGTGCTCGGCAACGGCAGCCTGAAGATCAGCTGCAACAATACCGAGCAGGAGGAGGCGCAGGAGGAGCTGGATATTCCCTACAAAGGCGATGCGCTGGACATCGGGTTCAACGTCGGCTACCTGGTCGACGTGCTCAACAACCTGGACGTCGCCGAGGTCGAATGCGGCCTGGGCGACGCCAACTCGAGCGCGCTGTTCACATTGCCCGAGCGCAACGACTTCAAGTACGTCGTGATGCCCATGCGGATCTGAGAGAAGCGAGTCAAATGACGGAAGAAAAGCACGGAAATTCGCGGGAGCACTACGACTCCGACAGCATCAAAGTGCTGAAGGGGCTGGAGGCCGTCCGCAAGCGCCCTGGCATGTACATCGGGGACACCTCGGACGGGACCGGGCTGCACCACATGGTCTTCGAGGTCGTCGACAACGCGATCGACGAGGCGCTGGCCGGCTTTTGTGACGAGATCACGGTGACGATCCACACCGACAACTCGATCAGCGTGGTCGACAACGGCCGCGGCATCCCCACGGGCGTGCACGAGCAGGACGAGCAGAAGCGCTCGGCGGCCGAGATCGTCATGACCGAGCTGCACGCCGGGGGCAAGTTCGACAACAACTCCTACAAGATTGCCGGCGGCCTGCACGGCGTGGGCGTGTCGGTGGTCAACGCCCTCTCCGACTGGCTGCGGCTCACCATACGGCGCGACGGCCAGAGCCACTTCATGGAGTTCAAGGGCGGCGTCGCCGTCGGGCCGCTCAAGGTCACCGGAAAGACGGAGCGCCGCGGCACGGAAGTTCATTTCCTGGCGAGCGCCGCGACCTTCGGCGTCGTCGAGTACCATTTCGACATCCTGGCCAAGCGGCTGCGCGAGCTGTCTTTCCTCAACAACGGCGTGAAGATCCAGCTGGTCGACCAGCGCAGCGGCAAGGATGAGAACTTCGCTCACACCGGCGGGGTGAAGGGCTTCGTCGAGTACATCAACAAGAGCAAGAACGTGCTGCACACGACGCCGTTTCACGCGGTCGCCCAGAAGGACGGCATCACGGTGGAAGTCGCGATGCAGTGGAACGACTCCTACCAGGAGCAGGTATTGTGCTTCACGAACAATATCCCGCAGCGCGACGGCGGCACCCACCTCTCGGGATTGCGCGCCGCGATGACCCGCAGCCTGAACCAGTACATCGAATCCAACGAGATCGCCAAGAAGGCCAAGGTCGAAACCAGCGGCGACGACATGCGCGAGGGCCTTTCCTGCGTGCTTTCGATCAAGGTGCCGGAGCCCAAATTCTCGTCGCAGACCAAGGACAAGCTGGTCTCGTCGGAGGTCGGGCCGGTAGTCCAGGAGCTGGTCGGGGAGAAGCTGAAGAACTTCCTGCTCGAGCGGCCCAACGACGCGCGCATCATCTGCAGCAAGATCGTCGACGCCGCCCGCGCGCGAGAGGCGGCACGCAAGGCGCGCGAGATGACGCGGCGCAAGGGCGTGCTCGATTCGTTCGGGTTGTCGGCGAAGCTCGCCGACTGCCAGGAAAAGGATCCGGCCCTGTGCGAGCTCTACATCGTCGAGGGCGACTCGGCCGGCGGGTCGGCCAAGCAGGGCCGCGAGCGCAAGTTCCAGGCGATCCTGCCGCTGAAGGGCAAGATCCTGAACGTCGAGAAGGCGCGGTTTGAAAAGCTCATTTCTTCGCAGGAGATCGTAACGCTAATCCAGACGCTCGGTACCGGCATAGGTACGGAAGAATTCGACGTGTCGAAGTTGCGATACCACCGCATAATCATCATGACGGACGCCGACGTAGACGGAGCCCACATTCGGACTCTGCTGTTGACCTTTTTCTATCGGCAGATGCGAGACTTGCTTGAGAAGGGATATGTCTATATAGCGCAGCCGCCGCTGTACAAGGTGAAGCTCGGAAAGCAGGAGCGCTACTTTAAGGATGAGCACGAGCGTGCTCAGTACATGCTGACCCAGGCGCTGGTGGGCGCATCCGTTGTGCCGAAGGCTGGGGGACGAATCGACGGAAAATCGCTCGAGCAGCTAGCAATAGGCTATCTGTCCCGCGAAGCCATTGTCACCCGGCTCTCCAAGACCATCGATGAGCAAGCCCTCGCCGCTTTTAAGCGGGGAGTAAAGGTGGACCTGTCCAGCGCACAATCAGCGGGGGCGAGCGCGCTCCGCCTCAAGGAAGCGATGGCGGTAAACGGCAACGGGGTGAGCGTTCGAGCTCGCTACGACGAGAAGCACGAGCAGCATCAGCTCGTCATTCAACGGAGTCACCACGGCAACACTCGAACAAGCGTGCTGGATCAGGATTTTCTTCAGACCGGTGACTTTGAGCATCTCGATCGCTTGTCCCAGGTGCTCAACAGCGCAGTGGGTCCCGGCGCGATGGTGATGCGTGATGACAAGCAGCAGCCAGTCGCCGATTTTTCGGAGGCGATGAAGTGGCTCCAGGGGGAGGTCGAGCGCAGCGCCGCGATCCAGCGCTACAAGGGCCTGGGAGAGATGAACCCGGAGCAGCTCTGGGAAACGACCATGGACCCGCAGTCGCGACGTTTGCTGAAGGTCCAGATCGAGGACGGCATCGCGGCCGACGAGATCTTCACCAAGCTCATGGGCGACGACGTGGAGCCGCGCCGGGTCTTCATCGAGCAAAACGCGCTGGTCGCGCGGCTGGACGTCTGAGCGCTCGACCTATCTAAGCGGCTTTTCTCGCGCGGGACTTCGCGCGGCCCGCGCTGCGCTTGGCGCGCGGCTTGGGCTGAGAGGTCTTCCCCTTCGCGGACTCGGCCGCGGCTTCCTTCCTGGGCGTCGTCGCGGCCGCCTTCCCGGCCCGAGGCGCGAACTCGAACCCCACCTTGCCGTCGGCGCCGCGCACGAGGAACGCCGAGAACGGGCGCCCCTTGCGAGAAATGAAGCGATGGAGGAGGTCGGTTCTTCCCGTCGCGAGAAGCTTCTGGATCTCCTCGCGCTCGATCGGCCTCTGGAGGATCACCCGACCCGAGCGAAAGTCGCAGCTGCGCGGCTCGTTGACGCTGTTCTCGCAGACGTAGGCCATGGGCTGCTCGAACACCCGGGCCCCGCACTTCGGACAGGGACCGAGCGGCGTCAGCCCCGTGAAGTCCACTTTCTCCGCGCCCTCGCCCTCGCGCGGCCTGCCGAAGTCGAACTCGGCGCGGAACTCCGGGGTGAGCCGCACCACCGCGGCGAACGGCTTGCCCATGCGGCTGCGGAATCCCGTCAGCGGTCCCACCGAGCGCTTCGCGATCAGCGTCTCGATCTCCTCGGGGGCGAACTCGCGGCTCGACACGACCTTCCAGATCGCGAAATCGCACTTCGTGCACTTGAACTTGCGGTAGGTCTCGTTCACCTTGCTGCCGCATTTCGGACAGGGCGTCTCCAGCGTGAGGAACGCGGTGTCGGGAATGTCGCCGCGCTTGATGCGCGAGACCATCTCGCGCGTAAGATCCACGATGTGATCCATGAACGCGCTGCGCGGCAAAGCGCCGTGCTCCATCTGCTTGAGCTGGAATTCCCAGTTTCCCGTGAGCTCGGGGGAGCACAGCTCGGTCACGCCGAAGTGGCGCAGCGCAAATAGCAGCGAGAACGCCTTGGGCGTGGGGTGAAGATCGCGGCCGACCCTGTGGACGTAGTCCTCGAAGATCAGGCCCTCGATGACCTGCGCGCGCGTCGCAGGGGTGCCCAGCCCCTTCTCGCTCATCGCCTCGCGCAGCTCCTCGTCCTCGACCAGCTTGCCCGCGCCTTCCATCGCCGAAAGCAGCGTCGCCTCGGTGAAGCGCGCCGGCGGCTTGGTCTGGCTGGCCCGAACCTCGATCTCGCGGGTACGGACCTTCTCGCCATTCTTGATCGGCACCAGGCTGGGGGACTCCGAGGTTTCGGCGTCCTTGCCGTAGACCTGCAGCCACCCGGGCTCGGTCATGACCCGGCCCTCGGTCTTGAAGGCCTCGCCTTCGACGCGCGTGATCCGCGTGGTGACCAGGTACTCGGCGGCCGGGAAGAACACCGCCAGGAAGCGCCTGACGACCATGTCGTAGAGCTTGCCTTCCGCCTCGGACAGGTGGCGCGGCGGCTGCAGGGTGGGAATGATCGCGAAATGGTCCGAGATCTTCTTGTTGTCGAAAATGCGCTTGTTCGGCTTGACCCAACCCTGCTTGAGGATGCGTGCCGCGTGGGGCGCGTAGCCCAGGGATTTCTGGCCCGCGAAGACGTCGAGCGTCTTCTTCACGGTCCCGATGTAGTCCTCGGGAAGCGCGCGGGCATCGGTGCGCGGATAGGTCAGTGCCTTGTGCCTCTCGTACAGGGCCTGCGCGAGCGACAGCGTGGTCCTCGCCGAGAATCCGAAGCGACCGTTGGCCTCGCGCTGCAGGCTGGTGAGGTCGTACAGCGTCGGCGAGAGCTGCGATGCAGGCTTGGATTCCTCGGTGGCCACGCCCGGCTTGCCGAGGCATTTTTCGCGTATCGCGTCGGCCCGCTTCCTGTCCCAGAACCGCTCGGGCCTTGCTTCGCCGTCGTCCTTGGGCTTCTGGAAGCCTTCGTCGAACCAGCGGCCGGCATACTCTCCCGCGGCCGCGGCAAACGTGGCGTAGAGCTCCCAGTAGTCGCGCGCCTTGAAGGCGCGTATGCGCTCCTCGCGCTCGACCAGGATCGCGAGCGTCGGCGTCTGCACGCGACCGACCGTGGTCTTGTAGAAGCCGCCTTCCTTGGAATTGAACGCGGTCATGGCGCGCGTCCCGTTGATGCCCACGAGCCAATCCGACTCGGAGCGGCACAGAGCCGCGTCGGCGAGGGGCAGCAGCTCGCGATCCTTGCGAAGCTGCTCGAAGCCGTCCCGGATCGAGCCCTGGGTCATCGATTGCAGCCACAGGCGCTCGATCGGCTTCTTGCTCTCCGCGTGGCGCACGATGTAGCGGAAGATCAGCTCTCCCTCGCGCCCGGCGTCGCAGGCGTTGATGACGCCCGTGAGGTCCTTGCGCTTGAGCAGCTTGACGAGGAGCTTGAGCCGGTCCTCGGTGCGCTCGATCGGCTTGAGATCGAAGTGCGGAGGAATCACGGGCAGGTGCGCAAAAGACCACTTTCCGCGCTTGACCTCGACGCCCTCGGGCGGAACGAGCTCGAGCAGATGGCCGATCGCCGACGACAGCACGTAGTCGCGGCTCTCGTAATAGTCACCGTGACGCGTGAATCCCCCGAGCGTGCGGGCGATGTCGTTCGCCACGGAAGGCTTCTCTGCGATGATGAGCTTTTTTGTCACGAAGAAGCAAAGACCGCAAAGGACCGGACGACCGCGGTCCGGTCCGCGCTACGCGAAGCGCAGAATGATAAGTGTAATCGGAAGGCGAGGCAAGAAACCGCCGCTCGCTTCCAGCGCGAGCAGAGCAACGCTCGCAGAATCAGTGCACTTGACGCTTCTCGCCGTCGGGGATCAGCTCGTCGAGAACCAGCGCGTCGACGTTGCCGCGACGCGTCCACAGCACCATCAGCACGATCACCTTGAGCTTGTCCGGTCCGACCGTCTCGCTCGGCAGAGCCATTGCCCGCTCGATGATGAGCTCGCGCAGCAGCGGGGTGAGAATCTTTGCACTCTCGAGGAACGCGATGAACCCGCGACTCTCGAGCGGCAGCTTCGTCGTCTCGTCGGCCGTGTACCCGCGAAATGACGATCGCGTATCGAGCGTTTCCGAAATGCCCTCGTCGGGACGGCGCGTCAGGCTGTTGAGCCAGTCGAGCGCGTCGTGGATATCGTCGTTCTCGAAGCCCGCGGCGTGGAGCTTGCGCTCGAGGGTGTCGTAGTCCGGATAAGCCTGCGCTGCGTAGTAGTTCTCGAACAGGTACACGAGTATGTCGAACATGACTCCTCAACGGATGCGTTGGTATCGGCCCCCGGGGAGGCCCGCTATCTTTCCGTCCAGCTCCAGTTTCAGCAGCATGGCGGATACGGCTTCCGCCGGCAAGCCGCTGCGGCCCATCAGCTCATCGATATCGCACGGATCGAACCCCATCTTCGTGAGAAATTCATCATCCGCGCCGGAGCGCGCGACGCTCGCGGCGGTGCGGGTCGGCATGCCGAGTTCTTCCAGCACGTCCTGTGCGCTCTCCACGAGCTTCGCCCCCTGCTTGATCAGTGCGTGGCACCCCTTGGAGAGCGGAGAGTGAATCGAGCCCGGAATCGCAAATACCTCGCGCCCCTGGTCGGCAGCGAAGCGCGCGGTGATCAGCGAACCCGAGTCCAGCGCGGCCTCGACGACCAGGCATCCCCTGGCAAGCCCGGAGATGAGCCGGTTGCGCCGCGGAAAGTTCCCCGCGTGCGGCTCGGTGCCGAGAGGAAACTCCGACACCACGGCACCGCGCTCGGAGATCTCGTCGACGAGGGATCGGTTGCGCTGCGGGTAGACGACGTCGATGCCGGTGCCGAGCATGGCGATGGTCGAGCCGCGTCCCTCGAGCCCTCCGCGGTGCGCCTCGCTGTCCACACCCAGCGCGAGGCCGCTCGCGATGGCGAGTCCCGCGTCGCTGAGAGCGCGCGCGAAGGCGCGTGAATTCTGCAGACCCTGGGGCGTGGCGTTCCGGCTTCCGACGACCGCCAGCGCCGCGGCGGAGAGCAGCTCCACTTTGCCGGCCACGTAGATCAGCGGCGGAGGGTCGGGAATCTCGAGCAGCTGCCTCGGGTACGCCGCGTCGGCGAGGGTCAGCACCGTGCGTCCGCGACCCTCGACCCAGCGCAGGGCTTTCTCCACTTCGGACCCGCGGCCGCGCTCGAGGATGCTGGCCGCCAGCGGATCGGGAACGACCCGCGACAACTGCGCGCGCGTCGCTCCCAGCACTTGCGCGGGAAGACCAAAAGCGGAAAGCAGAGAGCGAAACCGGCTGCTCCCGAGTCCCGGCACCAGACTGAGCTCGATCCAGGCGGCCAAGTCGCCCGAATCGTTCATGTGGGAAGATCCCCGGAAGATTCCGCCCCGTTTATCAGGGATTCTGGACGATGTCTCCGCCCTGGACCGGCCTAGTGCTCTCCATCACCAGCCCGTAGGAAACCGAGTTGAAGGCGCGGAAGATGAACACGAGGCCGTATCGCTCCGGGGGCAGACGTATGGCCGGTGAACTGTCGCGCGATCTCAGGTAGTCGCGCTGGTCGTGGACCACGACGTTGCGGTAGATCGCGAGCACGTGTCCGGGCTCCAGCCCCTCTCTTCGCCCGCGATTGATCGAGATGATCGAGTCGCGCCCGCCGCTGCTCGTGGCGAGCGCGTCGTAGAGGGCGATGATGCGCCCGTCGACTTTGGACGCCGGCGCGTGGGGTATGTACTGGGGAATGACCGGAGGCGGCGCTGGAATGAGCCGGTCGCCTGCGGAGATCTCCTTCTTCGAGCTCAGGATTTCCACCGTTGCCGGCTCGCCGGGCCGGGTCACGCGCGCCGTCCCGAGGTAGACCGCTTCGTAGCCGAGGGTGCGCCGGCTGTCGGGATCGACGAGCGGCTGTCCAGCGCGATACACCTGCCAGATTTCGTTGTCGCTTTGGCCGAAACCGGTGACGTAGGCGACGTTGCCCGACCCCAGGTTCACGCGGTTCTCTTCCGTCGCCATTATTCTCGGTGCGCGGTCGAGCCCGCCTTCCTCGATCAGCAAGGGCTGCGTGAGGAACGGCTCGATCGCGCGGGGCGGAATCGCAGGGATTGCCCGATCGGCCAGAGAGCTCGTGTAGGCCCGCGGCACAAGCTTGACCGAATCGGCGTCGCTCAGGGGCTGGGCTGCGCCGCCGCCGCCGCCGGCGCCGCCGGTGCCCGCCTCGCCCAGGCGCAACTGCGGCGGGGACACGCTGCGGTCGAGCACCAGCACGTCGCCAGGGGAGATGTTGTGCGGATTCCTGATCTGCTCTTGGTTCATGCGCCAGATTTCAGGCCAGCGCCACTGGTCTCTGAGGAACTTGCTGGAGATGCTCCACAGGGTGTCGCCCTTTTGAACGACATAGCGATCGGGTGCGGTGTCCTTGACCTGCAGATCGCCCTGCGCGAGCGCTACCCACGCCGCGCCCGCGAGGCTGAGCGCAAGGAGAGCTGTGCTAGACTTTTGCATGACCGCCTCGTTTGTGTTTGCCCGCCGCAGTCCCTATATTAGCTATTGCGGCACGCTTTTTACAGTCTGCATTAAATTCTGCATCTAATCTATTCAATTTGCAAGTATTTATGGTGACGTTGGAAATCCTCCGCTACCCCGACCCGAGGCTCTATACGAAGGCCGAACCGGTCGACGAAGTGGACGATTCGGTGCGCGCCTTGGTGAGGGACATGGCGGAAACCATGTACGCGGCGCCCGGGGTCGGGCTCGCGGCCACCCAGGTGAACGTGCACAAGCGCATCGTGGTAATCGACGCGTCGGAGAGCCGCGACCAGCTCCTCGTGCTCATCAACCCGGAGATCGTCGCCCGCGACGGCGCCCAGTATTGCGAGGAAGGCTGCCTGTCCGTGCCGGGGATCTACGAAGCGGTCGAGCGCGCCGAGCGCGTCACGGTGAGCGCCCTGGGAATCGACGGCAAGCCCTTCACGCTGACCGCCGAGGGCGTGCTTGCCGTGTGCATCCAGCACGAGCTCGATCACCTCGAGGGCAAGGTCTTCGTCGACTATCTGTCGCGGCTCAAGCAGCAGCGCATCAAGGCGAAACTTCAAAAGCAGATCCGCAAGACGGCCTGAGGCGGGTTGAGGCCCTGAGAATCCTATTCGCCGGCACTCCGGAGTTCGCGGCGCGCGGGCTTTCCGCGCTGCTTTGCTCTCGCCACGAGGTTTGCAGCGTGATGACCCAGCCGGATCGCCCTGCGGGGCGCGGGCTTGCGCCGTCGGCCTCGCCGGTGAAGAAGCTCGCGGCCGAGCGCGGCATTGCGATCATGCAGCCCCGGACCTTGAAGGACGCAAGCGTTCTGGAGCAGTTGAAGTCGCTGCGACCGGACGCCATCGTGACGGCCGCGTATGGCCTGATTTTTCCGCGCCCGCTGCTGGAGGTTCCGCGACACGGCGCGATCAATATCCACGCTTCGCTGCTGCCGCGCTGGCGGGGCGCCGCGCCGATCCAGCGCGCCCTGCTCGCCGGCGATCTGGTGACCGGCGTCAGCATCATGCTGATGGACGCGGGGCTGGACACGGGGCCTGTGCTCCTGCGGGAGGAGACCCCCATTTCGGGGAGCGACACCGCGGGCACGCTCACGGAGCGCCTCGCCGCGCTCGGCGCAGATCTGGTGGTGCGCGCCCTCGACGCGCTGGAGTCAGGCGCGCTCCGCGCCGTCCCCCAGCCCGAAGAAGGCGCGACCTACGCGCCGAAGCTCGACAAACGCGAGTCCCGCCTGGATTGGCGCGAAGGGGCAGTGACGGTGGACAGGCGGGTACGCGCGTTCAACCCGTGGTCGGGCGCGAGCGCCCGCGTGCGCGGCGTGGAGCTGAAGATATGGAGCGCCACGGTCGCGGCGGGAAGCGGCGAGCCGGGCGAGGTGCTGAGCGCCGAGCCGACCGGTTTACGCGTCGCCTGCGGCGAGGGTGCGCTGACGCTGACCGAATTGCAAAGGCCCGGAGGCAAGCGCCTGCGTGCGGCCGAATTCCTGCGCGGCTTTCCGCTCGCTCCCGGAGAGGGCTTCGAGGTTTAGAGTGCCCGATCCGGGCGCAGGCGAGAGCGCACGTCTATAATGCGCGCAACGCCCGTCACCTTCGGCCACACGTCCTTGTCCGCGGTCGCCGCCAACCACACCCTCGCGGAAGCCTTCGCCGCCGCAGCCCGGGCCCTGGGCCTGGTACTCGACGGGCAGAGCCTCACCGATGCGCTCGCCGCCGCCAGGCAGCGCATCGCCGCGCCCGCGCTCGCCGCCGCAACGCAGGATCTCTGCTATAACGCGCTACGCGGCTACGGCCTCGTCGACACCGCTCTGGACAGACTGCTGCAGAAGCCGCTCTCCGACGTTTCCCTGAGGGGCCTGCTCCTGGCGGCGCTCGCGGAGCTGGCGGCGCGGCCGCAGTCGGCGCACGCGGTGGTGCACCAGGCGGTGGAGGCCGCGGTGCTGCTCGGCCGGGTGCGCGCCAAGGGATTGGTCAACGCGGTGATGCGCAACTTTCAGCGCCGCATGGCCGACTTGATTGCGGAGATCGAAGCGACCGAGCCCGGCCGTTACCGCTATCCTCAATGGTGGATCGACGCGCTGCGCCTTGCGTACCCGGAGCGCTGGGAATCGATACTGCTGAGCGCCAACCGCCATCCGCCGATGATCCTTCGCGTCAACCGGCGCAGGCTGTCCGCGGAGGCCTATCTGGAAAAACTGGACCGGGCCGGGTTGGCAGCGCGCGCCCTCGTCGAGCAGGCGGTACTCCTGGAAAAGCCTTGCCGCGTCGAGCGCCTGCCGGGGTTCTCGGCGGGGGAGGTCTCGGTGCAGGACCTGGGCGCTCAGCGCGCCGCGCGGCTGCTCGACGTCGTCGACGGCATGCGCGTTCTCGACGCTTGCGCTGCGCCCGGGGGCAAGACCGGACATGTGCTCGAGCTCGCGCAGTGCGAGCTCGTCGCGGTCGACGCGGACGGCACGCGCGCCGAGCGCATTTCGGAAAATCTGTCGCGGCTGCAGCTTCCCGCCCGGGTTGCGATCGCCGACTGCAGGGAACCAGAGACGTTCTCCGAGGGAAGGCTGTTCGACCGCATTCTCTTGGACGCACCGTGCTCGGCGTCGGGCGTAGTGAGGCGTCATCCGGACATCAAATGGCGGCGTCGCAAGGGCGACGCCGCCGAATTCGGCCGCACGCAGGCGCAGTTGCTCGACGCCTTGTGGCAGGTGCTCGCCCCGGGTGGTAAATTGCTGTACGCGACGTGCTCGGTATTTCCGGAGGAGAACGGCGCTCAGGTGCGTGACTTCCTTCTTCGTCAGCCGGAAGCCGAGTCGCTGCCGCTGCCTGATTTCCCCGGGCCGGACGACTGCATCGGGGGTCAGATTCTGCCGAGCGCGGTCAGCGACGGGTTCTACTATGCTTTGCTGAGAAAGCTCCCGGGCTGAAATGAACGCACGCCTCGCACTGCTAGGAGCCCTCCTGGCGCTTTGCTGGTCGACGAGAGCGCCGGCTCAGCCCATCCAGTTGACCAGCGCGGCGATGGAAATCTCCGAGACGCGGTACGTGCTGAATGCGGATTTTCACCTCGACCTTGGCGGGCCGCTCCTCGAAGCGCTGAACAACGGCGTCTCGCTCGGGTTTCTCGTGGAGTTCGAGCTGACGCGGCCGCGCTGGTACTGGTTTGACGAGAAAGCGGCTCACGAAAAGCTGGAGCTGCGGCTCTCGTATCTCACGCTCGCACAGCAGTACCGCCTGTCGAGCGGCACGCTGTATCAGAACTACTCGACCCTCGGCGACGCGCTCGCCGCCTTGGGCAAGGTTCACGGCTGGGCGGTGCTGGGCCAGGATCAGGTGGAGAACGGGCGTAGCTATGTCGCCGCGGTACGCCTGCGACTCGATCCGGCACAGCTGCCCGCCCCGTTCCGCGTGAGCAGCGTCACCAACCGCGAATGGACGCTGAGTTCCGACTGGAAGCGGTTTCCCTTCGTTCCGCTTGCGCCCGTGCGGGAGGCGAGATGACCTATGTGCTGATCGCGAGCGCGGCGCTCGGCGGCATACTGCTGTTCCTGCTCGCCGCTGCGACAGCCAATTCGCCGCTGTTCGCCGAGCATTACCCGCTACTGCTCGGGCTCAACGCGGCGATCGCGCTCGCCCTTCTGGGACTGGTGGTGTTCCAGCTGTCGAAACTCGCGCGCCAGCGTCGCGCCAAGGTATTCGGCTCGCTGCTGACTTTCCGGGTGCTGGTCATGTTCGCCCTGGTTGGCGTCGTTCCCGGCCTGCTCGTCTACACCGTATCCCTGCAATTCCTCGCCAAGAGCATCGAGTCCTGGTTCGACGTGCGCGTCGAGCGAGCGCTGGAGGGCGGACTCAATCTCGGTCGCGCGGCGCTGGAGGTCATGCTGAACGAGCTCCTTCTCAAGGGGCACGTCATGGCGCTCGATCTCTCAGAGGCTCCGCGGCGCGAGCAGCCGGCCTTGCTCGCGCGTCTGCGCGAGCAGGCCTACGTCGAGGAGGCGCTGCTGATCGGCGCCGATGGGGAGGTGATCGCCCAAGTGCATCGCGCGCCGCTCGTGCTGGAGCCGCCGGCGCCGGGCGCCCAGGCCCTGCGCGACGCGGAGCAGGTCCGGGGCTATGCCGCGGTCGAGCCGATCGGGGACCAAGGTCTCCTCCTCCGGGTCATCGTCTCGCTGGAGCACGCGCGTCGCGGGGAAGCCCGCTTCCTGCAGCTCACCCAATGGGTGCCGCAGACCCTCGCCGAGCAGGGGGAGTCCGTGCAAAGCGTATACCGCGCGTACAAGGAACTGTCCCTGTCGCGGCAGGGACTGAAGGAAATCTACATCCTCACGCTGACGCTCACGCTGCTGCTCGCCCTGCTCTCGGCGATTGCCCTCGCGTTCCTCCTCTCCCGACGCCTGTCCAAGCCGCTCGCAGTGCTCGCCGAGGGCACCCAGGCCGTGGCGAGGGGCGATTTCTCGCGCCGCGCTCAGGTCACCAGCCGCGACGAGCTCGGCATACTCACTCACTCGTTCAACAGCATGACCCAGCAGCTCGGCGAAGCGCAGCACGCTGCGCAGCTCAACCAGGCACAGCTCGAGACCGCCAAGGCCTATCTCGAGAGCATCCTCGCGAATCTGTCCGCGGGCGTGCTGGTGTTCGACGAAGGCCTGGTGCTGCGCATCGCGAACAGCGGCGCCGCGCGCATCCTGCACGAGGACCTCAAGCCCCTGATCGACCTGCACCTGAGGGATTGGACCGTGCTTCCGGAGTTTGCCGAGATGCTCAAATCGGAGCTCGGCCAGCGCAAGGAGGTGCCCTGGCAGCAGCAGGTCGCCGTGCGCGACCGCGGCGCGGTGATCCTGGTGCGAGGCTCGCAGCTGCCCGAGGCAGGCGGAGGGGGCTACGTCGTCGTGTTCGACGACATCACCCAGCTCATCGCGGCGCAGCGGGCGACCGCGTGGGGCGAGGTCGCGCGCAGGCTGGCGCACGAGATCAAGAACCCGCTTACCCCCATCCAGCTCGCCGCCGAGCGCCTTCAGGCCAAGCTCATCGACACGGTCTCGCCGGAGGCGGCAAGGGCGCTGAACCACGCAACCGACACCATAGTCGCCCAGGTCACGGCCATGAAGAACATGGTGGACGATTTCCGCAACTACGCGCGCACGACGACGCCGCAGCTCGGCGGGCTCGATCTGAACCGCCTGGTCGCGGAGGTGCTGGCGCTGTACGAGCAGTCGGGGACCCGGATCCACGCCAACCTGGGCAGGGGCCTGCCCTTGGTGCGCGGCGATCCCGACCGCCTGCGCCAGGTCATCCACAATCTGCTGCAGAACGCGCAGGACGCGCTGGCCGGGAGCAGCGACCCGAGGATCGAGGTGGCGACCGAGCTCGCCGGCGGCCAGATATGGCTGCGCATCAGCGACAACGGCTGCGGTTTCCCCGATGCCATCATCAAGGGCGCATTCGAGCCCTACGTGACGACCAAGCCCAAGGGAACGGGGCTGGGGCTGGCGATCGTCAAGCGCATCATCGACGAGCATCATGGCACGGTGACCATCGAGAACCACGCGGGCAAGGAAGGAGGGCGCGGCGCGGCGGTGCGAATCTCGCTGCCGCTCGCCGCGTAGCCGGAAAATGGCACAGATTCTCGTCGTCGACGACGAAGTCGGAATCCGGGAGCTCCTCTCGGAGATCCTCTCCGACGAAGGGCACTCGGTGCAGCTCGCCGAGAACGCCACGGCGGCTCGCTCGCTGCGCGCACGCGGGCGGCCCGACCTGGTGCTGCTCGACATCTGGATGCCCGATGCGGACGGCATCACGCTGCTCAAGGAATGGGCCCAGGGCGGGCAGCTCAACATGCCCGTGATCATGATGTCGGGTCACGGCACGATAGATACGGCGGTCGAGGCGACGCGCATCGGCGCGCTGGACTTTCTGGAGAAGCCGATCGCGCTGCAGAAGCTGCTCGCGACCGTGAAGCGGGCGCTGCGCGCGGGCGAATCGCGCGCCGCCATGCCCCTCAGCATCGCGAATTTCGGGCGCTCGGTGGCGATCACCGAGCTGAAGAAGCGCCTGTCGAAGATCTCCACCGCCGGCGCGGCCGTGCTGATGCGCGGCGAAAAAGGCGTGATGCCCGAGCTCTATGCGCGCTATCTGCAGCAGCCCAACACGCCCTGGTTCGATGGAGCGCAAGCGCTTAACGACGCGTCGCAGGACCTGCTGCAGCAGGTTTCGAACGGCGTCCTGTTCGTCGCGGAGCTCGCGGCGCTTTCCAAGAACCAGCAGAAGCATCTGGCGTTCCTCGCGGCGCGGGCGGACAAGGGCAATGTGAGGCTGGTGTCGTTCACGTCGGAGGAGCCGAAGCGGCTGGTGGAGGTGCAGGGTTTCGACGCCGCGCTCATGCAGACACTCTCGGGAATCGTCATCGCGCTGCCCTCGCTGCGCGAGTACCCGGAAGACATTCCCGAGATCGCCGCACTGATGCTCGCTCAACTGGTGGAAACGCGCTTCTGCCCTCCGCGGATCTTCTCCACCGGCGCCTTGAACGTCCTGCGGCATTTCGCCTGGCCCGGGAACCTCGAGGACCTCGCCGCCGCGGTGCGCACGCTCGCGCTCACCAGCCTCGAGGAGGAAGTCGGCGTCGGCGACGCGGAGCGGGTGCTGCCGCAGTTCGCGCGGCGGAGCGCCGAGCCCGAGGTGTCTCTGGACCTGCCATTGCGCGAGGCGCGCGAGGCCTTCGAGCGGACCTACTTCGAGCACCATCTTGCCCAGGCGAACGGTTCGATCGCGCGCCTGGCCGAGCGCAGCGGGCTGGAGCGCACTCACTTGTACCGCAAGCTGAAGGCGCTGGGCATTCTCGCCAGACGAAAGGAAGACTGACGCCGATTTGGGATCGAGGGGGATTCGGCATAGAATGCGTGCTTTTTCGCACGGACTTCCGATTTGAAGATCGTCATCCTGGGCGCCGGCCAGGTCGGCTCATCGGTCGCTGAAAGTCTCGCGTCGGAAGCGAACGACATCACCCTGGTCGACATCGACGCAGGGCGACTGCGTAAGCTCCAGGACCGCCTGGACGTGCGCACCGTCGTCGGCAGCGCCGCGCACCCGTCTGTCCTCGCCGACGCGGGGATCGAGGACTGCGACATGATGATCGCGGTGACCCAGAGCGACGAAACCAACCTCGTCGCCTGCAAGCTCGCGCAGCAGCTGTTCAACGTTCCCACGCGCATCGTCCGCCTGCGCGCCACCGACTACCTGTCCAACGAGAAGGTGCTCGGCCCGGACGGCTTCGACGTGGACTTGGCGATCTGCCCCGAGCAGGTCCTCACGGACTACATCGTGAAGCTGATCGAATTTCCCGAGGCCCTTCAGGTCCTCGAGTTCGCGCACGGCAAGGTGAGCCTGGTCGCCGTGCGCGCGTTCCAGGGCGGGCCGCTCGTCGGTCACCCGCTGAAAGATCTCAAGAAGCACATTCCGTCGGTCGACGCCCGTGTCGCCGCGATCTTCCGCGGCGACGCGCCAGTGCCGCCGGACGGCGACACCCTGGTCCAAGCGGGCGACGAGGTCTTCTGCCTAGCCGCCAGCAGAGACATACGCCAGGTCATGCATGAGCTGCGGCGCATGGACAAGCCGGTGAGAGACGTGATGATCGCCGGCGGGGGCAACATCGGCCTGCGCCTTGCACGCGCGCTGGAGAGCGACTACTCCGTGAAGGTGATCGAGTATGACAAGCGGCGCTGCGAGATCCTCTCGACGCGGCTCGACCGCGCGCTGGTGCTCCAGGGTGACGTGACCGACGAGGCGCTGCTGGAAGCCGAGAACGTCTCCGACATGGACCTGTTCGTCGCTGTGACCAACGACGACGAGAACAACATCATGTCGTGCCTGCTGGCCAAGCGCATGGGCGCGCGCCGGGTGGTTTCGCTCATCAACCGCCGTTCCTACGTCGATCTGCTGCACGCGGGCGAGATCGACATTGCGATCTCGCCCGCGCAGGCGACGATCGGCACCCTGCTCGCCCACGTGCGACGCGGGCACGTCACCCGGGTGCACAGCCTGCGCCGCGGCGTGGCGGAGGCACTCGAGGCAGTGGTGCACGGCGATCGCGACTCCTCGCGTTGCGTGGGCCGGCGCATCGATGAGATCGATCTACCCAAGGGAGCGTCGATTGCGGCGCTGGTGCGCGGAGACGAAGTGGTCATGGCTCACCACGATACGGTGGTGCAAGCCGAGGACCACGCGATCGTGTTCGTCACCGACAAGAGGCAGCTGCCCAAGGTAGAGAAGCTGTTTGAGGTCAGCGCCGGCTTCGTCTGAGACGGGACTCGCTATGGTCAGACCGGTGTCCGTTCTGCACGTGCTGGGCCCCTTGATCGTGATCTTCGCGCTCACGATGCTGCTGCCTCTCGCCATCTCGTTCCTCTACGTAGATGCTGCCTGGGAGGCGTTCACCCGGAGCTTCCTGATCACCCTGGTGAGCGGGGCCGTGCTGTGGGCCGTGACGCGCTTCGGCCGCGGCGAGCTCCAGCCCCGCGACGGGTTGCTCCTGGTGGCGCTGGTGTGGACCGTGCTGCCTGCCTTCGCGACGTTGCCGCTAATGCTCTACCTCCCCGAGCTCAGCTTCACCGACGCTTATTTCGAGGCCGTCGCCGGGCTCACCACCACGGGTTCGACCGTATTGTCGGGGCTCGACCGGCTCCCGCCGTCGATCAATTTCTGGCGCTGCGAGCTGCAGTGGATCGGCGGGATGGGGATCATCGTGCTCGCCGTGGCGATCGTGCCGCTGCTTGGAATAGGCGGGAGCCAGATCATGAGGGTCGAGACCCCGGGGCCGATGAAGGACAAGCGGCTGACTCCGCGCATCACGGAAACGGCCAAGGCCCTGTGGCTGGTCTACGCGGCGCTCACGCTCGCGTGCATGCTGGCCTTCAAGGCCGTGGGCATGACCTGGTTCGACGCAACGGTTCACTCGTTCAGCACGCTCAGCCTGGGCGGGTTCTCCCCGCACGACGCAAGCTTCGCCTACTTCAACTCCGCGGCGATCGAGGGGACCGCGGTGTTATTCATGGTCATCGGGGGCATCAACTTCGGCACCCATTTCCTGGCGTTCCGCAAGCTGAGCCTGGCGCCGTACAGGAGCGACCCGGAGACGCGCGCTTACCTCGCTCTGCTCGCGGTGTCGGTGTTCGGCGTCGCCTGGTTTCTCCTCGCCGATCACGTGTATCCGTCTTTCTGGACGGCGTTGCGCCACAGCGCCTTCAACGTCGTCTCGATCGCGACCACAACCGGCTTCTCGAGCGTCGATTTCGCCCGGTGGCCGATCTTCGCGCCCCTGTGGATGCTGTTCCTGTGCTGCTTCGCCACCTGCTCGGGCTCGGCGGGTGGTGGCATCAAGATGATCCGCGCGGAGCTGATGGTGCGCCAGGCGCTGCGCGAGGTCATGTCCATCATTCACCCGCGCGCCTACCTGCCTCTGAAGCTGGCGGGTCAACGGGTCGAGAACCACATCATCTTCGCGGTCCTCGCGTTCATGCTGATCTGGGGAGGTTCGGCGATCGCGATGACGATGCTGCTGACCGCATCCGGCCTGGACGTCGTCTCCGCCTTCTCGGCCGTGGTCGTGTGCCTGTGCAACACCGGCCCGGGACTCAACCAGGTCGGCCCGTCGACGACCTATGCGTCGCTGAGCGACTTTCAGACCTGGGTGTGCACGGTCGCGATGCTGATCGGGCGGCTGGAGCTGCTCACCCTGTTCATCGTCCTCACGCCGGCGTTCTGGCGTAAGTAAAAGCGCGCGCCCTACTTGGCGCAGGTCACCATGATCTCGACCAGCATGCGCGGGTCGGCAAGCTTGGCTTCGACCGTTGCGCGCACCGGAAGGTTGGCGGGGTCGGCCCACGCGGTCCACGCGGCGTTCATCTCGTCGCGGTTGCGGATGTCGGTGACCCAGACGTTCGCCGAGAGGACCTTCGACTTGCTCGTTCCGGCCGCGGCGAGCAGGGCGTCGATCTTCCTGAGCACCTGCTCGGTCTGACCCTTGACGCCCTGGCTGAGGTCGTCGGCGACTTGGCCGGCGACGTAGACCACGCCGCCGTGCTCGACGGCGGCGCTGAACAGCTTGTTGGCCTGATGGCGCTTGATGCTCATGTGGGTTCCTAGCGTGGATCCAGGATCTTGACCTTCAGCTCGCCCAGGCCGTCGATTCCCGCGAGCAACTCATCGGGGAGCGAGGGGATGTCCCAGCTGCTGATCACGTATTCCATCTTCATGGCGCGGTTCCTCGCGCAAAGGGGCGTATTTTCTCATGAACAATGAACGAAAAAAAACGGGCACCCGAAGGTGCCCGCCCCAAGGAGCCTTGCAGGGCTCGCTCTACATCTAGTAGTTGTAGGCCTTTTCGCCATGATCGGCGAGGTCGAGACCTTCTTCCTGCGCTTCGTCGCTGGCGCGGATGCCGATGGTGAACTTCAGGACCAGCAGGATCACGAACGCCACGCCGCCCGACCAGATCAGAGTGATCGCGATGTCCCAGAACTGCGACACAATCTGCGCCCAGGCGTCGAAATCGCCGACCTTGTTGGCGACGTAGTCATAGACACCCGTGCCGCCGAACTTCGGATTGACGAAGATGCCCGTGCCGAGCGAGCCGATCATGCCGCCGATGCAGTGCACACCGAAGGTATCGAGGGCGTCGTCGTACCCTAGCATCCTCTTTACCGTGGTCACGGCGAAGAAGCACAGTACCCCGGCGATGGCACAGGTGAAGAAGGCGCCGACGGGGCCGACGAAGCCGGCCGCCGGGGTGATCGCCACCAGGCCCGCCACGATGCCGGAGCAGATACCCAGCAGGCTCGGCTTGCCCTTGACGATCCACTCGGTCAGCGCCCAGGCAACACCCGCAGTAGCGGTCCCGAACAAGGTGTTGAAGAACGCGATGCCGGCGGCGCCGGTGGCTTCGAGCGCGGAACCCGCGTTGAAGCCGAACCAGCCCATCCACAGCATGCCGGTGCCGATCGC
>Ga0137409_10000476_pt1 | contig 43736 bp, 31 predicted proteins | sample CZODoug1_16funga_FD_122059 | JGI IMG/M metagenome (GOLD analysis project Ga0137409, IMG submission 122059) | Vadose zone soil fungal communities from Angelo Coast Range Reserve, California, USA - CZODoug1_16fungal (Hybrid Assembly) | ecosystem: Environmental > Terrestrial > Soil > Vadose zone...
CCGCTCGACAAGCCCTGGAAGGACCTCCCACGGGACTTGAAGGAGATGCTCCTCTACGGCTCGGGCGACGAGACGATGAGCATCCGCTGGAGCGAGGGCGGGCGCAGCGGCACGTACAAGACCAGCTTCGAGGGCATCATCCCGATGCTCATGCGCCGCTACAAGGAGACCACCTCCGAGAGCATGCGCAAGCACTACCTGCGCTACTTCAGCGACAAGGCCTGCTCCGCTTGCAAGGGGGAACGCCTGCGTCCCGAGAGCCGGGCGGTGACCATCGGCGACGTCGGCGAGCGGAAGGGAAAGTCCATCGTCGACGTCTCGCGCATGACCATCGAGGCGGCGACGAAGTTCATCCAGGAGCTGCCGCTCTCGGGGAACGACGCGGTGGTGGCCGCCGAGCTGCTCAAGGAGATCGGCAACCGGCTGCGGTTCCTGCTCGACGTCGGTCTCGGCTACCTGACGTTGGACCGGCCCGGACCGTCGCTCTCCGGCGGGGAGTCGCAGCGCATCCGGCTGGCCTCGCAGATGGGCAGCGAGCTGACCGGCGTCATCTACATCCTCGACGAGCCCTCCATCGGGCTGCACCAGCGCGACAACGCGCGCCTGCTCGCCACGCTCAAGCGGCTGCGCGACCTGGGCAACTCCGTCATCGTGGTCGAGCACGACGAGGAGACGATGGAGGAGGCCGACTGGATCGTCGACTTCGGCCCCGGGGCCGGCGAGCTGGGCGGCGAGATCGTCGCCGAGGGCCCGCCCCAGAAGATCATGCAGGCGGAACGGTCGATCACCGGCGCGTACCTGTCGGGCCGGCGCCGCATCGAGGTCCCGGCTTCGCGGCGGCGGGGCAACGGGAAGAACCTGCGCCTCCTGGGCGCGGCGGCGAACAACCTGAAGGAAGTCGACGTGGAGTTCCCGCTCGGCACGCTGACCGCGGTCACCGGCGTGTCCGGCGCAGGGAAGTCCACGCTGGTGAACCGGATCCTGTATCCCGCCCTCTCGCGCGCCCTGTACGGCTCGCGGGAGGCGCCCGGACCGTACAAGGCGCTGTCCGGGATCGAGCACCTCGACAAGGTCATCGACATCGACCAGAAGCCGATCGGGCGCACGCCGCGGAGCAACCCGGCAACCTACACCAAAGTGTTCGACTGCATCCGCGACGTCTTCGCGCGCACGCCCGAGGCGCGCGCCTACGGGTACGAGCCGGGCCGTTTCAGCTTCAACGTGAAGGGCGGGCGCTGCGAGGCGTGCGAAGGCGACGGGATGAAGGTCGTCGAGATGCATTTCCTCGCCGACGTGTACGTTCCCTGCGAGGTGTGCCACGCCAAGCGTTTCAACGACGCCACCCTGCGGGTGACCTTCAAGGGGAAGAACGTCGCCGAGGTGCTGGACCTCTCGGTGCGCGAGGCGATGGAGCACTTCAGCGTGCACAAGGACATCATCCGCATCCTGAAGACGCTCGACGACGTGGGCCTGGGCTACATCAAGATCGGCCAGCCCTCCCCTACCCTCTCGGGCGGCGAAGCCCAGCGCATCAAGCTGTCGCGCGAGCTGGCCCGGACCGACACCGGGCGCACGCTGTACGTGCTCGACGAGCCCACCACCGGGCTGCACTTCGAGGACATCCGGCGCCTGCTCAACGTGCTGAACCGCCTGGTCGAGGCGGGCAACACGGTGATCGTGATCGAGCACAACCTGGACGTGATCAAGTGCGCCGACTGGATCGTCGACATGGGCCCGGAGGGCGGCGACCAGGGCGGATACATCGTGGCCACCGGCGCGCCCGAGGACGTGGCGCGGGTCAAGCAGAGCTACACCGGGCAGTACCTCAACAAGGTGCTGGGCCGCGCGCGCGTCGCCTGAGAATTAGCGTAAGCGCCGCCCTGCTGGCGGCGACTGAGGGAGGGGACCACCGATGCTGCTCGTCCTACTGCTGGCCGCGGTCGCGCCGGCGCGCCGCGATTCGCGCGTCGACGCCGTCGGGCAGCGCATCGAACCCGCGGCGCTCCAGGCCACGGTCGCGAAGCTGGTCGGGTTCGGGACCCGGCACACGCTGTCGGAGACGAAGTCCGAGACGCGCGGCATCGGCGCCGCGCGGCGCTGGCTGGCCGCCCAGTTCGGAGCGGCGGCGCAAGACACGCGGCTCAAGCCGTTCGAGGACCGCTTCACCACGGAGCCAGGTCGCCGCGTTCCGACGCCGGTGGAGCTGATCAACGTGGGCGCGGTGCTCCCCGGGACCGACGCGGCGCGCGGAAAGCAAGCCATCGTGATGACCGGCCACTACGACAGCATGCCGTCGAACGTGATGGATGCGCAGAGCGACGCCCCGGGCGCCGTCGACGACGCGAGCGGCACCGCGATGGCGCTGGAGCTGGCGCGCGCCTTCGCCCGGGAACAGCCCGCGGTGACCATGTACTTCGTCGCGGTGGCCGGCGAGGAGCAGGGGCTGATCGGCTCCGCCCACCTGGCGCAACGCCTCAAGCAGGAGGGCGTGGAGGTGCTGGCGATGACCAGCGTGGACATCGCCGGCAACATCGAGGGGCAGAACGGGGTGGTCGACAACACTCGCGGCCGCCTCTATTCGGAGGGGACGCCGATCGCGGAGAGCGAGGCCCAGAAGCGGCTGCGCGACGCGGTCGGGGGCGAGAACGACAGCCCCTCGCGGGAGTGGGCCCGCTACGTGGAACGGCTGGGCGAGCGATACGTGGAGAACCTCGACCTCCTGGTCATGCTGCGGCGCGACCGCATCGCGCGCGGGTCCGACCACACCTCGTTCAACCAGCAGGGGTTCCCCGCGTTGCGGCTCTCGGAGATGGTCGAGCACTACGACCGCGAGCACCAGACCCCGCGGGTGGAGAACGGCCGCCAGTACGGCGACGACCTGGCGCATTTCGACGCGCCGTACACCGCCAAGCTCTGCCGGGCGCTCGCCGCCGCGCTGGGGTCACTCGCTTTCGCGCCGGCCGCTCCGGCGGCGGTCAAGCTGGGCGGCGCGGTGAGCCCGGATACGCGGCTTCGCTGGACGCTCCCCAAAGACCCACGCATCGCCAACGTGGCGGTCTACCGCCGCCGCGCCGACTCGGTCCGCTGGGAACGGGCCCAGTTGGTCGGCAAGGTGGACCACGTCGTCCTGCAGAACGTCATTCCAGACGACGAGTTCTTCGCCGTCGCGACCGTGGACGACGCCGGCAACGAATCCTTGCCTCAATCCCCCTCCGAACTGGAGCGCTGAAGGCAGTACGACTAGAAACGTTTCACGCAGAGCCCGCTGAGCACGCAGAGATTCTGGATTCAAAAGAAGCTGTCTCCTCTGCGATCTCTGCGGGCTCTGCGTGAAACGTTTTTTGAGCGCTATGGCTGGCGCTGGGGCGGTTCGGGTGTTCCGGCGTCTGGTTGCTGCCTGGCTTGCTGGGTGTGGGAAGGTTGGGGGTCGAAGAGGTCGAGGTTGCGGAGCAGCTCGAGCTGCTCGAGCAGCGCCAGCTGGCGGACGACCTCGGCGTCCTCGGCCGAGAGCGGCTTCCCTTGCTGCGCCTGCTGCCCGGCCCGCGGCGGCGGGCGCCGCGCCTCTTCGGCGCGCGCGGCCGGGAGCCCGCAGAGCGCGGCAGCGAGCAGCAGCGAGGCGCGGAAGATCATGGCTCAGTGGCGGCGCTGCCGCTCCCCCTGCTCCTGCTTGCGCTCGCGGCGCTGCTCCTGGCGGTCCTGTCGCCTCTCCTGGCGCTGCTCGCGGAAGCGCTGGCGGGCCTCCTCGCGCTGCTCCGGGGTCATCCGCTGCCAGCGGTCCATGTTCTCCAGGATCTGCCGGCGCTGATCGGGCTGGGCGCCCATCACGCGGCGCAGCGACTCACGCAGCTGCTCGCGTTCCTGGGGAGAGAGGGAGCGGAAACGTTGCCACTGCTGCAGCACCTGCTGCCGCTGCTCGGGCGGCATCCCGAGGAACCGGCGATAGTTCTCGTCGACGCGGGCCTGCTCGTCGGGAGTCATCCGGTTCAGCCGCGCGACGTTGTCCTTAATCCGCTGCCGCTCGTCCGCGGGGAGCTGCTGCAGCTCACGGTAGCGGCGGCGGAGCTCCTCCTGCTTCTCCGGCGGCAGGCTGCGGAAGCGCTCCTCGGCGGATTGCCCCGCCTGCGCGCGAGAGGCGGCCGGTGCCGCAGCCAGCGTGACCAGCAGCGCGAGCGCGGCGCCGCTCGTCACGGGTTGCCCTCGGGCTGGAGCGTGTGGAGCACCGCCACAACCTCGAGATCGCGGAGCGCGTCCTGGTTCTGCACCACGTTCAGGTCCTCGAACAGCTCGAGGCGCTGCGCGAGGATCAGCTCCTCTCCGCTCGCGCGCGGCGCCGGGCGCGCGATCAGCAGCGCGGCCGCCGCGACCGCGGCCGCGGTCAAACCGCCGCCGAACGCCCAGCGCCACCAGGGGGCGCCCAGCGGCCGGGGCCGGACCTCGCTCGCCCGGGCGGCGGCGCGCGGGGCGAATCCCAGGCGTGGGACGACGGCGGGCAGGGGAGCGACCATCGAGGTCCCTTCCCGCAACAGGTCGCGCTCCTCGGCGCACGCGGGGCACGAATCGAGGTGGCGCCGGACCTCGCCCGCCTCGTCCGGCGGCAGGGTGCCGGCCATCCAGGCGCCGAGGCGATCCGCGATGTGGTTGCCCTGGGGCATCGGTTCAGGTCCCTCCGCGGGCGGATCCTTCCCGCTCGGAGGTAGACCCTCAGGGAGGGGGGAAAGTTAGAGAGGGGCACCCCCTGGAAGCCGCGTTGTAACACGCTGCGCCATGGGAGAGCGGGCCTAGGAGCTGATCAGCCCGTGCCGCGCTGCCAGGCGCAGCAGCTCGACCGCCGAGTGGACGCGCAGCTTCTTGAGAATCCGGCTGCGGTGGGTCTCGACCGTTCGCCGGCTGATGCGGAGGCGTTTGGCAATCTCCTCGTTGGAACAGCCCAGGACCAGGAGCCGGAAGATCTCGCGCTCGCGCGCGGACAGCACGTCGAGGGGCGCGCGGTCTCCGGCGGGGCGCTCGAGCAGATGCTGGTTCACCCGCTCCAGCGCGAGCCGGGGGCAGAGGTATCGCTGACCGGCGCCCACTTCACGGATGGCGGTCACGATCTCCTGGGCGTTCCCGTCTTTGCTGGCGTATCCCATCGCGCCGGCGGCGAACGCCTCGGCGGCGAAGTCCTCGGCGGTCTGCGCCGAGAGCACCAGCACGCGCCGCTCCGGATTGCGGCGGAGGAGCTGGCGCAGGACCGAGAGCCCGCCGGTGCCCGGCAGCGACGAGTCGAGCACGACCACGTCGACCCGGGCATCCGCGAGCAGCGCGGCCGCGCTCTTGAGAGAGTCGGCCTCGCCGACGATCTCCAGCCCACGAGCACCGTCGGAGAGCGCGACGCGCAGCCCCGCGCGGTACAGCGGGTGGGCGTCGACGATCGCGACCCGCAAAGTCACAGCCGGACTCTACACCGGCCGATTCCAGTGCAGTCAAATTAGACTGAAGCGCCCCGAGGGCGAGGTTCACCCTCCGCGGAACAGCTTCCGCCCCAGGTGCAAGTCGCCGAATAGGGTGACAGCCAGGACCAGCGCGACGAGGAAAAGGAATCCGACCAGGTGGACCACCGTTTCGGCACGCTGGTTCACCTTGCGCCCGCTCACCAGCTCGATGCCAAGGAACACCAGCCGCCCGCCATCGAGCGCGGGCACTGGGAGGAAATTGAAGATCGCGAGCCCCACCGAGATGTTGGCGAGGATGCCGGCGAAGTCCGCCAGGCCTCGCTTCACCTCGGCCGAGGCCTGCTTGACGATCCCGATCGGTCCCGCGAGCGACGCTCCTCCGCGCCCTTGCGCGATGTCCCAGAGGGCCCGCAGCGTGGCGAGGTTCAGCGCCCAGACGTCGCGGGCGGCGCGGGGAAGCGCCTCGGCGAACGGGACCTGGACCAGTACTTTGTCCTGCGTAACACCGATGACGCCGTTGTCGGGGCGTACCTCGACGGCGTGGCGTTCGCCGCCGCGCTGCACCTCGAACCGCCGCGCCGGCGGAGCATCGGCCTTGCGAAGCTCGCGCATCATGTCGCCGAACGAGGAGACCTGGGCGCCGTCGATCGCCACCACCCGGTCGCCGGTCTGCAGCCCCGCGGCGGCGGCCGGCCTGCCTGGCAGCACCTGCACGCGAGTGGTGGAGAGGTCGACGAAGCCGCGGGTGACGTAGAGGCCGGCGATGATGACGAAGGCGAGGAGGTAGTTGACGCCGGGGCCGGCGGCGATCACGAGGAAGCGGCGCCAGGCTGGCTTGTTCGCGTAGGAGCCCGGGTCGGAGGGGTCCTGGGCGGCCGGCTCGTCCGGCGAGAAGCCGGCAATTTTGCAATAGCCGCCGAGGGGAATGGCGCTCAGCCGATAATCGGTTTCGCCGCGCCGGAAACCAGCGATGCGCGGCCCGAAGCCGAGCGAGTACGTCTCCACGCGCATGCCGAGCAGGCGGGCGAGCACCAGGTGGCCTGCTTCGTGGGCGGCGATGAGCAACCCCAGGCCGACGACCGTCAAAAGAATGGAGAGCACGGCGGGGCAGTGTACTCGATGCATCCCCGGCGCGCAGGAACTACGTTCAACAGCGGACGGAAAATTGCCTAACGAGCGAGGGGCAACCATGCGCAATGCGAGGTGGGGGGTCCCGGCGTGCGCGCTCGCGCTGGCTTGCGCGAGCAGCCCGAAGCCGGTGCAGAAGGTGGACGATTCCGGGCTGGCGCGGCTCGACGAGTCGCAGATGCAGCCCGTGGACGACGCTCGCGTCGAGCAGGGACGCGCCCAGGACACGCTCGCCCGGTCGCGGGCCAACGAAGCGGACGCCCAGGCGCGCCTCGAGGTGGCGAAGACCGAGCGCGGGGTGGCCGACGCGCAGCTCAAGCGCGCGCTCGCGGAGCGGGATCTCTTGAAGAGGCAGTACGCGCCCCAGGACCAGCTGGCGCGGGCCGACGAGGAGGTCCGGGCGGCGCAGGACCGGATCCGCGCGGCGGACATGAAACGCGCCTACCTCGAGCGCATGGTCCAGGTGGCGCAGGCCGACCGGAACGCGGCCGCCGCCCACCTCGAGACCGCGGGCGCGATGGTCGAGCAGGCCAAGCTCCGCGCCATGAGCGCCGCCGACGTACCCCAGGCGCAGTCCGCCAACGGCGGCGCGATCGAGTCGCGCCTCGCCGAGGCGCAGGTCCGCGAGGCGCAGCTGCGCAAGCAAGCCGCCGACCTGCGCGCGACCGCCGTCGACGCCTACAACCAGTGGCAGCAGACCGACGCCCGGGTCCGCACCCTCGCCCGCCCCGAACCCCTCCCCGTCCCACCCCCAACCGGCCCCAACTCGCCGCGGTAAAGATAAAAGCCGTTTCACGCGGAGCTCGCAGAGGGCGCAGAGGAACTTCTTTTGTTGTTTCTCCGAGCGCTCGACGGCGCACGATCGAGAGAGAAAACCAAAATCTCTGCGATCTCCGCGAGCTCTGCGTGAAAACTGCTTCTAGTCCCTGCGGTCACAGCTTGCGGCGCTGGCCGGTCTTGGCCCAGCGGAAGTAGTCGCGCAGGATCTCCGCGTGGTCGAAGCAGAGATCCTTCCAGGGGATGTCGGATTCGGCGCACCAGCGGGCGTCCTGCGCGTCGTCGCCGGCCTGCAGCGTGCCGGCGCGGACGCGGCAGGCGTACACGGTCGAGATGGTGTGCTTGCGCGGGTCCCGCCGCGGGTCGGAGTAGGTGAAGAGCTGCTCGATCAGCTCCACCTCGAGCCCGGTCTCCTCCCGCGCCTCGCGCCTGCAGGCGTGGCCCAGCTCCTCGCCATAGTCGACGAACCCGCCCGGCAGCGCCCATCCACGCGGCTCGTTCTTGCGCAGGATGAGCACCACCCGCCCGTCGGCGCCCGCGATCACGGCGTCGGTGGTGGGCAGCGGGTTCTTGTGCTCGGCCATCAGGGCGTGATCAGCCCGCCCGGCGTGGCGGGCGCGGCGGGAGTCTCCGCCGGCGGCTGCCAGCGGCCTTCCAGGGCGTGGCTGAAGAGGGCCCGGCAGAAGGCGTTCTTCGCGCCCTGCTCTCCCTGCACGTCCCGCGACACGGCCACCGCGGTCCGCGCGGCGTCCACCCTGCCCTCCGAGGCGAGAACGTGCGCCATCTCCAGCAGACGGCGCGCGTAGCGGGCGCGGCGCTGCGGCGTGAAGTACGCCTCGGCCGCGTCGTCGGCGGCGCGCTCGAACGCCGCCTTGCGCTGGGCGTCGTCGATGAAAAGGCGGCTGACGGAGATCTCGTCCACCTTGAGCGCGAAGGAGCGCAGCGCCTCCTCCTCCGGTATCCAGCTCATGAACAGAGGGTCGGCGAAGAGCGCCGCCCCCGCCAGACGGTGCGGCAGCTCGCCGTCGGGACCGAAGGCGGTGGACGCGCCGGGCGGCGGCTCCTGCGGCGCCGGTCCCAGGATGCGCAGCGCGTCGGCGTACGCCGGCGGAGGCGAGAAGCCGTTGCGAGAGCCCTCCTCCGCAGCCTGGGCGATCAACCAGCGCGCGTGTTCCTTGGGCACCTCGACGCTGGTCACCACCCCGCCCTGCCGTGGGAGCCGCTTGGCGAAGTCGCGGAAGTTCCGCCGCGAGAGCGCGAGCGCGTCGATGGCGAGGATGCCTTTCACGTCGGACACCACCGCCTGCACCACCTCCACGCCGCCGCGGGTCGCGCGCGACCACCACACCGCGCGCTCGCCGTAGGCGTCGATCGAGCTGGCGTAGCAGGCAGGCGCCTCGGCCTCCGGCAGCGGCTTCATCACCGGCTCGCCGCGCGGCCTGAGCTCCTGGACCTGGAAGCCGCGCTGCTTGAGCCGCTGCAGCTCGCGCTTGGCATCCTTGGCTAGCGCCTTCTGCGGCGCCGCGGTCAGCTCCACCAACGCCTCCTGGCGCTGCGCGTCTCCGGCCGCCCGCACCAGCGCGAGCGCGAGCGGCTCCGGGAGCGCCGAGATCCGGCGCGCCACGTCGGGCTCGGCGGCCGCGCCTTCGGCCGCAAGGCCGGTGGACTGGGCGGTTTGCTCCCGCTGCAGCAGGCCGAGCAGCTCGCGGGCCTCGGCGATCTGCGCCGCCGTGCACGGGTGCGCGCCGGCGCACTCCATCTCCTCGGCGATGCTGTCGGGCTTGAGCGAGGGGTCGCGCAACAGCGCGAGCAACTCCACCGTGCCCAGGTTGTGCCCGCCGTCGGCCATGGAGGGGCGCACTCTAAGGAACACCGCCCCGGGAGGCAACGAGCTTCGGCCGGGGGTGTACACGAGGTAGAAGAGCCGATCACGGCCGAGGTCGGGGTGGTCGAGGTCGGGTCGCGGTCGGGGTCGCCGTCGGGGTCGGGTCGAGGTCGAGGTCGCGGTCGAGGTCGAATTGGAGGAAGCACGGATGCGCGTCACCCTGCTCTACTTCGCCGCGGCGCGGGAGCGGGCGGGGGTCCCCCGCGAGACGGTGGAGTTGCGCGACGGCGCGACGGCAGCCGATGCGCGCGAGGCCGCTTGCTCCGCGCATCCCGGGCTGCGCGCGATCGTGGACCGGCTGCGGCTCGCGGTCGATCAGCAATTCGCGCCCGCCGAGCAGCCGCTGCGCGACGGCGCGGAGGTGGCGTTCATCCCGCCGGTGTCAGGCGGAGCCGGTGCCCACCGCATCTCCGACGGCCCGCTCGCGGTGGACGCGCCGGTCGCCGCCGTCGCCGGCACCGACTGCGGGGCGGTGGTCACCTTCATCGGCACCGTGCGCGCGCACAACCGCGGCCGCGGCGTGGTGCGGCTCGAGTACGAGGCGTATCCCGAGATGGCGCTGCGCGTGTTCGCGCGCATCGAGGAAGAGGCGCGGGCGCGCTGGCCAGGGACGCGGCTCGCCATCCACCACCGGATCGGAAGCCTCGACCCGGGCGCGCTCTCGGTGGTGATCGCCGCCGCCTCGCCCCACCGCGCCGATGCCTTCTCCGCCGCCCGGCACGCGATCGAAGAGCTGAAGAAGGACGCGCCGATCTGGAAGCGGGAGCACTACCAGGACGGTTCCGAGTGGGTCGGCCTGGGGAGCTGAAAAGGAGCGGTGCAGGATTCCAGGTGCTCCGCTGTGGGTGCGCGTCGCACGGCGAAATCGCAGGAACCGACGCGGTGGGCCCTGTTGAAGTCTGCTAAAATTTCCGACGATGCCATCAGAGCTGCGCATCCTGCTGGCGGGCGACCCTGCGTTCCGGTCCGGCGTTGGAGCGGCGCTGGGCACCTCCTGGAGCGTGGTGGAAGCCGCCAACGTCGCGGAGGCCGCCGACGCGCTGCTCGCGGCGCGCCCGGCCGCGGTGGTCGTCGACTTGCGCCCCGGCGCCGACGGAATCTCCGTCTGCCGGCGGATCAAGGGCGCGGCGGCAACGCGGCTCCTGCCCATCATCGGATTCGTGGTCGGCAACGGAGAGGCGACCGTCGCCGCGCTCGACGCGGGCGCCGATCACGTCGCCCACTGGCCGCCCGGCGGGGCCGAGCTGCAAGCGCGGATCCGCGCCGTGCTCCGCAACCGCGCGGTCACCGAGAGGCTCGAGGACGCGACGCAGGTGATCTTCGCGCTCGCCAACGCGGTCGAGGCGAAGGACGCCTACACCGAGGGGCACACGGAACGCGTCGGCGCACTGGCCGACGAGGTGGGCCGGCTGGCGGGGCTCGACGACGACACGCGCGAGGCGCTGCGCCAGGGCGGCGTGCTGCACGACATCGGAAAGATCGGCATCCCCAACGAGATCATCAACAAGGCAGGCCGGCTCACCGAGAAAGAACGCATCGTCATGAACAAGCACCCCATCATCGGGGAGCGCATCTGCGAGCCGCTCAAGAGCCTGCGCCATCTGCTGCCCATCATCCGCTGGCACCACGAGCGGCTCGACGGCACGGGCTACCCCGACGGGATCAAGGGATCGAAGTTCCCGCTCCCGCCGCAGATCCTGCAGCTCTCGGACATCTACGACGCCATCACCACCGATCGGCCCTACCACCGCGCGCGCACCCGTTCCGGCGCGGTCGACTTTCTCTACGGGGAAGCGAAGAAAGGCTGGCGCGACGCAGCGCTGATCGGCCTGGTCGCCCGCGCGGCCGAGTCGCTCGGGCTGGGCCGTACGCGCGAGGAGGACATCCCTCCTCCGCCCGCCCCGATGGGCCAGTGGCGGACCGAGTAGCGCCGAGGACCCCGACCTCGACCTCGACCTCGACCTCGCCGGCCCCGGTTCAGTGAGCGGCGCGGACCATGTCGGTCGCGAGCTTCGCGACCAGAGCGAGCACGACCAGTAGCACCAGGGCCCGGACCAGGCGGTCGCCGCCCCGGACGGCGAGGTGCGCCCCTAGCCAACCGCCGGCGAACTGGGCCGCGGCCATGGGCAGCGCAACCTCCCAGAGCACCGCACCACGCGCGGAGAAGAGCGCGAGCGCAGCGAGGTTGCTGGCGAAGTTCACCGGCTTCGCATCAGCCGAGGCGCGCTGCAGCGGCAGATCGAAGAGGAAGGCGAAGGCGAGGATGAGGAACGTGCCCGCGCCAGGCCCGAAGAAGCCATCGTAGGCGCCGAGGAGGAGGGCCACCGCCGCGGCGGCGAGCCGCGGTGCGCGGCGCGCCCAGGTCGACGGGGAGGTCGGGGTCGCGGTCGGGGTCGCGGTCGAGGTCGGGGTCAGGATCGCGGTCGGGGTCGCGGTCGCGGTCGGCGCAGACGGCCGGAGCGCGAGTGCCACCGCCACCGCGATGAGCAGCACCAGCACCATGGGCCGCAGCGTGGACGGCGGGACCAGCAGCACGAGCGCCGCGCCGCACAGCGATCCCGCGAGTCCCGCCGGAAACGTCACCCGCGCCCGCCTCGGGTCGAGCAGGCCGGCGCGCGCGTACCGCAGCGTCGATGCGCAGGTGCCGAACACGCCCTGCGCCTTGTTGGTCCCGAGCGCCAGGTGCGGCGGCAGCCCCGCGGCGAGGAGCGCCGGGACCGCGATGACGCCGCTGCCGCCGGCCACCGCGTCCACCAGGCCGGCCGCCAGTGCGGCGAGCACCAGCCCCGCCGTCGCCCACGCCGAGAGGTGCATGGGCCGCGCACAGTACACCATCGCGCCGCTTGCATCCCGGCGCGGCGCGCGCGATATGGGCGCGCATGCTCCCCATCGACCTCTCGGGCAAGCGGGCGCTCGTCGCGGGCGTGGCCGACGACGGCGGGTTCGGGTTCGCCATCGCCAAGGCGATGGCCGAGGCGGGCGCCTCGATCTGCGTGGGCACCTGGCCGCCGGCGCTGAACATCTTCGAGAACCTCATCCGCCGCGGCAAGATGGACGAATCGCGCAGGCTCGTAGGCGGGAAGATGCTCGAGTTCGAGCGCATCTATCCGCTCGACGCCGCCTACGATCGGTTCGAGGACGCTCCCGAGGACGTCCGCGCCAACAAGCGCTACGTCGAGCGGGGCGATTTCTCCATCGCCGGGTTGGCCGCGCAGCTGGTGAAGGACTTCGGGGAGAAGCCGATCGACATCCTGGTCCACTCGCTCGCCAACGGGCCGGAGGTGAAGAAGCCGTTGCTGGAGACGAGCCGCGCCGGGTACCTTGCCGCGGTGAGCGTGTCCGCCTACTCGCTGGTCGGCCTTCTCGCGCGGCTGGGCCCGCTCCTGCGGCCCGACGGCGCCGTGGTCTCGCTCACGTACATGGCCAGCGAGCGCGTGGTGCCCGGCTACGGCGGCGGCATGTCGTCCGCCAAGGCCGCGCTGGAGAGCGACACGCGCACGCTCGCGTTCGAGGCAGGCCGCAAGTACGGGCTGCGGGTGAACACCATCAGCGCGGGGCCCTACGCCTCGCGCGCGGCGAGCGCGATCGGCTTAATCGACGAGATGGTCAAGTACTACGCGCAGAACGCGCCGTTGCCACAAGAGTTGTCCGCCGCCGAGGTGGGAAACGCGGCCGCCTTCCTCTGCAGCCCGCTGGCGAGCGGGATCACCGGGACCACGGTCTACGTGGACAAGGGCTACCACTCGATGGGCCGCACGGTGGCCTGACCGATCAGCCGCCGCCATATTCGGCCGCGCTGCGCCTTCCCTGCGCGGACGTCAAGGGATGCGTTTCTATCCGCCGCCGCGGGCGGCCGCGGGGGCCGCGAGGGCGCGGTCGAGCACGCCGCGCAACTCCCGCTCGCCCGCGCCGGTCAGCGCGCCGGCGTGGGTCCAGACCACCTGCGCGTCCCGGTCCAGCACCACCATGGTGGGGAGGACGGCGATGGAGAACGCGCTCGACGCCGTGCCGTCGTCGAGGACCACGGGGAAGGTCAGGCCGTTCTGCAGCAGGAACTGCTTCACCTGCGCCTCGCGGTCCGCCCCGGGATCGTCGGTGTCCACCGAGTAGAGGTCCACCCCGCGCGGCCCGTACTCCCGCCACACCTCCTGGATGCGCGGCATCGACACCCGGCAAGGCGCGCACCAGGTGGCCCAGAAGTCGACCACCGTCACCCGCCCCTTCGCGATCGAGGACCGGCCCCCGTCCAGGAGCGGCAGCGAGATGCTGGGCGCGGCGGCGGCTGGCCGGGCCGCATCGTGAGCCCGGCCGCGCGCGATGGCCACCACCACCACGGCGGCGGCTGCCATCGCCACCAGCCCCCACAGGAGGCGGTCCGCCGTGCGGGAGGGGCCGGAAGCCATGGGACCGTTACCATGCGGGCCGCCCCTTGCTGCGTCAAGCTATCCGGAAAGTGGCTGCCGGGCCTTGCGCGTGGCAGCGTCCGCGGCATGCGCAAGGCGCTCCTGCTGCTGGTCGTCGCAGCCGCGGCCGGCGTTTGCCTGGTGTCCATCCGCGGGAAGACCCTCTGGCAGCGCGCCCAGCGGCACGGGTTGCCCGCCGCCGCGTCCGGGGCGATGCGCGGCGCCCTCGGCTGGTTCGACACAGGGTCCCGCAATCACGCGTCCGCGCCGGCCGCGGCCGCCCGGCGCTCTCCTGCGGCGGGCGCGGACCGCATCCTCAAGGCGCCTCCCAAGGAACGGCTGTCGCCGGACGATCGCGCCTCGCTCGACCGGCTCATCGACGCGCGCTCCCGCTGATCGCGGGGAGTGCCTCCTGCCGCGAGGCGCTGCGGCGGCTCCTGTCGTGCTAAGGAGCCCGCGTGGCGGACTTCCTGGGCGTGCCGCGGCGGCGTCTGCCGCTCGCGATCGCGATGGTGGTGCTGCTCGGGGCAACCCTGGTCTGGCTGCAGGGCCGGTTCGACCAGGGCGACGTGAAGAAGGGCATCGCGCTGGCCCTCGACCACCGGCCGGCCGGCCGCGGTGGCAAGACCGTCTTCGAAGCCCTCGTGGCGCTCGGCCGCGGGGACCCGCGCTGCGACGGCAAGGTGGTCAGCGGGCTGCTCGGCGACGTGGAGGTCCGCTGCATCCTGCCCGGCGACCCCGGGACCGAGTACCGGTTCCGCGTCCTCCTCGACGGCAAGCGCCCTCCCCGCCCCGCCAATCCCCCCTCCGAACGCCTCTTCGACCAGCTTCAGAAGTGATTCGTTTCACGCAGAGCCCGCTGAGGCCGCAGAGGAATGCTGTTCAATCTCCGACCGGGCGCCAGTCTCCCGATCGGGAGATTGAAAGCGAAGTCTCTGCGCCCTCTGCGTGCTCTGCGTGAAACAAGAAGTCCGGTTGGACTTCGGGGCCGGTTGCGGCCGAGTCGGGGCGTGGGCAGGTTGGCGCGGCGGGCGGGCGCTTGCCCGTGGAGGGTTCTGATGCTCGCCGCACTGCTGGTCGCCGCCGCCGCGGCGCATGGGCAGAAGGTCTGGACCGACGCTCCGGCCGGCGCGACGCGCCCGACCTCACCGCCGCAGTCGATCGCGCAGCTCGTGAAGCAAGCGATGCCCGCGGTGGTGGGCATCGTCGCCGTCACCGCCCGGGGCGAGCCGCAAGATCCCTTCCACGAATTCCTGGAGCGGATGTATGGCGCGGGCGGCGAGCGCGAGCAGCCGGTGCGGGGCATCGGGACCGGCTTCTTCATCCGCTCCGACGGCCTGGTCGCCACCAACGGTCACGTCGTCGAGGGGGCGACCGAGATCACCGTGCAGGTCGGCGAGGACGAGCGGGCCGTTCGCGGGGTGCTGGTCGGCAAGGACGAGGCGACCGACCTCGCGCTGGTGAAGGTCGAAGGCGGCCCGTTCCCGGTCTTGGGGCTGGGCGACAGCGAAGGCGTGGAGGTCGGCGAGTGGGTGGTCGCCATCGGCAACCCGTTCGGGCTGTCGCGCTCGGTGACGACCGGCATCGTCTCGTACAAGGGCAGGCGCGACGTGAACCCGTCCGGCCGGCCCGGCTACTACGACTTCATCCAGACCGACGCAGCCATCAATCCGGGGAACTCCGGCGGGCCGCTGCTCGACGCCCGCGGGGCGGTCGTAGGCATCAACGCCGCCGTGAACCCCGCCGGACAGGGCATCGGTTTCGCCATTCCGATCAACATGCTCAAGCAGATCGCCCCGCAGCTGGAGAAGGGCCACGTGGTGCGGAGCTGGATGGGGATGTCCATCCAGGACCAGATGGGACCCGACCTGGCCGAGTGGTTCGGCGTGCCCGGCGGAAAGGGCGCCGTGATCACCGACGTGGTGGACGGCGGGCCCGCGGCCCGCGCCGGGCTCCGGCCGGGCGACGTGGTGGTGTCGTTCGAGGGCGACCCGGTCAGCGAGAGCTACCGACTGCGGTGGCTGACCGCGAACGCCGGCCCCGGCCGGACCGTGACCATGGGCATCTGGCGCGAGCGCAAGTTGCGCGCGGTGGCCGTCGCCCTCGCCGAGAAGCCCGGTGAGGGGGCCGAGCAGCGGCCGCCGCGGGTTGCCGCGGCGCGCAAGGACCAGGAGCCGTTCGGTTTGTCGGTGGACGAACAGCCGGGTCTGGCCGGGCTGCGCATCTCCTCGGTGGATTTGCGCAGCGCCGCCTACCGGGCGGGACTGCGCGAAGGCGACGTCGTGCTCGACGTCGACGGGCGGCCGGTGCGCGACCGCGCCGGGTTCAGCAAGGCGGTCGCCGACAGCGGCGCGGTGACCCGGCTCTACGTGAAGCGGAATGGCCGCTCGATCTTCTTCGGCCTCCGCAGGGAGCCCGCCCAGACGGCGGAGGTCCGCTCTCCCTGACGGTCGCCACCATCCGGCGAGCTGCGCCGTTTGGCTCTTCCCGCAATCTTCCCCGGCACTACACGTCCGCTTCATCATCGCCCATTTATTCTCCCGGCGTTGACTCGGGGAGCGGTGCTCGCCAGAGTGCGCGCGCCGGGAGTCGACTGAGCGATTTGGGCGAATTACTGCTGCACGGAACTCGTCGACGGGGCACACTCAGCGCGGATCGACAAGGAGAGTGACGGATGGGGACCAGCCGGCTCCCGGGCTTCTACAAGATGCGCATCGCCGAGCGGCTCCGGCGCGTGGCCGAGCAGCTCGAGGTGGACAGCGACGAGCTGGACGGTCTGGGCGAGAGCGGCACCCTGCCCCTGGCCAACGCCGACGCGATGATCGAGAACGCGGTGGGCGTGCTCGGGCTCCCGGTCGGGGTCGGCCTGAACTTCCTGGTCAATGGCGAGGACGTCCTGATCCCGATGGCCGTGGAAGAGCCCTCGGTGATCGCGGCGGTCAGCCTGGCGGCGAAGATCGTGCGCGAGGGGGGCGGCTTCCACGCCGACGCGGATCCGCCGCGCATGATCGGGCAGGTGCAGATCTCGCACCTCGCCGACCCGCCGGCCGCCAAGGCGGCCCTGCTCCGGGAGAAGCGCCAGATCCTCGAGGCGGCGAACGCGCTCCAGCCGGCGATGAAGGCGCGCGGCGGCGGGGCGCACGACCTCGAGGTGCGCCTGATCCCGGTCCGCGAAACCGAGAACGGCGCCGCCGAAGTGCACGCCATCGTCCACCTCCTGGTCGATACGCAGGACGCGATGGGGGCGAACCTCATCAACACCATGTGCGAAGGCGTGGCGCCGCTGGTCGAGCGCATCAGCGGCGGGCGGGTGCGCCTGCGAATCCTCTCCAACCTGGCCGACCAGCGGCTCGCGCGCGCCACCTGCCGCATCCCCTTCGACGCGCTGGCGGACTTCGGTTTCTCCGGGGCCGAGGTGGCGCACGGCATCGCCGACGCGAGCCGGTTCGCCGACGCAGACCCGTACCGGGCCTGCACGCACAACAAGGGAGTGATGAACGGCGTCGACGCCGTGGCGCTGGCCACCGGCAACGACTGGCGCGCGATCGAGGCCGGAGCTCACGCCTGGACGGCGCGCAACGGCCGCTACGAGCCGCTGACGCGCTGGTGGATCGAGGACGGGCACCTGCTCGGCAGGGCCGAGCTGCCCATCCAGGTCGGCACGGTCGGCGGAGCGGTGAAGGCCAACCCGCTGGTGCCGGTGCTGCTGCGCCTGATGGGGAACCCGGGCGCGCAGAAGCTGGCGGCCATCATGGCGGCCGTCGGCCTGGCGCAGAACATGGCGGCGCTGCGCGCGCTGGGCAGCGTGGGCATCCAGAAGGGGCACATGGCCCTGCACGCCCGCTCGGTGGCCGTGTCTGCCGGCGCCAAGGGCTCCGCCGTGGAGGAAGTCGCGCGGGCGCTCATCGCCGCCGGTGAGATCAAGCTGCACCGGGCGCAGGAGATCCTCGCCAAGCTCGTCGCGCAGAAGCCGGCCGCCGAAGTGACGTGACGCCCGACCGGCAGCAGCCCGGCGCCGGCGCGGCGCGCGCCGCGCCTCCCGCGATCCTCGCCGAATACGCCGCGCTGGCCGAGCCGCGCATAGCGGCGTTCCTCGACGCGCGCGCAGCCGATGCGGCGCGGTTGCCGGTCGACCTTCGCACGCCGTTCGCCGCCCTCCGCGCGTACGTGCTGCGCGGAGGGAAGCGGCTGCGCGGCGCGCTGGTCGTGCTGGGGTGCGAGGCGGCGGGCGGGGAGCGGGCGTTGGCGCTGGACGCCAGCGTCGGGATGGAGCTTTTGCACGCGTACCTGCTCGTGCACGACGACTTCATGGACCGCGACGAGGTCCGCCGGGGCGGCCCGACCGTGCACGCGGCCCTGGAGCGGGCGACCGGCTCCGCGCACCTGGGAGCGAGCCTCGCCGTGCTGCTGGGATCGCTCTGCCAGGCCTGGGCGCTGGAGCTGGTGCTCGGAGCAAAGGTCCCGGCGGAGCGCACGGCCGCGGCGGGACGGCTGCTCGCGCAGGCCCTGCAGGAAGTCACGATCGGGCAGATGCAGGACGTGTCCGCCCCGCTCGGGCGCGACCTGGCCGCGCGCGAGGTGCTCGCCATCCAGCAGATGAAGACGGGCGGCTACAGCTTCGAATTGCCCCTGCGCCTCGGAGCGGTGCTCGCCGGCGGAAGCGAGGCGGTGCTCGGCGGGCTGGAGCGCTTCGCGCGCCCGCTCGGCCAAGCGTTCCAGATCGCCGACGATCTGCTGGGTACCTTCGGCGCGCCCGAGCTGACCGGCAAGCCCAACGCGAGCGACCTGCGCGAGGGCAAACGCACGCTGCTGATCGCGCGCGCGTTCGAGGCGGCCGACCCACGCGACGCGGCGCTCCTGCGCGCCGGCCTGGGGAAGCCGGGCCTGAGCGACGCGGAGGCGGACGCCCTGCGCGAGGTGCTGGTGCGCACGGGCGCCGCGCAGTCGTGCCGGGACGAGGCCGAGCGGCTCTGCGCCGAGGCGCTGCGCGCGCTGGACGCGGCTCCCTTCCCTCCGCGCGCCGCGCAGGCGCTGCGCGACATCGCCACGTACACCGTCCGACGCGCCGCGTAGACGGCGCGGGCTGCTCGCGCCTTCCGCCTCCCTTCAAGGTGTACCTGCCGGTCACGCAGGACGCGCCCATCTCGCTGCCATCGCCCGCGCTGGACGGCTGACCCTCTCCACAAATCGATTCGAATCAGGTAAACTGAAACGTAGCTCTTGTTTTGCGGGGGGACGTAGGTGACGAAAGCAGTCCGCCGCGTCTCGCGCCGGAGGGCGCGGTGAAACCGACGTTGCCCTTGAAGCCGGACGACAGCGTCCGGACAGCGGCCGGGATGGCTCAGGCGGACCGGCTCGGTTCGGAAGGCCGGTGGCTCGACGTCCCTCGCCTCGCCCAGTACAACGGCCAGATCCAGAGCTGGATGTGGTGCGGACGCGCCGCCGCGGCGATGGTCTACGACTACTACTGCAAGGCGCAGGGCAAGGCCTCCGAGTACGTGGGCCACAAGACCGGCGAGCCCGGGCCGGGCCCGAACGGGAAGCTCAAGGACAACCTGCGGTTCCTGGGCGGCGCGCACGCGGACGCCATCGCCGGGATCACCGAGACGGGCCGCTGCGCTCCGGCGCAGATCTTCGAGCTCGCCGGCTGGAAGCACACCGAGGGCTACCTGCAGCGCACCGCGCGGGAGACGATCGGGACCGACCCGGACAGCGTCGAGAAGCGCTTCGCTCCGCTGCTGGACGCGATCCGGAGCAACAACCCGGTGGTGCTGTACACGCGCCTGTCGACCAGCAAGAACGGCGGGCACATCGTCTGTGTCTCCGGGTTCAAGAAGCTGGACGGCCAGCTCTGGCTGCGCATCAACGATCCCACCAGCCCCCACGACGACCTGCTGGGAAAAAACAACTGGTTCAAGGTGCAGCGGAACCCGAGCTCGTTCTCGGAGTACTGGGTGCGCGCCTCGCGGCTGCTCGAGCCGCATCCCGACAAGCCCGGGAAGCGGCTCCTCAGCTACATGGAGCACGACAAGATCGGCCGCTACCTGGTGGTCACCGATCAGACCGTGAAGGACGCCGCCGAGGTGGTCCATCTGCTCGATCCGACGCCCCAGGACAAAGCGGACAAGGGGCCCAAACCCAAGCCGCCTCCCGCGGTGCCCGCCGCGGGCGGGACGTCCCTGCCGTTCGAGGTGAACCGCTCGGCGGCCGTGTCCGCCGAGTCGCTCGTCGCGCTCTACCACTCCTCCGAGCGAGGCGCGGGAGGCTACTTCCCGCTGGCGGACAGCGCCTCGTTCCACAGCGGCGCGCATTTCCTGGTCGACCACCGGACGAAGATCCGCGCCATCGCGCGCGGCGAGGTGGTGGCCGCCCGCATCTCGGTTTCTCCAGGCGAGCATCCGTGGGGGGACACCGGGTTCGTCCTGCTGCGGCACCCGATCGAGGGCGGGAAGACCTTGTACGGCCTCCTCCTGCACCTCGAGCGCGAGCCGCTCCACCCCGATCGCGCCTCGGGCTGGCTCCACCGCCTGTTGATAGCGGCGATGGGCGGGGGCGAGCCCCGCAAGCCAAAGTGGCGCGTGACCGAGGAGGTCGCCACCTGGAAGGACGCGGACAGGGGCCGGTTCTCGCCGGTCAACGCCGACCCGAAGACGACGGTCAAGCCGGGCGTATACGAGGAGAAGGATCGGCTTTCCGAGGACCACGCCCTGTACGTGAAGCTGGACGGTGGTTGGATCCGCGCCTCCCTGCAGGACGGAGACGGCGCGGCGCGGGAGCTGTCTCCCTGGGCCGACTTCGACCTCGAAGTGGCGGCGCGGAACAGCGCCGCGGTCAAGGCGCTGCGGGACGGCAAGGTGGCGGTGCTCGACGCGGACAAGCAGGACGGCAAGCATCGCTGGACGGTCGAATCGGGCGAGGTGGTAGGGATCGCGGGCACGTACCTGGGCATGCCGCAGTTCCACTGGTCGGTGTTCTCCAAGGACCCGGTGCTGCCGACGGGTTCCCTGCCGAAGGCGGAGTACGCGGCCAAGGACGAAGTGAAGCTCGCGAGCCTCGACCTCACCGCGAACCAGGCCGGGACGCACGAGCAGACCCAGCAGCTCCTGCAGGCGCTCGACCCGGACAAGCAGCACCTGGCCAAGGTGCCGCAGGGCATCCTCGCCGCGGGCGACCTCACCTCGTTCTACCGGACGCCGACCAATTGCTGGCGCTCGCGCTACCAAGCGGCGAAGGGCCTCTGCGAGTTCAAGCTGGACGTCGACAAGATGGTCGCGCTGGAGCGGTACAAGTCCCACACCGATGCGGAACGGAACGAGTTCAAGAAGAACGTCAAGCCGTTCCTCTTCTGGGACGACCTCGCCTCCGCCGACGACTTCCCCAAGGACGGCGTGGCCGTGTTCGTGCACCCGATCACCGCGCTGCGCCTGATGGCGCACGTCGGGCTGGCGCAGGACCACGACGATCCTCCCGGGGCGGCCGGCGAGGCTCCGCTGCAGCCGCAAAACGACGTGGTGCTCGTGCTGCGCGACTCCAAGGGCCCCCTCGCCGAGGTGGAGGTCACCATCAAGGCCGACGGGCAGGTGCTGCTCAAGGACCGCACCGACGCCCAGGGTGAGCTGCTGCTCCCCTTCCAGAAGGTGACCGGCAAGGACATCGAGATCTCGGTCGCGAAGGATGCGGTGGGCGACAAGGGGCAGCTGGTCGCCGTGCTCAACGAGTCCGGAGCGGCGCGCACGCTGATGCCGGGCACCGCGCCGGCGGACCAGGCCTTCAACGGGACAGACCTCTTGCCCGAGGTCCGGCTGGGCCTCGCGATGCGCGTTCGCCAGGGCCAGGCGCCGGCGATCTTCCAGGTCTGGAACGAGCGCGGCTTCAAGCTGGAGAAGAAGCTCCGCGCCCTGGAACCGGGGACGCAGCTGACGATCGAGCGGATCGTCCACCGCAAGGACGACGGCAAGCTGGAGGCCATCCAGGCGCACGTCGGCGGCCAGCTGGTCTACCTGTGGTCCATCTGGGACGGCGAGCACAACCTGGAGCGCGATCCGGGAGCGCCGGGCGCGGGGCACGAGGGCCCGTCGGTGCAGGCGTCGTGGTCCTCGCGCGTCGCCCATCTCAACGATCATCCGGTCTTCGCCGGAAGGGTCTCCGGCATCGACGACGGCGCGGAGCTCCAGGTCCGCTTCCTGGCCATCCTCTCGACCGGCGCGCCGGAGCACGACGTCGAGCTGCACACGGAGAAGGTGAAGGTCGCGAAGGGCGGATTCTCCGTGGCGTTCGACCCACACCAGCTCGTCTCCGACCACGACCTGCTCAACACGACCCGGCCCGTGTACGTCAAGGTGAAGACCGGCGATCACGAGCTCTCGCTGCGCGATCAGGCCATCGCCGTCTACCCGGAGGGGCGCATCCAGGACGCGCCGCCGTCTCCCCCCGAGCAGGTGCCCGAGAACGCGCACGTGGTCTACGCCTTCACCGAGATCGACAGGAGCGGCACCATCGACCGGCACCGCACCAAGGACGGCAAGGAGCCGCAGACGCGCAAGATGGCGCAGCTGTCCGGGGAGGTGGCGCGGCGGGTGGTCTCGGACGGCGGCGACGAGATGTACGTGGGCGGCATCGTGCGCGAGATGCACCTCGCCACCGAGGCCCAGGAGCACCTGACCGCGGCCCAGGCGCTCGAGCGGCAGAAAGCCGCGCTGCTGGCGATCTACCCGGACGCTCCGGTCAAGGACCTCTTCTCCAGGCCCGAGGAGGCGTTCTTCCGGGACAACGGCATGACGGTCGGCGTGTGCGCGCAGGACTGCAAGAAGGAGGTCGCCCCGGCGGGCAAGAAGACCGGGTGCACGGAGGAGATCCGCACGGCGAACCTCCGCTCGTGCCAGAACGTCAAGCCCGATCCGAGCGTCGGGGCCGACAAGGGGCGCAACCTGTGCCGGACGGCGGTGCCCCAGCCCGCCAAGCTCCCCATCGTCGCGGTGCACTGCTACTCGGCGCTGGGCGTCTGCAACGGCGTGCGCCACGACAAGTCGAAGTGCTTCCTGCAGACGGTGGTCCGCGGGAAGGACAACGAGGAGCGCGAGCGGTGGTACGTCTCGCTGACGATGCGCGCCAAGTCGGGAGACCAGACCGTCTATCCGTACCATGGCGGCCACTCCGGAGGATCGGCGACGGTCGCGCGGGGCGTGAACCTGCGCGTGGTGGTGATCAACCCGCAGAACGGGAACGCGGTGGTCTGCTCGATGGAGGACTACGGGCCGAGCGGCAACACGAAGGGCGGCAACGACGCCGTTCCCGAGGCGCGGGTCGATCGCGACGCGCTGGTCGGCTGGGGCCACGTCTGCGGCATGTCGTACGAGGCGCATTGGAAGCTCGACTTCAAGGGGCGCCACGGCGACCACGCCGTGCTGCTGGCCTTCGTCCCGGCCTCGACCCCGCTGGGGCCGCTGGGGCCCGACGCGGTCGTGAAGCTGCGCAAGCGGGCGACCTACGCCCAGATCATGGGGCTCGAGCCTCTCCCCGCGAAGGCGGCGTCATGAAGCTGCAGCTCCAGGTGGTGAACGATCGCTGGGCGGATCGCGCCGCCTCGAGCGGGGAGCTGGACGACGGTGTCAGCTACGTGGCCGAACCATGGGAGATCCCCGGCGAGTCCCCGCTGGCCGTGCGCTTCTGCACCCGCAAGGGCTACCCGATGAGCAGCTTCTGCCACATGCAGGAGACGCCCAAGCGCGCCGTCGTGCTGCACCACACTTCGGGGTTCGGCCACCTGGGGACCCTGATGGGCAACCACGGCTTCATCAGCATCCACTTCATGATCGGGCGCGACGGGAACGTCTACCGGTTCGTAAACACCGAGTACAAGGTGAACCACGCCGGGCCCTTCAACACCGGGAGCATCGGCATCGAGGTCGACAACATCGGCAAGCTCCTCCTCAAGGACGGCATCCTCTACGGCGAAGGCGGCGAGAAATCCAAGTACGGCGCCCCGTACTGCAAGGAGGACGACAAGAGCGCGTACGTGGAAAAGCAGTGGCGCTCCAAGAACGAGAAGTATTGGGCCACCTGGACCGAGGCCCAGTACGTGGGCGTCGGGAAGCTGCTGAAGGCGATCTGCCACAAGCACCAGATCCCGAAAATGATCCTGCCCGACGAGCATCGATTCGAAGGCTTCGACGAGCACCAGGACATGCCGCGCTTCCGCGGCATCTGCCACCACGTGAACATCACCCCCGGCAACCGCGACGACCTGGGACCGTACGTCGACTGGGACAAGATCATCTCCTACGCGGGCCTCTCGGTCGGAGACTGCTTCAACAACCCCGCGGAGGGCGGCGCACCGGCGAAAAAGCCGGCGCAGAAGCCCGAGAAGAAACCCGAGGCGAAGAAGCAGGACGCGCCCAAGAAGCAGGAGCCGGCCAGGAAGGCCCAGCCGCCCGCTCCGTCGACGCGCGTCGAGGATCCGCCCCAGCCTCTGCCCGCCCCGGTGCAGGTCGATGCGCGCACGGTGCGGCTGCGCATCGGGCCCCGGCCGGGCCGGATCGCGCTCTCGGTGCGCAAGCCCGGCGAGCCCATCCCGACCAGCCCTGCCACCTCGGCGCCGTCCTCGCCGGCCGCGGACGGCAAGCGCGACGACTTCCTGCGCGCCGCGATGTCCTTTCTGGGAGTGCCCTACAAGGCAGGGAGCGACAAGCCCGACCAGGGGCTGGATGGACCTGGGCTGGTGGGCCTGTGCCTGAAGCGCGTCGGTGCGTTCAAGGCGGAGGACGAGGTGACAGCGCCGTTGCTCGCGGGCTTGTACCCGCCGTCGGGTGGGGACCCGCAGAACCCGCCGGCGCGGATCGTCCCCGGGGACCTGGCCTGGTTCGGCTCGGGCGACCACGACCGCGCCAGCACGCAGCACCCGATGATCTCGCTGGGCGGCGGGCGGCTCGTCGGTCCCCTGGCCGAGGGAGGCAAGGACCACGGCGCCGTGCAGGTGATCCGCATCGACGACGTGCCCGACCACTTCGCCGGCTGGTCCCACCTGGACGACCTGGGAATGGCGACCGCGCAGACGCAGCACCCCGGCGACCCGCCCGCCGCGGGGACGCAGCTCACCGCCGCGCTCCTGCCCTCCGACCCGGCCGAGCGGTACGAGGCGCTGAAGAAGGTCGTCGGCGACCGCGGCGGCAAGTGGAAGAGCGGCAAGGGCGAGGTGAACCTGGTCGGAATCCAGGACTTGCAGGACCTCTGCTACCGGTCGCCAATGCGGGGGGGATGGAACGACACGCTGTTCGCCTGCTTCGTGGACCAGGACGGGAACAAGCTCTCGCTGGAGCTGCGCGCCTCGCTCAACCCCGGGCACGACGAGGACCCGAAGGGCGCCTGGAACCTGTGCAACGGCAGCTACACGTTCAAGCTCGCGGGCGGCCAGGGCGGAAGCAAGCAGCTCGTCCCCGAGGGCAAGATCAAGGGCTGGTGCGACTCGCCGGGGCGCGGGGCCCCAGCGCCGCAGGAAGGGCCGCCGCCGGCAGGCGAGGCCGTCTGCACGCCGCCGATGCGCATGCTGCCGCAGTGGGACGGCCGCTGGAACGGCGATACCCTCCACGACGTCGACACGTGCACCTGGCAGAACTCGGGCTGCCATCCTTGTTCGGTGGCCGCGGTGCTCCGCTGGATCGCCGAGGACAACCCGGCCACGGCGGGCAAGTTCGCCTTTCCCACGGCGCCTGGCTCGAAGATCTCCGCCGACTGCTATCCGCTGCGGATGTGCGAAGCGTTCTGGCCCGATCTGGGAGGCCAGGTGAAATCGACCAACGAGAGCGACCCGAAGAAGCGGAGCGTTCATCACCCGGCGCTGGGCGAGGCCGCCGAACAGGCGCTGGGGATGTCCAAGGACGCCCGCAAGGTTTCCCTCGGCAAGGACCGCCTCGCCGGGGTGAAGAAGGCGCTCGCGCGCGGCCCGCTGGTGGTCTGCATGCCCGGGCACTTCGTGGTCATCCATGGAATCGCCGACGGCAAGCTTCTCATCGTCGATCCCGGCAACGTCCTCTTGAATCACTGGGAGTACGCCGACGGCGGCGGGATCGAGAAGAAGATGGGCATGCCCGGCGACGGCCGGTGGGAAGGCGGCAAGCCGGCGGGGAACGAAGGCGATTCCCGCGGCTACGTGCGGGTCGCCATCGACCGGAAGATCAAGAAGAAGCCGCCCACCAAGAACAAGAAGGAGACCGGCGAGGCGTTCCAGAAGCGCAAGGAGGCGTTCGACAAGAGCAACGATCCGATCAAGTTCCTCGACGGAATCAGCTCGCCGGAGAGCTACTGGTTGGCGGGGGGCGGGTAGGCGATGGCGAACCAGGATGACCGGGACAAGGTGCTCGAGGGAGACGGGAGCGCCGTCCCGGTGCGGATCGCCGCGGGCGAGGCGTCGGGTTCGCCGCGGCGGCCCGGCAAGGGGACGCAGCTGGTCTGGGGCGGGGGCGATCCATCGTCGCCTTGGGGGCATCTGCAGTCGCTGATCGAGGCAGCCGGGGGGTCGGTGCAGTACACCCTGGTCCACTCGTCCGTGCTGGCGCAGCTGGCGAAGGGGAAGAAGCCCAAGCCGCCCGCCAACCAGGACCCGAAGCCGAAGCAGCAGGACGAACCCGAGGACGAGAAGCAGCACGAGAAGAACTTGTCCTACCAGGAAGGCGCTTCCACCGGCGGCGCGCTCGACATCTTCGACGAGGGCCACGAGTTCGAGTACGACAACAAGGGCAAGAAGGACGCGCGGCTCTGGGCGCACCCGGCTGCGCCGCTCGCCGGGAAGGTGCCGCTGCTCGTCTTCCTGCACGGGATCGCGCCGGGAAAGCTTCCCGAGATGGACTGCGACTACCCGCAGCTGCAGGACGACCTGCAGCGGCTGCGGTTCGGGTGTCACCTCGGCCGGCTGGCGAAGGCGCTCATCGATGGTGGGAAAGCGAGGCCCCTCGCGGTGGCCGCGCCGACTGCGCACGACAACAAGTCGTCGGGGGCCCTGTGGCGCGCGTTCGACCTGGGGAAGCTCGTCCAGCGCGTCGCCGAGGAGCTGAGGAACGTGAGCGCAGGTTTCGAGATCGACCTCGACGAAGTCCTGCTGGCCGGCCACAGCGGAGCCGGCTGTGACGGCAGCAACGGGCTGTACAAGGTGGCCAAGGAGCACGGCGAGTTCCGGGACAAGGACGGCGGGAAGCACCAGCTCCGCGTGCTCGGGTTCGCCGACACCTGCGCGTTCGAGGGCCTCGCCGCCATCGCCCGCATGGGACTCAAGAACAACCCCAAGACGGCCATCTACACGATGTTCAAGGGCGGCGGCGGCGGAGGTCAAGCCGAGTCCGCTCAGCTCATCGAGTCGTACGGCACGGGGTACGGGGCGACGCAGCTGCGCAAGGGCGGCGCAGGGGGCCCCGAAGATCCGGCGGAGTTCGACGACTTCCGGGACAACGGCGGCCAGCAGCCGGCGCGCATCAGCGTCCATTTCTCCGAGGCGAACGCGAAGGTCGACCATGCCATCTATGCGCACGAGAAGGAGTGGATGGCCGCGGGCGCCATCGCCAAGGAATGGCCCAAGAAGGGACAGCAGAGCTCCGGCTGGGCGACACACTATGCGATGACGATGGTGTGGACGTGGTGGGCCCTGCAGCGATTCTGCCCAGCGCGGCCCGAGGACGGACAACTGCTGCGCAAGCAGCAGGAGCAGAAGGCGCGGGCGGGAGAGCAGCAGGGCGCCGAGGAGCCCGCCCCGGACGCCGGACCGCCCCCCGGCAGGCCCGGGCCTGACTGGGAGAGCGTGCCGGCTGGTCCGCCTGCCTGGAAGGCACCGGAGGCGCGGCCGCGGTCGAACGCTCCGGCCCGCTTCGCCGATCCGATCAGCGGACGGTTCTGGCCGGTGCGCACCCGCAGCTCGTACGGGCGTGCGGTCGCGTTCATCGGCGAGGACGGGCACGGTTACGGAGCCGGACCCGCCGCGGACCCCACCGGGCAGCGGCACTTCTTCGCCGAACGAAAAGCGCACGGCGACCGGTGGTACAACGGAGGCGTGGATCTCTACGGCGACTTCGGCGACACGGTGGTCGCCGCCGAGGAAGGGACGATCGTGCGTTTCGAGCCGCTCTATTCGGCCGTGCACAAGCTGCTCTTGCGCTGCACCAGCGGGCTTTTGGTGCACTACGGCGGCGTGGACCCCGATTCGCTCGAGACGCTGGGGCTGAAGATCGGCGACCGGGTCCGCGCGGGGCAGCCGCTCGCGATGGTCGGACGGATGGACGGCAGCCAGCCGATGCTCCATTTCGAGATCTATCCGCCCCGCGCCAAGGACATCGCCGCCTGCCTCGGCACCGGCAACCTGGCAAGCTTCCTGGATCCCACCAGCTATCTGCTGAACCTCGCGGTGCACGGCCAGTGATCGCGCTCCTGGCGCTGCTCCTCGCGGTTGCGCCCGCGCTCACGCCGGAGCAGGAGCGGCAGATCCTCTCCGCGTTCGCGCCCGGCGACGCCCCGGCCGGGCTGAAGGTCCTCGCCTCGGTCGCGGACGGCAAGGCGACCGTCGTCTTCGCCTGTGGAACGGGAGGCAAGGCGCGGGCGCTGGTCGCGCGCTTCGAGGGCGGCGCGCTGCGCGGCGATCCGGTCGAGGTAGGCGACCCGATGCCCAGCTGCGGCGCATTGACCCTCTCGCAGCCCTTCGGCGTGCGAGCGCCCGGGCAGCCGATCCGGAACACCGTGGTGGCGAGCTGGTCCGAGGGCGGGAAGACCCTGCTCACGGCGGCCATCACCTTCGAGCCGCGGGTGCTCGCCTGGACCACCGCGGACGCTCCGCCCAGAGGCGCCGCCGTGGTGCCGCTCTCGCGCGGACGCGCCGCCGCTGCCCTGTGCGTGCGCCAGTCCGACGGGAGCTGGGACACCGTCTCGTGGCAGGAAGCCGCCGGTGGATGGGAGTCAGGGGCCGGGCCCTGCAAGCCGCCTCGGTAGGCGGCTGCGCTCCCCCCGGTCCGCGGATCCGTTTTTCACAGATCGATGCGAGGGCGCGGAGCGCTTCAGGGACGCGCGGACGGCGGCGGCTGCTGGGTCGGCGGAGGCATCGCAGCGGGCGGCGCTCCGGGCGTGGCGCCCGGGGATTCCGGAGGCCCCGCGGGGTCCGCTGCGGGAGGCGGCGGCGCGGGGGGCGCGAGGACCGGTCCGGGCTGCTGCGGCGCGGTCTCGCCCTCGGGCTTGCCGGCCTGCCCTTCCGGTGCGCGCACGCTGCCGGCGGTCGGCCCCTTCGCGCCCGCCGGCGCTTGCGCCGTGCCGGTCCGCACCTCGAGCACGCCCGGCGCCGTGTGCAGGCGGACCTCGCCGAGCGCCAGGGCCTCGAGCGCATCGGCCGTGCCGCCGACCGGACCCACCACTACCACTGGCCATTGCCACGGACGGATCCATTTCCTCGCAACGCGGACCGCGTCGCCCCGGGTGATCTTCCCGATGCGCCCGGAGACGGTCCGGTAGTAATCGGGCGGCAGCCCGTTGAAGACGGTGGTGGCGAGCGCCGACGCGACCGCGTCGTTCGTCTCCAGGGCCGCCGGCAGGCCGCGGATGAGGGTCTCCTTGGCCTTGGCCAGCTCGGGCTCGGTCGGTCCTTCCGCGGCGAACCGCTCCAGCTCCCTCTCGTACTCGCGGACCGCCGCGGCCGTGTGCTGGGCGAGGATTCCGCCGGCGGCGAGGAATGCCCCGTACGAGCGGCTGAGCTGGACGTTGCTGAACACGCCGTAGCTGTATCCGTGCTGCTCGCGGAGGTTCATGTTGAGCCGGCTGGTGAAGAGCCCGCCCAGGACCTCGTTCGCGACCAGCATGGGCAGCCGGTCGGGGTGGCTCGCCTGGAACAGCCGCCCCACGACCCAGACCTGAGACTGGGTGGTGCCCGGCTTGTCGACGGCGTCGATGAAGCGGTGATCGAGGGGCGGGAACGGCGGAAGCACGAGCTTGGGCAACCGCGCCTGCTTCCAGACGCCGAGGCGATGGTCGAGGAGCGCCACGACCTCGTCGGCCGTGACGTCGCCCGCGACGGAGATGATCGCGTTGTTGGGGCGATACCAGCTCTCGCGGAACCGGCGCAGGTCGTCGACGGTGATCGACTCCACGGTCTCCGGCGTGCCTCCCGCCGGCTGCCCCCAGGGATGCTTCTCGCCATAGAGGAGCTTCGCCGCCTCGTCCGCCGCCAGAGCACCCGGGCTGCCCTGCTTCTGCGCGAGCCCGGCGAGCTTCAGCTTGCGGATCCGGTCCACGTCGCCGGGCCGGAACGCCGGGTTCTGCAGCACGTCCGCGAGCAGCTCGATCGACTTGGGCAGCGATTCCTTCAGCGTGTTCATGCGCACGCGGCTGGTCTCGTTGCCGGCGCCGGCGGCCAGGTCGGTGGCCTGCTCGTCCAGCTCGGCGGCGAGCTGCGTGGTGGTGCGCGTCTTGGTGCCTTCGGTGACCATGTTGGCCACGAACCCGGCCAGCCCGGCCTTCCCGAGCGGCTCGCCGTTGACGCCGGTGGCGAAGAGGACGTCGATGGAGACGATGGGCACCGCGTGCAGCTCGCTGACCAGCACGCGGGCGCCATTCCGCAGCTTGCGCTCGACCGGCACGGGCGCCGCGAAACGGAGCTGCCCCGGGAGCGGCGGCGGCTTCTCGGCCCGGAAAGGAGCGTCGGGGGTCTCCTGCGCCGCGTAGAGCGGGGGGCCAGACTGCGTCGTGGTCGCCTTCGAGTCCGTGGTCGCGGACGGCTCCGACGCCGGGGTGGTGGCGGAGCTCGCCGCCGGAGTCGAGGCCGGCGTCGGCCTGGGTTGCTCGTGCGAGCACGCCGCGAGCACGGCGAGGAGGAGCGCGGCAATCCGAGGGGTGGTCATCGCCATCTCCTCAAGGGGCGCTCGCGGTGCGCTTGCCAGCCGGCACCGTGGTGAGCTCGATGCGCCGGTCGTCCGGGAGGTACTTCCGCGCGAACGCCTGCACGGCCTGCGGCGTGACCGCCCGGTACCGGGCCAGGTCCCGCGGGAGGTACCCGGGGTCACCGAGCCACATCTCGTAGGTGTTGAGCAGGTCCGCCCGCGCGCTGCCGCGCTCGAGCGAGCGGAGCTGCCCGGCGACGATCTTGAGCTTGGCGCGCTCGACTTCCTCCGGGCCGACGCCGTTCTGCTTCACGTCGTCGATCGCCTGCTGCAAGAGAGCGCGCAGCTCGTCGGGGGTGTGGCCGGGCCGGGCCGTGGCGCCGATCTGGATCCAGCCGCCCAGGCCCAGGGCCGGGTTGCTCGCGTCGACGTTGCTCGCCACCTGCTTCTCGAGGATGAGCAACTGGTAGAGGCGCGAGGTCTTGCCACCGGTGAGCACCTCGCTGAGCACGTCTCCGGCGGGCTCGTCGTCGTCGAACGGCTTGAGCCCGTTCCAGACCAGCTGGAACCGGGGCAGCTGCGCCAGCCGGTCCTGCAGCGTCTCCTTCACCACCGAGGAGACCGGCGGCGCCTTGGCGTCTGGCTTCTTCACCTCGGGGCCCCGGGGGATGTCGGCGAAGTACTTCTCGATCAGCCGCCGGGCGGTGGCCGGGTCGAAATCGCCGACCAGCACCAGGGAAGCGTTGTTCGGGCCGTAGTAGCGGCGGAAGAAGTCCCGCACGTCGTCGAGCGATGCGGACTGGATCTCCTTGATGTCGCCGATGACGCACTCGTAATAGGGGTGCGGCAGCGGATAGAGCAGGTCACAGAGGCGCTGCTGGGTGGGGCCGTAGGGCACGTTGTCGATGCGCTGGTGCCGCTCGTTGCTCACCACGTCGCGCTGGATCTTGAGCTTCTGCTCGTCCAGCGTGGGGAGGAGGAACCCCATGCGCTCGCTCTCCAGCCAGATCGCGGTGGGCAGCTCGTTCGAGGGGACGGTCTCGTAGTAGTTGGTGCGGTCGAAGCTGGTCGAGCCGTTCATGTTCGAGGCGCCGACCTGCTCGAGTATGGCGTCGGGGTCCTTGGCGTGCTTGCTGCCCGAGAACATCATGTGCTCGAAGAGGTGGGCGAACCCGCTCCGGCCGGGCGTCTGGTTGGCGGCGCCGACGTGGTACCAGACGTTCACCGACACCTGCGGGAGGCGGTGGTCCTCGCTCAAGAGGACGGTGAGCCCGTTGGGCAGCCGGTACTTCTCGAACTTCAGCTCGGGGTCTTTGGCGAGGACGGGCAGCGCGCAGATGGCGACTGCGAAGACCAGCATACGGCGGAGCACTTGCGTCCTCCTTCCCGAGGGAACGGCTCTCCTACTCCCCACTCCCCCCGCGCGCAAGCGCGGACCGTACGTACGTGCAGCCGCACGCTCGCTCCCTGCGGCCGGCCGAAAATTCACCGAAACGACTACACCACGGAGCACACGGAGCGCACGGAGGTAAATTTCGAAAATACCTCCGTGACCTCTGTGGTGCGCTGCTTCTAGGCGAGTACGGTGGAGAGCCAGGTGCGGGCGTCGGAGATTTCGGCGGGGATGACCATGTGGCCCATGGGGTATTCGCGGTAGGTCACGTTGGCGCCGAGCTGCTGGAGGAGATCCCGGGTGGCGCGGCCGACCTCGACGGGGATCAGTGGGTCGTGGAGCCCGTGCGCGACGAACGCCGGCAGGCCGTGCAGCGCGACCGGCTGCTGCTCCTGCGGCGGCACGGCGGAGAGGGCCAGCACTCCCGAGGAAAGGTCCGGGCGCTCCAGCGCGACCGACAGTGCCATCCCGGCACCTTGGCTGAAGCCGCACAGGAGCGGACGCGGGCTGCGCCGGGCGATCTCCTCCACCGCCTCTAGCGCCAACCGCGCACCCTCCGCCACCTCGGCGGGATCGAAGGCGAACCCTTGCGGGGTCTGCTGCAGGTCGAACCAGGCGCGGCCGCCGGACTCGAGCGCGATCGGCCCCTGCAGGCTGACGACCCGCAGGCGCGGGTCCAACTCATCGCCGATGGGCAACAGGTCGTGCTCGTCGGCCCCGAATCCGTGGAGCAGGACCAGGGTCCGGTCCAGCCCGGGTCGCCGGGGAGGCAGGTCCACCGCGCGAAGCTTCATCCGCGATCCACCGCCGCTGAGAACCAGGGAACGCCGCCGCCGTCAAGGGCCCGGCGGGCTCAGGGGGTCGAGGGCGGACCGTCGGGGAGGCGCTCGCACCGGTCGACCACGAGCTCCCGCCCGGCGCGGTCGAGGTGATAGTGGAAACGCCACCCTTGGTGCTCGAGGACGAAGCCGCTCTCCTTCAGGTAGGTCCAGAACTCGTTGTCGCGGGCGATGGAGCTGCAGGCCTCGCCGACGTCGTCGAGGGCCAGCCGGACGCGCGCCTCCACCTCGGGCGGCAGGTCAGGCGGTACTTCCTTGAAGTGGACCGCGTACCCCATCGCCAGTCTCGATCCGGTACACCCGTACGAAATCTGGGTTCCGCCCGGGCGGCCGCCAAGGACTGGCAGCGAAGCATTTGATTTCGTGGTGGATCCCGAACGCTCGCGGCGATCGTTCAGTATCGGTTCCGGTCCGCCTTCGCGCGCTCGTAGGCTGCGGGGGCATCGGAGACGCGGCTCACTTCCACGACGGTCAGGACCTGCGACTGCCGGTTGATCGCGTACTTGAAGCGCCAACCCTCCACGTCGACGAAGAGCGGGCTCTCCGTCATGGACGACCAGAAAGCGCTGGAGGACGACACGGCCAGGAGACTGTGCCCGATCTCGCGCAAGCGGGCGCGCAGCCGGCCGAGCGTGTCGGCCGACACCGATCCCACCGCGCATCTCAGCTGGACCCGATAAGGCACGTGCCACAGTAACGAGGAGCCCGCGCCCAAGGCCCTGCACTCGCAGTGAAGTATCGAACAGGTGACGAAGTCCGCCGCGCGTTCACCAGCTCACATGCGCCTGACGTCGCCCGGAACGGGCGGTCAGGCCTGCGACACCGCGGCCAGGGACAGGAGCGGCAACACGCCGGGGGCGGCCGAGGACGCGCTCCCGGCCGCGCGAGCGCGGGCCTCGGCGACCAGCGAGGCGACGACGCGTGCCAGCTCCACGGGCTCGACCGGCTTCGAAACGTGCCTCTGGAAGCCCGCCTCCAGGGCCCGGCGGTGATCGGCGCTGCTCGCGTAGGCCGTCAGCGCCAGCGCCGGGAGCCGCGCCGTCTGCGGCAGCCCGCGCAGGCGGCGCAGGAGCGCATATCCGTCCTCGTTGGGAAGCCCGATGTCGCTCACCAGGACGTCGGGCGGCTGCCGGGAGATCAGCTCCAGGGCCTCGTCCGCCGATGCCGCCTGGATCACCTCGGCGCCGTAGTTGCCGAGCATGACGCGAACCAGCTCCCGCGCGTCCTCGTCGTCGTCCACCACCAGGACGCGGATGCCGGCCAGCGCGGTGGGCCCGATCGGCGCCGGCGGCTCGGGGTGGATGCCGTCCTCGCTCAGCGCCGCCGTCTCCTGCGGCTGCGGCTGGACCTGGCGCACCGGTAGGTGGACCGTGAACCGCGCCCCCTTGCCTTCGCCCTCGCTCTCCGCCTCGACCGTGCCGCCGTGCACCTCGACCAGGTGCCGGACGATGGCGAGCCCCAGGCCGAGCCCTCCCTGCATGCGCGTGCTCGAGCTGTCCGCCTGGCGGAACCGGTCGAAGACGTGAGGCAGGAAGTCGCGCTGGATGCCGATGCCGGTGTCGCTCACGGCGATCTCGGCGTCGCCGTTCGAGCGGCGCAGCTCGACAAACACCCTGCCCTTGCCCGGGGTGAACTTGATGGCGTTGGCGAGCAGGTTCCAGACCACCTGCTGGAGACGGTCCGGATCGCCGTGGAAGTCGCTCGCCTCGTCGCGCAGATCGATCGCCAGCTCCACCTGCTTGGCCTCGGCCGCGGGGCGGACCGCGTCCATCGCGGCCAGGATGACGCCGCGGAGATCGATGTGGCGCACCTGGACGCGCAGCTTGCCCGCGATGATGCGCGAGACGTCGAGGATGTCCTCCACCAGCTGCGTCTGCGCCCGCGCGTTCCGTTCGATGGTCTCCAGCGCCCGCTGCAGCTTCTCCTCGCCGTGCAGCACGCCAGTGCGGAGCATGCGGGTCCAGCCGAGGATGGCGTTCAGCGGCGTCCGCAGCTCGTGGGAGACGGTGGCGAGGAACTCGTCCTTCGAGCGGTTCGCCTCCTCCAGCTGCGCCCGGGCCTCCTGCTCGCGCAGGAGCAGGGCCGCGTGCGCCTCCTCGACGCGCTTCTGGTGGTCGATATCGGTGGCGGTCGCGATCCAGCCCACGATGGCGCCGTACTCGTCGCGCTCGGGGACCACCCGGCACAGGTGCCAGCGCAGCTCGCCGTCGTGGCGGCGCAGCCGTTGCTCGCGCTCCAGCCCTCGCCCGCCGCGGATCGCCGCCGTCCAGGCCACCTGGACCGCGGGCAGCTCGTCCGGCGGGACGCCGGCGAAGAACGAGAGTCCGGCGTCGGGGCCGGCGTACTCCCGCCAGACGCGGTTGCAGTAATGGATCTCCCCATCCCGCCGGGCCGCCCACACGCACTGCGGCATCGAGTCCGTGAGGCCGCGGAAGCGCACCTCGCTGCGGCGCTCCAGCTCGCGCAGCTCCTGCGCGCGCAGCATCGCCGCCTGGCGCTTGATCAGCTCGCCCCGCCGCCAGAGGTCGACGAAGACGGAGACCTTGGTGCGCAGGATCTCGGGGTCGAACGGCTTGAGCAGGTAGTCGACCGCGCCCTGCGAGTATCCCTTGAAGATGAACGAGGGATCCTTGGCGATGGCGGTGAGGAAGATGATCGGAGTCGACCGGTTCCGCTCCCGCTGCTTGATCACCGCGGCGGTCTCGATGCCGTCCATCCCGGGCATCTGCACGTCCATCAGGATGAGCGCAAACTCTCCCTCGAGGAGCTGGCGGAGAGCGTCTTCCCCCGAGGTCACGCCCACCAGCTCCTCGCCCAGCGGCCCGAGGATGGCTTCCAGCGCCAGGAGATTGGGCTGGTGGTCGTCGACCATCAAGATGCGCGCGCGCAGCCCGGGGTCGGCCGCGGGACGCGACTGGGCAGGCGAGGGCTTGGTGCGCTGGACCGCCATGCGAGGAACCTAGTGCTCCGTTTTCAGCGCGCCCACAGCCGGATCAGCTGCAGGAGCTTGTCGGTGTCGACCGGCTTGGGAAGGTAGTCCGACGCGCCCGCGACGATGCATTTGTCCCGATCCTCCTTGAGGGCCCTGGCGGTGATGGCGATGATCGGCAACGCCTTGTGGGTCGGGTCGTTGCGGATGGCCTTCATGGTCTCGTAGCCGTCCATCTCCGGCATCATCACGTCCATCAGCACCAGGTCCACGTCCGGGTTGCGCTCCAGGGCGGCGATGCCGTCCTTGCCGTTCTCCGCGTAGAGCACCTCGAGCCCGTGGCTCTCCAGGATGCTGGTGAGCGCGAAGATGTTGCGCACGTCGTCGTCGACCACCAGCACCTTCTTGCCCGCGACCGACTCTTCCTCTGCCCGCGTTTCCTGGAGGAACTTGCGGGTCCGCTCGGGCATGCTCTCGTCGACCCGGTGCAGGAAGATGGCCGTGTCGCTGAGCAGCTTCTCAGGGGAGCTCGCGCCCGACTTGAGGATGACCGACTCGGCGAACTTCTTCAGGCGCAGCTCCTCCTTCTTGGACAGCTCCTTGGCGGTGTAGACGATCACCGGCAGGTCGCGGAACCGCGGCTGGGTCTTGATCTGCTCGAGCAGCTTGGTGCCGTCGACGTCGCCCAGCATCAGGTCGAGCACCACGCACTCGAACTGGCCCGTCTCCAATTCTTGAAGGGCCCCCTCGCCGGTGGACACCGAGGTGACCGCGACGTCCTCGCCCTCGCCCACCAGCTCGCTGATGCTCTTCGCCTGGGCCGCGTCGTCCTCGATGAGGAGGAGGTGCTTCACCTTCTTCTCCACGAACGACTGGATGTGGGTGAAGGCGCCCTCCAGCGCGTCCTTGCTGACCGGCTTCTCCAGATAGGCGAACGCTCCCATGGCGGCGCCCTTCTTGCTCTTCTCCACGATGGAGATGACGTGCACCGGGATGTGCCGCGTCCGGGGGTTGCGCTTCAGGCGATCGAGGACGCTCCAGCCGTCCACCACCGGCAGCTGGATGTCCAGCGTGATGGCGGCCGGCTGCAGCTCGTTCGCCAGCGCCAGGCCGGTGTCGCCGCGCGTCGCCACCACCGCCTTGAAGCCCCTCTCGCGCGCCATGCCGACCATGATGCGGGCGAACTTCACGTCGTCCTCGATGATGAGGAGGACCCGGTCGCCTTCGCGCAGGTGCTCGTGGTCGTCGTCGACCGGCTTCGGCGCGAGCGACTCGGCCTGCACCACGGGCGCCAGCACGTCCATCTTCGACGGGCGGGAAGGCGGCGGCGAACGCGGCTCGTCCAGGGGGCGCGGCGGGAGGTGCTCGGGGGAAGCCGCCGGCTCGTCGCCCGCGCCCTCCTCCGGACCCAGGTAGCGGTCCGGCAGGAAGATGGTGAACGAGGATCCCTGGCCGGGGTTGCTCTCCACGTGGATCTCTCCGCCCAGCAGACGGGTGATCTCGCGGCTGATGGAGAGGCCCAGGCCGGTGCCGCCGTACTTGCGGCTGGTGGTCCCGTCCGCCTGCTGGAAGGCCTCGAAGATGATCTTCTGCTTGTTGCGCGGGATGCCGATTCCGGTGTCGATCACCGAGAAAGCGATCACCCGCCCGGCGCGGCGGAGCGCGTCGTTGTCCAGCCCGTGGCGGTCCTGCACGGCGTGGATGCGCAGTTGCACGCTGCCCCGCTCGGTGAACTTGAAGGCGTTGGCCAGCAGGTTCTTGAGGACCTGTTGCAGGCGCTGCGGATCGGTGCGCACGTGGGTGGGGAGCGAGCCGTCCAGCTCGACCGAGAAGTCGAGGTTCTTCTGCTCCGCCACGGGCCGGAAGTTGCGGTCGACGAACTCCTTGAGGTCGACCAGCGCGATGTCCCGCGGCTCGATCTGCATCTTGCCGGCCTCCACCTTGGAGAGGTCGAGGATCTCGTTGATCAACGAGAGCAGGTCGCCGCCCGAGGCGTAGATGGTCTTGGCGTACTCCACCTGCTTCTCGGAGAGGTTCGACTCCTTGTTGTCGGCCAGCAGCTTGGCCAGGATGAGCAGCGAGTTGAGCGGCGTGCGCAGCTCGTGGCTCATGTTGGCGAGGAACTCGCTCTTGTACTTGGAGATGAGCTGCAGCTGCTCCGCCTTCTCCTCCAGCGAGGCACGCGCCATCTCCACCTCGCGGTTCTTGATCTCGATGCTCTGGTTCTGCTCCTCGAGCTGCTTGGCCTTCTCCTCCAGCTCCAGCGCCTGCTTCTCCAGCGCGGCGTTGCTGCGCTTCAGCTCCTCCTGCTGGATGGTGAGCTCCTGCGACTGGGTCTGCAATTCCTGGGTGAGGCCCTGCGACTGCTGCAGCAGCTGCTCGGTGCGCATGTTGGCGCCGATCATGTTCAGCACCACGCCGATCGACTCGGTGAGCTGGTCGAGGAAGATCTGGTGGATGGCGCTGAACGTGTTGAACGACGCCAGCTCGATCACCGCCTTCACCTCGCCTTCGAAGAGCACCGGCAGCACGATGATGTTGAGCGGCGGCGACTCCCCCAGCCCCGAGCTGATCTGGATGTAGTCGGGCGGGACGCGGGTGATCAGGATGGTCTTCTTCTCCAACGCGCATTGCCCGATCAGGCCTTCGCCCGGGCGGAAGCGGTTGGAGACGCTCTTGCGCTCCTTGTAGGCGTAGGTGGCGACGAGCTTCAGGACCGCGCCCTCGTCGTCCTGGTCCACCATGAAGAACGCGCCGTGGTGCGCGGAGACCAGCGGCGTCAGCTCGCTCATGATCAGCCGGGAAACGGTGTCCAGGTTCTTCTGCCCCTGCATCATCGAGCTGAACTTCGCCAGGTTCGTCTTGAGCCAGTCCTGCTCCTGGTTCTTCTGCGTGGTCTCCCGCAGGTTGACGATCATCTGGTTGATGTTGTCCTTGAGCTTCGCCACCTCGCCTTCCGCCTCGACGGTGATGCTGCGGGTCAGATCGCCCTTGGTCACCGCGGTGGCCACCTCGCTGATGGCGCGGATCTGGGTGGTCAGCGAAGCGGCCAGCTGGTTGACGTTGTCGGTCAGCTGCCGCCAGGTGCCGGTCGCGTTGGGTACCTTGGCCTGGCCGCCCAGCTTGCCCTCGATGCCCACCTCGCGCGCCACGCTGGAGACCTGGTCCACGAAGGTGCCGAGCGTGTCGGTCATGTTGTTGATGGTCTCGGCGAGCGCCGCCACCTCGCCCTTGGCGTCGACCAGGAGCTTCTGGCCGAGGTCTCCGTTGGCGACCGCGGTCACCACGCGCGAGATGCCGCGCACCTGCATGGTCAGGTTGCGCGCCATGAAGTTCACGTTGTCGGTGAGGTTCTTCCACACGCCCGCGACCCCGGGCACGTCGGCCTGGCCGCCCAGCTTGCCCTCGGTGCCCACCTCGCGGGCCACGCGGGTCACTTCCGAGCCGAAGGAGTTCAGCTGATCGACCATCACGTTGATGGTGTTCTTCAGCTCCAGGATCTCGCCCTTCACGTCGACGGTGATCTTCTTGGACAGATCGCCGTTGGCGACCGCGGTGGTGACCAGCGCGATGTTGCGCACCTGGCCGGTCAGGTTGTTGGCCATGAAGTTCACGTTGTCGGTGAGGTCCTTCCAGACCCCGCTGACGTCGCGCACGTCGGCCTGCCCGCCCAGGCGGCCCTCGGTGCCCACCTCGCGAGCGACGCGAGTCACTTCCGAGGCGAAGCTGCGCAGCTGGTCCACCATGGTGTTGATGGTGTCCTTGAGCGCCAGGATCTCGCCCCGCGCCACGACCGAGATCTTCTGCGACAGGTCCCCGTTGGCCACCGCGGTGGTGACCTTGGCGATGTTGCGCACCTGGTCGGTCAGGTTCCCTGCCAGCACGTTCACGTTGTCGGTCAGGTCCTTCCACACGCCGCCCACCCCGGGCACCTCGGCCTGGGCGCCCAGCTTGCCCTCGGTGCCGACCTGCTTGGCCACGCGGGTCACTTCCGAGGCGAAGCTGCGCAGCTGGTCCACCATGGTGTTGATGGTGTTCTTGAGCGCCAGCACCTCGCCGCGCACGTCGACGGTGATCTTCTGCGAGAGATCGCCGTTGGCCACCGCCGTGGTGACCTTGGCGATGTTGCGCACCTGGTCGGTGAGGTTCCCGGCCAGGATGTTCACGTTGTCGGTCAGGTCCTTCCAGGTGCCGGACACGCCCTTCACGTCGGCCTGGCCGCCCAGCTTGCCGTCGGTCCCGACCTCCTTGGCGACGCGGGTCACCTCGCCGGCGAAGGAGCGGAGCTGATCGACCATGGTGTTGATGGTGTTCTTCAGCTCCTGAACCTCGCCCTTCGCGTCGACGCTGATCTTGCGGGAGAGGTCGCCGTTGGCGACGGCGGTCGTCACCTCGGCGATGTTGCGCACCTGGGCGGTCAGGTTGTTCGCCAGGAGATTTACGTTGTCGGTCAGGTCCTTCCAGGTGCCCGCCACTCCCGGCACCTCGGCTTGGGCGCCCAGCTTGCCTTCCACGCCCACCGTGCGCGCCACGCTGGTGACCTGCTGCGCCAAGACCGACAGCGTCTTGGTCATGTTGTTGAGCGTCTCGCCCAGCGCGGCGATCTCGCCCTTCGCGTTTACTTGTAGTTTCTCGCCCAGCTCGCCATTGGCGACTGCGGTCACCACCTTGACGATGCCGCGCACCTGGGTGGTGATGTTGGAGGCCATGAAGTTGACGTTGTCGGTCAAGTCCTTCCACACGCCCGACACGCCCTTCACGTCGGCCTGGCCGCCCAGCTTCCCCTCGGTGCCGACTTCCTTGGCGACGCGGGTCACCTCGGCGCCGAAGCTGTTCAGCTGATCCACCATCGTGTTGACGGTGTCCTTGAGCTGCAGGATCTCCCCGCGCGCGTCGACGGTGATCTTCTTGGACAGGTCGCCCCGCGCGACCGCGGTGGTGACCTCGGCGATGTTGCGCACCTGGGCGGTGAGGTTGTTCGCCAGGAGATTGACGTTGTCCGTCAGGTCCTTCCAGGTGCCTGCCACTCCCGGCACCTCGGCCTGCGCGCCCAGCTTCCCCTCCACGCCCACCGTGCGGGCGACGTCGGTCACCTGCTCGGCGAAGACGCCCAGCGTGTGGGTCATGTTGTTGATGGTCTCGGCCAGGGCCGCGATCTCGCCCTTCGCCTCGACCTTCAGCTGCCGGGTCAGATCTCCGTTGGCGACCGCCGTCACCACGCCCGCGATGCCGCGCACCTGCGTGGTCAGGTTGGAGGCCATGAAGTTCACGTTCTCGGTGAGGTCCTTCCAGGTGCCGCCGACGCCCTTCACCTCGGCCTGGCCGCCCAGCTTGCCTTCGGTGCCCACCTCGCGAGCGACGCGCGTCACCTCGGAGGCGAAGGTGTTGAGCTGGTCCACCATCGTGTTGATGGTGTTCTTCAGCTCCAGCATCTCGCCCTTCACGTCGACGGTGATCTTCTGCGAGAGGTCGCCGTTGGCGACCGCGGTGGTGACCTTGGCGATGTTGCGCACCTGCCCGGTCAGGTTCCAGGCCATGAAGTTCACGTTGTCGGTGAGGTCCTTCCAAACCCCCGACACGCCCTCCACCTCGGCCTGCCCGCCCAGCCGGCCTTCGGTGCCCACCTCGCGCGCGACGCGCGTCACCTCGCCGGTGAAGGCGTTCAGCTGATCGACCATCGTGTTGATGGTGTTCTTCAGCTCCAGCACCTCGCCCTTGGCGTCGACGGTGATCTTCCGCGACAGATCGCCCTTGGCGACCGAGGTGGTCACGTCCGCGATGTTGCGTACCTGCGCGGTCAGGTTGTTGGCGAGCAGGTTGACGTTGTCGGTGAGGTCCTTCCAGGTGCCGGCGACTCCGGGCACCTCGGCCTGCGCGCCCAGCTTGCCGTCCACGCCGACCGTGCGAGCCACGTCGATCACCTGCTCGGCGAAGACCCCCAGCGTCCCGATTTCGCGTGTCACTCCCTGCGGAACGAACTGCGGCACGGCGACCGCCAATAACCGCCGGCCCTCTAGGTCCTCCATCTGGCAATCAGCACGTAAACAAGCCTTCCGCCCCGTCCCCTGCGGCCTCACCTTACGCTTTGAAAGAACCCCTCTCCCGATCCATCGCAGCAATGACCACATCATTCCCCACGATTGTACTTCCCCCTCGATCCCCGCCGCAATTCCGCCGGTTTATCTGCGCCTTTCAATCTTCGACAACCCGCAAAAATTACATCGTCAGATGCCCCTCAATCTGCGTAATCTGATTCGCAATCTCCGAATCCGTCTTCATATCCCCATCGACAGTCCTTACCGCATGCAAAACGGTCGTATGATCCCTCCCTCCAAAATGGCCCCCAATTTCCTCCAGCGAATACCGCGTGTATTTGCGAGCCAGAAACATGCAAACCTGCCGCGGAAACGCGATTGACTTGTGCCGCTTCTTACTCTGCAAATCCGACAGCCTCACGTTGTAATACTTGGTCACCACATCAAAAATCTGCTGAAACGTCACCCGCCGCTGCTCCGGCGTGGCCGTCTCTCCAAACGCCGTCTTGGCCAGCTCCAGATCCACCTTCCCATCGTGCAGTGACGCCAGCCCCTGAATCTTGGTCACCGCCCCCTCCAACTCGCGCGTATTCGAATCGATCTTCGACGCCACGTAGCACAGCACATCATCCGGCATATTCACCCCCCGCATCTGCGCCTTCTTCTGCAAAATCGCCATCCGCGTCTCATAGCACGGCTTGTCGATCCGCGCCACCAGCCCCCAGTTAAACCGCGAAACCAGCCGCTCCTCCAGCTCCGGAATCTCGCTCGGCGGGCAATCGGCCGAAAGCACGATCTGCTTATGCCCCTGATACAGCGTATTGAACGTGTGAAAAAATTCCTCCTGCGTCCGCGCCTTATCCCCCCCCAGAAAATGAATGTCGTCGATCACCAGCATATCCACGTGCCGGTATCGATACCGGAACTGATTCATATCCCCGCTGCCCACGGCATTGATAAACTGATTGATAAAACTGTCGCACGTGAGATACAAAATCCGCGCATCCGGCTGCCGATCCAAAATCCTCTGGCAAATGGCCTGAAGCAGATGCGTCTTACCCAGCCCCACATCCCCATGGATAAACAGCGGATTGTAAGCCTTCCCCGGCTGCTCCCCCACCGCAATGCTCGCCGCATGCGCCAGCCGATTGCACGGCCCAATTACAAAATTCTCAAACGCATAGTCCGGATTTAATCCTATTGGTTGGTCGGCGTCGTTGAAGATTCCGCCGGTGCCGGCTTCGAAATGGAAGATGACGCTCGTCAATCGGCCGGTGATCTGCTGGGCGGCCGTCGTGAAGGCCTGCTGGCACTGGTTCTGGCAGAAGTGAAGCTGGGCGGCTGAGGAAACCTGAATGTGAATGACCCCGTTTGGCATGAGCCTGGGGTTCATCTGGTCGAACCAGGTTCGATTGAGCGAGGGATGCCCCGTTCGCACCTGCTGGAGCATGTGGCGCCAAAGCGCTGGATCGAGAGAGGCCGGTTCAGTCTGCCGCCGCGGAGCGGGCTCGCGAAGTTGAGTTGTCGCCATGTTGCAGTCCGTTCAAAATCAATTAACGCGGGCTTCCAGCCCGTGTGCGGGCAAGCCCAATGGCCGGCCCAAATCAGGAGCGATTGTTTGAGTTTACCAATTGATCGATGTCAGAGCGTTCAAACAGCGGCGAAGGCCGCGAGGAAAATGCAGCATCAAAAATCTCAAGCGTTCACCTAAACGGAAACGAAGGCCACGTACGACTGGATTTCAATTTGTATGTTCACACCTTAAACAGTTCGCTCATCAGATGCAAAAAAAAATCTCCATTGGCGACAGCAGCAACTCGGAATTGGTAACCCCTTGAAGTACGCCATCGTAGTAAGCGAGAGCACGGTTTGCGCGAGCAATGAGAGGGATCAGAGGTTCCCAGTTTACGGCCGATAGCGGAAGCTTTTGTGGAATCAAGTGCTGCACTTTGTATAAAGCTGAATATATGCTTGACGCTTTGTGTAAAGCAAATGCAGCTTTTGGTTTATGCAAGATGGCACATGTGGCTACAGAGCCGTGCCAGTATCTATACTTTCGACGAATTCCTCTAATCGCCGC